>Ga0194121_10002942_pt1 | contig 26360 bp, 25 predicted proteins | sample TA2MahCa50mmetaG_FD_148609 | JGI IMG/M metagenome (GOLD analysis project Ga0194121, IMG submission 148609) | Freshwater microbial communities from Lake Tanganyika, Tanzania - TA2015020 Mahale Deep Cast 50m | ecosystem: Environmental > Aquatic > Freshwater > Lake | place: Tanzania: Lake...
TCACCAAGGATCAGAAATCGGCTCAGATCGTTGAACTCGTCGAGAAGTTCAAGACGTGTCAGTCCGTCATGTTCATCCACTACATCGGCATGAAGGTTGGCAACGTCAGTGCGCTCCGCAAGCAACTGAGGGAGAAAGGTGCCGAGATGAAGGTTGCGAAGAAAACGCTGATGGCAATCGCAGCAAAGGAAGCGGGCTTTCCCCTCGTCGAAGCCGATGATCTGGAAGGTCCTGTCGCCTGTATCTTCAGCTTCAATGATCCTCTCTCCGGTGCACAGGTCGCCTTCAAGTTCGGCAGAGATCACGATCAGGTGAAACTGATCGGCGGTGTGTACGACGGCAAGATCCTCTCGAAGGAACAGGCAATTGAGCTCGCAAAGATGCCGGGCCGCGAGCAGCTCCTCGGGATGTTCATCGGCATGCTCAATGCACCTCTCAACAAGTTTGCAGGCATGTGTTCGTCTCCGCTCGGAGGCTTTGCACGCGCTCTGAACCAGATGGCGGACAAAGGCGGATTCGCCAAGGCTCCCGCCGCAGCAGCTGCCCCCGAAGCTGCCCCTCCCACTGCTTAATTTTTTCTCTATCCCCATTCCCCATTCTCCCATGAGCGATACGGTTACCCTTTCGAAAGAGGAGCAGGCGGTTATCGACGCCGTCGAAAAGCTCAACGTTGTTCAGTTGAATAACGTCGTGAAGTACATGGAAAAGGAGTACGGCATTTCCGCCGCTGCTCCGGTTGCTGTCGCAGCTGCCGCTGGCGGCGCTGCAGGCGCAGCTCCAGCCGAAGAGAAGGACGCCTTCTCTCTTGAACTCGCCGATGCCGGCGCACAGAAGATTGCGGTGATCAAGGTTGTCCGTGAAATCACGGGCCTCGGTCTCGCCGAAGCAAAGGCTGCAGTCGACGGTGCTCCGAAGGTGATCAAGGAGAACGTACCAAAGGCAGAAGCAGCAGAAGCAAAGAAGAAGCTGGAGGCAGCCGGTGCGAAGGTAAACTTGAAGTAAGCATACGAAGTTTCCGAAGTTGCCGAAGGGTAAACCCCCTTCGGTTTCTTTGGTTTCCTTGATTTCCCTCCATGCCTCCCCCCATACACTTTCTATAGCAAACCCACTCCCCCCGCACTACAATACTAAGCAACCCCTCCCCCTTCGCGATGCGTACCATCCCTGTTCTTGCACTGTGTGCGTTTCTCGCCACACCTGTAACCGTTGCCGCGGCGCCGGCACCTTCGGCGATTCTGCAAACAGTCAATGAAACGAAACTCCCTCTGGAGTACCGCTTTGAATCGCACAGAGAGGAGGCCGGAATGTCTGCAACCGTGAAGGGTACGGGTCAGCAGGAAGGACGGTGGAGTCCATGGTACAAGCAGAAGAACGATATGACATTGTGGCTCTCCCGGAACGGCAGCACGCTGACGGTCCGCGCGAGGATGCTGGTGTTCGGGGAAACCATGTACCTGAAGCTTCTGGGCGCGGAACACACATCCGGAGGAAGGACGCTGCATATGGACGCAACGGCGTGGGCGGAGTTCCCCGTGGGACACATCGCATTTGATCAGGGAATGTTCCCCTTCCTTGGCCTCTGGAATTTCCTCGAGCTCGACCTGACAGGTGCGAATGATGCATGGACGCAGTTCCTGGCGAGCGCAGATACCATGATGATGGAGGAAACCCGCTTCAAGGGCGGCAGCGCCTATTCCCTGATGGAAAAAGATGGCCCGGTGAAGATGCGCGTCCGGTGGAACGTGAAGAACGATAATTTCACCTTTGGCAAAGTACATATGTCGGACGGCAGGTTCTCCATGACGGGAGAAGTGCAGCCGCATGGCGCCGGTGTGGTGATCGATGTACCGAAGGAAACCATCAGCGCAGACGCGTTAAAGTCGCTTCTGATCAAAAGCGGACTCGCGGACATGCTGTGGACCAACATGCCCGCAATGGGAATGAAAATGGAGAAACCTGCGATGTATACGGAGAAGCCCCTGAAAAACAAAGAAAGAGCTCCGGATATCTACGGCACGCAGTACCGCCGTCCAACCTACGTTCCGGTGAAACAGCCGGACTGCTACCAGACGGGCTACGCAATGGCCGGTTGCGGCACGCGCTATACGAAGCGCGCGATCAACGAGCTGACAGACGATGTGAGCTTCTCGCAGGGGTGGAAGCAGCGCGTCGGCGACGACAGGATCATCGAAGCGTTCGATACCGTGTCGCGTACGCTGGAAACTGCCGCGCGCAAGCAGCGCATGCATGAAGTGAAAGCGTTGCTGAGCAGTTCGACTATCCGTTCATCGGGAAGCGACGATACAGACCTCTGGCTCACGGAGGACATCCTCCCCTTTTTCCTCCCGACGGCCGAGAGCTTCATTCACCAATCGGTGTTCCTGGAAGATGAAAACGGCCATCGCGGCGTTGCGCTGGAGAAAGTCACAACCACCGCCGGTTCCGGACGACGGAGGTACTTCGTCATCGTCCTCCTGGAGGAACGCGAAGGTGCCACCCCCGCCGTCGCGGACATCTTCGTCAACGCAACCCTCAGAGATCTCAAGGGAACGGGATGGATCGAATGACCCGCGAACTTGTCGAAATAACATTCTGATGCTACAATGACCGTATGTTGGAATCGTTGAAACGCTCGCCCTGGCTTGCCGTCTCTCTCGTCATCGCGGGAATGGTCCTCGGCTACGTGTTCCAAATCCACCGCGTAGGTGCCACAGCAACCGCCGGTTACTTCTGCCCGAATACGCAGGCCTGTGCGAACGGCGAGTGCGATAAGAACGTCGACTGCAAGAACGGCAACTGCAAGCATTGCCCCGGCTGCCAAGGGGCGTCACAATCGTGAACGATGCGATTCCTCGGTGATACGACATTCCGGGTTTGGTCTCTTTCCGTAGCTGCGCTCTGCAGCGTTTTCTTCGCGTGGGAATTGGGAGCATTCAGAACGATCGTCTGGAGCCTTTCACGACCGCCGCCGACGTCATGGGATATTCTCTACACCGTACTCATCATCGTCCTGTTGTCCCTGGCAGCCGGACTCGTCGGTTACCGGAGGAAAAAGGGTACGTGCCCCGTGGGAGCTCGCAATGCATCTAGCATCGCCGGAGCGCTGGGCGTCATCACACTCCTCTGCCCTGTGTGTCTCCTCCTGCCGGCAACACTCTTCGGTATCGGCTTCAGCTTGGCACTACTTGCGCCATATCTTCCGCTCCTGCGGTTGATTACCATCATGCTGCTCTCTGTGAGCATGGTGATGCTCTGGCCGAAAACGGGTGATTCGTGATCTGTGATCCGTCATTCATACGCAAGGAATGGTGAAGAACTTGATACAATAATCGAATCCCGAATCCCGAATCCCGAATCCCGAATCACGAATCCCGAATCCCGAATCCCGAAATGTCCACTCAACGTATAGTCGCCATCGACCTCCTCCGGACCCTGGCGATCATCCTCATGATCGTCTTTCACATCGCCTTCGATCTGCAGACGATGTACGGATGGGATATCGATGTCTTTCGGGGAGGATGGGATGTCCTGCGGCTCCTCACGGCCACCATCTTCATCGGCATCGCCGGCATAACCACCCACCTCACAACACATCCGTACAAGCGGACACTCACCATCGCGGCTGCGGCCGCGCTCGTCACGGCGGCAACGTACATGTGGGATCCGGAAACCTACGTTCGCTTCGGCATTCTCCACTGCATCGCCCTCACCGTACTGCTGCTCGAACTGCTCAAACCGCTCCGCGCCCTCACTGTCCCCCTCGGCATTCTCATCATTGTCGCCGGCAACCTCTTCGCCGGCACGACCGTCCATACGTCACTGCTGCTCCCTTTGGGCTTCCCGCCGCCATTCTTCGCAACGCTCGATTACTATCCTCTGCTCCCGTGGTTCGGTGTGGCACTGATCGGATACGGCTTCGGATTCACTTCTGTGATACGCATGAGAAATAACCCGTCACCAATAATCCGCCTCCTCACTCTCCCCGGCCGCCACACGCTCCTGATCTACCTGCTCCATCAACCGGTGATCATCGGAATGTTATCGTTCATTCTATGAACAAGCCTGCCCACGCTTACTGCCCCTGTGGGTAGCCTACCTGCAGACGTACGCGGTTGAGAATCGCGACTGCCGAATGGAACATCGAATGCCAATACCTATTTTCGGACACCCTTCAAATCACACACTACGGTCGGCGGTTTCACGACATGTTCTGGCGTCTCTCCTCGCTGCCACTGATCGATCGAGTGGAAACAATCCTCGTACATGTTCGTCATGCTCTCCTCGGCATAGAACGCGATGTGCGGCGTGACGACGACATTCGGGTGGCCGATGAGATCTTTATGCTCGGCGAAGTTGCGTTCGTGCTCCAGGACATCCAGGAGAGCGTATCGGACTTTTCCGCTTTGCAAAGCCTTCAATAAGGCACCGGAATCGATGAGATCCCCGCGCGCGGTATTCACCAGTACAACACCGTCCTTCATGGCCGAAAACGCCTTTGCATCGATCATGTGATGGGTCTCCTTCAGGGAAGGAACGTGCAGCGTGATGATATCGGACGTCTGCAGAAGTTCCTGCATCTCCACGTATCGCACGCCGAAGTCCTGCTCCAGCTCCACTGTGCGGCAACGGTCGACGGCGAGGATATTCATCCCGAAACCGCGGGCGATCTGCGCGGCTCTCCGTCCGATCTTTCCCGTACCGACAATGCCTATGGTCTTCCCGCGGAGGGAAATGCCGCGGAGTCCGTGATAGTCGAACTCCCCCGACTCCACTTTCCTGTCCGCTTCGGGAATGTGACGCAGCTTCGAGAGCAGCAACGCGAACACATGTTCCGCAATGACGTGCGAACCGTAATCGGGCACAGTGCAGACTGTAATTCCACGGCTTTTGCATGCGAAAATGTCGATATGATCGCACCCGACGCTCCTCGTGCAGAGCAGTCTCAGCTTCGGCAGCTTCGCAAGCAGTGCGGCATCAAACTTCACACCGAGAAACGTGCTGATCACCTCGGCACCCGCACAAACCGCTACAACATCGGCAGGAACACCTTCCACGATCACAGCATCGGGAAAGTGCTTCGCGACCTGTACGCGATCTTCGGTATCAACCTGGAGAAAGAGAGTGGAAGTCATAGAAGGAAATGGAATAGGAAACAGGGATAGTGTAGAAGCTCGAACAACGATTGCCTACTTACTACTGCCTACGTACTACTGCCTACGTACTACTTACCCACAATACAATCGTCCACCATGGAGATGGACGAAAATACACTAGGAGGGAAATGGGCTTTTCTGTACGCTATCCCTATTCTTCCGCACCGGAAGTTCCACCATGTCATTCAACGTACGTCCCCTCGAACGAAAACCCAGCCTGCTCAAACGTTGGGCAGGAACCATCGCAGCGACAATCACCATCGTGCGGCCTCTCGTCGCCTGGTACTGTTCATGGAAAGCCGCTCAGAAACGCATCAGACGTATCGGCGCACTCAAGCGCGTTCTCACCGTGCTCATCGCCACGCTCGCCGCGCTTCTCTTGCTTGCAGGTGTCGTCCGTGCGGTCATGATGGTCAGCGGCGTCGGTGTGACGGAGATGATGGGAGTAGCAGGGACGCCTCCGCCAACGGATGAACACGGATACACGAATATCCTCCTCATGGGTCAAGGCGACGAAGATCATGATGGAAAAGATCTGACCGATACCGTCATGATCGGCAGCATCGACCCGAAAACCAGGAGCGCGGTCCTGCTCTCTCTCCCGCGCGATCTCTACTTCCTGAGTACGGAGAAAATGGGTAAGGGGAAACTCAATACGTTCTACCGCGACTACAAGAGCTACCTGCGATTCCAGAAGGGCATGGATGAACAAGAGGCATCTTCCGCAGCCATCCGTGAGCTCTCGATGGAAATCGGCCGCTCGCTCGGTATGGAGATTCACCATGCCGTGAAGGTGGACTTCATCGGTTTCGTCAAAGCAGTGGATGCGCTGGGCGGGGTGGATATCGACGTTCCCTACGATATAGATGATCCCGAATACCCGAATACAACGTACGGATTTGAGCCTTTTGTCCTGAAGGCGGGCATGCGGCATCTCGACGGGGAAACTGCTCTGAAGTACGCACGAAGCAGACACACGTCGAGTGATTTCGGCCGTTCCGCACGACAGCAGCAGCTACTCTCCGCGCTCGCGGATCAGGCGCGGGAAAAGGGTATGCTGCGCAACGCGGGGGCGATCACCTCCCTCTTCTCCATCGTTTCGGAACACAGCGAAACCACTCTGACCGTCCGCGAGATTCTCGGTCTTGCAGCTGCCGCCGAATCCATCGAAAAGGACAAGATCCTCTCGCTGCAACTCAATGACCGCAATGCGCTCTACGACAGTTACATCGAGCCGGGCGGTTTCCTCTACACGCCTCCGCGCGACCAATTCGAAGGTGCCGCCGTACTGCTTCCGGTATCTATCCCCGAATTTCCGGTAACCTGGAAACAGATAAAAACATTCACGACACTGCTGGCAGAACACCGCAATATCCATCTGGCCAAGCCTACCTTTGCCGTACTCAATGCAGGAGCGGCTCCGGGCACGGCACGACGCCTGAGCAACGAGCTCGTACGGTACGGATTCACGGTAGAGAGGACGGAGAACGCAGATTCGGGCAAACAGGACACTTCCCTGATCCTCGTCTCCCCGGAACCCGACCCGGCGATGGATTTCTTCGTGAAACTCCTGGGACTGCCGACGGGTCCCGCCCCGGAGAACTTTGCTCCGGCACAGCGCTCCCGTATTACCATCCTCCTCGGCAAAGACTACCGCTATGTACCAATACAGGATCTCATGCAAAATCTCACTTCAACCCAATCACCAATAACCAATAACCAATAACTCGTCATGACTCCCCGCGAGATCATCGCCAAAGCATGGGCCATCACAAAGAAGGAACGGCAACTGCGCATGTGGGGCTTTTCCTCAGCGCTCCTGCAGACCCTGCTCAACGTGAAGCTCCTGATTTACCAATCGTGGTTCTTCTATCTGTACGTCATCAAGGGGGAAACGATCAGTTTCTTCGCGATGGAAGAATTCTTACTGGAATTCATGCCCGCCCCGGCCGCGTGGACGATCATCATCACCATCTTCGTCATGATCGCCATCGAGCTCGTGTTCCCCCACTTCGCGCAGGGAGCAATCATCGGTCTTGCAGCGAAGTCACACCTCAAACAGGAAGTGAAAGGCGGGCTCGTTTTGGCGCTCTACAACTTCCTGCCAATCTTCATCGTGCATGAAGTACTGATCCTGAGCGGGCTTTCCACCATCGTCACCGTCATCTCGCTGATGATCCGTTATGGACCGGAAGGCACACTGTTGTTGCTGCCAATCGGCATGGTGATTTTCCTCTGGGTCTTCAGTAACATCATCAAGTTCCTCGCATCATTCGCGGAAGAAGGCATCGTCATCCACAAGCTCGGACCATTCGAATCCGTCGGTAAGAGCATCAAACTCATCATCAGCCATCTCGGGCACGTGTTCTTCCTCTTCATCCTGCTCTTCGTCATTAGTTTGCGCATCCTCATCAATATCCTCATGATCGTCCTCATACCCGGCATCGTCCTCGGCGTGGGGCTGCTCCTGACACAGGTCCTCTCCCCCGCCTTGAGCTACAGCATCGGCTGTGTCATCGGTCTGGCTCTCGTTGCAGCAGCCAGCTACTTCTTCGCTTACCTTATGGTATTCAAACAAACCGTGTGGACCATCACGTATCTGGAATTGAGTTCGTTGAAAGATCTGGATGTGATAGAAGAGTGAGTAGGAAATAGTAGGTAGTAGGTAGGGAAGGAGGAACGGGTAGAATACCGCCATGGATGACGACTACCGCGCAGGGCTTGAACGCAATCTCCGCTCCCTGTTCGTCCTGCACCTCGGGAGCGGGATGATGCTTTCGATCGCCGTGATCGTCCCCTTCCTGCAGAGCAACGGATTGGGACTGCGTGAAATCCTGCTCCTGCAGAGCATCTTCGCAACGGCCATCATCGTCCTCGAGATTCCCACGGGATACTTCTCGGACCGCATCGGACGGGTCCCCATGGCGATCGCCGGATCCGTCGCCGGATTCCTGGCATTCGTCGTGTATGCACTCTCCGAAAGCTTCTGGGGATTCGCCTGCGCGGAAGTACTCCTCGCCATCGGGTTCTCCTGTTACTCGGGAACTCTCGAGGCGCTCACCTACGACTCGCTGCTCGAGCTGGGACGGGAGAAGGAATTCCGGAAAATCAACGGACGCCAGATGCTGATGCACTTCGGCGCGGAATCCGCCGGTGCGGTACTGGCCGGGTTTCTGGCGCTCATATCGCTCCGGACGCCCTTCTGGGCCAACACGCTCCCCTTCGGCATTGCCTGCATTGCTTCGCTCTCCCTCATCGAGCCCAAACGTCACAAGATAGACCACCATAACCACTGGAAGGCAGTATGGGATATCTGCACGCATACGCTCGTACGCAGCAAAGCGCTGCGGAGCATTGTCTTGCTGCACGCCTGCATCGCTTCGATGACGCTCATGCTCTTCTGGAGCACGCAGCCGTTCCAGCAGCAGATCGGTCTCCCACTCGTCTACTTCGGCATGACGCACGCCATCTTCGTCGCAGCGGGCGCACTGGCTTCGGGGTTCGCCCACACGCTGGAGAAGCGCATCGATGACCGCCTGATCCTCCTCGGCATCGCACTGACTGTCGTCGCCTGCTTCCTGGCACTCGGTACCATCCCCGCCCTATGGGCACTGGTGTTCTTCCTGCTCACGCGAACGGCATGGGGCATTCTGACCCCGACGACGAACGACCTCGTGAACCGCATGACGGATTCCTCGGTGCGCTCGACGGTACTCTCCGTCAAAGGCATGGCGATGCGCATCATCTTCGCCTGCTCCGCCCCCTTCTTCGGCGCATTCTCCGATCTCCACGGCATCAACGCCGCTCTGCTCTTCGCAGGGATCATCGGCGGTGCTGTGCTCACGATCGTCTTCCTCTCGATGCGCTCGGTCTGGGCTGAAATCCCCCGGTGAAGCCAAAAAACTTCCGGTGCTTGACAGTGTACGTACGAACACCTATCATGGTGGACGGTCGTCCTTTGAAACCTACCTTACCTACCTTACTTACCTTACCTTCCGTACCTCCCCGTTCCATGACCCTCACTCCTCACCAACGAACGGTCCTGAATTACATCGGCGAGTTCCAGCGCAAGCGCGGCTACAGCCCTTCGCTCTCTGATTTAGCGCTCGCTTTCGGTGTTCGCAGCAAGAATGCCGTTGCGAAGGTGGTGAACGTGCTCGCACGTGAGGGCTTCATCGAGAAAGATCCGAAAGGCCGTATCAAGATCCTCGAACTGACGGAAAACAGTGCTGATGAGCAGCCTGCGCCGCTCATGCTTCCCCTCTTCGGTCCGATTTCCGCTGGATTTGCAGCACCGGTGGAGGAACAGGCGGAGGAAATGCTGACACTGGACGCCTATCTCATCGGTAATCAGAAAGCATCGACGTTCCTTCTGCGCGTAAAGGGCGACAGCATGATGGAAGCCGGTATCTATGAAGGGGACATCGTCGTCGTAGACAGGAAGAAGACGCCGAAGCTCAATGACATCGTCGTCGGCATCCTCGATGGAGAATTCACTCTGAAGCGGCTCAAGCGTGATAAGGGGAAGTACTACCTGCAAGCCGAGAACCCCAACTACCCCGACATGTATGCCATGGAAGAGCTGCAAACGGGCGGTGTCGTCGTGGGGGTGATGCGGAAGTATTGATCTACAACGCCGCGGCGATTGCTCAATCTCCGTTGCGGAATACCCCTCGTCCATGTTCGCCCATATCGACGCGGATGCCTTCTTTGCCTCCGCGCTCCAACGCCGGCGCCCCGATCTCAAGGGCAAACCTCTCCTTGCACTGGGCATGGGTGGTGGCTGTGTGATCGCCGCCAGTTACGAAGCAAAAGCCTTCGGCGTGAAGACTGGAATGAGGCTTTCTGAAGCCAAAAAACTGTGCCCTAAAGCCATCGCCATCCCCTCGGACTTTGAGGAAGCACTCCTCGCGTCACGCCAGATCGAAACCATCCTCGGCAATCGCTGCCCCCTCATAGAACAGTATTCCATCGATGAGTGGTTCCTGGATCTGCGCACATTGCCCGGCGGTACCCCGGCAAACCTCGAACACTACCTGAGAGAACTTCAGAAAACCGTCGGCGCATCCGTAGGACTGACCATTTCCATCGGCGCAGGACCGAGCAAGCTGCTCGCGAAAATGGCCAGTGAATACCGGAAGCCTGCGGGTGTTACCATCATCTCCCCTCCGGTGCTCTCCATAGACGATTTCCTCCGTGATCGTACTGCGGCAACCATTCCCGGCATCGGTCCGCGGAGACAACTGCTGAGTACCGCGCACGGCTGGACCACCGCGTACGACATCGCACATGCGGACTCCGTGCTCATCAAGAAGCTTCTCGGTGAACCGGGAGTGGACATGCAGCGCGAACTCCTCGGCGAAGCGCTCACCGGCATCAATGAAAATCCCGCGCCACCGAAATCGGTCTCCCGCTGCCGCAGTTTTCCGTCCTCGAAGGACCGGGAGATGGTGTACGGTCATCTTCTCCATCATTTGACCTACACAATGCTGAAAATGCGACGTGAGGGGTTGGCCTGTCGCATGGTTTCCGTGTGGATGCGGGACCACGAATATCGCCACAGAGGCTACACCATGAAACTTCCTCTGCCCGTGGATACCGAAGAGCAGGCACTCCCCTACATCGAGAAGTGTTTTGCACGACTTTGGGAGAATGGATTGCGCTGCACGCAAACAGGTCTTGCACTCCTCGATCTGAACCCCAAAGGCGGAACGCAGTTCTCGCTCTTCGAAGCACCGAAGAAAACCGAAGGTGCGGAGAAGGTGCAAACCGCACTCGATGTGCTGCACAGTAAATACGGACGGGGTGTGATTGGACGGGGGGCTGCGATGAACACTGCAGGCGCAGGAAAGAAGAAATTGAGTGTGGCGGAAGCCATATAGAACGCAATACCCGCTCTTGTTGTTCATTTCTTTTCGGCAGCGAAAAGAAATGAACCAAAGAAAAGCTGCCGCAAAATCATAAACTCGCTCGCTCACTGATCGCTCGCTCGGACATATGATTTTGCGGATGACGAAGATATAGTCCGGAGCGGGTTCCGTGCGCCACGGGGGGTGTTGGGGGAGGCCCTGCTCTCACAGCGGCTCTACAAGCTCCTGCCACCGATCACTGCCACTAATCAAAGCATTCCAAAACTTAAACTCATTCATGCTGTTTAGGCAATCGATGGTAACGCCGGCTTCCCGCTGCTGCCTGCACTCATGGCGCAGAGGCTCATCAGGATTGCCGCTTTTTACCACGACGCGCAACTGTTGCAGTATCTGCAAATGCTCAAGACGAAGCCGCTGCAGTAACTCCAATCCGTCCATCTGCGGCATGTTGTAATCCGTACGCAAAATGGTGAATGAAGGCTGGGAGAGAAGAGTCTGCAGAGCCTCACGACCATTGGACACAAAGGTCACATCGTAATCCTCCCGCTTGAAGAATTCACGATACGTATTGGCAATGGGCCAGTAATCCTCAGCAAACAGAATCGACCGTGGTTGCATCGTCATATTCATATACTCAATGTACGATAAAAAAACACAATGTCAAACACCATCACAGCGACTGCAACCGCTCCTCGATCTTCCGGAGCTTCTCTTCAGCATTTGCCAGTTTCTCGCGCTCCTGTGCGACAACCTCCGGCTTGGCATTCTCCACAAATTTCGCGTTTCCGAGCTTCGCATTGATGGTCTTCATGAAGCCCTCAAGACTCGCCTTCTCCTTCGTCAGCTTCTCACGTTCCCTCTCGACATCGATGAGTCCTTCGAGATGCAGATACACTTCGATATCCGGAAGAACGGCCACAGCGGCATTCTTCGGCTTCGCTGCCTTGAGGTCGTTACTGATCATCAGGCTCTCCACCTTCGCCATGCGGCGGATGTGCTCCTGTTCGGATTCCAGAAGCGCACAGCTCTTCTTCGTGAGCAATGTCACTGTGACCTGCAGACCAGGCTCGATGCCCTGATCAGCACGGAGCTTCCGAATGCTCTGTATGACGCTGATGAGTGCCAAAAATTGTGCCTCACTCTCTGCATCGGATCGCTGCTTTTTCAGTTCAGGCCACGGTGTTTTGATGAGGAGGTCTGCATCACCAGGTTGCAGTTGCGCCCAGAGCTCCTCCGTGACAAAGGGGCAATATGGATGCGCAAGCACCAAAATCTTTCGGAGAGTGTGCACCAGCACGGCGACATTGGCATTGCCCTTGGAAAGCTCCAGATACCAGTCGCAGTAATCGTCCCACACGTAGCTATACAGAGCCTCTCCTGTCTCACTCAAGCGGTACTCCGAAAGTCCTTTGGTTACTTTTGCGATAATCGCCTGCTCCCGGGAAAGCATCGCCCGGTCTGCAAGAGAGAGTGTGGACATATCCGGAAGTGACATGATGGTTTTTGGATCGATCTTCGCCTCCTCACACTGCATCAGCACGAACCGCGATGCGTTCCAGAGCTTGTTCACGAAATTTCTGTACCCCGCGATTTTCTCTTCGTAGAGCCTGCTATCGGCCCCCGGGCTCTGGCCGACGATCATGGAGAGGCGCAGTGCATCCGCTCCGTATTTGGCGATCATTTCCAGAGGATCGATCATTGTGTCCGGATCGCTCTTGCTCATTTTTCGCCCGTCGCGGCTGCGGATGAGACCGTGAAGATACACCGTATCGAAAGGAATCTGTCCAGTGGCATAGGTCGTCATGAGAATCATGCGGGCGACCCAGAAGAAGATAATGTCGTACCCCGTTTCCATCACCTGCGTCGGATGGAACTTCTGATAGTCGGGACTCTTCTCGAGGATTTCCTTCAGGGTCAGGGAGTAATCCTCGGTACATTGAGGATCCACAAGCGTGCTCCACGTCCAGAGCGCAGAGCTGAACCACGTATCGAGCGTGTCGGGGTCCTGTTCCCAACCGGAGCCCTCCGGCGGCCGTACCCCCGCACACTCCTCCGATCCTCTGTACCAGACGGGAACGCGGTGCCCCCACCAGATCTGGCGGGAGATGCACCAGTCACGGAGATTCTCGATCCAGTGGAAGTACGTTTTCTCAAACCGATCCGGGATGATGCGGATATCGCCGGATTTCACGACTTCCAGCATCACTTCCTTCAGACTGCGCTTCTTCTTTTTCCAGAGAACTGCTTTGCGGTTCACATCGATGAACCACTGGAGTTTGATCTGCGGCTCGATCATCCCGCCGCCGCGGCTGTTCGTCGCAACGGTGTGAACGTAGTTCTCGTCCGTCTTCACCAGAAGCCCCTTCACCTTGAGCTTCTCGACAATCAGGGGTCGTGCCTTCTCGATGGACATGCCAGCGAACTCCCCTGCGATGGGCAGCAACTTGCCTTCGAAATCGATCACCTGTTCTTTATCCAGTCCGTGGCGCCCGGCAATGTCGAAGTCAACCTGCGTGTGCCACGGCGTAATGGTCATACAGCCGGAACCGAATTCCGGATCCACCGCTTCGTCTTTGATGATTGTTGCCGTGATGGGGCCGTTGATCCACTCACATGTGAAGGTGTCTCCGTGCTTGTACTTCTTGTACCGCTTGTCGTCGGGATGCATGACGACGTACTTGTCACCGAACTTGGTTTCAGGACGCACCGTCGCGATCTGGAAGGGGCCGTACTGGAAGGTATAGAACGGATCAGTCTGCTCCTTCCATACCACCTCGTCGTCAGAGACGTTCGTCTGGAGATTCGGATCCCAGTTCACGATGCGGTGACCACGGTAGATGAGATCGTCGGTGAACATCTTCACGAACACCTCGTTCACGCAGCGGTTCAGGGAATCGTCCATGGTGTATCGCTCGCGCGACCAGTCACAGCTGCTTCCCATCTTGCGCACCTGTGAGCGGATGGTGTTCTGGCTCTCGGCAACGAACTTCCTGATTTCCGCAACGAGCTTCTCCCGTCCCAGTTGTTTGCGAGGATCCTTCATCCCCCCTTTCTTCAGCTGCTTGATGACGACGTTCTCCGTGGCGATGGCTGCATGGTCCGTGCCGGGCACCCAAAGGGCCTCCTTGCCCTGCATACGCTGAAATCGGATGAAGATGTCCTCCAGCGCAAGCATGACGGCATGACCCAGATGCAGCTGCCCCGTGGCATTGGGCGGCGGCATGGATATAGTGAATGTCTCCTTTGTGGTCTTGTTATCAGCCGTAAACGCACCGCTGGATTCCCAGCGCTTGTAGATAGCGTCCTCTACTGCCTGTGGATCGTACGCCTTAGGAAGCATTCATTGAGAGTGTAGCGATTTATTGGATGTTTAGGGAAATGAAGAGGGAAGGATTCAGAGGATCCAGAGGACTCAGAGGACTCAGAGGACTCAAAGGAATCAGAGGAAAATAAAAAACATGTGGCGAAGACGGGCTCTGCCCGTCTGGAGGCACAACGCGCAAAACCTTCCCCGTTTTGCGCGCATAAATGCATAAAAAACCCGCCGAAGCCCGCACTTGCTGCGGGCTGGAGGCGCAAGCGCGCAACCTTCCTTGTTGTGCGCAAAATATAATACAAACCTTGCCGAAGCCAGGCTCTGCCTGGCTGGAGGCACAACGCGCAAAACCTTCCCCGTTTTGCGCGCATAAATAAAGAACCGCCGGTAGAGGGCGGTCCTTCGCAAAAATGGAAAGAGCGATTGCTTTGTAAGCTGGCAATTTATACGGGACACTGAAACGGAACGCAAGTTTTTCGGAAGTTTTCCGTTGCACAGGGAATTTCCGGAGTATAATTTCGTCATGACATCACGCCTTGAAGCTTCAAAGGAGGTCCTATCGCAAGACAGATTAGGAGGCATGCTGGTGGAAGCGCCTATCAATGCGTACGAGTTCGTCACGGATCAGCTCCCACGCGCGATTCTCTCTCCGGGTGCCCAGACGATTGTGGAGGATCGCAGGCATATCCTGCATGCAACCTTTGCCGGGCTCGATGATGCGAAGAACTCTCTCCTCCAGGGCAAACCTCTACGTTTCGTCGGTGACGCTCTCTTCGGCTTTGTCGGTGGCATTGGCAAAGATGGTATCGATGCACTGACAGGAAAAGACACCAATATCATCCGCAACGCAGCCTAAATGGAAGGACCACTCGTCGAGGGCTTCGTCGATACGATCGATGCAACGGATGCCGGTCTGCATGCGATTACAGGGCACGGCATTCTGTATGCTGCAGGCGTGCTTGCCGTGATCGGCGTGGGAATCTACGGACTGCGGAAGCTGTACCAGGGGGTAACGGGTGCAGGAAAGTAGGGAAAACAGCGTATTGTGCGTATTTGCTTAAATTAAGCAAATATTGTATAATAATATATTCATGGTAAACACACTTCCAGTCACTCCAACAGTGGCTCCTGCGACGCAGGAGATCATCGGCGGTACCAGCGCATCACTCAACGCGCTCCGCGCCTCCACTGGCGTTCCCGTCCTGACCAACGCGATGCAGAGCGCCATCAGCATCGGGGTGAACAGCATTCCCATCCTCGGTGGAATGGCACTTGTTGCTGGAGGTATCATGACACTATTCGGTAAACCTCCCAACTGGGTACAAAACCTCACAGGGCAGAAGAACGCAATCACATGAACACCCGCAAGTCCAACAACGGCTCTCTGATGGGGAAGATCACACACCTCCCCTACTCACAGATGTTCCTCATCTGGGTCGGCCTGACGACGACATTCGCTCTCCTGTACTTCGCACTCCACATCTACGCACCGTCTCACGGTCCGCTGCTCCCGGAGCACGATACCATGTGGCTCCAACTCGGAAACAGCTTCTACTTCAGCATCATTACGGCTACGACGACGGGCTACGGTGACATCGTTCCCCATGGCTTCTCGAAGGCGCTTGCAGGACTACAGGCGATCATTTCCTTCTTCGTCTTCGGCGTCTTCATCACCAAACTTGTGGCAAACAGGCAGGAAATGGAGATGGAGCGGGTTTTCCGACTCACATCCGAAGACACGTTTCACAACACACGCGAAGGTCTCTACATCGTGCGCAAAGACTTCGACCGTCTCATGGAGGCCGCAGAGAACGGGACCCTGGCAAAAGAGCATTGGGAAGACCTCGCAACGGCATACAAGCAATGTGAAAGTCTGCTGTCGCAGATACCGGATTTCTACGACAACGAAGAGCATCTCTACATTATCGACCAAAGACGCGAACATCTCCTGCAGGAAGCGGTCCACCGGACGCTCCACCGCATCAACACGATGCTCGATGTCTTCAGCGAAAAGAGCATCGAATGGACGGCAGACTTCGTGAGCAATGCTTCGCTCATCAGCCTCGTAAGAGTCGCCGATACGGTTCTCGCGCTGTGGAAGGATAAGTCTCCGTACGAAGGAGCCGAAGCATTCGAAGACATTCTGGGACTCAACGGATCGATCCGCGGAAAGATCGAACAGACGATATAAGGGCACGACCAATGATTCATGATCCGGCTTTTTACGGATCACGAATCACAGATCACAAATCACAAATTTACCGTCTCGGACCGCCGCGGAACCCTCCGCCGCCACGGGGTGGGCCGCCGCGGTTGAAACCGCCCGTGCGGGGCGGCGGCGGAACGTAGCCTTCGGGTGGGGCACTCATCTGCTTGAGTGAGAAGCGCGTCTTGCCCTCGACTGCATCGTACTCCACGCACTTCGCCTGGATGACATCGCCGACTTTGAGGACATCCTCGACTTTCTCCGTGCGCTTCCACTGCAGTTCGGAGATGTGAATCATGGCATCCTTGCCACGGAGGAATTCCACGATTGCTCCAGTGCCATCGATGATGCGGACGACTTTGCACTCGTACACTTTGCCGACTTCGGGCTTTGCGACGATACCTTCGATCCACTCCTTGGCCTTGGCCATGGCTTCGCCGTTGAGGGCGGTAACGAAGACGAGTCCGCTGTCCTCGATGTCGATCTCGACACCCAGTTCACCGGTGATCTTCTGGATGGTCTCGCCGCCTTTACCGATGACCAAACGAATATCTTCCGGATCGATGGTGATCGTCTCGATGCGCGGTGCGTGGGGTGACAGTTCTCTGCGCGGCTCCGCAATGGCCTGGAGCATTGTCTTGAGTATGTATGCCCGACCGGTCTTTGCGCGCTCCAGAGCCTCCTGAAAAACATGATCCGGAAGCCCTTTAATCTTGATATCCATCTGGATGGCGGTGACGCCCTTCGCGGTGCCCGTCACCTTGAAGTCCATATCGCCGCCGAAGTCCTCTTCATCCTGCAGATCGGAGAGGATGACGTACTTGTCCTTCGACTCGTCGGAGACGAGCCCGAGCGCAATACCGGAAACCGGCATCGTGATCGGTACGCCTGCGGCCATGAGAGCCAAGGTGGAACCGCATGTAGCTGCCATGGAAGACGAACCGTTGCTCTCGAGAATTTCTGTCACCGTGCGGATGGTGTACGGGAATGTATCGACGGACGGTAGAACCGGTTCGATACCGCGCTGCGCGAGGTTGCCGTGCCCGATTTCGCGGTTACCGACCATGAGACGATTCGAGGTCTCACCGACGGAGAAGGGCGGGAAGTTGTAGTGGTGCATGTACCGGAGCTCATGCTCCCCTTCCATACCTTCGACGAGCTGCTTGCTGCCCGGGGAACCGAGCGTGCAGGTAGTAAGCCCTTGTGTCTCACCGCGCTGGAACAGCGCCGAACCGTGGACGCGGGACGGCAGAACATCGACCATCGCACCGATGGGCCGGATTTCATCGACTTTTCGACTGCTCATGCGGATGCCCTCCTCGAGAATCAGACGGCGTACCTCTGTTTTAATGACCTTATCCATAAGGTACCCGGCATTCTTGTAGAGTGACGTAAGCTCTTCATTGCCTTCCGCGGATCCGAATTTTTCCTCGAGCTTCTTCGCAGCCTCTTTGATGAAACCGTCGAAAATAGCCCTACGCTCCAGTTTGGGGAGCGGTTCTTTGATTGCCTTATTCACCGTCGACAGAGCCCACTCCTTCAGGAACGCATGAGCAGCATCGTGCATGAACTGCGCGGGAGCCTCAAACTTCTGCTTCCCGATCTCCTTCTGAATATCCGCAAATGCCTTGGCGATTTTCTGCGCCCACTTCTTGCCGAACTCAATGGCGCGGAGAATGTCCGCCTCCGGAACCTGGTTGGCTCCGGCTTCGATCATGACAATCTTCTCCAGCGAAGCAGTGACGAAGAGATCCAAATCACTCTTCAGGGAAGCTTCGCGGGAAGGGTTGAGTACCAGCTCTCCTCCGATGAGACCAACGCGCACCGAACCGAGAGGTCCGTCACAGGGGCAATCACTGATGGCAACGGCGAGATTCGCCGCATTGGCAGCAGCAACGCTGTGGTCGTTCTCGAAGTCGTACGAGAGCACCGTGCAGAAGACCTGAATGTCATTGTGGATGGTCTTCGCGAACATCGGGCGAAGCCCGCGGTCGACGATGCGTCCAAGCAGAACGAAGTCGTCACTGGGACGGCCTTCGCGCTTGCGGAACCGGGAGCCTGCAATCTTGCCTCCGGCGTAGTACTTCTCCTGATACACGACCTGCAACGGGAGGAAGTCGACACCTTCGCGCGCGGTCTTGCTGACGGTGACATTGCCCATGCACACCGTGTCACCGGACTGGCAGAGGACCGTAGCATTGGCCTGGTTACCGAGCATGCCCGTCTTGAAAACGAGCTTCTGGTCACCGAGATCGACCGAATATTCTCTCTGCGGAGCGATCGCTGTCGCGCCGTCTTTTTTGCCTAAACCGAACATAGTAAAGTTGAGAAAGGGATGAAACCCTTACCTCCAACGCTTTCCTTCACTGTTGTGGATTCACATACCAATCCTCTGTATCAGAGGATTCCTACGTAAACCCAGCAGAGTAAAGCGGCGGTGGAGGGAAGGAACTGCAGTCAGTATAACGGAGTCCCTTCCATCCATAAAGCAAATGTCGTATTTTTGGCTATTTGGCATTATTCGCCTTATGCATGATGCCGGAGTGCTGGGGATCATTGCGCTCGAGATCATAGACATCCCCCGGCAGATCATAGGCCCGGTCTAGGACAGCAGCAATCTGCTTGTGATCACGATCGTCCAAAACAATGGAAGCAATCTGACGATGCTCCTCCAGATGACTGCTGTCACGCGCACCCACGATAACGCTGGCCACCTGTGGGCGCGACAGAACGTATGCTGAAGCGATACTTGCGACGGACGCTCCATGTTTTTCCGCAATAGCATGAAGAGTACGAAGCAGTTGCTGCAACAGCTCCCATCCGCCGAACTCGTCGATGATGAGCTTGTACTTCACCAGTGAACGGTTTGCATAGGGTGGCTGCGGCTCCGGCTGCCCAAGGTACCGCTCCGAAAGGAAACCCCCTGCCACGGTTCCATAGCACAACATGCCTATACCATGCTCGCGGCAGAACTGCGTCATACCTTTTTCCGGACGGCGGTCCAAGAGTGAATACTGCAGCTGGATAGCCGCCGGCGCCAGGCCCGCATCTGCAAACTCCTGCATGCGAAGAACATCGAAGTTTGTGACGCCGACAAGGCGCAGCTTCTGCTCCTCACGAAGATCGTGAATGTGGCGCAGGGCATCTACATATCCCGGCACGTCGTAGTCCCACCAGTGAAACTGAACCATGCCCAGAGTATCGACACCAAGGCGGACACGGGAACGGTCGATGATCGCGCGGACATTCTCCGGTCCGTGTGTCGTAAGAATGCCTATATCCGGCACATACTTGGTATGCAGTTGCACCTGAGCGTACTCATCGGGAGAAAGCCGTAGCATGGCTTCGCCAATGAGTTCCTCCACGCCGAGATAGATATCACCAAAGTCGAGTGTGGTGATACCCCCGCGAATGTACGCAAGAATATCTCTCACGGCACGTTCCCGGTCCTGCGGAACGGTATTGTGACCGGTGCTCACTTGCCAGTTTCCGCGCACCACTCGGGAAATGGAATACCCGGGTGCCAGTTCTGTGCGCAGAGATGAAGAAGAGAAAGAATTATTCATGAGCTGAAGGAGTATGGCTATCACGATGGCGTCGCTCTTCTTCGTCGTACATACGGATGGATTCATCAAATATTTGCTTCGGTGATGTGCCTGCAGTTCCCTTGGCACCATCAACTTCAGTCGGAGTAGTCGTCCATACCTCAGGCAGGAATGTTTTTACGACTCCCATGTGCATTTTCCGCGTCTGACCACCGATATGTAGTAGTTGTGCATAATCCTCACTGAGTCCGGCATGATCAGAGCACTGTGTATGAAGGGAAATAGTCCGCCCTTGGGCAACATATGAATTTGCCTTCTGCATGTCAGTGATACCGACGAAACCGTCACCCATAGCAGTGGTGCGGGGATAATACTCCTGGCGCAGAAACTTATGTTCGCGTTGGAACGCACGAACTTTTGCAGTCTGCCCCTGCACGAGAGAATCAAGACAGTAGACACCAGCTGAGAATAGGGCGCTGGGGCCGCTCATACCCTGCACGTGATCATTGCTGAAATATCTGCGCATGCTGCTGAAGGCATCCTTAGACAAATCATGCATCAAGGCGCGGAATCCCTTCTGCATAACGTGAAATCCGTCTTGTGCAGCAGCGATAGCCTCTCGTGTGCTCTCTGTATCCCCTTCATCTGCAGCAAGAAGCTGGAACAGGCGCGATATGACAATGGCAAGCTGCTGTTCAATGCGTGCATGCACATCATAGAAGAACAACTCCGCACGGGCCGATTCTCCTGAACCGAATACGCGAGGATCCGCCTGCAAAGGGTTCGCATGAATGACGCCCTCGTATGTAAGACCCGGAATACTCTCGATGCTTCCGGAGATATGCTCAACGAGTCCGGCAATCTCCGGACCAGGCTTTCCACCTACCGAGAGTACGGCACGCTGCAGCATGGCTGCATCAAGTAAAGCCAAAGCAGACTCCCGCCCTGTCGGGTCTGCCTGTGATGCAAGCTGCTCTGCTTCATCATGCAGTTCCTGTGCTTTAGTATCTGCAAGCAGTGTTGGCAGGCGTTCAACGACAAATGTACTAAGATCGTTCAGCGGACGGCGTGGCGTACGCTTCTGTGTAGAAGGGTCATCACAGCAATCCAACCGCGTGAGGAATGTATCGGTTTTACGCATGGTGGGACGGGGAAGAAGGCAAAACATTTCCCGAGACTTCGCTGTGCCGGAACACGGTTTCACCGGTCCTTGCAATGTGGTACACCGCACCGCTATTCACATCCGGATCGGCAATCAAATCGTCGGTTTCCATAAAGTCATTCGGATGATTCTTCCGTTGTTTCGCAGGAAGCAACGGGAGAATGGAGGCGAGTGCGTAGAGCGAAAATCCCTGTCCTTCGGGCAAGAAAATGTCTTCGCCGATGACATCGAAGTAGTCCCCTACGACATGTTTACCGATGATATTGGTGCTGCGCGGATCGATACTTACACGCAGATTGAAGAGCGTGAATACATCGGGCGCAGACTGTGGAGAAGATGGCATGATAGAAAAAGGGGAAATATAAAAGAACCTCCGCTCTCCGGAGGTGGGTCATAACGTTTCAACACATCATGAGCGCCGCCAGCCGAACAGCGGTTTACGTCTGCAGCTGCGCCAGGCAGTGCGCTCTGCAGTAACTTTCTCCGTTGGTGCGTGAGGAATTGTACTCATGTACTGGTACAACAGTACATCTCGCGCTCTAGAAAATCAAGAGGAAATGCGAGGGAAATCTTCACTTCCTCAGCTTTTTGAGAAAATGTGCGAATCCGCCCGAGCCAAACTGCAGCATCCGCGATCCCCTGGTGATCTTGCTGATCGAAATGCCGAGATCTTTGGCGATATCGCGCTGCGCTACCCCCCTATGCAGTGCTTGGATGAGCTGCCACCGCTCGGTAAGCGATGCGATTTCCTGCGGTGACAGGATGTCCTCCAAAAGCATCTTGGCCTCCTGCTCGCTCCCTACTGATGCAAAAAGCTCGTAGAGATCCTGCAGATGACGTGACGGTACGACCATACGAAGACACATAGTACCATTGTGCGCGGCAAAGGAGAACCAGACCCTCTCCTATTTCTTCAGCTTATTCTCCTCGATCACCTTCTGGTACTCCGTCGGAACGTTCATGCGGAGGTAGTTGAGCAGCGTTCTGCGGCGTGCAACCTTGCTGAGGAGCCCCCTGCGTGCGGAGTGGTCCTGCTTGTGCTCCTGCAGATGCTTGGTCAGTAGATCGATTTCCTTCGTGAGGATGGCGATCTGCACATGCGGAGAACCGGTGTCTTTCTTGTGGGTCTGGTGCTTGGAAATCAGCTTCTTCTTTACAGTGCGCTTGAGAGACATAGGAGATTGGGAACAAGCATAAAGAAGTTCATGCCGCGCCTGTCCGTGGGAGTTCCGGGGACGAGCGAGGACAAGGGAAGTATACGAAAAACGAAAGAAAGTGCAAGTTTTTGATCGAATGAAGGTATCCGACGTTACCGAGGTCTCCGAAGAAAATAGCGGAAAACGCCGGATGCATTGGAAACTTCCTTGCTCTGGGAATGTAAAAGGTGGACAACCATACACCTCGTGCTAGACTACCCTCCATGACTCTCCCCTTCCTCCTCGGACTCGTTATCGGATTACTGGTCGGCGGTATCGCCGCATACGCATTGGCACGTAGATCCTATGCCGACGCAGAGTCGGTCGCGGAAACCCTCTCGGCAAAAGTCGTTGCCAAGCAGACGGAACAGATTCTGAAACTTGCGGAATCGAAACTCGAAGGGAAGAAAGATGTGATCGACGGAACGCTCAAGCACATGAAGGACGATCTTGGCAAAGTGGAGAAGTTGATGCGTGCCATAGAGCAGGACCGCGCGGAGAAATTCGGGAAGATCGATACACGACTCGAAAATGCAGCAACGGTGATCAAGGATCTCGCGGGTACCGCAGAAGGACTCAAGAACGCGCTGTCGAACAACAGTGGGCGCGGTCAGTGGGGTGAACGCATGGCGGAAGACGTGCTGCGTCTTTCCGGCCTCGTCGAAGGCATCAACTACATCAAGCAGAAGAAACTGGAGAATTCCGGTTCGAAGCCGGACTTCACCTTCGCCCTGCCGCAGGGGCTGAAGCTGAACATGGATGTGAAATTCCCGTTCAACAACTATCAGCTGTACGTCGAAGCGAAGTCGGAAAAAGACCGCGAGGAATACAAGAAGAAGTTTTTGAAGGACGTCCGCGACCGCCTGAAAGAAATCCGGACGCGCGATTACATCAACCCTGAAAATCAGACGGTCGACTACGTGCTCCTCTTCGTGCCGAACGAACAAATCTTCGGATTCATCAACGAAATGGACAGGGAACTCATCGATGAAGCAATGCGCGGCAAGACCATCCTCTGCTCCCCTCTCAGCCTGTACGCGATCCTCGCTGTCATCCGTCAGTCAATCGACAGCTTCAGCATCGAAGAACAGTCCCAGGAGATGCTTTCGTTATTCGGTGCTTTTAAGCTGCAGTGGGATAAATTCAAAGAACAGATGGACACCGTGAAAGCGCGATTTGAAACCGTTCATAAAGGGTACGAAGAGCTGACGGGTACCCGCGAACGCATGCTCGACAGACATCTCGATAAGATCGAGGAGCTTCGCATCGAACGTGGAGCGACCAATGCGAACATCGGCACAGCGTTTTCAACCGCTGCGAAGAAACTGACGAAGTCTGCGGTGTCCGGAGACTAAGGACGGTACAATCCTCCGGTGAAAGCCTCCGATCACATCATCGCCAACCTGAATGAGCCGCAGAAACAGGCGGTTCTTCATACGGAGGGCCCTTTGCTGATCCTTGCAGGTGCGGGGAGCGGAAAGACAAGAGCGCTGACGCACCGCATTGCGCACATCATGGAACAGGGGGTGCAGCCGTGGCAGATTCTCGCCGTCACCTTCACGAACAAGGCAGCGAGCGAGATGAAAGAGCGCATCAAGAACTTGCTGCACATCACGCAGGGTGCAGACATGAGCCTGTGGCAGTTCAATGCAGGAAAGCTGCCGGTCATGGGCACATTTCACAGCATCTGCGCACGCATTCTGCGGAGGGACATCACACACCTCGGTCGTGAAAGGACATTTGTCATCTACGACACAGACGACCAGGAGAAACTGATGAAAGACATTCTGAAAGAGATGGGAATGGACGACAAAGAACTGAAACCCCGCGCAGCGATGGGATACATCGGACGCTTCAAGTCCGAAGCACTTACACCGCGCGACGCGCAGTCGCAGGCCACAACTCCCCGCATGCAAAGTGTCGTCACGGCATACAAGCGCTATCAGGAGGAACTCTTCAAGGCGAACGCCCTCGACTTCGATGATTTGATACTGGAAACCGTACGTCTCTTCCATGAAGTCCCTGAAGTACTCAAACGTTATCAGGAAACATGGAGGTATCTGCACGTCGACGAGTATCAGGACACGAACCACGCCCAGTACCTTTTCATCTCCCAGCTCGCAGGCAAGTACGGAAACCTCTGCGTCATCGGCGACCCGGACCAGTCCATCTACGCATTCCGCGGCGCGGACATCCGCAACATTATGGAGTTCACGAAAGAATACCCGAAGGCCGTTCGCATCAAGCTGGAGCAGAATTACCGCTCCACACAGCCGATTCTCACGGCAGCAGACGGCGTGATCGCCGCGAACCCCAACCGTCCGGAGAAGAAGATGTGGACCGAGCGTACGGAAGGACCGAAGATCGTGGTCCATGAAGTGGAGAACGAGAAAAAAGAAGCCTGGGAAGCGGTGCATGCGGCTGAAAAGCTGCGCGGAGACGGCGTGCCGTTCCGTGAACAGGCGATCCTGTACCGTACCAATGCGCAGTCGAGACTCTTCGAAGAGGCATGCATGCGTGCCGGCATCCCCTACCGCATCGTCGGCGGTGTGAAATTCTACGCGCGCAAAGAAGTGAAAGACGTCCTTGCCTACCTCCATGTCATTCTGAATCCGTACGATACGATTTCCCTCCTGCGCATCATCAATGTGCCTGCGCGCAAGATAGGACTGACGACGCTGGCGAGAATCCAGGCATACGCGACCGGCGGCAATCTGCCGCTCTGGGATGCGCTGCAGAATATCCAGCAGATCCCGGATATCAACGAGCCAACGAAGGAGCGCATCCTGAAATTCACGGAACTGATCGGGAAGTACCGCGGGAAAGCGAATGTCGAAGTGGTGTCAGAACTGGCGGATAACCTGCTGCGGAGTCTGGAGCTGGAACAGTGGCTGAAAGACGATACGGAAGAGGGCGAAGAACGCTGGCAGAACGTACTGGAACTCCTGTCGGTGATGCACAAGTACGATGCCCTGGACCCCGCTACGAGTCTGACGAGCTTCCTCGAAGAAGTGTCCCTGGTCTCAGAAGTGGACAAGTTGATCGACGGTTCCGGGGATGCACTGACTCTGATGACGCTGCATCTCTGCAAAGGACTGGAATTCGAGCATGTGATGATTGCAGGATGTGAGGAAGGGATTTTCCCTCACAGCAACAGCGCCTTCGACCGTGAGCAGCTGGAGGAAGAACGCCGGATTATGTACGTGGGCATGACGCGGGCCAAGACATATCTCAAATTGTTCCTCGCACGCACCCGCACGTTGTGGGGCCAGAGCCAGAGCAATGCTCCGAGTAGGTTCCTCGACGATCTTCCCGATGCAGTGACCGAACGCAGGAGTGACGATGTTTTGAGTGCGTTCGCCTGGGCATCCCAGAAGGGCGAAGAATCCATCGGCACGAGCAAGGTTGAGCCGTTCCGGCAGGGGCAACACTCACTCAAGATCGAATTCAATCAGGACATCGACTTCTCGGACGACTTCAATCAGGACCGGCAATTGGCGGCAGGCTCACGCGTGCGCCATACAGTATTCGGCGATGGCACAGTGATCTCTGTTCGCGGGGACATCGCGGAAATACAGTTCGACGACGGTAAAAAGAAGAATCTGGCGTTGAGTATTGCGCCGCTGACGAGTCTGTAGAGAGAATGAACCTACTCACTACTTTCTAATAACTATAATACGTTCCCCTCGCGACGGGTCTCTCGTCCGTTCCGATCCACGTGAATACCGTCGTGCCGTCCGTCCAGGTGATGGAACCGGCCGTATCGATCGTACCGGGATCGTTGATGCTCAGGCGAAGGGAAATCAGTCCGCTCCCGACGGCGATATCCGCATAGACCCTCAGCGTCCTCGGCCCATCCTCGAGGGCACCGAAGCTCTCCGGAAGATTCTGACAGGTAATCTGCGAACCGCT
>Ga0194121_10002955_pt1 | contig 26321 bp, 20 predicted proteins | sample TA2MahCa50mmetaG_FD_148609 | JGI IMG/M metagenome (GOLD analysis project Ga0194121, IMG submission 148609) | Freshwater microbial communities from Lake Tanganyika, Tanzania - TA2015020 Mahale Deep Cast 50m | ecosystem: Environmental > Aquatic > Freshwater > Lake | place: Tanzania: Lake...
TCGCGCGGCCGCAGGACGCCGCGTGCGCTCGGGCCGCGACGGCGCCCGCGTCGGCGCGCGGCCTGAGCTCGTTCGCACCGGGGCACCCGCACCCTCGGCCGTCTTCACGTGATCGATGATGCCGCGACGGGCCGCGCGGTCGCGGTGGCCGATGGTCCCGTGGGGCGGGGGCCGGACGGTTGCCGCTACTCCAGGTGGCGCATCCGCGGCACGAAGGCCCAGAGCGCGACCGCGATCGCGACCAGGACGAGCGCCATCGCTCCGAACGCCTCCTGCGGCCCGATCACCTCGGAGAGCACGCCGGCGCCGAACGTCGCGAACGAGACCAGGCTCATCTCCATCATGTACAGGCTCATCACGCGGCCGCGGTAGTCGTCGTCGACGTAGGTCTGCAGCAGCACGCTGCTGAGCGACATCCGGAACGCCTGGCCCACGCTCATCACGACCATGATCAACGCGGTGACCCAGACCACCGTGGAGGCGGCGAAGGCGAGCAGCGCCACGCCCATGATCAGGGTCGCCGCGATCAGCACGCGGCCGCGCTTGCGGTCGGGCATCGCCGCCACGACGACGATGCTCACGATTGAGCCGATGCCGCCGATCGCCTGCAGCGTGCCGATCATGCCGGGGCCGCCCCCGAGCACGGCGATCACGTACCCGGGGAGCAGCATCCGGTACGGCATCGAGAAGAGAACGATCGCGAGGTTCGCCGCGAGCAGCATCAGGATCACGGGCTCGCGCATCGCGTAGGTGAGGCCGAGAAGGATGTCCTTCGCGCCCATGCCGCGACGGCCGGTCCCCGGCCCCCCGTGTGCCCGCGCGGGGCTCGGACCGCGGCGCTCGCCCGGCCGCGCGATGCCGGCGGTCTCGGGATCGGTGACGCGGATGTCGTCCGCGGGGACGCGGAAGAACATCGTCACCGAGTACAGGAACAGCCCCGCCATCACGAAGTACGCCCACTGGGGCCCGACCGCGGCGAGCAGGAACCCGGCGAGCGCCGGCCCGACCATCTGCATCACGTTCATCACGCCCATGCCGAGCGCGACCGCGTTCTGCAGGCGCCGCATGCCGACGAGACCGGGGAGGATCGCCTGCTGCGCCGGCATCTGAAACGCCATGATCGTGCCCTGTGCGAAGCTCGCGGCGAGCAGATGCTCGAAGCGCAGCATGTCGAAGGTGAGCAGCAGCGCCACCGTGAGCGTGAGCAGCGCGCTGCAGAACTCGCCTCCCTGGACCACGTACTTCTTCGGCAGGCGGTCGGCCAGGAGGCCGCCCGGCATCGCAAAGACCAGCCCCGGCACGGCGCGCGCGAGTGAGACGACCCCGAGCGCCGCGAACGATCCCGTCAGGATGAAGACGAGGTATCCGTTCGCGAGCATCTGCATGTTCATCGCCGCGTAGGCGCCGAACTGCGCGAAGAAGTAGGTGCGATATCGAGGCAGCCGCAACGAGTCGAGCGTGCGGCCGCCGAGCCCGCCGATGGCGCTGACCGCGGTGCGCGGTCGCGCCGGCGCGACCGCGGCCGCTTCAGCCTGGCCCGCGACGACGGCGGCAATCGGGGGTGGGGTGGTGGTGGTCGCTACGGTGGCGGCCGTGACCGCACCTGCTCCACCGAGCCCATCCTCAGCGGCGGATGCGATCGACGGCCTCCTCAACCGTGACGTTCACGGCAACGTAATAACACCGAACGCATCGGCTGTCGACGGGACGGTGCGCCGCCGGGAGGGCTGGCGACGGGGTCGGACTCGGGACCTGGTGCCGAAGGTGGGACTCGAACCCACACGAGGTTGCCCTCAACGGTGTTTGAGACCGTCGCGTCTGCCGGTTCCGCCACTTCGGCGCGGTGTGCAGGGGAGGGGTGGAGCGGAAGACGAGGGTCGAACTCGCGACCTCCTCCTTGGCAAGGAGGCGCTCTACCACTGAGCTACTTCCGCCCGCGCTCCCGAGGATACGGCCCGCCGCGCCCGGTTGTCACGGCCGGAGCGGCGCCCGGGGGCGATGCCGCGTGACGCCGGGGCGTCCCGCGTCGGCCGGCCGCGCTACCCGTCGCTCCGCGCCTGCGCGGCCTCGCGCCCGGCGCGCTGCGCCTCCATCTGCTGCTCGTACTCGACGCGCCAGCCCTCGTACTGCGACGGCGGCAGCGTGCCGGCGAGGAATGCGCGCTTCGTCTCGTCGAGCACGCGCCCGGCCTCCGCGAGGAAGTCCTCGAGCGTGCCGTCGTTGTGGAAGACGTGATCGGCGCCGCCGGCCCGGTCCTGCCAGTGCCGCGCCGAGGCGAGGCGCTGCCTCGCCTCCCCCTCGCTGAAGCCGTTGCGCTGCATGAGCCGCGGAAGCGCGGTCTCGTCCTCGGCCGCGACGAGCCAGGTCGCGTCGCACCACGCCGAGTAGCCGGCCTCCATGAGGTTCACCGCCTCCAGGATCGCGACCGTCTCGCGCGGGAGCGTCGCGCGCCACTCGTCGATCACGCGCTGCATCTCGCCGCTGATGTCGCCGATCGCCTTCGTGAGCGCGCCCATGCGCTCGCGGTTGCCGAAGACCTTGCTCCCGAGGATCTTGCGGTCGATCGCGCCGTCGGGGCCCACGATCTCCCGGCTGAACTCGGCGACGATGCGGTCGAACGCCGGCTTGCCCGGGTCATACATGCGGTGGACGACCTTGTCGGCGTCCGCGTGCACGACGGCGTAGCGCTCGACGAGGTGCTGGCAGAGCAGGCTCTTCCCGGTCGCGATCGAGCCGGTGACGCCGAGGACGAGCGGCATGGGGGCTCCCTCCGGTGGCGCGGCAGGACGCGAGAGAGCCTACCGGACGAGGTGCATGCGGGCGAGCCGGAGCCCGCGGAACCGGCCACGACTCGCGGGTGGAAGCCCACGCGTCGCGCAGGGCCCCGATCCCGCGCGCGCCTACGCCGGGACGAGGGTCAGCGTGTGCGCCGCGGCCGCGCGCGCCGCCTCGGGCGCGAGGTGCATCGGCACGCGCTCGTGCCGCCGCCACGCATCGAGCTGGTCGGCGTGGTGCGCGCTCGCCGGGTGCCCCGAGGCGCCGCCGGAAATCACCCACGTCGCCTCCATCGGCCGCGCGAAGTCGACCACCTGGCGGTAGACCGAGAGCGATGTCACGCGCAGGCCGCCTGCGGGCGACCACGCGACGCTCGACACCTGCACGGTGTCGCCGTCCCCGCCGATACCGACCGTGGGCGGATTGAGCCGCTCGGCGAGCGCCGGGAACGACGCGGCGAGCGTGTGCTGCGCGTTCGTCCGGTGCACGTCGGCCCAACGCCAGCGCACGGGGTCGGCGCCGGCGCGCTCCACGGCCGCGCGCCACGCGCTCGCGAGCACCGGGGAGAGCACCACGCCCCACGCGCGCCCGTCCGGTGCCGCGCCGGCGGCGTCGAGCGACCCGCTCACGTTGAACAGCCACCCGCTCACAAGCGAGGCGCCGCCCGTGTTCTCCGCCTCCGTGAGCCACGCCCACGTCTCTGCGCCGACGATCGGCTCGAAGAGCGCCCGCGCCAGCGCGATCTTCAGGTGCGCGTAGAGCAGCGCGGGCGCCGAGCCCGCCGCGAGGTCGCCGTCCCACCCGGCGAGCAGCGCGCGCGCCCGCTCGGCGTCGCCCTCCATCTCCGGCAGCCGCTCGAGCATCGCCGCCCACGCCCGCGCCGCGACCGACGTCGTGTCGCCCTGCAGCGCGGCGATCCGTTCGGGCGTGAGCTTCGCGCCGCCCCCGAGCACCTCCGCGATGCGCGCGGCACGGCTCGGCGTCGTGAACTCGTGCGCGAGGTACGGCTCCTCGCGCTCCCACGGCCGCTGGTTCGCGGTGCCGACGAAGCCCTCGCGCGGGTTCACGGCCTGCGGGAGCGACTCGAACGGCACGTCGCCGGTCCACTCGTGCTCACCGGTCCAGCCCGGGACCACGAACTGCCGCCCCGCGCTCGAGGCGCGCACGGGCACGCGGCCGCGGAAGAGGAACCCGACGTTCCCCTCGGTGTCCGCGCTCAGCAGGCTGTTCACCGGCTCCTCCCAGTCGCGCTGCGTCTCGTGCAGCTCGGCGACGGTGCGCGCGGCGAGCATCGGGCGCAGCGTCTCCCACTGCCGCGCGGGGCGGTCGGTGGCGGTGTAGCGCAGCGTGATCGCGTGGCCCGAGCGCGGGTCGCCGTGGATCACGGGGCCGTGGCGCGTCGTGACGACCTCGAGCGGCTCGGCCGCGGCGCCGCGCACGGCGATCTCGCCGCGCTCGACCTCGGCGTCCGCCCACCCGTCCTCGGTGCGATAGCGGCGCGGGTTCGCGCGGTCGAACTCCTCGACGTAGAGGTCCTGGTAGTCCGCCTGCCCGTGCGTGATGTTCCACGCGACGGCGCCGTTGTGCCCGAAGTGCGGGAACGCCGGGAAGCCCGGGAACGCGGCCCCGGCCACGTTGAACGCGGGGCAGGTCACGTGCGCCTGCCAGTAGACGTTCGGCGCGTCGAGCGGGCGGTGCGAGTCGTTGCAGAGCACGGGGCGACCGGTCGTCGTGCGCGAGCCGTGCACGACCCACGAGTTCGAGCCGCCCTCGTCGCTGCCGAGCGTGCCGAGCGCGGCGGCCGCGCGCGCGAGCTCCTCGACCGCGAGCCGCGCGGCACGCCCGGCGCCGCCGCCCGGTGGGAGGATCACGTTGAGCGCGGCGGGCGCCAGCCCCTCGAGCAGCGCGTAGCGCTCGGCGCCGGCGCGGCGCAGCAGCTCCGTGCGCGCGAGCTTGACGCCGCGCTTCCCCATGATCGCGTGGCGCACCTTGAAGACGAGCACCGAGTGCCACGGCTCCCACGGCTCGGGCGTCGATCCCGTGAGCCCGTACTCCACCGGCAGCGGGTCGCCCCCGCCGATGAACGCGTTCACGCCCGCCGCGTACGCGTCGAACATCGCGCGCGTCTCCGCGGACATCGTGGCGACGTCGGCGCGGGAGGCGGCGTCGAGGCGGAAGCGCCGGAACATGCGGTCGCCCTCGAGCCCCACGGGGCCGGCGAGCTCCGCCCAGCGCCCGGTGCCGCGGCGGCGGTACCATTCCATCTGCCAGAGCCGGTCCTGGGTGCTCGCGAAGCCCATCCCGAACCAGGCGTCGCGCTCGCTACGCGCCTCGATGTGCGGGATGCCGTGGGCGTCGCGACGGATCACGACCGGCGCCGCGATCCCGGCGAGGCGGATCTCGCCGTCGACGCGCGGGAGCGCGCCGGCAAGGTTGAGGTCGGCCGGGCTCTGTGTCGACATCGTGCGCCCCTCCACTGCGCGGCGCCCGCGGTGCGGGCACGCCCGCGCCGCGCCGCCGCTCGCTGCGGTCGCCGCTACTGGAGCATCCCCGCGCCGGCGATCGGCCATGCCGCCTCGACGACGCCGTCGCGCACGGCGTAGAGCCGGCGGTGCAGCAGCATCGTCGAGTCGGAGTAGTGCGGGATCATCGTGACGCGATCGCCGGGCTCGACCCGGGTGCCAGGCGCGAGCTCGAAGATCGTGTGCTCGGCGTTGAGCCCGCGCACGGTGACGCCGGCCGGCGCGACCGCGAGCGGCCGACCCGTGTGCTGGCCGCTCGCCTTCCAGCCGGCGTCGCCGACCGCCCGCCCGGGGACGGCCGTACTGATCACCTGCGCGACGAGGAAGAGCGCGTGGCGGTGGCCCGGCACCTTCATCGAGTCGCTGTAGGTCTGGTCGAGCAGCACGCCGCCGCCCGCCTGCAGCTCGTTGAGCGAGCCGAGCCGCGCGGCCATCCAGTAGTTGCCGGTGCCCCCGCCGCTCATGATCCCGACCGCGATGCCGGCGGCCTCCACCTGGCGGCGCGCCTCCGCGAAGACGGAGGCGGCGGCGGCCGAGCGCGCCTCCTTCTCCTCGAGGTCGGTGATCCCCATGACGTGGCCCTCGTAGCCCATGAGCCCGCGGAAGCCGACGCCGGGGAGGTCGATCGCGAGCCGCGCGAGCGCGGGCGCCGCCTCCGGGGTCACCCCGCAGCGGTTCGCGCCCACGTTGATGTCGACGAGCAGGTCGACGGTGACGCCGGCCGGCGCGGCGGCGGCGGAGATCTCGCGCAGGTTGCGCTCGTCGTCGACGGCGACGCAGACGCGCGCGCGGGCGGCGAGCGCGACGAGCCGCGCGATCTTCAGCGGCCCGACGATCTCGTTCGCGATGAGGATGTCCTCGACGCCGGCGTCGGCCATCACCTCGGCCTCGCCGACCTTCGCGCAGGTGATCCCGACCGCGCCCGCGGCGATGAGCCGCTTCGCGAGCTCGGGCGCCTTGCTCGCCTTCACGTGCGGCCGCCAGACGACGCCCCGCTCACGGCAGACGCGCGCCATCGTCGCGGCGTTGTGCTCGAGGGCGTCGAGGTCGACGAAGAGCGCGGGGGTGTCGACCGCGGTGATCGGCAGGCCGATCTCCGGGGCGCGTGCGGGGGCGGGCTGGGTCATCGGGGCCTCCCGGGCTGCGGGGCCGGCGCTGCAACGCTGCGTGGCGGAAGCCTAGCGGCGGACACGGAGCGGGTCACGGGGGGCGGCGGCGCAGGCGGAAGTCGCCGGACGCCAGACGGGGCGAGCCTGCGGGCCCGCCCCGTCGAAGTCGCGGCGGAGGCGTGGCGCTACCCTCGCGGCAGCCCGAGCCCGCGCGTGGCGATCACGTTGCGCTGGATCTCGGAGGTGCCGGCGCCGATCGTCTCCGAGACCGTCGCCAGGTAGTACGTCGCCCACACCGCGCGGTCGGGCGCGCGCGGGTCGTCTTCGTCGTACAGGCCGCCGTAGAGCCCGAGCGCCTTGACCGCGGTGTTCGAGAGCCGCTGGTGCAGTTCGCTCGAGAAGAGCTTCTGCACCGACGCCTCGTAGTTCGGGATCACGCCGCGGTTCTGCAGCGTGATGATGCGGTTCGAGAAGTTGCGCGCGACGTCGGCCTCGATCGCCCGCTCCGCGAGCGCTGCGCGCGTGGCGCTCGAGCGCCCGAGCGTCGTGCGCCCGCTCGTCGCGTCGCGCTCGGCCTTCACGAGATCGAGCAGGTTCTGCATGCGGTGCTTGAAGCCGACCGCGAGCCCGATCGAGGAGCGCTCGAAGTCGAGGTGCGTGGCGCCCACGTACCAGCCGCGGTTGATCTCGCCGACCGCGTTGCGCACGGGCACGCGCACGTCCTCGAAGAAGACCTCGTTGAACTGGCGCGCGCCGGTCATCTGCCCGAGCGGGCGCACGCTGATCCCCGGCGACTTCATGTCGAGCAGGAGGTAGGTGATGCCGCGGTGCTTCGGCGCGTCGGGGTCGGTGCGCACGAGCGCGAACATCATGTCGGCCGTGGCGGCGCCCGAGGTCCAGATCTTCTGTCCGTTGATCACGAAGTCGTCGCCGTCGCGGATCGCGCGCGTCTGGATCGAGGCGAGGTCGGAGCCGGAACTGGGCTCCGAGTAGCCCTGGCACCACTGCTCCTTGCCCTCGACGAGGCCGGGGAGGTAGCGCTTCTTGAGCTCGTCGCTGCCGTGCACGAGGATCGTCGAGCCGACGTCGGGGACGCCGACGCTCGGGGCCTGCGACTCCGAGAAGACCTCGCGCAGGATGAACTGCTGGATCGGCGACATGTCCGCGCCGCCGTACTCCTTCGGCCAGGCGGGGGCGATCCAGCCGCGGTCGAGCACGGCCCTCCGCCACTTCGCGGTGAGCTCGCGCCGCTGATCCGTGGTGAGGGTGCCGCGGTGCAGCCCGCCGAGGCTCCCCGCGTAGCGCGCGTCCTCGCGGAGCGCGGGCGGCAGGTGCTGGTCGACGAAGCGCTGGACCTCGGCGCGCCAGGCGGCCTGCTCGGGCGTGTCCTTGAAGTCGACCATCCTGCGTTCCTCCGGGACTCGGGCGGCGGTCGGCTGCATCCTACCCCAGGCCGCGCCGCAGGGCCGCCGGGCCTCGCGTGCACCGCCTAAGATCGCGCGGCGCGGGCGCCCTCCGCGCGGGTCCGAACGGAGTGAACGGAGTCCGGGATGCGCGCAATCACGGGCGTGACGCTGATCGACGGCACCGGCGCCGAGCCCATGCGCGACGCGGCGCTCGTGATCGGGGACGACGGGCGCATCGCCGAGGTGGGGGCCTTCAAGCGGCTCCCGCGCGGCGCAGAGGTGATCGACGGCGGCGGGCGGACGCTGATGCCCGGACTGATCGACGTGCACGTCCACTTCTACTCGAACACGAAGACGATGCAGGAGCGTGCCCTCACGCCGCCGACGCTCGCGACCTTCGAGGCCGCCGCGAACGCGCGCGAGACGCTCGACGCCGGCGTCACGACCGTGCGCGATGCGGGCGGCACCCCCGCCGGCTTCAAGCTCGCCGCGGAGCGCGGCCTGATCGCGGCGCCGCGCATGCGCGTCGCGGTGACGGCGCTCTCGCAGACCGGCGGGCACGGCGACGCCACGATGCCGAGCGGCGTACGCATGAGTCGCGGCGACGGCCCGGAGTGGCCGGAGAACCTCTGCGACGGCCCGGACGAGGTGCGCAAGACCGTGCGCAGCGTGCTGCGCGCCGGCGCCGACTTCATCAAGCTGCACGCGACCGGCGGCGTGATGTCGCCCTCGGACGAGCCCGGCTCCCCCCAGTTCACGCCCGAGGAGATCGCGGTGATGGTCTACGAGGCCACCGCGCACGGGAAGACGTGCATGGCGCACGCGCAGGCGACGGCAGGGATCAGGAACGCGGTGCGCGCGGGGGTGGAGTCGATCGAGCACGGGATCTTCCTCGATGACGAGGTGATCGCGGAGATGAGACAGCGCGGGACGTTCCTCGTGCCGACGCTGCACGCGCCGCGCGGGGTGCTGCTGCGCGCAAAGGAGCATCCGGGCTCGGTGCTGCCACAGTCCCTGCGGAAGACACACGAGGTGATCGACACGCACGTCGAGAGCATCCGTGCGGCGTACGAGGCCGGCGTGCGCATCGCGATGGGCACCGACGCCGGCGTCGGCAAGCACGGGACGAACGCGCAGGAGCTCGAGTACCTGACGCAGATCGGGATGACGCCGATGGAGGCGATCGTCGCCTCCACGAAGACGGCGGCCGAGTGCGTGCACATGGCGAAGGAGGTGGGCACGCTCGAGCCGGGGAAGTGGGCCGACCTGCTGCTCGTCGACGGCGACCCGCTCGCCGACATCACGGTGCTGCAGCAGCGGGAGCGACTGCTGCTGATCATGCAGGGCGGGCGCGTCCACCGCGCGCACGAGGACCTCGGGTGCGCATGAGCCGGCTGCCGCCGTCGACGCTCACGCACCTGCAGTGCGCGAGCTGCGGGGAGCTGTACAACGCGGCCGCCCCGCAGACGGTCTGCACGGAGTGCGGGCGCCCGCTCTTCGCGCGGTACGACCTGCAGCAGGCGCGGCGCACGCTGCGCCTCGACGCGCTCGCCGGGCGGGCGTGGACGATGTGGCGCTACCAGGAGGTGATGCCGGTCCTCGACCCCGCGTTCATCGTGACGCTCGGCGAGGGGATGACGCCGCTGCTTCCCGTGCCGCGGTTGGGCGAGGCGCTCGGCGCCACGCACCTCTCGGTGAAGGACGAGGGCGGCAACCCCACGGGCACGTTCAAGGCGCGCGGGCTCTCCGCCGCGATCTCCAAGGCCGCGGAGCTGGGCATCGACGAGGTCGGCGTGCCCACCGCGGGCAACGCCGGCTCCGCGGCCGCCGCCTACGCCGCGCGCGCCGGCATTCGCGCGCACATCGCGATGCCGCGCGACGCCCCGCGCACGACGATGGACGAGGTGCACGCGTTCGGCGGTGAGCTGGCGCTCGTCGACGGGCTGATCTCGGACGCGGGGAAGCTGACCGCGGTCGGCGTACGCGAGCACGGCTGGCTCGACCTCTCGACGCTCAAGGAGCCGTACCGCGTCGAGGGGAAGAAGACGATGGGCTACGAGCTCTGGGAGCAGCTCGGCGGCGACCTGCCGGAGGTGATCGTCTATCCGACGGGCGGCGGCACCGGGCTGATCGGGATGTGGAAGGCGTTCGACGAGCTGCAGCAGATGGGGCTCATCGGACGCGAGCGCCCGCAGATGATCGCGGTGCAGGCCGAGGGGTGCGCGCCGATCGTGCGCGCGCTCGAGGCCGGCGAGGAGCGAGCGCGGCCGTGGGAGGGCGCCTCGACGGTGGCGCCGGGGATCCGCGTGCCAGCGCCCTTCGCCGACGACCTCATCCTGCGCATCCTGCGCGTGAGCAACGGCACCGCGGTGGCCGTGAGCGACGACGAGATCATCGGGGCGATGGCCGAGTTCGCGGAGTCCGAGGGCATCGACGCCTGCCCCGAGGGCGCGGCGACCCTCGCAGGGCTGCGGCGGCTGCTCGCGGACGGCCGGGTGAACCCGAACGTGCACATCGTGCTCTTCAACACCGGCACCGGGCTGAAGCACCCCGAGCTCCGAGCGCTGGTGCGCGAGGACATGGACTGATGCCCGAGCGGTACGACCTCGTCCTGCGCGGCGGGACGGTCATCGACGGGAGTGGCGGGCCGGGCGCGCGCGCCGACGTCGCGGTGCGGGGCGACCGCGTCGCGCGCGTTGGCGCGGTGGACGCGGACGCGGCCGCCGCGGAGGTGATCGACGTCTCGGGGCACGTGGTCTGCCCCGGCTTCATCGACGTGCACGCGCACGACGACACGCTCGTGCTGATCGAGCCCGACAACGAGGGCAAGGTGATGCAGGGCGTGACGACCGTGATCAACGGGAACTGCGGCGCGGGGGTCGTCCCGCAGAGCGCCAGCCGGCGCGTGCTGGAGAGCGAGGCACCGCTCCCGGAGTGGGACTCCTACGGCGGGTACCTCGACGCGATCGCGAGGCAGCCGCCATCGCTGAACGTGGCCACGCTCGTGGGCTTCGGGACGATGCGCGCGGGGGCGCTCAGCGGCGCGCAGGTGACCCGCCCGGCGACGGCGGAGGAGATCGAGCGCATGCGCGCGTGGCTGCGCGAGGCGCTCACGGCGGGCGCGTTGGGGATGTCGACCGGGCTCATCTACGAGCCGGACCGCTACGCGACGACCGACGAGATCGTCGCGGTTGCGCAGCCGCTCGCGGCGGGCGGGGGGCTCTACGCCTCGCACGTGCGCGGCGAGGGGGAGACGCTGCTCGCCGCGCACGCCGAGGCGATGGAGATCGGGCGGCGCGGCGGCGTGCCCGTGCAGATCTCGCACCACAAGGCGAGCGGGCGCGCCTACTGGGGGTACGTGCGACGCTCGCTCGCGCAGATCGAGGAGGCGCGGGTGCGCGGCGAGGACGTGACCGCGGACCAGTACCCGTACACCGCCGGCAGCACGCGGCTCGCGGCGATGATCCAGAACGGCTGGTTCGGGGACGGCGCGGACGGCGCGCGCGAGATGGAGGTGCTGCTCGCGTCGGTGCCATCGCGGCCCGCGTGGGAGGGGCGCTCGGTCGCGAGCCTTGCGAGCGAGCTCGACCTCCCGATCGAGCAGGCCGCGCAGCGCATCGTCGACGAGGGCGGCGCCTCGACCATCGCGATCATGTTCTCGATGGACGAGGCCGACGTGCGTACCGTGATGCGCCACGAGAGCACGATGATCGGCACCGACGGCATCGGCTGGGGGTCGCGGCCGCACCCGCGGCACTTCGGGACGTACCCGCGGATCCTCGGGCGCTACGTGCGGGAGCACGGCGTGATCGCGCTCGAGGAGGCCGTGCACAGGATGACCGCGATGCCGGCGCAGAAGTTCGACCTGCGCGGCCGCGGCGAGCTGCGCGAGGGCTCGATCGCCGACCTCGTCGTGTTCGACCCGCGCACGGTGATCGACGTGGCGACCTACGAAGATCCGCGACGCCCGCCCGCGGGGATGCCCTACGTCTTCGTGAACGGCTCCGCGGTGGTGCGCGACGGGGTGCACACCCACGCGCGGGCCGGCCGCGCCGTGCGGCGCGGCGTGGATCGCTGAGCACGCCGTCGCCGCGGAGCGGGTGGAACGCGTCCGCCCGCGTTGGGAGGGTCGAGGCGACCGCGCAGGCGCTGGGCTGGCAGCGGCCGCGCTCAATCCGCGAGCGTCGCGCGCGCCCCCCGGTGAGCACGAAGACGACGGCGGCGACGATGCTGCTCAGCGCGTCGCCGACGGGGGTGCAGGCGCGCGGCGGAGAGCCAGCCGACCTGCGTCGACGAGTGGTGGATCGCGTGGAGGCGCCACGCGGGTCCCCACGCGTGGAAGACGCGGTGGCTCCAGTAGCCCGTGAAGTCGACGAGCAGCACGATCACCAGCGCCTGCAGCCACGCGGGCTGCCCGCGAACGGGCTCTCGCGAACGAGGAACGCGCGCTCCGTCGGTCCGTTCAGGCTGCGCGCCGCGCTGATCCCGGTGGCGATGACCGCGGCGATCACGGCGACGCGCGTCACCCACTGGCCGATCGAGCCGACGAAGAACCAGTACGCGAGGTCGGTGCGGCCGGCGCGGCTGGCCGGCGACGGCGGGCCACCGGCGGTCGATCACGAAGAAGACGAGCGAGAGAGCACGGCGAAGACGACGACCAGGATGACCGCAGGGCATAGAGCATCGAGGCCTCCTCGCGGAGCGGCGGCTGCCTGTGCAACGCCCGCGAGGGCCGGCGGCGTTCGGGGCCGATCGCTCCGCGGGGCGTCGGGGGCCCCGCTACCAGGTATGCTCCGCTTCGTACGGTCGGTGCTTCGTGCGCAGCGCGGCGTCCCAGCGCGCGAGCGCGCGGTCGTCGGCCACGTCGAGCAGCCCGGCACGGTCCGCGTCCGAGGCGCTGAGGCGCCCCCACACCATCGACGCCAGCGTGTCGGGGGTGAGCGTGAAGTCGACGTCCCCGCCGTCGACGCGCGTCACGCGGCTTGCCTCCGGGTCCGTCTCGAGCTCCCAGCGGCCGGCGTTCCACGGGCAGAGGTCGTCGCGCAGCTCGAAGCGGAGCGAGGCGCGCTCGGGATAGGGACGCTGCGTGAGCGCGTCCTCGAGCGTGACGAGACGGGCCATGATGCCGTCGCGGGCGCGGATATCGAGCATCCGCGGCTCGGCGATCATGTTCGGCAGCGGGTCGTCGACCGGCGCATTGTCCCAGCGGATCTCGCGCGCGTTGTCGTAGGTCGCGAGGACGCTCCACAGCGCGCGGTGCGCGGCGGGGGTCAACGCGAAGTAGTCCATGATCGCCACGTAATGTCCGGGGCCGGGGCCCGTGAAGCCGCCGGGGCCGGCGTGGTATACGACATAACCCATCGGGTCGCCGGCCTCCTCGTAGGCGAGGATCGTGCGCCGGTGGCCGGGCGGGGGATCGGAGAGCGGCCCGGCGTCCCACATCGCGCGGCCTCGGTGGACGAGGGCGGTGCGGTCCTCGCGGAAGCGCCGGTAGACGTCGACGAGCAGCCCGAACTCGGTCTCCAGGTCGACCTCGCGGATCGTCCCGCGCACCTCGGACGGGTGCACGAAGATGAGCTGGCGGGGGTCGATGCGATACGAGTGACGGATGTTGATGGTGCCGTAGCCGTAACGCTGGTAGATCGCCATCCACGCCGGGTGCAGGCCGGCCATCGCGACCTGCCGCTGCTCGTGCAGCGTCTCGAAGTGGCGCGTCGTGATCGCGCGGAGGAAGCCGCGGCGACGGTACGCCGGGTGGGTGGAGACCCACGTCACGCCGGAGATCGGCGCCGGCGGCCCGTTGAAGCGGATCTGCAGGGGCCACGCGGCGTAGGTCGTCGCGACCCGGCCGTCCTCAAACGCGCAGAGCGTCCAGTCGGGGTGCATCCCCTGGAACATCGACAGCGGGAGGCCGAGCTGCCGCGAGGCCTGCTGCGCGACCTCCGGCATCTCCTCGGCGCGCGCCGCTCGGATCTCAACCATCGTCGGCGCCGCCCTCAGCGGGGCTTGAACTTCGGGGCGAAGACCCCGGGCGCCATCTCCTCGAACGCGACCTGCACCGGCATGCCGACGCGGATCTTCTCGTTCGAGACGCCGACCATCGCGGCGCTCACGCGCGGCCCCTCGTCGAGCTCGACGACCGCGAGGTTGTACGGGACGTCCTTCGCGAGCGCCGGGTGGTAGACGCGGTGCATCACGCCGAACGTGTGGACCGTGCCGCGGCCCGAAGCCTCGACCCACTCGAGATCGTCGCGCAGGCACTCGGTGCACACCTCGCACACGGGCCAGTGGAACGCCGAGCAGTCCCGGCAGCGCTGCAGCATCAGCACGCCGCGGGCCGCGCCGTCGAAGAACGGCGCGGATTCGTCGTCGGGGGCGGGGACGGGGCGCTGTGCCTCGGTCGTCATCATCGGCTCCCCTTCGCGGTGCCCGCCGCCGGGTCGGGCGAGAGGATCAGCGTGGCGTGGTGGTCGAGGATCCCGCCCTGCGTGGAGACGAGCACGACGTCGTGCTGCGGGACCTGGCGCTCGCCGCCCTGGCCGCGGGTCTGGATCACGGCCTCGGAGACCGGCGTCATCCCCCACATGTAGTAGCCGGAGAGCTGCCCGCCTCCGGTGTTCGTCGGGTGGGAGCCGCCCGGCCCGAGCCTGCCGTCCGCGACGAACGCGCCGCCCTCACCCTTTCGACAGAAGCCGTAGTCCTCGAGCGTCACCATCGTCGTGTACGTGTAGCAGTCGTAGAGCTCCCGCACGTCGACGTCGCCGACGCCGACGCCGGCCATGCCGAACGCGGTGTCGCGCGCGGTGATCGCGCCGGTGTTCACCTCGTTCTCGTAGCCGGCGCGACGCGGGTTGCCGGGGTGGCCCTGACCCATGCCGATCACGTAGACGGGCGGCTGCTTGAGGTCGCGGGCGCGCTCGGCGGAGGTGACGATCACCGCGATCGCGCCGTTGGTGACGAGCGTGCAGTCGAAGAGGTGGAAGGGCTCCACGATCCAGCGCGAGTTGTGGTAGTCCTCGAGCGTCATCGGCTCGCGTTGCATCGCCGCCGGGTTCATCGTTGCCCACGCGCGGGTGGAGACGGCGACCGCGCCGAGCTGGTCCTGCGTCGTCCCGTAGAGCGCCATGTGCCGGCGCGCGGCGAGCGCGTACATCGTGTTGGCCGCGCCGAAGAACCCGTACGCGGGGGCGAGGCTCGCCATCCCGCGCGGGCGGTTGGCGGCGCCGCCGTACGCGGCGCCCGCGCTCACGCCGGGGCGCAGCGGCGCGTCCGCAAAGACGCACGCGACGGTCGTGGCGAGGCCCGCCTGCACCGCGAGCGAGGCGAACTGCACCATCTGCCCGGCGGTGGAGCCGGCAGCGTTCATGTGATTCACGAGTTTCAGGTTGCGGAAACCGAGGGTCGGCTGCAGCCCGAGCGAGACGCCCTGCGTGACGCCGGCGTTGATCAGCAGCCCGTCGACGTCGTCCTTCGTGAGCCCGGCGTCCTCGATCGCGAGCCGGATCGCCTCGGCCGCGAGCCCGGACGCGCTCTTCGTATAGTCGCGCGTCATCGCGGTCATGCCCAGCCCGGCGATCGCGCCACCGCCGGACGGGTTGAAGCTGGCACTGTAGGCCATGCGATCGCCTCTCGCTGCTGGGGCCGGTTCGGACCCGCGGATGATAGCGCCTCGCCCATGCTCGGCGCCGTCCAGTGTGTCGGCGGGGCGCCCCTTGGAGCGGCGCCGGGCGAATCGGAGCGGACGGATGGAGCTCGAGCGGGCAGCGGTCCGCCGGTCGGTGCACGGCTCGCCGCGGAGCCGTCCCTATACTGGCGGCGCCGGTGCGCCGGGGCCCGGGGCGCCCGCCGGACACGGCCGTGGGAGGTTGCCCATGTTCTTCATCAGCGTCGTCAAGCAGTACGAGCGCGCGGTGATCTTCCGGCTCGGCCGCTACGTCGGCACGCGCGGGCCCGGGCTCGTCATCTTGATCCCCCTCATCGACCGCGGCACGAAGGTCGACATGCGCGAGCAGGTGCTGGACGAGCCCGCGCAGTCGTCGATCACGCAGGACAACGCGCTGGTCGACATCGACTACGTCGTCTACATGCGGGTCGTGGACGCGGAGGCGGCGATCATCAACGTGCAGGACTACAGCCGCGCCGTGCGCAACCTGGCGACGACGACGCTGCGCTCGGTGATCGGCGATATCACCGTGGAGCAGGTGCTCTCGCAGCGCGAGCAGATCAACCAGGTGCTGCAGAGCAAGCTCTCCGCGGAGACGGTGCGCTGGGGCGTCGAGGTGAAGGCGGTCGAGATCCGCGAGATCACGCCGCAGCGCGACATCCAGGCGGCGATGACCCGGCTGCTGACCGCCGACCGCACGAAGCGCGCGCTGATCACGGAGTCCGAGGGCGACCGCCAGGCCGCGATCAACCGCGCCGAGGGCGCGAAGCAGGCGGCGATCCTGGAGGCGGAGGGCGCGCGCGAGTCGCAGATCCTGCGCGCGGAGGGCGCGCGCCAGGCGGCGATCCTCAACGCGGAGGGCTACGCGATGGGGCTCGACCGCATCTTCCAGGTCGCCGCGCGCGTCGACTCCAACACGATGGGGCTGCAGTACCTGGAGATGATGAAGCAGCTTGGGCAGGGCGCATCCACGAAGTGGATCATCCCGATGGACCTCGCATCGGTCGCGGGGCCGCTGGGTGAGGCGCTCGCGGGGCTGGGCCGCAACGGCGCGCCGGGCGGGGGCGCGACGGAGCGCGAGCCCGCGCGCTGAGCGGCGGCCGCGCCGCGGACCGGCTAGAGCAGCCGGCCGCCGCTCTCCTCGGAGCGTGCGAGGTAGCCGCGCGCGATTACGAGGAACACCGCCGTCCCGAGCAGCGTCACCGTGCCGGTCACGATCAGCACGATGAGCAGGATCGTGCGCAGCGTCAGCGCGGTCGACACCTGCCCGAGCGCGATGCTCAGCCCGAGCACGATCGCGACCGCGGCGCCCGCCCCGAGCACGCCGCCGCTCGGAACGAAGAACTCCATCGCGAGCAGCGCGAGCCCCACGAGCAGAAGCGCGACGGCGGCCTCGCCGGGGAGCAGCGTGCCGAGCCCCAGGAACGCGAGCAGCAGCGCGATCACCCCCACCGTGCCGGGGAGGAACGTGCCGGCCATGAAGAACTCGGCCCCGATCCCGACGATCCCGGCGATCACCAGCAGCGAGACGACGAACGGGTCGCTCACGATCTGCAGGACGCGTTCATAGAGGTTCGGCTCGGCGTCGGCGCGCGTCCCGAGCGCAACGTTGAGCTTCACGATGTCGCCGTTCAGCAGCCGCACCTCGCGCCCCTGCACCGCCGCAAGCAGGTTCTCGACGCTGGGCACGACGAGGTCGACCACCCGTTGATCCACAGCCTGCTGCGGCGTCGCCGAGACCGCCTCGCGTACCGCCTGCTCGGCCCAGTCTGCGTTGCGGCCGCGCAGTTCGGCGACCCCGCGCGCGAACGCGACCGTGTCGTTCTCGACCTTCTTCCCGAGCGCGCCCTTGACGTCCTCGCCGGTCGCGGTCACCGGCGCCGCCGCGCCGATCGTCGTGTTCGGCGCCATCGCCGCGATGTGGCCCGCCATCGCGATGAACGTCCCGGCCGACGCCGCCTGCGCGCCGGTCGGGCCCACCCACGTGATCACCGGCACGCGCGACCGCTCCACGCGCCCGACCACGCGCTTCATCGCGCCGATCTCGCCGCCGGGCGTGTCGATGCGGAGCAGGATCCCGGCCGCCCGCTGCTCCTCCGCCTGCGTGATCGCGCGGTCGATGTAGCGCTCCATTACGCGGGTGACGGTCCCCGTCGCCGAGAGCATGAAGAGCGCGCCCGGCTCGGCCGTCGTCGCGCACGCCGGGAAGAGGAGCAGCGCCCCCAGCGCGGCCGCGCTGGGGGCGGCCGCGCGGGTTCGCCGGCGAAGGGCGCGCACGCCCCGCCGGGCCGAATTGCGCACTCGTTCACACATTACGTCGTGGTTATACTCCGCCGGAGCGCCGTCCGTCCGGCGCCGACGCCGCGCCGAGGGGACCGGCGGCTTGATGCACGCCGGGAAGGGGATCCAGTTGCGTCCGATCGCGGAAGTCGCCTCCACCCTCGGCCTCGCCTGGGGCGATCTCGAGCCGTACGGAACCGACAAAGCGAAGATCCCGCTCCGCCTCTTCCCGCAGAGCGCCCACCCCGCGCCGCTCGTGGTCGTCACCGCGATCACCCCGACGCCGGCGGGCGAGGGGAAGACGACGACCTCGATCGGCCTCGTCGACGGGCTCGCGAAGTTCGGGAAGCGCCCCGTGCTCACGATCCGGCAGCCCTCGCTCGGGCCGCTCTTCGGGCGCAAGGGTGGGGGCACCGGCGGCGGGAAGGCCACCGCGCAACCCGCGACCGACATCAACCTGCACTTCACGGGCGACTTCCACGCGATCGAGTCGGCACACAACTTCCTCGCCGCGATGGCGGATCACGCCGCCCACAGCGGCGGGATCGCCGGCTTCACCGGGGAGAGCATCAGCTGGCGGCGCGTGACCGACGCGGAGGACCGCGCGCTGCGCCGCGTCGTCACCGGCATCGGCGGGCGCGCGGACGGGCCGCTGCGCGAGACCGGGTTCGACATCTCGGCCGCGTCCGAGATCATGGCGATCCTCGCGCTCGCGCGTGACTACGACGACCTCCGCGCGCGGCTGAGCGACATCGTCGTCGGCTGGACGAGCGACGACCGTCCCGTGACCGCGGCCGAGATCCAGGCCGTCGGGTCGATGATGGTGCTGCTCAAGGACGCGCTGAAGCCGAACCTGGTGCAGACCGCGGAGGGGAACCCCGCGATCGTGCACACAGGGCCGTTCGGCAACATCGCACACGGCTGCTCCTCGATCGTCGCTGATCAGCTCGCGCGCGCCTGCGGCGACTACGTCGTCACGGAGGCGGGCTTCGGCGCCGACCTCGGCTTCGAGAAGTTCATGGACATCAAGGTGCGGCAGGGGGGCGCGCACCCGTCGGCGGCGGTGGTGGTCGCCACGGTGCGCGGGCTCAAGTGGCACGGCGGCATCGAGATGGACGCGATGGCGGCGCCGAACGTGAAGGCGGTCCACGGCGGGAGCGCGAATCTCCGGCACGCGATCCAGATCGTCAACCGCTACGGGCTCCCCGCGGTCGTCGCGATCAACCGGTTCCCGCAGGACGCGCCCGAGGAACTCGCCGAGGTGAAGCGCGCGGCGCTCGAGGCCGGCGCTGTGGCCGCCGTCGAGGCGAAGGGCTTCGCCGAGGGCGGCGAGGGGATGCGCGAGCTCGCGGAGGCGGTCGTCGGCGCGGTTGAGGGCGGGAGCGCGAAGGTGCGGCTGCTCTACGACGACGGCGCGCGCATCACGAGCAAGGTTGAGTCGCTCGCGACGCAGCTCTTCATGGCCTCCGAGGTCACGTGGGGCCCGCGCACGCGCACCACCGCTCGCCGCTTCGAGCAGAACGGGTGGGACTTCCCGATCTGCATCGCGAAGACGCACCTGTCGATCTCCGCGAACCCGCGCCTGCGCGGCGCGCCGGAAGGGCACATCTTCCCGGTGAGCGAACTGCGGGTCGCCGCGGGCGCGCGGCAGGTGATCTGCCTCGCGGGCGACATCATGACGCTTCCCGGGCTGCCGGCGCAGCCGAACGCCTACGACATCGACCTCACCAGAGACGGCGAGGTCGTGGGGCTGCTCGGCACCTAGGCGGGCGGGTGCGGCCCGCCGCCTCAGGCGGGCTGGAAGATCTCGACCGCGTTCCCGGACGGGCCCTCGACGAGCACCTGCGTGCCGCCGGGTCCGGTGAGCGGCTCGTTGCGGAACGTCGCCCCGGCCGCGCGCAGCGCGGCGACGGTGGCGGCGATGTCGCCCACCTCGATGACGAGGCGGTTCCAGCCGCCGGGCGCGGGCGCCGCGCCGCTCGGCATCGGCCGTCGCGCGGAGGTGCCGGGGCCGCTCAGCCAGAGCCGCAGGCCGTCGCGCTCGACGATCGCGAAGGGCGGGCCCAGGCGCTCGGCGAGCGCGAAGCCGAGACGCCCCAGGTAGAAGTCGACCGCTGGGTCGACGTCGTCCACGATGTACCGCACGGTGGGCACGCGAGCCCGCCTCCCCCGGCCCGCCGCCGTCAGTCGCCGGCCGCGTGCTCCGGCACGCGCGCACGCTTGATCGTCCCCGCGCGCTCGAGCGCGTCGAGCGCGGCCGCGTCGAGCGCGAGGTCGGAGCGCAGCACCGCCTCCGTGTCGGCGCCGAGGATTGGCGACGGCTGCAGCGGGACCGCGCCCTCCATGCGGATCGGGTTCCGCATCAGCTTGACCTCGCCGGCGATGGGGTGCTGGACCGTCTGGATGAAGTCACGCGACTGCAGGTGCGGATCCGTGAAGAGGTCGAGCGAGCTGAAGACGTAGCTGCAGGGCACGCCGGCGGGGCCGAGCACCGCCATCGCCTCGTGCTTGGTCCGCTGGCGCGTCCATCGCGCGATCTCCTCCCAGAGCTCGAGCTTGTGCTCCATGCGCGTGATCGGGTCGGCGAAGCGTGGGTCGGTGAGGAGGTCGGCACGGTCGATCGCGAGGCAGAGACTGTCCCACATGCGCGGGGTCGTGACCATGATGAAGACGTGGTCGTTCGGGTCGTCGCCCCTGCAGGGGTAGGTGCTCGTGATCGCGCCGCCATGGTGGATGCCCGTGCGCGGCGCGGGCCTCGTGCCCCAGTCCTGGAGCCCGAGCGTGCGCATGAAGATCGTCACGGCCTCCTGCATCGAGAGCTCGATGAACTGGCCCTTCCCGGTGCGCAGCTTCTCGACGTAGGCGGCGGTGATCGCGAGCGCCGTCTGGATGCCGGTGCCAGAGTCCCCGATCGTGGGGCCGGGGTGCAGGGGCGGGCCGTCGGGCTCACCGGTCACGGAGAACGTGCCCGCCGCGGCCTGGGCGACCCAGTCGTACGACTTGTAGTCCGCGTAGGGTCCCGAGAGCCCGAAGCCCTTGATGCGCGCGTAGATCAGGCCGGGGTTGCGCGCGCGCATCACGTCGTAGCCGAGGTCGAGGTCTTCGATCACCCCGGGGCCGTAGTTCTCGACGAAGACGTCGTGGTGCTCGGCCAGCTCGAGCAGCAGCTCGCGCCCGCGCGGCTGCTTGAGGTCGATCACGATGCTGCGCTTGTTCGCGTTGTAGTTCATGAAGTACTGGGTGTGGTCGAGGTTGCGCCCAACGCCGCGGCCCGGGTCGCCGTGCGGGGGCTCGACCTTCACGACCTCGGCGCCGAGCCAGGCGAGCATCTGCGTGCACGAGGTGCCGGCCTCGTACTGGGTCATGTCGAGTACGCGCATGCCTGCGAGGGCGGGCATCCTCAGCTCCTTCCGGCCTCGAGCGAGCCTCGATGTGCGTGGACGCATCGTACCCCGACGCGACGGCCGGCGGGCGCGGGGGCGGGGGCGGGGCGCGCGTACGCTCAGGCCATGGGGCGCGCGGGCGGCGGTCCGTCGCCGGGTCGCCGCCGCATCGGGTGCGGCGTGTCGAGCGCGGCGCCGGCCAGCTCGCCGTGCACCTGGCGCTGGCGGCGGTTCTCGAACCGCGCGATTGGCACGGCCGGCAGCGTCGTGATGTGCGCCCCGGCGCGCACGCCAAGCTCGAGGGAGAAGCGCGCGGCCGCCTCGTTGTCGGGCGCCTCGACGATGCTGACGAAGTCGTAGTCGCCGAGCACCCCGTAGAGGCCCAGCGATTGGATCTCCTCGGTGGAGCAGGCCGCCTCCGCGCGGATCAGACTCTCGGGATCTTCGAGCATCGCCTCGCGACCCTCGGTCGTGAGCGTAAGGAGCAGGATGTACGTGGGCATACGCACTCCCCTTCACACGCAGTATGCGCGATGGAGGCGACCTCCGGGCCGCTGCGCGTCGCCGACAGGGGGCGCTCCGACGCTCCGGGTCTCCGTGCGGCCTCCCGCGCGGCGGAGGTCGCCCCGCCGGAGCGCCTCGCCCACCTCGCACGCGGCGATGTGGTAGATGCCGACCGCCATCGTCGATGACTCGCGCTCGGCGCGCCGCCGGTTGACGCGCCCGCGCCGCCGGCCAGCGGCGCCGGTGAGCCCGGCGCGCGCAGCGGCCCTCGCCGACCATCCTCCCGCTCCGCGCGACGATCGCGCCGCCTCCACGCTCGCCTGTTGCGGCTGTCGTCGCTCCGCGCGCATGGGCTCGCCTGCGTGAGCGGCGCGACTATGATGCGACCCTCCTCGACACGTCACCGATGTCGCGCGATCGCGCGAACGAGTCGGCATGGCGGCGCAGGAGCAGCCGGGGCGGACGTGCCTGCGGATCCGGCGAGCCGGCCGGGGACTCGGCGCGCTCCGATGCGCGGGAGGGTGCGGCGATGCAGCTGGGCGTGATGTCGCTCGGGGGGAGCCTCGATGAGATCGTGCAGGGCGCGGTCGACGCCGAGGCGGCGGGCTTCGCGACGTGCTCGATCGCGAACATCTTCGGTCACGACGCGATCGGCGCGCTCACGCTGGCGGGGGCGCGCACGTCGCGCATCGAGCTGCTCAGCGCGGTCGTGCCGATCTATCCTCGCCACCCCGCGGCGATGGCGCAGCAGGCGCTCACGGCGGCGGCAGCCTCGCGCGGGCGGTTCACGCTCGGGATCGGCCTCTCGCACCAGATCGTGATCGAGGGGATGTTCGGGCTCTCCTTCGACCGCCCGGCGCGGCCGATGCGCGAGTACCTGTCGGTGCTGACGCCGCTGCTGCGCGGCGAGCCGGTGCGCTTCGAGGGAGACGCGTACACGTTCCGCGGCGCGCTGCGCGTCCCGGACGCGGGCGGGCCCGTGCCGTGCGTGATCGCGGCGATGGGGCCGGCGATGCTGCGGCTCGCCGGCGAGATGACGGACGGCACCGTGCTCTGGATGACCGGCGCGAGCGCGATCCGCGATCACGTGGCGCCCCGGGTGCGGCTCGCGGCCGCGCGGGCCGGGCGGCCGGAGCCGCGCGTGATCTGCTCGCTCCCGGTCGCGCTCACCTCGGACACGCGCACCGCGCGTGAGCGCGCCAACGCGCAGTTCGAGACGTACGGGCGGTTGCCGTCCTACCGCGCGATGCTCGACCGGCAGGGCGCGCCCACCCCCGGCGACGCCGCGCTGGTCGGCGACGAACGCGCGCTCGACGCGGCGCTCCGCGAGCTCGAGGAGGCCGGCGCGACCGCGTTTCACGGCGCGCCGTTCGACGACGGCACCGGCTCCGAGGAACGCACGCGGGAGTTCCTCGCCTCGCGCGCGCGGGAGCGGGCGGCGGCTCGTGCCTGAGTCGCTGCGCATCTGGCGCGTCTACACCGGCGACGATGCGCAGACGCACGTCGAGCCGCTCGAGGTGCCGCTCGGCGAGCCCCGGCGTGGCGGGGCTATCTCCGAGCTCTTTGCGGGCGGCGGGGTGCTCTTCCGGCGCACCGGGCTCGACTACGACCTCGAGTGGCACCCGGCACCGCGGCGCCAGCTCGTCGTCACGCTCTCGGGGCGCGGGGAGATCGAGACGAGCGACGGCACCGTGCTCCCGCTCGAACCGGGGACGATCGTGCTCGTCGAGGACGTGGACGGCATCGGGCACAGGTCGCGTGCGGTTGGCGAGGAGCCGCGCGTCTCGCTCTTCCTGCCGCTCGATCCTGGAACGCGTTTCGCCTGACCGCGTCGCGCGGCCGGAACCGTTGACCGGAGTGCAGCACTCTCCGCGCGCACGCGGCGGCCGCCGCGCGCCGGTGCGGCCCGGTCTCGGCGGGCGGAGCGGAGGTGGCCCCGAGCCCACGGGCCGGTAGGGGCCGGTAGATCGGGCGAGGCGTGCGACGCGCGCTCGCGTCTACGGCAGTTCTGGCCGCGCTCGTCTTCGCGCCGCCGTCGTCGAGGCCGATCACCCGGACGACGGCCTCGACACGAACGATGTCCGGCCGCACGCAACTCCCCGTGGATCTACGCGTCCGGCCGGAACGGCGACCTCTACATCCTGAAGGAGTTCGGCGCGGGCTCGTCCAAGCAGGGGAAGCCGTAGCGCGGCGGGTGCCGGCGCGGCCGCCGGCTCGACGCCACGCAGCGAGCGGGGAGGGCGCCGCCCTCCCCGCTCCGCGTCTCCGCGCGCGAGGCGCGGGGTAGCGCGAAGACGCTACGCGGAGGCCGCGTGCTCCCGCGATCCCTCAGAGCACCCGCGCGGCGTCGTTGTCGAGGATCGCCTCCGCGAGGCGCCCGAGACCGACCTCGTGCACGAGCCGCATGCGCTCGTCGGCGTGCGCGCCCGCCGCGCCGATCGCGAACGTCGCGAAGGCGAGCAGCAGCGCGACCGCGTACATGCGCTGCGCAGCGCCACGCTCGTATCCCGCGACGCCGTCCGCGGCAAGCGCCTCGAGGTAGGCGTCGAGCAGCGGGCGCTCGAGCGTCCGACGATCGTCGGGCGGGAGGTCGAGGCCGAGGAAGTACGCCACGTCGTACACGCCGCGGCAGCGGCACGTGAACTGCCAGTCGATCGCGGTGACCCGCGTGGCCGCGGCGTCCCCGCCCGCGGCGGCGTCGGGCTCGTCGAAGAAGAGGTTGTCGAGCCGGTAGTCGCCGTGCACGACCGTGAGCGGGGGCGTGGCCGCCTCTTCGAGCAGCGCCGGGTAGCGCTCGACGGCGCGGTCGGCGATCGGGCGAAACCGCGCGGGGAGCGCGACCGCCTGGCGCGCGAGGCCCCAACCGCGCGCGAACGCGCCCTGCACCCCCTGCGCGCGGTCGAGCCCCACGGTCGTCAGCGGTAGCCACGCGAGGTCGCGCTCGAGCGCGGGCGCACCCCACCAGCGCGCGTGCACGCGCGCGATCGCGCGGAGCGCGGCATCCGCCTCCCGCTTCGAGCAGCCGGCGAGCTGGTCGCCATGACGCCGTGCGCCGAGGTCCTCGAGCAGCAGGAGGAGCCCGCCGTCGTCCGTGAGCCCCGCGACGTAGCAGGTGGGCGCCGGTAGCGCACCGGCGGTAGCGAGTTCCCGGTAGGCGCGCACCTCGCGCTCGTACCAGCGCTGGAATCGCGCGACCCCGCGTGACGCCGCGGCGGACGCCGGGAACTTCACGATCAGGCTGGCGGGACCGCTCCCGGTCGCGTACCCGGGAGTGATCCGGTAGACGTCGCCGTTCACCCCGCCGAGGTCGACCGGCGCGATGCGCAGACTCGCGATGCGGGCGCTCGACGCGAGCGCCCGCGCCTCGACGAGCCGCGCCTCGAGCCACTCCGGGGTGATCGCGGCGGGCGACCGAGGCAGGAGGGCGTCGCTCACGGCCGCGGGCTCAGCCCGTCCGGCGGAACAGCGCCGCGATCGGCGTCGCCCACGCGAGCAACGCCTCGTCCGCGCCGAAGCGACCGGCGATCTGCAGCCCGAGCGGGCGGCCGTCGCGCGTGCGCCCCGCCGGGACGGTCACCACTGGCAGCCCCGCGTGCGTCCAGGGGAGGTTCATCGACGGGTCGCCGGTGCTACCCAGCCCCTCAGGCGCGGGCCCGGTGGCGGCCGGGCTCACCCACGCGTCGATCCCGTGCGCCGCCATCAGCGCGTACAGCGCCTCGCGGAGCGCCGCGCGCCCGGCGAGCCCCGCCACGCGCGCCTGCTCGGGGATCGCCGCCGCCAGGTCGAGAAGCATCGCGCTGCGCGGCCGGAACAGCGCCGCGTAGTCGCGGAAGCGGTCGCGGTGCACCTCCGCGAACTCGGCGGTCGTGAGCGCTCGGTGCCGCGCGGCGATCCCGGCGATGTCGCCGAGCGCCTCGACGCGGCGCACCCCGTACCCGGCGCCCTCGAGCTGCGTGAGCTGCTCGTCGAACGCGGCGCGCGCCGCCGGTTCGGCCTGATCGAGGTACGCCCCGAGCGGCACGCCGAGCACCGGCCGCGCCGTAACGGCGGCGGCCGCGCTCTCGTCCCAGCCGTCGACGAGCACCGCGGCGGCGAGCCGCGCGCCCTCCACGTCCTGCGTGAACCACCCGAGCGTGTCGACCGAGCGCGAGTACGGGAGCACGCCGTCGATCGGGACGCGGCCGTAGCTCGGCTTCACCCCGACGATGCCGCAGAACGCGGCGGGTCGGATCACCGAGCCGACCGTCTGCGAGCCCAGCGCGAGCGCGACGCTTCCGGCGGCGACCGCGGCGGCCGAGCCGCTGCTCGACCCCCCCGGCGTGTGCCCGGTGGCGTGCGGGTTCGCGGTAGGCCCGGGGTCGAAGAAGGCGAACTCCGTGGTGACCGTCTTCCCCGCGATCAGCGCGCCGGCCTCGCGTAGCCGTCGCACCACCGCCCCCTCGGCCATCGCAAACGACTCCGCGGGCACCGCGGAGCCGGCGCGCGTGGCGAAGCCGTCGGCCGCGATGATGTCCTTGAGCCCGACGGGCACGCCGTAGAGCGGCGGCCGGCGCGCGGGGTCGGGCCAGCGCTCCCGCAGCGCCGCGGCCTCGCGCAGCAATCGCTCGCGACGCCCCGGCTCCGGCAGGAACGCGCGCACGCGCGGCTCGACCGCGGCGAGGCGCTCGCACAGCGCCTCG
>Ga0194121_10002963_pt1 | contig 26299 bp, 31 predicted proteins | sample TA2MahCa50mmetaG_FD_148609 | JGI IMG/M metagenome (GOLD analysis project Ga0194121, IMG submission 148609) | Freshwater microbial communities from Lake Tanganyika, Tanzania - TA2015020 Mahale Deep Cast 50m | ecosystem: Environmental > Aquatic > Freshwater > Lake | place: Tanzania: Lake...
CTCCAAAAACCTCCTTGAAAAAGAATGGTTGCGGCTTCGGGGAGTAAGGCCACGTGAGAACAAAATTGCGTTCTAGCCATTTTGAGAAGAGTGCTTTTTCCAGCTCCCGGTCCACCGGTGATGACTATTTTTCGAAGTTGATGAGTGGTTTTGAAACAAAAACAGTTTTTTGTTGCAATAAAGGGGTCGTTCATAAGGTTAAGCGTTTAGGACTGTTGAAAAGGTTATCCTGGTTTACTTTGTTTTGGCATCTAATATTATCTTTCTATAAAAAATAATTTGCTGAACTATTGATAATCTTAATCTAGTTCCTGAACCTGACTGATTTTAGACTCTACAGCTTGCTTAAGATAAATAGGAAAAAAATGAATAGCGAAAAAACGCTAGAGATTAAAACGGCACCTGCAGCACAGTCTTTTGCGATTTTAATTTGGGGGTGAATGTCGGTGGTGACGTGGTCGCAGATAGATTCCAACGCAGCATTAATGAGCTCAAGAGCTAAAACCAGACTTGCACAGATGCCAAAAAGTCCCACCCAAAGAAGCGGCGGTTTTAAAAAAAGAGTGAGTGCTACAAGCCCTGAGGTAATCAATAAATGAGTCTTAAAACTCTTTTCAGATTTTAATGCAAATCGAATCCCATCCAATGCGAAGGTTAAACGCCGAGAAAAAACTTCATTTTTGTTTCTACTCACCTAGAAAGCTTAAAAGGCGACCGATATTTAAGCAAGTGAATCATGGGTGTCAGTCTCCCAGTAAGCTTAAAAGGTAGCGGTCATAGAGGTTTCACGGGGGAGGAGAGAGGGAGTTTAATTCCTATGTCTTTCTTAAGATTTAGGAAAAAAGTCATTAACCAAAGAATGAGGACCCCATAGGTTTTGTTAGCTTGGAGCCACGAATTGGGGTTCCATAGAACCTTGGGCCAAATATCATTCATACATAGAGTCACCAAAAAAATTCCTGTTCCCCATACAAACAATGAGATCGATTTCAGAAGTCCGGGTAAGCTTAGAATATAACGAAGAAGGAAAAGATAGGCCGGGGCACCTAAAATAAATGTGGGAGATTCTGTTCTGGGATTAACCAAGAGCAAAGTAAATAGCCCCAGCGAGATCCAGAGGTCCCAAGAAAAAGAAGAGCGGCTAAGTCTTTTAGAGAATAGAATTCCAATAGATAAAAAGGCTATGGGATAAAGAACAAAAGTCTTTGCTTCACTAAAACCGATCCTTTTGAGAGTTGTTGCAATATCAAGAAGTCCATTGGTTTGTGTGTCTCTTTTGAGAAGAGAATACCAATCGTAGTGGTAGGTTAAGGTGTGTTCCCATCCCCAAAACCAGAGAGGAATACTTAGACAAATGATTAGCCCGACACAAATGCCCTGAAAATACTTTTTTTGAGGAGGGACCAATAAGGTAGCCAAAAAGATACCCGGAAGTATTTTGATGTTTGTTAGAATGGCTAAGAGAGCCCCGGCTTCGAAATACTTTTTTTCTTTGTAGAGATAAAGTCCTGTTAAAGATAAACCCACTAGAGCAGCATTCATCTGTTGGTATCGGAAGGAGCCGTCTGCTTCCATGGAGCAAAAAATAAATCCAAGCCATAGCCATTTGGATTTGATTTGTTTCCAGGGGAACCAAAGACATACTCCAAGCCAAAAGAAAAATATATTACAAATTCCCCAAGCTATCGCTTGAGGTGAACTTTTCATGGCGGCAAAGGGTGTGTAGAGCCAAGCAAAAAGGGGTGAGTATTTAAAAAAATCTCCGGCTCCTTTGGGGTCGACGTAAGGAGAAAACCCCTTCCAGAATTGACTACAACCAAATGAATAAGTGTGAGTAACGATGTTAGTTCCTGTGGTCCAAAGAGAGGGAATGATGAAAATAATGGTTAATACGGTCACAATTGAAAGTTGCCGGGAAAAGAATAAGCGTCTTATCATAAGTTTAATACAAAGCGTTCTGGCCGAGTTTTTAATCTATTTGTTTTAGAGAATCTAGAGAATTCATTTTTTGTGTTTTTAAATGTGAGCTTTCAAAGCTTAAGAACCTCAACTGCCAAAAATTGTCTCCGCTGTCTGAGAAATTACAGAAAAAACAGAAGAAACGGTTCCGTTTTTAGCTTTTGTGTTCTTTGGCGCAACCTTTGCTTACTTGGACTCTTGCTTTGGGCCTTTGGCTCTCAGCTTGGTTTCGTAACACAAGTGTATTTGTTTTAGGAAGGTATATGAAAAAGTTTTTTGCGGTAGCGTTGGTGGTAACAGGTTTGGTGCTGAGTGGATGTGGAGGGAATAACAATAATGATTGCCCAGCGGGAATCAATACTTCTAATCCTAATTGCCCTAACTATAACCCTAATTACTATAGTCAGAATCCACAGAATCCCAATTATCAATACCCGAATAATCAGTTTCCGAATAATCAGTACCCTCAGTACCCACAAAATCCTCAGTACCCACAACATCCTCAGTACCCACAATATCCTCAGTACCCAACAAATCCATATCCCCAATTTCCTTACCCGCAATATCCTTATGGGCAGTATCCGATGTATCCTTATGGACAATATCTGGGATATCCTTACTTCCGATAAGGTCTAATAGAGGTTAAAAGTAAGTTTGGTTCTAATGACTGTCTGATTAATGTCAGGCAGTCATTAGGATTTATTGTTTGATGCCTTGCGGCCGATTCTTTTAGAAAAATGAGCTAAAATACAAGTTAACAATCAAAATCACCAAGGAGCCTCAATGTTAATTCAGTCTATCAAAGCTTTAGCTATTGTTTCTTTATTAGGTTTGGCATCTGGCAGGGTGCTTGCCAATGATCATACACCTGCTCCCGCAGACCCTATAACGGCATCAACGCAATGCAAACAACACGATAAGCACACACACCAACATGGTGAGAAGTGTGGGCATAAGTCACATGTTCACAAAACTTCGGACGGTGCTGAGCACACTTGTTATAAGCATGGTAAACACCACCATATTTCTCACGAAGGCCACACCGACGAGTGTGAGCACAATTCCTAAAGTTCTTTTTAGTTTCAATAGGCCCCAGGTTCTTTTAAAAGTTCCTGGGTTTTTTTTGTCTTTTTTGCAGAGTCTTAGAGGAAGGCTTAAAAGAATGATACTTGGATATTGAAGCTTTAATTAAGGAAAGGATTCAGAGACAGGCCTTTTATTTAGCGGTGGAATTAGCCACCCTTAAGAGCGCTAAAGATAGATTCGGTGAGCGAATCTCTTTCGCTCACCTGAATGACTTTATCCAATCTGTCAGAACTCAACCAGAATTCAGAGCCGGGGTGTTTAGACAGTTCCATAAAGAGCTCGTTCAAGACTGCATCAATTCGCTTTGGTCTGAGTTTAGTCTCAAAGGTATGTCCGATAAACTAAGCGAGGGAACGCTGAAAAAGATCATTGAGGACAGCGAGCAATCCTTTATTAAGACCTTAAAGGCTAACTCTAACTAGAAAGACTACTTAAAAAAATAACTTTGGTTGGGGGGGGCACCCTATTTTTAGCCCTTTTTCTAGTTGAAGGGAACACCGGTTTTCCGTATATCTACAAGCTGAACTTGAAGAGGAGTCCACCATTAGAAGCTTAATTAAAACAAAGTTATCGGGAAAAGAGTTTTTGGGCCATCCAACGGGGCTCTACGTACTGTTCACAACAGAAATGTGGGAGAGGTTTTCTTATTATGGGATGAGAGCCTTGTTGGTTATGTATATGACCAATTATTTGTTGGTGGAACCATCACGGGCCGCTGATGTTTTAGGCTACACAAGTTTAGAGAGTTTTCTGGTTGGGGTCTTTGGACCTATGAATATTCAACAGATGAGTTCACAGATTTATGGGCTCTACACGGGTTTTGTTTATTTTACTCCGTTTTTTGGTGGGATTTTAGCGGACAAATTACTCGGTCAATACCGCACCGTTTATTTAGGCGGGATTTTAATGGCCATTGGACACTTTTTAATGGCTAGTGAGAAAATGTTCTTATTGGCTTTGCTTTTCTTAATTGCAGGTAATGGCTGTTTTAAGCCCAACATTTCAACGCAGGTCGCAAGTCTTTATCCCGAAGGAGACTCTCGTCGGGATGGAGCCTTCACTATTTTTTACATGGGAATCAATTTAGGGGCGTTCTTTTCTCCTTTAATTTGTGGCACCTTGGGGCAAACAGTAGGTTGGCATTGGGGTTTTGGAGCTGCCGGAGTTGGTATGCTTGTGGGGCTTTTGTCTTATTGGCTTGGAAGTGGCTTGGTTCCCAAGGATAATCGGACTGAGTCTAGTGCCGTTGCTCAGGAGTCTCGCAAATTGACCAAAGAGGAATGGGCAAGTGTGTTTGTGTTAATTGTTTTGTGCGCTTTGAATATTATGTTTTGGGCGATTTACGAACAACAGGGTAATACTCTGCAGCTTTGGGCCGACGAAAAGACGAACTGGAGTCTGCTAGGTTGGAATATCCCATCAAGTTGGTTTCAGTCCTTTAATCCTCTCATGATCTTTATCTTTGCTCCTGTTCTAAATATGTTCTGGTCATGGCAAAGTAAGCGAGGAAAAGAACCTTCTAGTGTCGTTAAAATGGGAATTGGTTGCATTCTTTGTGGTGCTGCTTACATTCTCATGATTCTTGCAGCTCAAGCCGTTCCTGGCACCGACAAAGGGAGTGTTTTTTGGTTGGTAGGAACGGTATTCGTTTTCACCATGGGCGAACTTTATCTTTCCCCGATTGGACTTAGCTTGGTTACCAAAGTTTCACCTAAACCCATTGTCAGTATGATGATGGGCGTGTGGTTTTTGTCGAGCTTTATCGGAAACTACATGACCGGCTATTTGGGGACGTTCTACACAAAGATGCCCAAAGAAACTTTCTTTATGATGCTTTGTGGTCTTGGTATCGGAACTGGGATTGTATTCTTTATTATTAAAGGCAAGATCAATAAGGTTTTAGGAAAATTTGTTTAGTCTTTTGAGCTCCCCCCTAAACAGGGGGGAGACTTAAATTGGTTTTCTTTTTTCTGGTTCCACTCTTCTGGTGTCATGGCATGAATTGCTAGGGCATGGACTCCTTGGGCGAGTTCTTCCTTTAATGCCTCGTAAATCGCTCTGTGTCTTTGGATAAGCGATAATCCTTTAAATTTGTCACTGGCAATAATTACTTTAAAGTGAGTTTCTGAATTCTGTGGAACGCCATGTTGGTGGCTTTCATTGAGAACGTCGAGAGTGACAGGTTGGAAAATCAGGTTTAGCTTTTGAGTGATCTCTTTTTGGATTTTCATTTGTTCTTTTTAACTGAATCCGGAACAAAATCCAAACAGGCAGAATTGATGCAATATCTCTTTCCCGTGGGGGCCGGCCCGTCGTCGAAAACATGTCCTAAATGAGCACCGCAACGATTGCAAACAACTTCGGTTCTTTTCATAAAGAGGGAGCGGTCATCTTTTTCGGCAATATTTTCTATTGAGATAGGTTGCCAATAGCTGGGCCATCCAGTTCCCGATTCGAATTTTGTTTCCGAAGAAAAGAGCTCTAATTCACAGCAAATGCAGCGATAAGTTCCTTTATCGTGGGTATTCCAATATTTTCCACTAAAGGCTCTTTCAGTTCCTTTTTGACGACATATTTTATACTGGTCGGGGGTTAACTTGTTTTTCCAATAACTTTCAGGTTTGTTTTTCCAATCATCCATATTTTTGATCTCAAGCGAGTAGCTAGGTGAAACTAAAGCAACGCACCAAAAACTTATGAGAAACCAAAGCTGTGTGGGTTGTTTAAGACGTTTAAAGCGAATCATTCCAATCTGTTTCGAAGAGATGATTGTAATAATCACTCACTTCATTAGAATGGATGACTACGGCAGCTTCTCTGTTATTTTCAAGTGAATTTCGATTCCAATTGATGGAGCTGATTAGGACTGTTTTTTTATCGGCAATAGCTCCCTTGTTATGGATATATTTAACTTCCATTGTTTTAACGTCGGCAATCATAGCTTTTAATTCTAGATGCTCTTTTTTAGCAACAGCTTGGAGTTGCTCGACTACGAGAACGTTATTGGAAGTTTTGCTGTTCAGACTTTCTGACTCCAATCTGAAGTCGCCTCCAAAGGCTCTCTCATCATTGAGCAAAACTCTAACTGCAACTCCTTTTCGAGCGGCGTCGACTATAGCTGTAAAAAGAGGCGAAACATTGCCTGTATTCCCCCAACGATAACTGAAGGACATGAGTTCTATATCGAGAGTTTTCTTGGCTCCACGGATGAAATTGAGAAGTCCGCTAGTGCTCGTGTTGGGTGAGGTTAATTGATTAATGTTGGGTACTTCAAAATCCATGGGTGGAGGGGTGGGGGGTATGTAGGAATGTTGAGTGATGGAGCCCAGTTCTCTCAAGTCTTCTTCCCAGTCTCCAATAAAAGGAATAGGGCTTTTGAAACGGTTTTCAGAGATTAGAAAGACGTCTCCGTGAGCGGTAGACGAATCGGTTTTAAACAATTGCAAGAAAGAAGAAGCCATTCCCTTATCATGAATTAGCGTTTCCCATCCTCGAGTTCCTTTCGATCCTTCTGTGGGGTGCCCCGAGACAGTATAGTTTTCTGAACCCACTAAAAGCGAGGAATCGTCTACAATAATGTATTTTGCATGATCGAAGCGAAATCTACGAGCTCGCTCCCCATTGGGGGTTTTGGACGACATGACTAAAAATTTATGGGGAAGACTTGAGCGATTCATCGCCTTGACGATCGAATCTTTAATTTGGCTCCCATCTTCGTCGATGCCGCCGACAGGTTGCCCCTCGAGTAAAATAGTTACAGGAATTTTTTTAATTTTCTGTTTTAGCGCATTGGCAATTTCTGGTGAGGTAAGTTCGTAAGCATTTACGATCAATTTCTTTTTTGCACTTTGAATGGCATTTAAAGCTAAGGCCAAATTAGTTTCTGGCGAATTGGCAACGTTGATTGTGATAGCCCAAGTGGTGAGAGCTAGAGAGTGAGTAACAAAAAAGAGAAAAGATAGAAAACGACACAGATGCTTTAAGCTATACCGTTCCATTTTGCCCCCTAATGCTCATACTGAAACATACTTTACCCTATACAGCAATGTTAACTTCGAATTTAATGGTGAGAATTTCGTTAGCAGTTATCGACAACATGCAATGGCAGTGTTGCGTTAGCTTGTAGCGATATGGAAATGATTGAAGAATTTTTGTGAAGCATCGCATGATTAAGGTATGATGGATTTGTACGAACGGAATCCATGGATTATTTATTTCAAAATTGTCAACAGCTTCAAGTATTCATCATGGAGCGATCTTACTTGGCGCCTCTGGTTTACATTGGTTTATCCGCTTTATTAACGATGTGTTTTGTTCCTCGGACTTTGCTTATGTTAGTGGCTGGAATCTGTTTTGGAGCGTTTTGGGGAAGTCTTTGGGTTTTGATAAGTTCCATGCTTTCAAGTTTTGTGTCTTTTATAATCGCTCGTCGATTTGCACGAGATTGGGTAGAAAAATTATTTATTAAGCGCGCTTGGTTTCACCGATTGCAACAAGTCACTCTTCATTCCGGTTTTCACATCATACTTGTAACGAGAATAGCCTATATGGTCCATTTTGGTTCGGTGAGCTATGCTTCGGGGCTTCTTAACATTAGGTTGAGTTCATTTCTTTGGGGAACCTTTTGGGGAATACTTCCTGGAACTCTAATCTTTCTTTTTAGCATTCAAAATATCGGTTGTAGGTTGTGGGACGAGGGGATTAACCTCTCCAGTGAGGCCACCTATCGCATTGTAATTATTTCGTTTTTGTTGGTTTGTGTCTCGTTTGTACCGTGGTGGGTTCAGCGCAAAAAGATTACGAGAAAAAGCTAAAATATGGTAAAAGTGAGCAGATGAAATTGATGCTGCGAATCATTAGTGTGTTTTTGGTTGTGGCGGTTGAGGGCTGTAATTATCGCGAGCCTAAAATAAGCAAAACCCTCACTAATAATGGGCCCACGTTCACGGCTCTTAGAGAGCAAATTTTTAAAAACAATTGTATTGGTTGTCATTCTGGCGCTGATGCTGCCATGGGGATTGATCTTTCTGATTATACTGAACTGATGAAGTCGGATTTTGGTGTGGTGACCGCTGGCAATCCTTTAAATAGTACACTCTACTTGAACGTCCAATCCGGAAGGATGCCACCGGGTGGGCCCAGATTGAGTGATACAGAAATTAAATCGATTTTTGACTGGATTAAAGAAGGAGCCAGGGAAAATTAATCGATGGCTCCCCTTGAAGAGGTCTCTACCGATGCTTACGGTGGCCGCGACGATGTTTTCCTTTTCTATGTCTTTTTCTAGCTAACTCTCTTTTATTTTGTTTTTTGTTTTGTGGATTGGAGGCACTAACTTCTGGATTGCTTGGAACTTCGGCTCCCATATTACTGGAGGGCATTTGTGAAGTTTCGGGTTCCGGCGGTGTGTTGCCAGCTGGTTCAATATTGTCATTGGCAAAGCAAGTAAGATTCGACACGATCAAACCGATCGTAAAGAGAGTTAAAAATTTCGTTAGCATGATTTTCTCCTTGGGTTGAAAAAGAATCTCTGAGGATATCGTTTGATCTTAAGTTAGCTTACCGCTTAAGTCTAGATAGGTTTTGTTGTTTGGGATGCCACTGAGAAAGCTTTAAATTTAAAAGACTCGCCCTGCTGTAAAATCTATTAATGTTCTCAATAGTTGACGCAAGTTATTACTCTTTAACTTTTCAACGGAGCGTAAACATTCATTTTTAGTTGATTCTAAAAATAAGTTTAGAATTTTTTGGTTATATGGTTGATTGAATGCTTCCAGAAGTTTTAGCTCTGTTTCATCTGATAGTCTTTTATGTGAAAAGTCTTGGAGAAGTAGGGTTCTAATCTTGGGTTCATTTTGAATTATCTTCCATGCAGCCCAGTTAACTTTGCCTTCACGTAAATCTTGGTTTGTGGGTTTAGTGTGAGTTCCTCTTAGGTCCAGAAGATCATCTGTGAGTTGGTACAATAAACCGTAGTGGCAGGCAAAACGTACTACTGGAAGAACTTCATCTTTGCATCGTAAGTGAGCTCCGACACTGGCTGCCCATTTAAGAAGCGAAGCAGTTTTTAATTCACAAACTAGGTGGTAGAATTTTTCGGAATCGGCAATTTTGTATTGATTTTGATATTGTAGAATTTCACCTTGAGAAAGTTCTTTCAATGCTACGCACATTCCCTGCATCAGAGGGGGAATGCCCCTGATAGCCAGCTGATGAATAGCATCACTCATCAAATAGTCGCCGCTTAGAACTGGAATCGTATTGTCAAAAACCTGATTAGCTGACGGGCCCGACCGTCTCGTTTCCGCTTTATCGATAACATCATCGTGGAGTAAGGTCGCAGTGTGAATGGCTTCGACTGCCCAGGCGTAAAGTTCAAGTTCTTCTGAAGAAATCTTATAAGGCTCGGCAAACCAATAGACAAAGTGACATCGCAAGCGTTTGCCTTTTCGATCCCAAATAATTCCGCAAGCCTTTTCAACTGTTTCAATGATTGGAGAATCAATAGGCCCATGGAGAGTGTTTAACCATTTAAAGTATTGTTGCCCTTGTTCAAAGGCAGAAGCTAAAACTTTTTCGGATGTCATAATAAACCTCCGAAAACTTTTAAACTTAGCATCCAGAGGGTAAGAGCTAATGACGAAATCAAAATTACTTGCGGAGAAACCTGTTTTTTAATTTGTTGAATCAGGAGCAAAATTCCACCCGCAGAAACTAATAGAGATGCTGCTGCGCTGTTTGAGTTCAAACAGAAGATGAAAGTTAAGAGGAACAAAGAATTTAGGAATAAGACTTTCGCAATAAAGAAGGTTCTTTTGACTCCGTATCGGACAGCGAAGGACAGTTTTCCCGCCAAGAAATCATTGAGAATTTGAGGGGGCTGATGAGAAAGTAAAACTGCTACAGCTAGAAAAGCAAAAGCCAGTGAGCCCAAATAAAGAGATTTAGTCATTTCTCCTGTCAGCAGGTAACCCATGCAGCCAAAGACACCCGGGCCATAGCAAAGACCGGTTACCCATTCACCTAAATTTGTGTAGGAGAGAGTCCATTGGCTGGCATTGTAACCATAACCCAAGAGTAGTAGGGGAAGTGCTACAATAAAGACTTCCGGTCTATGATTTATAAAAACTAAGAGAGTACCTAAAAAAGTCCCCAAGAAAAAACTGACCAAACCGTGTGTGGAAACTGTTTTTAAATTTAACTGATGAAAATGGACCCAAGAAAGTTCCTTTTCAGTATCGGCCCCTTTTTTCCAGTCTATAAGGTCGTTAAGCACGTTGATACCGTGTTGTATAAGAATTACACTTAATGTTGTTAGAAAGAGAACGAATCTCGAACTCGTTGATGGAAGCAGAACAGCCCAAGCTAAACCCGGAAGAATCGATATAAGATAGATGGCAGGTTGCAACACCTGCCATCTCTTCGAACTTAAATTCAGTTCTAAAGCTTGCTCCATAATTAAGCAGCTACTTCAAGTTCGTTCAAAGCCGCTTCAAACCATTGAGCATGTTGCTCTTCCGAGTTGATAACTCTTTGATAAATTTCAGCAGCTTCGTTCTGACCCGCTTTTAGGGCTTGGTCACGAAATGAGGGATAGATGTCTCGGTACTCACGCTGTTCAACCTTAATTGCGACTTTTAGCGCCTTTTCGATCACGGTTTTAGGATCGGCTTCGATAAGAGCATCACTGTTCTTACGGATAGTTGCTAGCGCATCGATTGCCCGTTGAGTGTCCTCCCCACGTTGCGGAACTCCCATGCCCTCGTACATTTTTCTTAACCAAGTTGCGTGAAGTTTTTCTTCCCCTGCTACTTTTAAGAAAAGTTCTGCGATTTTGGGATATCCAGCTTTTTTGGCCCATCTTGAAAACTCAGGATACATGACCTGGTTTTCGTATTCCTCCACATCGACAAATGAAGTGGCGGTTGACGCCAAGCTATTGCCTTGCATAGCGGCAGCAAAGCACTGATAGATTGTATCCTCTGTAATTTGGCACTTATTCATGGTTTCTCCTTATAGTAGTTTTTGAAGTTTCAAAAATTATTGAAACTTCAAAAATAATAAAATAAATGTTGGTTTTGTCAATGCCTAGCGCTAAAAACATAAGATGAATCAACCATTTAATGCTATTGCTAAGAACTATAATTTACTTAATGATTTCCTATCTTTAGGTCTGCACAGAGTTTGGAAAAAAACTTTGGTCGAAGCAATGAGTGAAGAATTAGAAAAAAACGATCGAGTTTTAGATTTAGCGACTGGAACTGGGGATGTTGCTCATCTGTTTTTGGGTAAGTTATCTTCCTCGCAAGTTTTTGCTGCCGATCCTTGCGAAGCTATGATGGAACAGGGCAAAAGGAAATATAATGGTCTCACTCAGTGGTTAAGAGCAGAGGCTGAGGCACTGCCCTTTCCAGACGGTTTTTTTTCTTTAATTACTTGCAGTTTTGGGGTGAGAAACTTTAGGGATAGGTCGATAGCATTTCAAGAAATTGCGAGAACACTCGTTCCGGGGGGAAAGTTTGGGATTTTAGAAATACATCCCATTCCAACTGGTTGGAAGTATCTACCTTTGAGACTGTTTTGGAAGTTTGGAGTTCCTTTGTGGGGGAGGGGGGTTCGTCAACTAAGAGCCTACGAGTATCTAAGAGATACAGCTGCCCGGTTTATTTCTCCTGAAGATATGGTAGAAGAATTAAAGCCCTTTTTTGATGTGAAGCGAAAGGAATCGTTAATCGGAGGGGGATTGGTAACTTTAATTATTGCCGAGAAAAGATGACTGAGACAATTAACATGTCGGAAGAGGAAGTAGCTTTTTCTGAAATAATTGGTGATTTAGTCGAACAATGGGGTTTTAACCGTCATTTAGGGCGAATTTGGTCCCTTCTTTTTTTAAGACAAAAACCTTTAAGCCCCTCGGATATTCAGCAGGGATTGTCACTTAGTGCGGGATCGGTAAGTAGCGGTTTAAGTGAGCTGCAAATCTGGGGCGTGGTCAAACGAATCCGATTGGTCGGAGATCGAAATTTTTATTATGAGCCGGAGACTCGTATCTGGAAATCGGTATCCAATGTTTTAAGGACTCGTGAAATTAGAATTCTTGACGAGGCTCAAGGGGGGCTGGCTGCTTTGGTTGAACGTCTTAAGGATAGAGGCAAAACGGAAGGGGCTGAGTTTCAAATTAAGCGGATCAAACAAATAAAGGAAGCCATGGAAACGGCACATTCTCTTTTCACAGCAATGGTGAATGGAAGTCCTCTTTCACTTCCCAAAATGGGGCGTCTTTTTGACAGGTTTCGGTCATTTTAAAGAGGAATGAACGACCGAGTAAGGATTGTGTTTTCCTTTTATAGTATGGTAATTCTCTTTCATGGGAATTAAGAGTTTGGTCACAGGTGGATCCGGATTTATCGGTTCTAATGTTGCTCTAGAACTAGAACGTTTAGGGCATGACGTCGTGGTAGTAGATAACTTCCAATGCGCCGATAGAAACAATTTGAGAGGTTTCAAAGGGAAGGTTGTCTCTTGGGACATTTCTACTCCCCATTTATTCGAAACTAAGTTTGATATCATTTTTCATCAGGCCGCAATTACCGATCCCAGACACCCTAACGATGAGGAAACCTATTCTAAAAATATCGAGGGTTTTAAGCAAATGATTGCTTTGGCTAACCGAGATGGAGCCAAACTCGTTTATGCCTCCACGGCGGGACTTTATGGGAACGGCCCAGTGCCGATGAAAGAGTCGCAGGCCAAGCAAGTTCTGACGGTTTATGGTCGTTCTAAATTGAAAATGGATGAAATGGCGGAAGAACTATTTTCCAAGAGACATATTGTGGGGCTTAGGTACTTTAATGTGTTCGGACCTAGAGAGGCCCATAAAGGTCGGCCCGCCTCCATGATTTTGCATCTGTATCATCAGATGAAATCGGGGCAGCAACCTCGAATCTTTAATTGGGGGGAACAGGTTCGAGACTTTATTTATATTAAAGATGTTGTTGCGGCCAATTTAAAAGCTGTAGAAGCAGAATCGGGGATTTACAATGTCGCAACTGGAGTAGGCACCTCGTTTAATGAGCTTGTTAAAGTGCTTAACGAGGTCATGGGGACTCAACTTGAACCCGAATATTTTTCGATGCCCTATGACAGCAATACTTATCAAAGCAATACTTGTGGCGATACAACTAAGGCAGAGAAATACCTGGGGTTTAAAGCTGAGTGGAGTTTAAAAAAAGCCATTCAAGATTATCTTGAATGGCTTAAAATGGAATAACTTTTATTTGGTTTTTAATTGTGACTCATTGGCTTTTATAAAGGCTTTAATATCGTCGGCCATTCCAAGAAGTTTTTCCCATTGTTCTTTATATAAAGTTACAGGAAAACGACCTAAACCGTAGACCGACACTCCACCTTTTTCACTAACTTTCAGTGACAGGCCCCGAGTTTGGCCCCCTTTCAAAGCAGCGTTTTCAGCTTTTAATCTTTCTAACTCTTTCATCATTTCATCATTGCTCATTGCAGTATCTCCAATTGAAGTAAAACACCAATGTCTATACGGCTTTTAAAGAAAGGGAAAGTAAAAGATAAATAGTGATGCGTCAATCAATGGGCTGAGAAGGGATATGGGGTTCATGGGAGTTTGAACCTCTTAAAAAGCCCATTCAAAGGGTGCAGGTATAAAATTTTTTCGCTAAGTGCGTCAAGTGAGCTAGCAGTTTCAACGTTGGTACCCCTAAAGTTTAACCAAAATGGGTGTGAGGTGTAATAGCTATGGTAGAATTCTCAAAATGATCAAAGAGTACTTCCATTTAATCGGAATCTTAACCCTTCTGCTTTGGGCTGTGGTTCAGAAATCTGCGAGAGGAATTACCTTAGTGGGGGGCGAACCGATAGTTGGTTATGAAAGGGTTCAAATGCTTGTTCCTACTCCGCATACCAAAGATCGATTAGTGTACGGGTTAAGATCCATTTATGGGTTTACCGTTTTGTCTGCAGAAGCTAAATATCAGGCGACGGCAGGTTTCGTTGTTCAGTTTCCTTAAAGTCCATGGCATTGTTTCAAGGTAAAAATGTTTTAATTACCGGCGCTTCATCGGGGATTGGAGAGTCATTGGCGAAGGAGTTTGCCTCTCAAGGGGCCAATCTCGTCTTAATGGCACGAAGGAAATCTAGGCTTGATGAAGTTAAAGCCGAGCTGAAGCAAAATTATCCTAGCATTAACATTTTAACTTTTGAAACCGATGTTACCTTGGATAACTCTGTAGCAAACTCCGTTAAGCTGGCCTTAGCTGAAATGGGAAATTTAGATGTCGTAGTTGCCAATGCCGGATTTGGTGTCGCGGGAAATGTTTCTCAATTATCTTTAGAGGATTATCGGCGGCAATTTGAAACCAATCTTTTTGGAGTTTTAAGAATTATCAAAGAGACGATCGCAACCTTGAAGTCAACCCAAGGAAGATTGGCTGTTGTTGGAAGCGTTAACGGATACGTTTCTCTTCCTGGAATTTCAGCTTACGCCATCAGCAAATTTGGAGTGAGAGCTTTGTGCGATGCGCTGTATCACGAATTGAAACCTGACGGCATCTCAGTGACTCACATCGCTCCCGGTTTTGTTGTTTCTGAGATACGACGTGTTAATAATCGGGGTGAGTTTAGAGAAAAAGCAAAAGATCCAATTCCTCTCTGGTTACAAATGGAAAGTTCGATAGCAGCAAAAAAAATTTTAAAATCTATCTATTATCGACGACGAGAGAGAGTGATCACCGGCCACGGATGGTGGATAGTGCGGTTAGCCCGATTTTTTCCTGGCGTACTTTTCTTTCTCATTAGATTTTTTAATATTAAAGCTCGAATGGAGCCTAAGGTATAAAATCTGAGGTTACTAAAAATAACTTTAAAAAAAACATGGGGTGAGGTAATTTTAATTGCTTACTTTTTGAAAAGGAAAAGTTCCTTAATAAGAGTAAGATTCGATTCGATTCGATTCATTTTAATTTAGGGAGAAACTTATGAAAAATCTATTTCTTGCTCTAGTCGTTGCAGTTTTCGGAACCACAGCGATTTTCGCTGATGACCACGAAATGCCAAAAACTGAAGGTGTTGAAGCTACCGCTCCTGCCGCTCCTGTCGCTGAAGCTCCAGCAGCAAAGCCAGCTAAATCAGCTAAAAAAGCTAAAAAAGCAAAGAAAGCTAAAGAACACAAAGCTGAAGAGCACGGTGCTCCCGCAGCAGATGCCGCTCCTGGAACAGAAGCTGCCCCAGCTGGCCACTAATTCAAATTAGTGACAGAGTTTAAAAAGGACCGTGGTTGAAAAAACCCGGTCCTTTTTTTTGATCATTTCCAGCTCTTTAGGACAAACTCATGAAATTTTTGCTTATAATTTTAGGATTCCAGCTTGCTCTCTTAGGTAGTGATATTGATCCTCAGCGTTATTCCATGGCAGATCTTGAATTGATGGCGAAACGAAAAGAGTGGGCTAATATCATTCTTTTCATAAAAGATATCCCGAAAGCGGAACAGGATCTCCAATGGAAAAATTTGCTGGAACGATCAGCTGTTGGATATGTTAATGAGCTAAGGTCTGGCGGATTTTCTGATTCTGAGAAGATTATCGAAGATCTTTTGACCGAATTTCCGCCCTTGAGAGACTCATTGAAGTTCAGCTCAGCAAGGATTGAAATGTTAATGGTAGGATTTGAGAAATGTTTTTCAAAACCCAAAGATATCCCCTTTTGTGCAAATCAAGCAGTAAAACAATTAAGCGCCCCATTTGCGAACTCGGAGCTAAGACAAAAGCTGGCGCAGCTTATTTTACTAAAAAGTGAGAGCTCCTTGGAATCTGTGTGTAAAGCACTGCTGAGTTTGAAAGAGGTAAAAGGCATTTTTGAAAAGCGTTGTCCCTTAAAAAACAGTAAAACTCAGTAGATAAAGGTGTTAAAAGTGGTTTCCAACGTCATTAAGCTTTTAAGAGTATTTTTGCTAACAGCTAGTTATGCCTCAAGAATAAAAAAACTAAAGAAAAAAGAACCTGAAAATATAAAAAGGAGAATAGACCGGTTGAAGATGGAATGGGCAGTAGCCTCCTTGAAAAACTTAGGGGTTCACTTTGATGTTTTAGGGGCTCCGGTGGCTTGGCAGCCGATGTTGTTTGTTGGAAATCACATTAGCTACTTGGATATTCCATTGGTAATGGCAGTGGCCCCCGTTTCTTTTGTTGCTAAAGAAGAATTGAGTCGTTGGCCTATTATTGGTGAGGCTTGTCGATCGGTGGGTACCGTTTTTGTTAAGAGAGAATCGGTAGAGTCTAGAAAAGGTGCGGTTGAGAAAATAGGGGCGGCCTGTTTAAAAGCACAGCAAAGTATTTGTTTGTTTCCGTCAGGAACAACGACTTTGACCGAACAGAAGCCTTGGAAAAAAGGTGCCTTTGAAGTAGCAAAAATTAATTCGCTAAAAGTCCAACCTTTTAGAATTAACTATTCGCCACTTGAAATTGTTGCATTTGTCGGTGAAGACTCTTTAGTTCCACACCTTTGGCGATTGTTGAATACCCAAAGAGTCAAAGCGCAAATTGAATTTCACGAACCAGTTGAAATACAGAATTCAGAAGTCGCTTGTCTCGAATGGCAGCAGTGGAGTCGAGAAAAGTTAAGTTTAAAAGATCACTGAAAAGCCGAGCGACCAAATATTAGGCGCTGTGAATTGAATAATCCCGCTAGCAACATCGGATAACCAATAGTTGCTAGCGAAAAGAAAATCAATCTTTGAGGTTTGGGTATGAAAATTAGTTTGAAGGTGTACGGTGATTTGTTCTGAGATACTGAAATTACTAGCTGCAATCAAAATAAAATCGCCCTGACTCAGTTGGCTTGCTTTGGGGGTGTTGACATTAAACTCAATATTGAAAAATCGGCTGGGAATATAACCAAGTCCTAAGTTGAGCTGCGGAGAGTTATTGAGACTTCGCAGTACCCCACCATAAGATAAGGCCTCTCGAGTATCGGTGTAAAGATAGCTAACGTCGAAACTTGATTGATTACTGGAGCTGACGTCAGAAGTTTTATAACTGAAACCATACTGAGATAAGTTGTTTTTAAATCCGAATCCCGCAAAGCCTCCATTTGTTGTTTTTAAATTGCCCAGGGAACCAAAGTACCCGAAGCCGACTCCAAGAGTTTTCGTTGAAGTAGCGATACCGGAATAGATGTTTTGAGGTTCCTCTCCTCGAGAGGGGGAGTAGGCTAGTTGAAGAGCCGTCATTGTATCGGTGCTAGGAATGGCGGCCGCATTGATACAAGCAGCTGATGGAAAAGGTACAAACAAAATAGCGGGAGGCAAATTGAAAGTTCCGTTAACCGGTATGGGATTTGGGTAAACTCCCACCGGTTTGGCAAATAAATTGGAAAGAGAGAACAAGTGCAAAGCGAAAAGACAGCCAATCACACAGAATTTAAGATTAGTTCGAAACAAGACCATAGTGTTATCTTACTTTATTATAGGTATCCCCAAAAGCGCTTCTTGAGATGTTATAATATTGTAACGAGCAATGAATAAGATGTTTCAACTTTTAAAGAAGCTAAGTGTTATTTTTCTGGTTTTTGGTATCTTTTCTCAAGTTTTAACGATAGCCGAAGGGGAGAGAAAACTAGAGAGGGCATGGATAGGCAATCATGTTCCCTACTTTGAAGTCTCAAATACCAAGCCAACTTTTAACTATTTGAGTATGGCACAAAATGGAATTCTCCCTGAAAAGTTAGAGCAAATCGATGATTTTAAAAGGCGGATGAGGGATGGGAGTTTTAAATATGATGACTATCGCCAAATTAGTGGTCTGTACCACGAAAGATCAGATACCTATTTTATTTCAGAGGGGCATCATCGTTTGGCTGCGGCTCTTGAGATTGCTCAGGAGAGTGGGGATTGGTCTTTTTTTAACAGGTTAATTAAAAAAGGCTATTGGAGTAAGACCGATAGCAAACCTAGAATACAATATCCACTTAAAACACGAAAACCTTCAAATCGGTTCTCTAGCTGTAGAGATATATTTTATAGTTTGCAAAATTCAGTTCGTTTTTTGTTTGGGGAGTGAAAAGGTTCTTAATCGAAATGTTTTTTGGTAATAGGGTTTAATTCATGATTCCAAGTTGCGAGAGCTTCCTGTAAAAAGTTGCTCGAGGAAGTTTGAGCGCAAACATAGCAGCATTTTTGTCCCCGTTGAATTTTTGTAAAGTTGTATTAAGCAGATCCTTTTCAAAATCTCGAATTAGTACATCATAAGGGGCTACACCAACCCCAGACGGTTCTGCCGGCGTTATTAATTTTCCATGAGGATTAAATGTTGAAGGGTCATAAATTTCAATGTCATCGATAGTTTTGCCGTTGGCGAACACTAAAGCCCGCTTAATAGTTGATTCCAACTGGCGCACATTCCCCGGCCACGAATAATTCATGAGAGTTTCAAGTGCGCAATCGCTCACTTCGTGAATCATGGGTTTTCTTGAATATTTTTTTATGAAATAGCTAACCAGAAGAGGAATATCTTCTCTTCTTTCTCTTAAGGGGGGTAGCCACAGAACCATGTCGCTTAAACGATAAATCACATCCTCTCTAAAGCGGCCGGTATTCATTAATTCCGATAGAGGTTGATTAGTGGCTGAAATCACCCTAAAGCTGACTTTTCGGCTTCGGTTAGATCCCACTCGCTCTACTTGTCGTTCTTGGAGGGTTCTCAACAACTTCGCCTGGGTATCCAATGGGAGATCTCCAATTTCATCCAGAAAAATGTCTCCGCCGTCTGCTAGCTCAAATTTTCCCGGTCGACTTTGTTTGGCGTCCGTATAAGCCCCTCTTTCGACTCCGAATAATTCCGCTTCCATCAAATTAGCTGGAATAGCCGGCATATTAACCACTACAAAAGGTCTTCCTGGCGTTTCTTCCTGTTGGTGAAGTAGCCGAGCCATGATCTCTTTCCCAGTGCCGCTTTCTCCCAATAAAGTCACGTTAAGATGAGGGTTGTTTTTTAAAAGTTTAATTTTATTTAGAAGCTCTAAAATAGCCGGTGAAGTCCCAATGAATTCAACCGGCATGGGATTGATTAACGGACTTAGTTTTTCAACTCGGTTTTTAAGGTCACGTTTCTCTAAGGTGCGTTCAACCAAATAAATGAGATCCTCTTTTTTGAAGGGTTTGGAAATAAAGTCTGAAGCTCCAGATCGGATACATTCGATGGCCTTTTCGACTTTCTGTTCACCACTACAAAAAATAATTTCGGATTCAGGGTATTCTACTTTCCATTTTTTTAACAAATCTAAACCACTGATTTCGGCAAGATGAAGGTCCAAAATGATAACAGGAATGCTTCTTGTCGCTAGCACCTTATTAGCTTCTGAAGCATTAGAGACAGTGTGAATCTGATAGCGAGATTCTAGCGTTAACTCCATCGCACTAAGTAAACTCAAGTCGTCATCGACAATTAATATCTCAGGTTTTAAAAACATGACTGTTCCGTAAGAAACCTCAGTAATAACAAAAATTATGCATTGAGTCAATTTGGTTTGGTTTGATTCTGGAAGCGGGGTTTAACGGGGTTAAACTTCATTTATTCCAATACTTTAAATGGCTTTAAAAAAGCCATGATTACTCTCTTAAGTTTAAGTGGGTTTTGTACGATCTTGAGTCTAGGGCTACGTGTGTTTATGCATATAAAAATGATAACCATAGGGCTGGTTTTGGGGGCACTTTTAAGTTGGCTCCCTAACTATGCCGTCGGCGAAGATAAGCCTGTTGCGCCGGTAAAAATTCTATTAAAAGAAAACCGAATTGATGAAGCAGTTGCAGTGTGTCGTCAATATGAATTGTTATCCACCAGAGATAAAGACGATCGATTTGCCTGTGCTTGGGTTTATCTAAGAAACGAACAGCTCGACGCTGCTGAAAAGATTTTAGAGGAGCAAAAAAGTAATAGTAAAAATTTGGAATATCAGTTGATTCGAGGGTACTTCCTTGTAGTTCAAAAGAAATATGAAGAGGCTAAAAAGCTTTTTGAAGCAATAGCGAATTCTAATAAAGGTAAGCCAGTGGCCTTAGAGGCTCAGGAACTAATCGCTGAAACATATGAACTTCAGGAGAAGTTAGCTACGGCAGGATTTCTCTATAACCTAGTATTAAAAGAGGATTCCAACAGAGGACGTTCGGCTTGGGGGTTAGCTCGATTTTATCAGGGACAAAATGATATTAGACGCTGTATTCAATATGCCGAATTAACTACTAAGCTATGGCCTAAACATATCGCGAGTCGTTTTTTATTGGCTAAGATCTATTTTGCTATGGGACCTGAATATACTGCTGAGGGTTTTAATTGGCTCAAAGAGAGTTATCGACTTAACCGCTCAAATCCAGAAGTTTTAGAGGAAATTGGGTCGTTTTTTGAACGCAAGATGAAAATTCCTGAGGCGGTAAAGTATTGGCAGAAAGCTATTAATATTAAACCTAATATAATTCTAGCTAACGAGAAGATAAAAGAATATTTCGTTCAAACGATCCAACAGCTTTTTGAATCGGAAAAGTATGAGGAGGTCTTAGAGAAGTTGGAGTCCAATAAGAGTATAAGCGAAACATCGGAAATGACACTCATCAAGGGGCAAAGTTATAGAAATATAGGAAAACATAACCAAGCAATAATAACGCTCAAACAATATCTCAAAACCGACCCAAAGAACGCACTGGCTAATCGTGAGCTTGGAATAGCCTACCTTAATCAAAAGGCCTGGGATTTGGCCGCCGAGGCTTTCTCAAAATCTGTGATTAATGAGCCCACAAATGGGATTAACTTTGGTTGGTTTGCCTACGCACTTGAGGAAAAAGGAGATTTAGCTAAAGCCAAAGAATATTGGGAGAAAGCGCTGGCTGTTATTCAAGAGCCTGAGCAAAGAGAAAAAGCCAATCGAAAGATCTCATCGATTACCAAGAGACTCCAAAAGCTAAAAAAAACCGAAGAAGATGATGAGTAATTGTTTAAAACGAGGTAAATAGGTCTCCTATGTCTAGTCTTTGGTTTGAACTTTCCTTCCTAGCGACTGAAGAGTCTAAAGACCTTATCAGTGAAAAACTATTCGAGTTCGGAGTTGAAGGGGTTAATGAGAATGTAAATCAACCTAATCTCCTTCATGTTTATGTATCATTAAATCTAAGAGAGTCAGTTGTTAGTCAATTGAAAGAACAATGGGTTGAGTGGCAAAAGAAGGATCCCCAATTACCGAACCTTAAAATAAATATCGATCGAGTGCCGAATGAAAATTGGGCGGAAAGTTACAAAAAGTACTACATAGCCCAATCTTTGACGGACCTGTTTTTTTTAAAGCCCGAATGGGATAAGCAAACTGCTATCCCGCCCGGTATGATTCCGATCATCATGGATCCAGGACAGGCTTTTGGAACCGGATTACATCCAAGCACTAGATTGTGCCTTAAAACTATTCAGTCCCAAGTGTTAGATTCAATCAACAGTGCGAAGTTAAAGTGCCTTGACGTGGGCACTGGTAGCGGAATTTTAGCGTTAGCGGCTTTTCATCTGGGAGTGCAATCTGTTGTTGGCATTGATAATGATCCTGTAGCTATTGAAGTTGCAAAACAAAATATGCAGTTGAATAAGGTTGTAGACATAGATCTTTCAACTAAAGAAATTTCAAAGTTAGAACCATATTTTGATTTTGTAATCTCAAATATCTTGTTGGAGACCCACAGAGAATTGAGTCCAGACTATGCGAGACTGGTTCCAAAAGGGGGCCTTCTTTTATTAAGTGGATTATTAGGATATCAAAGAAAAGAACTTATGGAGTTTATCTTGCCTTTAGGTTTCGTTGTTTTGGAGTCGAAAAATTTTCAAGAGTGGGCTTCTTTTCTCTTCCTTCGAAGAGATCCGCAATGAAGTTTCTGACAGCGTTTTTATTTTGTTTGTCGGCTGTAGCTGAACCCCTTACAGTCTATACCTATGATGCGCTGACTGGCAAAGATAGCCTAGGGGAACTTCTTCAAACAGAATTCAAAAAAAAGACCGGAACTGATCTCAAATTAATTCCCTTTGGTAGTCTCGGGGAAGCATTAAATCAAATTGTAATTGAAGGGGAATCAACAAAAGCAGATTTTCTTTTGGGCGTAGATAACGGTTTTGCGAGGCGAGCTATTGAGAGCGGACTATTTTCTCCTATCGCTGGAAAGTTCTTCAAGAAAGTTGATAAAGATATTAATCTCGGTTCGGAAAAAGTGTTTCTTCCTTTCGATTACAGCTACCTGGCTTTCTTATTCAATAATACGTCTTTAAAAGATAAGTCTCTTTTGAACGGGGGGATGACGTTGGCAGCTTTTATGACTTCTCCACGAATACAAAAAAAAATCGTTATTCCCGATCCGAGAACAAGTAGTTTAGGCTATCTTTTTTTTAGGTGGACCACTGAAATTGCCTCTGGCATTGCGTTGAAAGAGTTATGGGGAACTTTCCTGGCTAACCTGTTCACCGTTTCACCTGATTGGAGTGGCGCTTATGGCATGTTTATGAAAGGGGAAACCGATTGGGTTTTGTCGTACACGACGAGTAGAGCTTACCATTTAGAAAAAGAGAAAAAGACGCATTATGATTATATATTATTTGATGATGGTCATGTAATCCAAATTGAGGGTCTAGCCCAGGTAAAGTTTTCTCGAAAGACAAAACTCAATGAGGCTTTCATTGAATTGATCGTGAGTGATAAGATACAAGAAAGTATTCCAACGATGCAGTGGATGTATCCTATTCGGAAAAGTGTCTCTTTGCCTGCTAGTTTTTCTTCTCTTTCTATTCCCAAAGTAAGAGAAATTAAAACAGATTTGACTGAGGTTCAGCGAAAAAAGTTACTTAGGGATTGGAGTGGTTGGGGGCGGGGCCGACCATGAATCCTGTGATTGTCTCCCTTTTTGTTTTTTTTGTACCGGTTGTGGTTTTTTTGTATGCTCCTATTCTCTATCTCTCATTAAGGGCGCTGGATTCTTTTTCCCCTGAGACATTGTCTTTGGTCCCCTGGAACGTTATAGCGTTTACCTATCTTCAAGCTAGTGTGAGTGCTATTTTGTCCTTGGTATTGGGGTTGTTGATCGCACTTTTTGTGAGTGAAAACTCATTTTGGGGCAAAAGAGCCATTTCTATATTTTGTGAGATAGTCTTTTTTATTCCTTCAATCTTGGTCGTTCTATCTCTGCTTGGGACTTGGGGTGTACAGGGTTGGCTTGGGAGAACATTTGGGATTGTGAATTTTTTGGGGTGGAATGGAATACTTACGGGTCATGTCTTTCTTAATTTTTCCTTAGTTTATTCTAATTTGCTGCAAGCGTTGAAAGAGCTAGATCGAACGGAAGAGAAGGTCGCATTATCATTAGGTGCGTCTAGATGGCAGGTTTTTCGTGAGATTACGCTGGTTAAATTAAAAAGCGCAATTTTACAAAGCCTATTGCTTTGTTTTTTCTATTGTTCCTCAAGTTTTATTATTGTTTTGATGTTGGGAGGAGCTCCTAGATTTTCCAGCTTAGAAACAGCCATTTACCAGGCAGTTAAGATTGATTTAGATATTTCCCTAGCTATCCTTTTAGCTGCAATTCAACTTGTGGTGTGTTTATTCTTACAATTTCTTAGAAAACCGAAGAGAGAGATATTAATGTCTTCACAGGGAATGGAGAGGCAAACTCTCTTTGATTTAAGAAGTCAGAGAGTTCGTATATTGGCCACACTTATTGTGTGGGTTGTGATTTTAGGATTAGTTTTTCTCCCCTTGACTCATCTGATTATTTCCGGTTTTAGCGGGGTTTTTAAGTTGGATTGGTGGGAGTTTAGTTCTGTTTTAATTAGAAGTATCGTATTGAGCTTTGTTGTAGGTTGCGTGGCAACGTTCTTGTCTCTTTGCGGTTCCTATTGTGTCCAACATCTAAACAATTCATTCCTTAAGCAGGCAGTTTATTTTACTACGAGCTTGCCTATTGCTCTTTCGACTATGGTAACAGGGCTAGCTATTATAGTAACCTTTGCGAAGACGGATTGGTTTCGTAATCAGATGTTTGGGGTCGTTTGCATTCAGGCCCTTTCGATTTTACCGTTAGGGTTTAGAATTTTGAATGAACAGTTTACCAAAATCGAATTGGAAATTTATCAGACGGCTCAAAGTTTGGGGGCAACCCAATGGCAGCAGTTAACTTGTATTGAGTTTCCATTATTAAGAAGAGCGATATCATTGGTTTTAGTTACTGGCGTAGGGATCTCTTTGGGCGAATCGAGTTCTCTATTGTTGTTCGAATCCCAAGGTCGATCCACTATTACCCTTTTGCTTTTTAAAATGATGGGAAAATACAGGTTTGAAGAGGCTTTTACAGTCGGACTGATTTTGTTAATTCTAACAGCATCTATTTTTTGGATTAGAGAAAAATGGCTGAACTTAAATTAAAAAATATTCGTGTTATTCGGCAGCGCTTTGAACTTAATATTCCAAGTCTGAGTGCTCATTCTGGAAAAATATTGGGAGTGATGGGCAAAAGCGGATGTGGAAAATCAACTCTCCTCCAAGTAATTGCTGGTTTTGAGAAAAATATGGAAGGTGAGATTTTTCTCGATGAAAAAGAGATGACATATATACCCGCCGAAAATCGAAAAATGGCGCTAGTCTTTCAGCGGCCCGCATTGTTTTCTCAGTTGACTGTTCTTGAAAATGTTTGTTTCGGACTTAAGATTCAGCATCTTCCAAAGAATGAACAGATCGCCAGAAGTTTATTTTGGTTAAAGCGGTTGGGGCTTGAGCATTTAAAAGATTTCTTACCCCATCAAATCTCCGGCGGAGAAGCTCAAAGAGTGGCGTTGGCGAGGTCAGTGGTAGTAAATTTCCCGGTTCTTCTTTTGGATGAGCCGTTTTCAGCTCTAGATTCTCAATCCCGAGGGGAGAGCAGGAAGGCGGTCCGTGACGTCGTCAGCGAGATGGGCTTAATCGGAGTGTTAGTTAGCCATGATCTTGATGATATTAAAAGTGTTGCAGACGATTATTGTCTTATGGAATCGGGAAGAATTGTAAAGTTTGAAACGGTTAAATACTGAGAGACACAACAGGCTGTCTTATCTGGCGCTTCAGGGAAACCTTAAGCGGTTCTGCTGGAATGAGTTTCCAGTGTGAGGCGTGCTGTTTTAACGACTGAAGTAAGGTTAAATGAATTGAATGACCACCTCTAAAGCTAACCAATTCTCCTGCTATCCAAGATCCACAAAGGGCTAAATCTCCAATGGCATCTAAGAGTTTGTGACGAACACATTCATCTGAAAATCGAGGCCCTTCCGGATTCATAATTTCTGTTTCAGAAAAGGCTAGGACGTTCTCCATGCAGGCACCCAAAGCTAAGTTATTTGCCCGAAGCTTTTCCAAATCCGATTGGAATCCAAAAGTTCTAGCCTGTGCGATCTCGTCATTAAATGATTTGGGCGTTAAGTCTAGCGCAAAGGTTTGAAGCCCAATTGCCGGATGAGGGAAGTCTACCGACGTTGTTAATCTGAGGCTCTCTCTGGGAAGTAACTCGCAAACAGTGCCTTCACGATAAACTTTGATGGGCTTAACTACTTCAAGTTTTTGATGTGAAAAGGGCTGAAGCTCTATTCCCGAATGTAGAATGTCTCGAATAAAAATAGTAGCGCTTCCATCTAGAATCGGAATCTCTGGACCCTTTAATTCAATCTTTAAATTGGTAATTCCCAAAGCATATAAAGCTGCCATTAGGTGTTCGACTGTTGAAACTCTGTAAGCGGGGTCCTCTTTAAAACCGATAGACGTTGCCAAAGAAGTTGAGACTACAGACTTAAAGTGGGCTGGAATCAGGTGTTTTCTGGGCAGGTCTATTCTCTCGAAGAGGATTCCATGATTAACCGGAGCAGGGATTAATTTAAGGTCTGAAGAGACACCTGAGTGAAGGCCGACTCCTTTAAAACTTACCGGAACGCTGAGTGTTTTTTGAATCCGATACCCTTCGATTGTAGAAAAAAATTTAGAATCCATAACCTTAGTTCAATCGACAGCAAGTCCTATACCAGAGGCCGACTTCTCAACAAATTAGCCTTAAACCTGTATTTGCTCGGCGCGCAATACTGTCCTGGTTGTGTTATAAAAACAACATATTTCTCTGTTTTCGCATTTAAAAAGCTACAAAAAATTGGGTTAGAAGATAACTTAATACCAACTCCCTTTAGGTTAGTTTTTTAAGAGGCGG
>Ga0194121_10002965_pt1 | contig 26295 bp, 23 predicted proteins | sample TA2MahCa50mmetaG_FD_148609 | JGI IMG/M metagenome (GOLD analysis project Ga0194121, IMG submission 148609) | Freshwater microbial communities from Lake Tanganyika, Tanzania - TA2015020 Mahale Deep Cast 50m | ecosystem: Environmental > Aquatic > Freshwater > Lake | place: Tanzania: Lake...
TGACGACGGCGAGCGCGACCGCGATCGGCACGTTGATGAGAACGAGCGCGAACAGCGCCACGACCATGATCAGCAGCAGCATGGCCTAGAACTCCTCCGCCGCCGTCTCGCGGCCGCGCCGGGCCGCGCGCCAACCTTCGGGCAGGCTCAAGCCCTGCGCGATCAGGTAAAGCACCGCGCCGATCGGAATTACCGAATGGGTGTAGACCGACGACAGTTCGGGCAAGGTGGCGAGAAAGTCGATGGTCAGCACGTCGAGCACGCGCCAGCCGACCCAGGCGAGCAGGACGAAGAAGGCCGCGACCGTGGCCTCGGCGACCACGAACGACGCCAGCCGCCAGAAGCGCGGGAACATGTTGACCACGGTGGTGACGCCGATATGGCCGCGCCTCAGCGCCGCCAGCGCCGCGCCGTAATAGGTGAGCCAGGCCAGCATCACCTCGGCGATTTCGTCGTACCAGATGATCGAATTGCCGCTCTTGCGGAAAATCACCGCCACCACGACCAGCAGAAAGAGGCCGGACGTGAGCACGATGACGATGCCTTCGAGCAGGCGCTCGAAGGCCCTGCGCGCGGTCTTGACGGTCACGTGTTGTTCCCCCATGGGCGGACGCGGGCGACGGCGGACGCCGATGGCGTCCGCCCGCCGCGCCGACCCGGCGCCGTCAGCGGATCTTGTTGGCCAGCGCGATCATTTCGCCCGCGCCGGCGACCGAATCGCCGAATTCCTTGTAGATGCCCGCGCTCGCCTTGACGAAGGCGTCCTTGTCGGCGTTGTTCACCGCGACCCCAGCGGCCTTGATCTTGTCGAGCAGGTCCTTCTCCATCTTCGCCGCCGTTTCGTATACGAACGCCTGGGTCTCCTTGGCGGTATCGGCCAGGATCTTACGCACGTCGGCGGGCAACGCCTCCCAACGCTTGGTGCCGGCGATCACGTAGGCCGGGGTGTAGACGTGATCGGTGATCGAAAGATATTTCTGCGCTTCGTGGAACTTGGCGCTGTAGATCTGGGAATAGGGGTTCTCCTGCCCGTCCATGGTCCCGGTCTTGAGGGCGGTGAAGACCTCGGAGAACTTCATGGCCGAGGGGTTGGCGCCGTAGGCCTGGAACATCTTCACCCGCCACTTGCCCTCGGGCACGCGCAGCTTGATGCCCTTCAGGTCCTCGGGCTTCACGATCGGGCGGACGTTGTTGGTGATGTGGCGCGAGCCGTTTTCCCAGACCGCGAGCAGGGTGTAGCCCTTGGCGGCGGCGAGCGGCGCGAGCTTGGGCCACACCACATCCTTCTCGATCCGCTTCATGTGCTCGCGGTCCTTAACCAGATACGGCATTTCGAACACGCCGAACTGGTCGACGACCGAGGTCATGACCGTGGACGGCACCGCCAGTTCGAGGGTGCCGAGCAGCAGCTTCTGCATCTGCTCCTTGTCGCCGCCGAGCTGGCTGGAGCCGAAGGCCACGACCTTGGCCTTGCTCCCGAGCTTGGCGTTGACGCGCTTGGCGAATTCATTGGCCGAGGCGTCGAAGAGCGAACCCGGCTCGCCCACGTGGCCGATCTTGATTTCGAGGCCCTGGGCGAACGCCGACGACGCGCCGAACAGCGCGGCGGCGGCCAAGACGATTAAGGAGCGATTGTATTTCATGGTCGTTTTCCCTGTTTTGTATGCAAATATTGCGGGAATTATGCCCCGTTCCGGGCCGCGATCCAACGCCAATTATTTTCCGGGCGCGCCGCCCGCGAGGTAATCGAGAGCGGCCGCGACACCGCCCCGCTGGATAGGAACACCCGCGAGGGCGAGGCCCATCTCAACGCCCGAAAGCGTGCCCGCCAGCATCAGATCGTTGAAATCCCCGAGGTGCCCGATGCGGAACACCTTGCTCTTGATCTTGCCGAGCCCGGCGCCGAGGGACATGTCGAAACGCTCCAGGATCACGTGGCGCACCGCGTCGGCGTCATGGCCGTCGGGCACGCGGATCGCCGTCAGCGAAGCGGAATATTCGGCCGGATTGGCGCACTGGAGTTCGAGGCCCCAGGCCTGGACCGCGCGCCGGGTCGCCTCGGCATGCCGCGCGTGGCGGGCGAAGACGTTGTCGAGGCCCTCCTCGAACAGCATCTTGAACGCTTCCTCGAGGCCGTAGAGCAGGTTGGTCGCGGGCGTATAAGGGAAAAAGCCTGTTTTGTTCGGCTCCAGCATGCCCTGCCAGTCCCAGTAGGCGCGCGGCGAGCGCGCGCCCTTGGCGGCGGATAGGGCCTTTTCGCCGATCGCATTGAAGCCGAGGCCGGGCGGCAGCATCAGGCCCTTCTGCGAGCAGCCGACCGTGACATCGACGCCCCATTCGTCGTGGCGATAGTCGATCGAACCGAGGGACGAAATGGTGTCGACCAGCAACAGCGCCGGATGACGGACGCGGTCGATGGCCTTGCGCACCGCTGCCACGTCGGAAACGACCCCGGTCGAGGTTTCGTTGTGAACCACGCACACGGCCTTGATCGCGTGGCCTTTGTCGGCGCGGAGTTTCTCTTCGATCTTGTCGGCGGCGGCGCCGGTGCGCCAATCGCCGGGGATGACCTCGACCTTGAGGCCGAGCTTGCGCGCGAGCTCCGCCCACAAGGTGGCGAAATGCCCGATCTCGCACATCAGCACCGCGTCGCCCGGCGAGAGCGTATTGACCAGCGCCGCTTCCCATGCCCCGGTGCCGGACGAGGGAAAGATCACCACCGGGCCCCTGGTCTTGAACACCTTGCGCGCGGCGTCGAGGACGCCGCGGGCCAGTTCGCCGAATTCGGGGCCGCGATGATCGATGACCGCGCGGTCGAGCGCGCGCAAGACCCGCTCGGGCACGTTGGTCGGGCCCGGGATGTTCAGAAAATGCCTTCCCACGCGGCGAGGCATGGCGAGAGCTCCGATGTTGATTGTATGCAATCCTGTCGGAGCCGACCCGAAAACGCAAAAACAAAGGCCCGGGACCTCAGGGTCCCGGGCCAAAAACGCCGGAAAATCAGCCTAAATCAGGCGGTCGCGACCCGTTTCGGCCGCGCGGCGCGCTGGGCGTCGCCGGTGGCGATGTAGTCGAGGGCGGCCGCGACGCCGCCGCGCTGGTGGGGAATGCCGGCCAGCTGCAGGCCCATCTCCACGCCCGACAAGGTCCCGGCGAGCATCAGGTCGTTGAAATCGCCGAGATGGCCGATGCGGAACACCTTGCCTTTGACCTTGGCGAGCCCGGTGCCGAGCGCCATGTTGAATTTTTCCAAGATCACGGCGCGCAAGGCATCCGAGTCGTGGCCGTCGGGCACGCGGATCGCCGTGATGGTCGCCGAATATTCGGCCGAATTGACGCACTGGTTTTCGAGGCCCCAGGCCTGGACCGCGCGCCGAGTCGCCTCGGCGTGGCGCTCGTGGCGGGCGAACACGTTGTCGAGGCCTTCCTCGAACAGCATCTTGAGCGCTTCCTCGAGGCCGTAGAGCAGGTTGGTCGCCGGCGTGTAGGGGAAGAAACCCGATTTGTTCGGCTCCAGCATCATCTGCCATTCCCAATAGGCGCGCGGCAGCTTCGCGGTCTTGCTGGCGGCCAGCGCCTTGTCGCTGATGGCGTTGAAGCTGATTCCCGGCGGCAGCATCAGGCCTTTCTGCGAGCCGCCGATCGCCACGTCCACGCCCCAGTCGTCGTGGCGGTAATCGATGGAGGCGAGCGAGGAGATGGTGTCGACCATGAGGAGCGCCGGGTGATGGGCGCGGTCCATCGCCTTGCGCACTGCGGCGACGTTGGAGGTGATGCCGGTCGCGGTCTCGTTGTGGACCATGGCGACCGCCTTGATGGCGTGCGCCTTGTCGGCGCGGAGCCTTTCCTCGATCGTGTCGGCGTTGACGCCGGTGCGCCAGTCGCCCTCGATCAACTCGACCTTGAGGCCGAGGCGCTTGGCCATGTCCACCCACAGCATGGCGAACTGGCCGACCTCGTACATGAGAATGGTGTCGCCGGGCGACAGCGTGTTGACCATCGCCGCTTCCCACGCGCCGGTGCCGGACGAGGGAAAGATCACCACCGGGCCCTTGGTCTTGAACACCTTCTTGACCTCGCCCAACACGCGCAGCGCGAGCTGGCCGAATTCGGCGCCGCGGTGATCCATGACCGCCTGATCGATCGCCCTGAGGATGCGGTCGGGGACGTTGGTGGGGCCGGGAATTTGCAGAAAATGGCGGCCGGGCTGACGGGGCATGGGCGAGGAGTCCTTTGTTCGATTGTATGCAAAAATTTGCGGGACCGTGGCATTTTGCATACAGCGGTTCCGACAACAACGCCGCGCACGGGTAGTTTTGGCCTACCCTGATGGGCTAACCATTTGCAAACGCAAATGTTTTTATTGCGCTGCGTCATAGCCGCCGCCTTGGCTTGTGTTTCGCACCGACCGCTTTAGGCTCGCCCACATCCCATGACCACGACCCTTGTCCGCCGCCGCTATTCCGGCTTGTCGCCAAGCCATAAGTCCTCATTTTTTCCCGGCGATCCGGACCTCGCCCGCCGCCTCAAGGCGCGGATCGCGGGCGAGGTGCTGTTCGATCCCTTCAGCCGCGGGCGTTACGCCACCGACGCCTCGATCTATCAGATCGAGCCGCTCGGCGTGGTGGTGCCGCGCACCGCCGACGACGTCCGGCGCACGCTCGAAGTCGCGCACCATGCCGGCGCGCCGGTGCTGCCGCGCGGCGGCGGCACCTCGCAGTGCGGCCAGACGGTCGGCCGGGCGGTGGTGGTGGACGTCTCCAAGCATCTCGACCGGGTACTGGCCTTCGATGCGGGCGCGCGCGCCGTCACGGTCGAGCCGGGCATCACCCTCGATCGGCTCAACGCTTTTCTCAAGCCGCACGGGCTCTGGTTCCCGGTCGACATTTCGACCGGCGACCGCGCCACCCTCGGCGGCATGGCCGGCAACAACAGCTGCGGCACCCGCTCGCTCCGCTACGGCACCATGCGCGACAATGTGCACGCCATCGAGGCGCTGCTGCCGGACGGCCAGGCGGTGCGTTTCGGCGAAATCCCGTGGGACGCGGACTTGGGCCGCCTCTCCGCGCCGCTCGGGCCGCTGGCCGAAAAGCTGTTCGCCCTGGGCGCGCGCGAGGCGGACGAGGTGGCGGCGCGCTTTCCGGCGCTGATGCGCCGGGTCGGCGGCTACAACATCGACGCCCTGGTGCGCGATGCGCCCGCCTCGGGCACGCTCCGCGGCCACAATCGCGCGGCGGCCAATCTCGCCCATCTGCTGGTCGGTTCGGAAGGAACGCTCGCCTTCACCACCGCCCTCGAACTCGATCTCGCGCCGCTGCCGCCGCACCGGGCGCTCGGCGTCTGTCACTTTCCGACCTTCTACAAGGCGATGGCATCGACCCAGCACATCGTCCGGCTCGATCCGTCGGCGGTCGAGTTGGTCGATCGCACCATGATCGATCTTGCGCGCGCGATTCCCATGTTCCGCGCCGCCGTCGACCAGTTCGTGCGGGGCGAGCCCGAGGCGCTGCTGCTGGTCGAATTCGCCGGCGAAGATCGCGACGAGCAATTGCGCGGCCTGAAACGCCTCTCCGAATTGATGGGCGATTTGGGTCTAACCGATTCGGTGATCGAAATCACCGACGCGAAACTGCAGCGCGACGTCTGGGACGTGCGCAAGGCCGGCCTCAACATCATGATGTCGATGAAGGGCGAAGGAAAACCGGTCTCGTTCATCGAAGATTGCGCGGTGCGGCTCGAGGACCTGGCCGAATACACCGATAGGCTGACCGCGGTCTTCCGCAAGCACGGCACCACCGGGACCTGGTACGCGCACGCCTCGGTCGGCTGCCTGCACGTGCGCCCGGTGCTCAACCTCAAATCCGAGATCGAGGTCAAGAAGATGCGCGCCATCGCCGAGGAGGCGTTCGCGATGGTGCGGGAATACAAGGGCTCGCATTCGGGCGAACACGGCGACGGCCTGGTGCGCTCCGAGTTCCACCAGCCGATGTTCGGGAGCCGCATGGTCGGCGCCTTCGCCGAGGTCAAGGGCGCCTTCGACCCCGAGGGCCGGATGAATCCTGGCAAGATCGTCGATCCGCCGCGCATGGACGACCGGACTCTGTTCCGCTATCCGCCCGGCTACGCGACGAAAAAGTTCGAGACCGCGCTCGACTGGTCGGAATGGGGCGGCTTCGCCCCGGCGGTCGAGATGTGCAACAACAACGGCGCCTGCCGCAAGCGCGACGGCGGCGTCATGTGCCCGTCCTACCGCGCGACGCTCGACGAGGCGCACGTGACGCGCGGGCGGGCCAACGCGCTGCGCCTCGCCCTGTCCGGCCAGCTCGGTCGCGACGCGCTTCTCTCCGACGACATGGCGGAGGCGATGAAGCTCTGCGTCGGCTGCAAGGGTTGCCGGCGCGAATGCCCGACCGGCGTCGACATGGCGCGCATGAAGATCGAGGTCCTGTACCAGCGCGCCCGCCGCCTGGGCGTGCCGCTCAGGGACAAGCTGATCGCGCACCTGCCGCGCTACGCGCCCGTGATGGCGCGGATGCCGTGGCTGATGCGGCTGCGCGACCGGATTCCCGGCCTCGGCATGCTGTCCGAGCGCGTGCTGGGCCTGAGCGCGCGGCGTTCGCTGCCCAAATTCGCGGCCGATCCGTTCGATCTTGTCCGCGACGCCCCGGTCGCGCCGGTAGGCGCGCAGTCGCATGACGCGCCCATCGATCCCGCCGCGCGCGAGGTGGTGTTGTGGGTCGATACTTTCGACACCTATTTCGAGCCCGAAAACGCGCGCGCCGCCGTTCGCGTGCTGGCGGCGGCGGGCTATCGCGTCCACCTCGCCAAGCCCGACGACGGCGGGCGCCCGCTCTGCTGTGGGCGCACCTATTTGGCCGCCGGCATGGTAGCCGAGGCCCGCGCCGAGGCCGGCCGCCTGCTCGCCCATGTAGTGCCCTTCGCCAAACGGGGCGTGCCGATCGTCGGCCTGGAGCCTTCGTGCCTGCTCGGCCTCCGCGACGAGATCCCCGCCCTGTTCCCCGGCGACGAGGCCAAGGCGCTCGCCGGGCGCGCCAAGCTGTTCGAGGAATTCCTCGCCGAGGAAGCCGCCGCCGGGCGGCTGGCGCTGCCGCTGAAGCCCTTGCCCAAGCGCGCGCTTCTGCATCCGCATTGCCACCAGAAATCGTTCGGCGTCGTTTCCGCCGTCGAGCGGGTGTTGCGTCTGGTGCCCGGCCTCAGGGTCGAAACGATCGACGCCGGCTGCTGCGGCATGGCGGGCGCCTTCGGTTTCGGCGCCGATACGTTCGACGTTTCCATGCGCATGGCGCGGGAATCCCTGCTGCCGGCATTGGCGCAAGCCGGGGCGGACGATATTGTCGTCGCCGACGGCACCAGTTGCCGCCACCAGATCGCCGACGCCGCCGGACAAAGCGCCATGCACGTCGCCAGGCTTCTCGAGCAATCCTTGACGGAGAATCGACCATGAACGATCGCGAAACTCCGATACGCGGAACCAAGTTCTGCGGTCGCGGGCGACGGCGCGGCGCGCTGCATCGCGTCACCGCCGAACGCCTGCGCGCCATTATCTATTCGGGCGAGTTGGAGCCGGGAGCGCGCGTCACCGAGATCGCGCTCGCGCGCAAGCTCGGCGTGTCGCGCACGCCGCTGCGCGAAGCCTTCCGCGAACTCACCGCCGAAGGGCTGCTGGAACCGATGCCCCGGCGCGGCGCGCGCATCGCCACCCTCACCCCCGAATCGATCGACGAGCTGTTTCCGATCATGGGCGCGCTCGAATCGCTCTCGGGCGAATTGGCGTGCCGCCACATCACCGACGACGAAGTCGCGGATATTCGCGCGCTCCATCGGCAAATGGCCGAACATCACGCGCGCGGCGATCTCTATTCCTATTTCTGCCTCAATCAGCGCATTCACGAAGCGATCATGACGGCGACGCGCAATCCGACGTTGGCGCGCATCTATTTCGGGCTTGCGGGCCGCGTGCGGCACGCGCGCAAGGCGGAGAACGTGTCGGCCGAGCGCTGGAACGAGGCGATGGAGGAACACCGGCAAATGCTCGCCGCGCTCGAAAGCCGCGACGGGGAAACGCTGGCGTCCGTTCTCCGCCGCCACCTGATCAACAAACAGGAAGCGCTCAAGGAATCGGTTCGCCGTTACGACGGCGGGCGGAAACAAAATCTGGCGACGGGCCGGCCCAACGCGCGACCATGACGGCGTTTCTCGACCGGTTGGCGACGGCGATCCTAGGCGAACGACCCGGCGGGCGGTCGCCGACAGCGTCGCGACCCGTGACCTGGCGCGCTTCGTGTCGCCCGAAATCGCCGAGCGCATCGCGTCGGCCGAACGCCCCATCCGCGCGGGCGAGGGCGAGTTGCGCGTCGCCACGGTGCTGTTCACGGACATCGAGGGCTTTTCGACCATTTCCGAAAAAGTCTCGCCGCAGACGCTGTCGGCGATGCTCAACGACTATTTCACCGCTCTGTCCGACGTCATCGTCAGTCACGGCGGCGCCATCATCCATTTCCAGGCGACGCCCTGCTGGTCGGGTTCAATACCGTGGTCGGGGATGCCGATCACGCCGCCAACGCCCTGCGCGCCGCCCTCGGAATCCGGAAGATTTGCGAAACGCGGTCGTTCGGGCCCGGACTCGCGCTCAAGACCCGCTGCGGCATAAATACCGGTCCGATGACCGTCGGCGCGGTCGGCGCGGGCGAGCAACTGGTGTTTACGTGCCATGGCGACGAAGTCAACGTCGCGGCGCGGCTCGAACAGCTCAACAAGCAGCACGGCACCTACGTTCTGGCGTCGCACAGCACCCGGGTGGCGGCGGGCGACGGATTCGCTTATCGCGAAATCGGCGCCATCACCGTGCGCGGGCGCGCGACCCCGACCGTCGTGTACGCGGTCGAGGGCGCGAACGAGACCGGCTGACGCGGCGACCCTTTTTAGCCGCCAGCAAGGCCTCCGCCACTTCGGCGAAGCCGAGCCCGGCGCGCGCGCGGGTGACGAAGGCCGGCGGGGTTTTCAGGCGACCCCCGAAATCGCGAACGTTGGCGACGCCGACCGCGAAGGGGAAGAACCGGAACATGGGTTCGTCGTTGGGCGAATCGCCGACATAGACGACGGTGTCCCGGACCCTTTCCAGGTCGGCCGCGAACCGTTCACGGAACAAAATGTGGGCCATGGTCAGCTTGTCGTAATCGCCGAACCAGGCGTTGACGTGGATCGAGCTGACCTTCGCGTGCGCGCCGGCCGCCGTCATCATTCGGACGATCCGGTCGACGGTGGTTTGCGGAAGGCGGGGCACGTCCTCGCAATAGTCGATGGCGAGGTCGGCGTCGCGATACGCTTGGTCGGAGGCCAGCACCGCGCCCGGCACCCGGGCGAGGATGTCGCGGCCGAGGTCCTCGAGCCGGCGGCGGTTGGCGGCGCGCGCCGCCGCGTCGAGGAAAAATCGCCGCTGCAACGCTTTCCGCGCGCGGTCGTAGCGGAAATAAAAGGCGCCGTTTTCGCCGATCACCGCCGCCACCGGCCACATGCGCGCGATGTGGTCGCACCAGCCCACCGGCCGGCCGGTGACGGGAATGACGTCGATCCCGGCGGCCGTCAGCCGTTCGATCGCCGCCAGCGCCGCCGAGGACACCAGGCCGTCGCTGGTGATGGTGTCGTCGATGTCTGCCATCACCCGCGTCACGCGGCGGCGATCGGCGGCAGAAAATTCGGCGAGGGGACGCATGACGGAAACTCCGGGAATTCCCGGGCATCATAAACGAAACGCGCCGCGCCCCGGTAGGGGCGCAACCGTATATTATGAAACTATACTCGGAGAACCGCGCCAGTCGCCTTGCCGACCGCGGCGACGATTTTCGCCGCCACCGCTTCGATTTCGGCGTCGGTGAGCGTGCGTTCGACCGGCTGCAGCGTAACGCCGATCGCCACCGATTTCCGGCCGGCGGGCAGGCCGCGGCCTTCGAACACGTCGAACACGAAGGCGCCGGCGATCAGGGTCTTGTCGGCGCCGAGGGCGGCGCGCACGAGGGATTCCGCCGCCACCCCGGCATCGACCACGAAGGCGAAGTCGCGCGTCAGCGGCTGGAAGGGCGAAAGCCTCAACGGCGCGCGTGAGGCGCCCTTGCCCACCTTCGGCGGCGGCAATGCGTCGAGATAAATCTCGAATCCGACCATCGGGCCCTTGGCGTCCATGGCCTTGAGCACGCGGGGATGGATTTCGCCGAAGGCGGCGAGCGGCGCCTTGGGACCGAGCGCCAGCACCCCGGAACGGCCCGGATGGTACCAGGCCGGCGCCGGTTTCAGGGTTTGCAGCCGCGCGGTCGGAACATCGAGAAGCGCGAGGATGCTTAGCGCGTCGGCCTTGGCGTCGAACGCGTCCACCGCCCGGGCGGGCGCGGCCCAGGAGCGTTCGGAAAACGCGCCCGCGCGCACCCCGGCGGCGACGAACGATTGGTCTTCGGGCCGGGTGCCGGCGTATTGCGGGCCGACCTCGAACAGGGCGGCGTCGGGAAACCCGCGCGCCGCGTTGCGCGCGGAGGCCGCGATCAGGTTCGGCAGCAGCGAGGGCCGCATGGCGTCTAGATCGGCGCTGATCGGATTGACGAGGCGAAGCGAATCCTGGCCGCCGCCGAACAGCGCGGCTTCGGCCGACCGCAGGAACGAAAACGTCGCCGCCTCGACCATCCCGCGCGCCGCAAGCGCCCGGCGCGCCAGGCGGCGGCGGCGCTGCGCCCCGTCGAGCGCCGGCGCCGGCAGATACTGGGCGCGCAGCAACGGTACCGCCGGAATCCTGTCGTAGCCGTGGATGCGGGCGATTTCTTCCACCAGGCACGCCTCGCCGACGATGTCCGCGCGCCAGGAGGGCGGCGTGACCGCAAAAGAATTGCCGTCGCGTTGCAGCCGGAAACCGAGAGCCGACAGAATCCGCTCCATCTCGGACGCGGCGAGGTCGAGCCCGGCGAGCGCGCGCACCCGTTCGGGCCGGAACGCGATCGTGCGCCGCCAGGCGGGTTCCGCCCCGGCGACCACGATTTCCGACGCTTCGCCGCCGCAAAGATCGAGAATGAGTCGGGTCGCGATCTCGATGCCGTCCGCGAGGAACGCGGGATCGACGCCGCGCTCGAAGCGGTAGCGCGCGTCCGAGAGAATTTCCAGCTTGCGCCCGGTCGCCGCCGTGCGCACCGGATCGAAATAGGCCGATTCGACGAACACTTCGGTGGTCGCCGCGGTCGCGCCGGTCGCCTCGCCGCCGATCACGCCGCCCAGCGCCAGCGCCGCGCGGTCGTCGGCGATCACGGTCATGGATTCATCCAGCGCGTAGGTCTTGCCGTTGAGGGCGGCGAGGATTTCCTCCGCGCGCCCCGGCCGCGCCCGGATCGTGCCCGCAACCTTGGCGGCGTCGAACACGTGCAGCGGGCGGGCGAGATCGACGGTCATGTAATTGGTGATGTCGACCAGCGCCGAAATCGGCCTGAGCCCGACCGCCTTCAGCCGCGCCTTCAGCCAATCGGGACTTTTGCCGCTCCTGAGGCCGCGGATGTGGCGGCCGACGAAATAGGGACACGCGCGGGCATCGCCCCCGAATTCGAGCGCGACGCCGATCGGGCTTCGGTACTTGCCGGCGACCGGAGCGGCGGCGAGCGGTTTCAGGGTGCCGAGGCCGGCGGCCGCGAGGTCGCGCGCGATGCCCCTAACGCCGAGGCAATCGCCGCGATTGGGGGTAACGGCGACGTCGATCACCGGATCGGCGAGCCCGAGGGCGTCGGCCGCCGGCGAGCCGAGCGGCGGCGGCGACGCGAGATCTATGATCCCTTCGTGTTCGTCGGAAAGGCCGAGTTCGCGCTCCGACAGCATCATGCCGTTGCTGTCGACGCCGCGGATCGCCGCCTTCTTGAGGTGGACTCCGGTGCCCGGCACGTAGCTGCCGGCGGGCGCGAACACGCCCACCAGGCCCGCGCGCGCGTTGGCGGCGCCGCAGACGACCTGGAGCTTTTCCGAACCGGTATCGACCGTGCACACCTTGAGCCGGTCGGCGTTGGGGTGCGGCGTCGCCGTCTCGATGCGGGCGACGACGAACCCTTTCAGCGCGCGCGCCGGATCGACGATCGCCTCGATCTCCAGCCCGATCTGGGTCAGCGTCGCGGCGATGTCGTCGAGCGAGGCTTGCGTTTCGAGGTGTTGGCGCAGCCAGGCGAGGGTGAATTTCACGGGTCCAGCCCCCCGGTCAGGCTCGGCTGGGCGAGCGCGGCGAAGCCGTAATGGTTTAGCCAGCGCAAATCCGATTCGTAGAACGTGCGCAGGTCGGGAATGCCGTACTTGAGCATGGCGATGCGCTCGACGCCCAAGCCGAAGGCGAAGCCCTGGTAGCGGGCGGAATCGATGCCGCAGTTCTCCAGCACCTTCGGATTGACCATGCCGCAGCCGAGAATTTCCAGCCAATCCTCTTCATGCGCTCCGCGCGCGCGATCCCGCCCGCCGTGACCGATCCGGAATTCCCCGCCCTCGCGGGTGCAGCCGATATCCACTTCGGCCGACGGCTCGGTGAACGGGAAATAAGAGGCGCGGAAGCGCACCGGCAGATCCTCGACGCCGAAATAGGCGCGGCAGAATTCGACCAGGCAGCCCTTGAGATGGCCCATGTGGGTGGTTTCGTCGATCGCCAGGCCCTCGATCTGGTGGAACATAGGCGAATGGGTGGCGTCCGAATCGCAGCGGTAGGTGCGCCCGGGCACGATGATCCGGAGCGGCGGCTTTTGCGCCATCATGGTGCGAATTTGCACCGGCGAGGTGTGGGTGCGCAGCACCACGCGCGCTTTTCCATCGGGAGCATCGCGCTCGCCCGGAAGATAAAACGTGTCGTGTTCCTGGCGCGCCGGATGATCGGGCGGGATGTTGAGGGCGGTGAAGTTGTACCAGTCGTCCTCGATGTCCGGGCCTTCGGCGACCGTGAAGCCGATGTCGCCGAGGATGGCGATGACTTCCTCGATCGCCTGGGTCACGGGATGGATGCGCCCGATCCGTTCGGGGCGCGGCGGCAGGGTGACGTCGACGGTTTCGGCGGCGAGCCGGGAATCAAGCGCGGCGGAGGCCAACTCCTCCTTGCGCCGTTCGATTCTCTCGGCGATGTCGGCCTTGAGGACGTTGAGCGCGGCGCCGCGCGTCTTGCGTTCCTCGGGCGCGAGCGTACCCAAGGTCTTCATCAGCTCCGTCAGGCGGCCCTTTTTGCCGAGCGCCTCGACACGCACGGATTCGATCGCGTCGAGCGATCCGGCGGCGGCGATCGCCGCCGTCAGTTCCGTCTTGAGTTTCGCGATCTCGGTCATAACGCGAAAAAAAGGAAGCCCGGCCCGTCGGCCGGCTTCCCTTCCCCCAATTCACCTTCGGAAACTTTACGCGGACTCGGCGAGTTTAAGATTGGGCGAGGGCGGCGCCGGCCTGTTCGACCAGGGCCTTGAACGCGTCCGGCTCGCGAACGGCGAGATCGGACAGCACCTTGCGGTCGATCGCGATTCCGGCCTTGGCCAGTCCCGCCATCAGGCGCGAGTAGGTCACGCCGTGCACGCGCGCGCCGGCGTTGATGCGCTGAATCCACAGCGCCCGGAAGTTGCGCTTGCGCGCCTTGCGGTCGCGATAGGCGTAGCGCAACCCCTTCTCGACCTTCTCGATCGAGACGCGGAAGGCGTTCTTGGCGCGGCCGCGATAGCCGGACGCCTGTTTCAGCAATTTCTTGTGGCGGGCGTGCGTGGTGACGCCCCGTTTGACGCGGGCCATGGATGCCTCCCCCGATCAGCGATGATAGAGGTAGGATTTGACCAGGCGCGCGTCGGCGTCGCACAGGATCATGGTGCCGCGCGATTGGCGTTTCATCTTCTGGCTGCGCTTGCTGAGGCCGTGGCGGCGGCGCGAGGCGGCGGCGACCACCTTGCCGGTGCCGGTCAGCTTGAAGCGCTTCTTGGCGCTCGATTTGGATTTCAGCTTGGGCATTTCGCGGTCCTTTCGGATGGGTTCAGGTCGTTGAGGCGGCGAGGCATGCCCGGCCCGCTGGGCCCATGCCCACGGCCTTCGCCCGGTCCGCCGGAAGGCCGGGGTTATATCCCCCGGAGTTCTTCCTGACAAGGGCCGACGGCCAGGAAAACCCAGCAAAAAGCAGCTTTCAGGCCTCATTCGGTTTAGGAATCGTCACCCCCGCGAAAGCGGGGGGCCAGGATTTTAAAAAGGCCAGATTCCCGCGTTCGCGGAAATGACGAACCGGGGACACCTGTTCAAGCGACGCTCTAGCGGCCCGGCGCCCGGTCTACTTGGGCGCGATCACCATCGTCATCATGCGCCCTTCGGTGCGAGGCGTCTGTTCGACCTTGGCGATGACATCGATGTCGGCGCGGATGCGGTCGAGCACCCTGGCGCCGAGTTCCATGTGCACCATTTCGCGGCCGCGGAAGCGGATCGTCATCTTGACCTTGTCGCCTTCGTCGAGGAAGCGCCGGACGCTCCGCATCTTCACCTGGTAATCGTGCTCGTCGATGCCCGGGCGCATCTTGATTTCCTTGATGTCGATAACTTTTTGCTTCTTGCGCGCCTCGTTCTTCTTCTTCTGGATTTCGTACTTGAATTTCCCGTAGTCCATCACCTTGCAAACGGGCGGGTCGGCATTGGGGGAAATTTCGATCAGATCGAGACCGTATTCGGATGCTTTCGTTATGGCCTCGGGCACCGATACGACGCCGATCATTTGGCCGTCCGGTCCGACGAGCCGGACTTTGGGTGCGATGATCTCCTCGTTCACGCGCGGCCCTTCGCGGGAGGGCGGCGGGGGGAGCGGGCGCCTGACGATGGGTGGACTCCTTTTGCCTATGCGCGGGGCGGAAAACGTCCCGAATTTCAGGACGGGCCGCGCGCTTCCGCCGCCAGTCTAGCGACGGCCTCTTGCAGCGCAAGGACTTCTTGGGCGTTGCCGCCGAGGCGGCGCAGCGCCACCGTGCGTTCCTTCGCCTCGCGCGCGCCGACGACCAGCAGCGCCGGCACCTTGGCCAGGCTGTGTTCGCGCACCTTGTAGTTGATCTTTTCGTTGCGCAGGTCGGCTTCGGCCTTGACCCCGGCTTGGGCGAGCGCGGCGAGCACCTCATTCGCGTACGCATCGGCCGCGTCGGTGATGGTCGCGACCACCGCCTGCAGCGGCGCGAGCCAGAACGGAAACTTGCCGGCGTAATGTTCGATCAGGATGCCGATGAAGCGCTCGAACGATCCCAGGATCGCGCGGTGCAGCATCACCGGGCGGTGCTTGGCGCCGTCCTCGCCGATGTAATTCGCGTCCAACCGTTCGGGCAGCACGAAATCGACCTGCAGCGTGCCGCATTGCCAGTCGCGGCCGATGGTGTCGCGCAAGACGAATTCGAGCTTGGGGCCGTAGAACGCGCCTTCGCCCGGGTTGAGGGTCCAGGAGAGCCCGGCGGCCTCGGTCGCGTGCTTGAGGGCGGCTTCGGCCTTGTCCCAGACGGCGTCGGATCCGGCGCGTTTGGCGGGGCGGTCGGAAAACTTGACCGCGACGTCGGTGAACCCGAAGTCGGCGTAGACGCGGCGCAGCAGATCGCAAAAGGCGCGCGTTTCGGAAACGATCTGGTCCTCGGTGCAGAAGATGTGGGCGTCGTCCTGGGTGAAGGCGCGCACGCGCATCAGGCCGTGCAGCGCGCCGGACGGCTCGTTGCGGTGGCAGGAGCCGAACTCGGCCATGCGCAACGGCAGGTCGCGGTAGCTTTTGATGCCGACCTTGAAAATCTGCACGTGGCAGGGACAGTTCATCGGCTTCAGCGCGAGCACCGAATTCGATCCCTCCTCGGCGACCGTGGTGAACATGTGCTCGCGGAATTTTTCCCAATGGCCGGAATCTTCCCACAAGGTGCGGTCGACCAGCATGGGCGTGTTGACCTCGACGTAGCCCGCCGTCGCCAGGCGCCGGCGCATGTAGTCCTGGATCGCGCGGTAGAGCGTCCAGCCCTTGGGGTGCCAAAAGACCGAGCCGGCGGCGATGTCCTGCAGGTGGAACAGGTCCATCTCGCGGCCCACCCGGCGGTGGTCGCGTTTCTCGGCCTCCTCGAGCATGGTGAGGTAGGCCTTGAGCTGCTTTTCGTCCGGCCAGCAGGTGCCGTAGACCCGTTGCAGCATTTCGTTCCGGGAATCGCCCCGCCAGTAGGCGCCGGCGAGCTTGGTGAGCTTGAACGCGCGGCCGAGCTTGCCGGTCGAGGGCAGGTGCGGCCCGCGGCACAGGTCGAGGAAATCGCCCTGGCGGTAGACCGAAATGGTTTCGCCCGGCGGAATGTCCTCGATGATCTGGGCCTTGTAATGCTCGCCGATCGACTTGAAGTAGCGGATCGCCTCGTCGCGGTCCCATTCCTCGCGCGTGATTTTTTCGTCGCGGGCGACGATGTCCTTCATGCGCGCTTCGATCTTGTCCAGATCCTCGGGGGTGAAGGGCGTCGCGCGCGCGAAATCGTAATAGAAGCCGTTCTCGATCACCGGGCCGATGGTGACCTGGGTTTCGGGGAACAATTCCTTGACCGCTTCGGCCAGCACGTGCGCGCAGTCGTGGCGGAGAATGTCGAGGCCGTCGGCGTCCCTGGCGGTGACGATCGAAACCGTCGCGTCCTTGTCGATCCGGTGCGAAAGATCGCGCAAATGCCCGTCGACGCGCGCGGCGAGCGCGGCCTTGGCGAGGCCGGGGCCGATCGCGACGGCGATTTCGGCGGCGGTCGCGGGCGCGGGGAATTCGCGGCGGCTTCCGTCGGGGAGCGTGATGGCGGGCATCGGCGGGAATGTAAAGCGGGGCGCGGCCCTGTCAAGAAAGGCCGTCGAGGGGGTGCAAGAAAATCCGGCCTTGACCTGGATATTTTTTGTATATACAAAAAATAAATGCGGATCGTCTTCGATCCGGCGAAACGCGCCAAGACCCTCGCCAAACGCGGCCTCGATTTCGCCGACGCCGGCCACGTTTTTGCCGGCCTCCACTTTACCCGTGCCGACGACCGGCGGGCTTATGGCGAGCGCCGCTATATCACGGCGGGATGGGTGCAGCGTCGACTGATCGTCTTGGTCTGGACGCCGCGCGGCGCCGCGCGACGAATCATATCCATGAGGCATGCCAATGATCGGGAAAAAGCGCTCTTCGAAAAAAACCTGGGTTGACCCGGACCAAGCTCCGGAACTGACCGAGGCGTGGTTCGCCGAAGCGGAGTTGCGACGGGGCGAAAAGTTGATCCGACGCGGCCGGCCGCCCTCGGCCGAGCGCAAGGAAGCCATCCATATTCGACTCGACCGCGATGTGGTGGCCTATTTCCGGGGCACCGGCCGAGGCTGGCAGGGACGCATCAACGCGCTGCTCAGGCGCTCCGTCGCCCGCGCGCGCGGCCCACGGAAAAAGCTCGCGGAAAAACCGGCGAAGACGGGCACCGCGCGCGCCGGATAGGTCACAACAGCGCCGCGAGCGCGTCTTCGACCGGAAGCGTTTCCAGGGGATCGCGCCGGAGCACCGTCACCCGGGGGCCGCGCGGGGCGCAAAGCGCCGGGTCGGATTCGCCCGAGAACAGCACCACCGTCGGGGCGCCGGCCGCCGCGATCAAATGCATCGGCCCGGTGTCGTTGCCGACAGCGCCCGCCGCTCCGCGCGCGAGCGCGACGATCTCGGCGAGGGTGGTCTGGCCGGCCAGGTCGACCGCCGACGCTTGCAGCGCGCGGATGCGCCCGGTCAAGGGCGCCTCGGCGCCGGCCCCGAGCAGCACGGGCGCGAATCCCTTGGCCGCAAGCTCGGTCGCGAGCGCGGCGTAGCGCTCCACCGGCCAGCGCTTGCCCGGCCGATGGATCGCGCCGCCCGGCACCAGCAGGACGTAACGCGCGCCGAGCCCGAATCGGGACGCGTCGGCGCGCAGAAACGACACGTCCGGCGCGCGCGCCTCGGCCTCGGCGATGCCCGCCATGCGCAACTGCTCCGCCTGGCGCTCGAGGGTATGCATGAAGTCGCGGTCCGGATTGGCGTGCGGGCGCGAACCGCCCTTGGCGATGCCCGACCATTCGGGAAACGGTCCCGGCCAAAACAGGCGGTAATAGAACGACGAGCGGTCCGACGTTTGCAGATCGTAAACGCGCGCGAAGCGCCCTTCGCGCAAGTACCGGCGCAGCGCGAGCCAATCGAACAGTTGATACGCTTTCGGACGCGCGTCGATTTCGACGCTGTCGAACAGGCCGCTCGCGCGCGCGAGCGGGCCGAACGGCGCCGTGGTCAGAAGCGCGACGCGATCGCGCGCGTGATGGCGGCGAATGAACCCGCACGCGGTCAGCGCCTGGACGAAGTCGCCGAGCGCGCCGAGCTTGATCACCAGGATGCGCCGTTCCGCGCCGTTCATCGCGGAACCGCTCATCGCGACTCGGGCGGCAGGGCGAGCAACTCGTCGTAGACGGCGAGGGTCTTGGCGCACATCGCTTCCTTGGAAAAGTTTTCCGCGATATGGGCCTGGGCGCGTTCCATGATGGCGCGGCGGCTATCCGGGGAAACCGCCAGCGCGCCCTTGATCGCCTCGGCGAGCGCGTCCGGATCGCCCGGCGGCGCGAGCCAGCCGGTTTCGCCGGCGACCACGCTTTCCCGGGCGCCGCCGTGATCGGTGGCGACGACGAGACGGCCCATCGCCTGCGCCTCGGCGACGACGCGGCCGAAGGCTTCCGGCTCGATCGAGGCCGACACCACCACGTCGGCCAGCATGTAGGCGGCCGGCATGTCGTTGCAGTGATCGACCAGCCGCGCCACGCTCTCCAACCCGAGACGCGCGATCCGGCGTTCGAGTTCGGCGCGGAAGTTTTCGCGGCCGTCGGCGCCGCCGAGCAGCGCCGCGCGCACGTCGTTGCGGCCGAGCCGGGCGATGGCGTCGAGAAACACGGTCTGCCCCTTCCAGCGCGTGAGCCGGCCGGGCAGCATCACCACCGGCAGGCCGTCGGTCAGGCGCCAGGCGTTGGCGAGCTTGATCACCCGTTCCGCCGTCACCAGCTTGGGGTCGAACCGCCCGAGGTCGACGCCGCGATGGACGATGCGGATGCGCGACGCGGGCACGCCGTACACTTGCCGGATGTGCTCGGCGATGAACGCGGAAATGGCGATGACGCGGTCGCCCCTGGTCATGATCGCGTTGTAGCGGCGCTTGAGCCAATTGCCGGCGCCGTAGGTGCCGTGAAAGGTGGTGACGAACCGCCGCCCCGTGGCCTTCGCCGCCCACCACGCGCTCCACGCCGGCACGCGCGAGCGCGCGTGCACGATATCGACGCCTTCCCGCTCGATCACCTCGGCCAGCCGGCGGGCGTTGGCGCGCACGACAAAGGGATTCTTGCTGGCGAGCGGCAGCGTCACGTGCGTGCCGCCGGCCCGTTCCACTTCGCGCGCGAGCGGACCGCCGGACGAGGCGACCAGCGCCCGGCCGCCGGCGCGGACGACGGCGTCGGCGACCTCGACCGTGCCGCGTTCGACTCCGCCCGCCGCCCCGAGCGCCGGCAGAACCTGCAGCACCGTGGCAAAACGGGCCCGGCCGTCCGCCGGATGCGCGGCGGGCGAAGCTGGGCTATCCTGGCGAAGAGACATGGCCGATTCCGTCGAAAAATCCTCGATGCTCGCCGCCCCCGATGGCGCGACTATCGCCTACCGTCCTACCCCCGGCAAGGGTCCGGGGGTGATTTTCCTGACCGGATTCCGCTCCGACATGACCGGCGGCAAGGCGCTCGCCGTCGAGGCCCTCTGCCGCGCGCAGAACCGAGCCTTCGTTCGTTTCGATTACACCGGCCACGGCGAATCGTCGGGCGCGTTCGCCGACGGCACCATCGGCCGCTGGACCGAGGACGCGCTACTGGTCCTCGACCGCGTCACCAACGGCCCGCAAGTGCTGGTCGGCTCCAGCATGGGCGGCTGGATCGCGCTGTTGCTCGCGCGCGCGCGGCCCGAACGCGTCGCCGGCATCGTCGGCATCGCCGCCGCGCCCGATTTCACCGAGGACTTGGTGCACGACGTGCTCGACGCCGACGCCAAGGAATGCCTCGCCCGCGACGGCCAGATCGTCGTGCCGAGCGCCTACGATCCCGAACCCTGCGTCATCACCCGCCGCCTGATCGAGGAGGGGCGCAATCATCTGCTGCTGCGCGGGCCTATCCCCGTCGCCGCGCCCGTGCGCCTGATCCACGGCATGGAGGACCACGACGTGCCGTGGCAAACCGCGCTCAGGATCGCCGAGCGGATCGCCAGCACCGACGTGGAGATCACCTTGGTCAAGGGCGGCCGGCACCGGCTCTCCGATCCGCCCGACCTGGAGCGGCTCGTCGCCGTCCTGGAATCGCTGCTGCACAAGATCGGTTGAGTGGAATTGCCCGCCGCCGGAAACCGTACTTTATCGTCATCGCGAGGCCGCGAAGCGGACGCGGCGATCCATGCAACCCACGGATATCCTCTTTGCATGGATTGCCTCGTCGGCCGTCACGCCGTAAGGCGTGCATGCGTACGTCGCGCCTATAGGCGCGCATTCGCACGACGGCCTCCTCGCAATGACGAATTCTGGCGCTAGCCGTCGGCCTTGAGGATCGCCTTGAGGCCGGCGCGGTAATTCGGGTAGGCGAGCCTGACGCCGAGCTCGCTCTTGATCCGGACATTCAGCATGAACCGGTCGTCGCGCCAGAAATTGCGCGCCATCGGCGACATGGTCTTGAGCGCGTCTTCGAGAAACTGCATCGGCGGCGGATCGACCTTCAGCAACCGGCAGGCTTCCTCGGTCACGCACGCGGGCGCGGCGGGCTCGTCGTCGCAGACGTTGTAGGCCGCGCCCGGATTCGGCTTGGCCATCGACGCGAGCAACACGCGCGCGATGTCGTCCACGTGAATCCGCGAAAAACGTTGGCGCGGACGGTTAATGCGCTTGGCGGTGCCGGCGCGGACGCGATCGAGTTCGCTGCGGCCCGGGCCGTAAATCCCGGCGAGCCGGAACGATTGCACCGGCAACGCATGGGGCGGTTTGGCGAGCGCCAGCCACGCGCTTTCGGCTTCGTGCCTGAGACGCCCGTTGACGGAGGTCGGGCGGCACAACCAGTCCTCGTCCACCGGGCGGCCCTGGGCGTCGCCATAGACGCTTGTCGAGGACAAGTAGCCGATCCACTTGATGGTGCCCTTGGCCGCGAGCAGGTCGGCGAGATGATGCCGCAGCACCGGATCGGGCGCGGCGCCGGGATGGTCTTGCGGTTCGCGGGGCGGAATCGAGATCAGCACGTGGGTCGTGCCGGCGAGGATTTTGCCTGCGTTCGCCATCGGGCGCGTGCCGTCGAACAGGTACGCCTTGATTCCCCGTTTGGCGAGACGGGCGCGGGTTTTTTCCTCGCGGCAGGTGCCGGCGAGGTGCCAGCCCTTGCCCTTGAGGCGTCGGATCAGGGCTTCGGCCGAGTAGCCGAGGCCGAAGCAGAACAACTTCTTTTTAAATTTCATGCGCGGCGCGGATTCCTTTCGTTATAATGTCGGACGCGCGCGCGTTCCACAACCGCGCATGGACCTCTAATCCCGACTCGACAACTGGGAATGGCGCGTTTTTTCGTCCTGATCGGCCCGCCGGTCGCCCTCGGCGCGATTATCGTCGCGGTCGCCTTCGCGGCGTACGACGCGACCGCGAGCGATCCGCCGCCCGAGGCGCGCTACCGGGCCTGCATGGCCAAGGCGCGCCAAGCGCCGGACGCCGCGTTCGACGACGCGGTCGCCTGGACCGGCCTCGGCGGCGGCGAGCCCGCGCGCCATTGCCTGGCCGTGGCCCTGATCGGGCTCGGCCAGCACGGCAAAGGGGCGCGCCGGCTGGAGGCGCTCGCCCAGGACGCGCGCGACGGCGCCATGCGCGCCGAATTGCTCGCCCAAGCGGCGCAAGGTTGGCTCTTGTCCGGCGATGCCGCCCGCGCCGACGACGTGTTGACCGCCGCGCTCCGCATCGCACCGGACAACGCCGAGCTGCTGATCGATCGTGCCGGGGCGCGCGCCGCCCTCAAACGGTACGGCGAGGCGACGGAGGATTTGAACCGGGCCCTCGCCCGCGATCCGCGCCGCGCGGATGCCCTGGCCTTGCGCGCGAGCGCGCGGCGTTTTCTCGACGATAGCGAAGGCGCGCTCGCCGACGCCGAAGCCGCGCTCGCCATCGATCCGTCGTTGCCCGAGGCGCTGCTGGAACGCGGCATCCTCAAGCGCATCAAGGGCGACGACAAGGGCGCGCGGGCCGATTGGCGCGCGATCCTAGCGACCGCGCCCGCCGGCGCGGCGGCCGACGCCGCGCGCCAGAACCTCGAACTAATGGACGTGAAGGAACGCTAGGGCCAATCCCGAATGAACGTCTTTATTCGGTCATTCCCGCGAACGCGGGAATCCAGTCTTTCCAAGAGCCTGGACCCCCGCTGGCGCGGGGGTGACTATTCCGTTTAATCGGGACGTGCTCTAAAAATCGAGGTCGGCGTAGTGCTTGGGCGGCGGCGCGCCGGCGATCGCGTCCGCGAGCAGGGCGCGGAACGAGGGCCTGGACTTGATCCGCGCGTACCAGTCGCGCGCCGGCTCATGCGCGTCCCACGGCACGTCGCCGAGATAATCGACGCAGGAAAGCTGCGCGGCGGCGGCGAGATCGGCGTAGGAAATGCGTTCGCCCGCCAGCCAGCGGCGGCGCTCGACCAAATAGTCGACGTAATCGAGGTGCTGGCGCAGGTTGGCGTGCCCGGCGCGGATCGCGGCCGAATTGGGCTCGCCCTCGCGGAGCAGGCGCTTGTGGAGCTTTTCGTCGAGCAGCGGCCGGGTCGCCTCGCCGTGAAACTTGCGCTCGAACCAGGCGATCAGGCGGCGGGTTTCGGCGCGCTCGATCGGCGAATCGCCGATCAAGGGCGGATCGCGAAACATCTCATCCAGGTATTCGCAAATCGGGTCGGCGCCCGAGAGCGCGATGCCGTCCGGCTCGACCAGCACCGGCACCTCGCATGCCGGGTTGAGGGCGAGGAATTCGACCCGGCGCTCGCGCGGGTTTTCTTCCACCAGCCGGAATTCCGCTTTCTTTTCCCGCAACGCGATCCGCACCCGGCGCGAAAACGGGCACAAGGAGAGATGATAGAGGGTGCGCATCGTCGTTTGCCGCCTTTTACACCTCTTTGCCCGGGGAGGAAACAACGCCGAAAAATTTCGGATTCGCGTCTTGTTCTCACGGCCAAGTGATTCGCGCGCGCGGGCGGCCGTGGAATAATGGGCCGAACGACAGCCGACCGAAGGACACGCCCATGTTGATCAAGCGCCTCCGCGCCGCCGACCCGAAGGGTTCCGATATCACCCCCCGCGCCGTGTTCGAAGGCCGCCGGACGCTCCTCAAGGCCGCGGGCCTCGCCGCCGCCTGGGCGGTCGCGCCCAAGCCGGCCGCCGCCGCCAAGACCGTGGCGCGCGGCGAACCGATTCCCAGCGTGGTGAAATGGCCGAAGTCGGCGACCGAAACGCCGACCGCCTACGAGCTCGCCACCACCTACAACAACTTCTACGAATTCGGCTTCGACAAGGAAGACCCGGCGCGCCATTCCAAGGGCTTCAAGCCCAAGCCGTGGAAGGTTTCGGTCGAAGGCCACGCCGCCAAGACCGGAACCTACGATTTCGAGGACCTGATCAAGCCGCACACGTTGGAGGAGCGGGTCTATCGCTTTCGTTGCGTCGAGGCGTGGTCGATGGTGCTGCCGTGGGTCGGCGTGCCGCTCGGCGACGTGCTCAAGCGGTTCGAGCCGACGGCGAAGGCGAAATACGTCGCGTTCCAGACCGTGCTGCGCCCGGAGGAGATGCCCGGGCAGCGCCTGCCCCTGCTGAAATGGCCCTACGTCGAGGGCCTGCGCATGGACGAGGCGATGCACCCCTTGGCGCTGCTCACCGTCGGCATGTACGGCGAATGGCTGCCGAACCAGAACGGCGCGCCGCTCAGGGTGATCCTACCGTGGAAGTACGGCTTCAAGAGCATCAAGTCCATCGTCCGCATCGCCTTCACCGAAAAGGAGCCGCCGACGACCTGGAACGTCGCCACCCCGCGCGAGTACGGCTTTTATTCCAACGTCAATCCCAAGGTCGATCACCCGCGCTGGAGCCAGGCCAAGGAACGCGTCATCGGCGATCCGTTCTTCTCGCCGCGCAAGCCGACCTTGATGTTCAACGGCTACGAGGAGGACGTGGCGCACCTCTACAAGGGCATGGACCTCGCCAAGCTCTATTAGATAGGGTCCCGCGCCGCGAAACCGTCATCGCGAGGCCGCCCCTTCGACTCGCGCACGCCTCGTCCTGAGCCGGTCGAAGGTAAGGCGTGCGCCGCTCAGGGTGAGTTCGCCCCTTGTGGGGCTCGCAATGACGGCTACGTCCTGTATCTTTGTTCCTGCATGTCCCGCTTCGCCAAGCCGCCCATCGCGAAAGCGATCGTTTTTGTCCTGTGCCTTGCGCCACTCGCGTGGCTCGCCCATCGCGGCCTGACGGCGGGCTTCGGCGCGCACCCGCAGGAATACGTCAACCGCTTCCTCGGCGACTGGGCGCTCCGTTTTCTCCTGATCGCGCTGGCGGTGACGCCGCTCCGCCTGATCGGCGGCTGGCCGCAGCTCGCGCGCTTTCGTCGCATGATCGGGCTTTACGCCTTTTTCTACGCGACTCTCCACGTGCTCAGCTACGTGGTCGCCACCCATTTCTTCGACTGGGCGGAAATCCTGAAGGACATCGTCAAGCGCAACTACATCACCGTCGGCATGATCGTGTTCGCGATCCTGCTGCCGATGGCGGCGACCTCGACCGCCGGCATGGTCAAGCGCCTCGGCCCCAAGCGCTGGCAGGCGCTGCATCGCCTCGTCTACCTCGCCGGCATCGGCGGGGTGTTCCACTTCTTCATGATGGTCAAGGCCGATTGGCGCGAACCCACGCTCTATGCCTTGATCCTCGCCTTCCTGCTCGGTTACCGGATCTATCGGCGCGCGCATCGCACCTGAAAAAATTAGTGCGCCTCGTCCCAGTTGGCGCCGCGCCCGACATCGACCACCAGCGGCACGCCGTCGAGATGGGCGGCGCCCTCCATGATCTTCTTCGCCACCTCGGCGGTCGCGTCGACCTCGGCCGCCGGCGCCTCGAACACCAGCTCGTCGTGGACCTGGAGCAGCATGCGCGCCTTGAGCTTCGCCTTCGCCAGCGCGGCGGGCAGCCGCGTCATGGCGCGCTTGATGATGTCGGCGGCACCGCCCTGGATCGGCGCGTTGATGGCGGCCCGTTCAGCGAAGCCGCGCAGCGCCTGGTTTTTGTCGTTGATGCCGCGTACGTGGCACTTGCGCCCGAACAGCGTGGTGACGAAGCCCCGGCGGCGCGCGGCGGCCTTGGTGCGCTCCATGTAGTCGCGGATGCCGGGATAGCGCTCGAAGTAGGCGTCGATGTAGCGCGCGGCTTCCTCGCGCGGGATCGAGAGCTGGCGCGCGAGCCCGAAGGCCGAGATGCCGTAGATGATGCCGAAGTTGATCGCCTTGGCGCGGCGCCGCACGTTGGCGTCCATGCCCTTCATCGGCACGCCGAACACCTGGGACGCGGTCATGGCGTGGATGTCGTGGCCCTGGCGGAACGCTTCCTTGAGCGCGTCGATGCCGGCGACGTGGGCCAAGAGGCGCAGCTCGATCTGCGAATAATCCGCCGACACCAGCCGCCAGCCCTTGTCGGCGACGAAGGCGCGGCGGATCTTGCGCCCTTCGTCGGTGCGGACGGGAATGTTCTGCAGGTTGGGATCCGACGACGACAGCCGCCCGGTCGAGGCGACGGCCTGCGCATACGACGTGTGCACCCGCCCGGTGTCGGGATTGATTTCGGCGAGTAGCGCGTCGGTGTAGGTGCTCTTGAGCTTGGCGAGCTGGCGCCATTCGAGCACGCGGGCGGGCAGTTCGTGGCCGGCGGCGGCCAAATCCTCCAGCGTCTCGGCGTCGGTGACGTAGGCGCCGGTCTTGGCTTTCTTGCCGCCTTCGAGCTTCATCTCGTCGAACAGAATTTCGCCCAACTGCTTGGGCGAGCCGACGTTGAATTCGCGCCCCGCCAGGCGGTGAACGTTTCCTTCGAGGTGGGCGAGGCGCTTGGCGAAATCGTCGCTCAAGTCCTTCAAGACCCCGGCGTCGACCCTGATTCCTTCCCGTTCCATCGCCGCCAGCACCGGCACCAGCGGGCGTTCGAGCGTTTCGTAGACCGTGACCAAATGTTCGGCCGCAAGGCGCGGCTTCAGGACCCGGTGCAGG
>Ga0194121_10002968_pt1 | contig 26278 bp, 23 predicted proteins | sample TA2MahCa50mmetaG_FD_148609 | JGI IMG/M metagenome (GOLD analysis project Ga0194121, IMG submission 148609) | Freshwater microbial communities from Lake Tanganyika, Tanzania - TA2015020 Mahale Deep Cast 50m | ecosystem: Environmental > Aquatic > Freshwater > Lake | place: Tanzania: Lake...
ACGATTCTCGTCTTGACGAGTCTTCGAGCCGAGATCCCTCGGCGACTTGCTCTCCAGCAGAGCTCGCTTCCGTCTCTTCGACTACTGCGATCCTGCTAAAACTAAAACTAGCTGTCCACTGCTTTTTTGCAGGGGCCGCCAACTGTCTCTAAACTTTTGTCTCACCGTAGGGGACAACCTCATGCAGTACTCTGATTTAGAATCTTCGATTCTAGAATCTAGATCCAAAGGCGATGTGAATCCTCGCTTGCTTGCGGGAATTGTCGAAGCAGGCTTCGATCGTTTCGCGGCTGCTGAAGTGATAGCGGTAGGTTCGCGAGGTGTTACTCCAGATGGCCGTCGCGCATTTTAACGATGCGGTCGGCGAAGGCGGCGGCTTCTGGATTGTGGGTGATCATGAGGATCGTCTGGCCGATCTTCTTGTTCAGGCCGCGAAGGACATCGAGCACGGCGTTCGAATTTTCCGTGTCGAGGTTGCCGGTGGGCTCGTCGGCGAGGAGGATGGCGGGATGATTGACGATGGCGCGGGCGATGGCGACGCGCTGTTGCTCGCCGCCGCTGAGTTGGCGCGGTTTACGGTCGAGCTTTTTGTCGAGACCCAGGAGGCGCAGCACTTCTAGGAACTGTTCGTCGAAGGGGCCGGTGCGGTGGGCGATGTCGCGCGCGATTTCGATATTGCCACCGACGGTGAGCGTGGGCAGCAGATTGTACTTCTGAAACACGAAGCCGACGACGTGTTTGCGCAGCGCGGTGCGTTCGCCGTCGCTGAGGTGCGACATGTCCTTGCCGTCGATGACAATGCGGCCATCGGTGGAGGGCGTCAGGCCGCCGAGGATATGGAACAACGTCGACTTGCCCGAACCGGACGGGCCGATGACGGCGAGAAATTCGCCGCGCTTTACGGTCAGATCGACGCCGCGGAGAGCGTGGACATCGACGTCGCCGGATCGGAAGGTCTTCTTCAGTCCGGTGATTTCGATGATGGCATCAGTCATAAGACAGAGACTCCAGCGCGTCCTGGCGGGCGGCTTTCATGGCCGGATAAAGCACACCGAGCAGCGCACCGCCGATGGTGACGCCGGTTGCGATCGGCCACCATGCATACACGATGGCCTGCGGAAACGATGCGGGAATGAAGACGGAAATCAACCAGCGCGTTCCGTAGCTCATGGAGATTCCAACCAGGCTGCCGAATATTGCCAGGAACAACGTCTCGCGGACGAGTATGCCGAGGATGTAACCGGAGCCGGCGCCGAGCGCCTTGAGGATGCCGATTTCTCGCGTGCGTTCGAGAATCGCCATGTACATCGACAGGAACACGATGAGGAATCCGAACATTACGGAGAGGCCGGCAACAAGGCGAATAAACATGCGCAACTCCGGGACGTTATTGACGGCGAATTGCGAGACGAGATCGGCCATGGAGTAGATCGGATAGTCGGGAAGAGTTTTCTTCAGTTCGGCGATGACGGCTTCGGTGTGCGAAGGGTCGTCGAGCTTGACGTAGATGATCGACACTTTGCCGTTGTTGGCGGTGAGGTCCTGGAGGGTTTTCAACGGCAGCATCATGCGGGTGAGCTTGCCGCTGCGGAACACCCCGGCAACAAGCCAGTCTTTGTTGAGGATCTTGACCGTCGAGCCGACGCGGAGTTTCTTTTCCTGTGCGTAGTAGTCGTCGATGATAACTTCCTGGCGGTCCTCGGCGAACGCGCCGCCTTCGACGTAGGTGAAACCGCCGGTCATCTGGTTGAGCGAACGGTAGTCGACGCCGTGAACGGTGTTGAAGCCGCCTAGTCCCTGGACGGCGACGCCGGTGGCGAGCGTGACGTGTTTCTGTTCGGCGACCCAAGCGATCAACTTTTCGTTGATGCTTGGCGCGGTGACGCTCATGACGCTGGATCCGGCGGGGCGGATGATGATGTCCGCGCCGACGCCGCGCGTGCGGAGTTGTTGATCGCGCGCCATACCTTCGCCGACGCCGACGAGCGTCAACATCATCGTTACGCCCAGCCCGATCGCGAGAGCGCTCAGCAATGTCCGCACGGGCCGGTGCTTTAAGTTTTCCCAGACGAGCTTGTAGACCAAAACGCTATTGTAACCTGTATGGTCGTTGTCGAAGCCATGGTGGTGGTGGAGCGGCGGGCGCCCTTGGAAATGCCCGACCCGAAAGTGACCGACCTGCAAGCGGCGCTGGGTTAAGGCTGGCGGCTGCGCAGAAGCCAGATGAAGAATGGTCCGCCGGCGAGCGCGGTGACGACGCCGACGGGAACGTCGGCCGGGGCCATCATCACGCGTGCGACAGCGTCGCAGGCGACCAGGAACGCCGCGCCGCCGAATAACGAACACGGCAGCAGGACACGGTGATCGGCGCCGAGCCAGAGGCGTAGCGCGTGTGGGACGATCAGGCCGACGAAGCCGATCGGACCGGTTAGAGTGGTGATGGACGCGGTCAGCACGCTGCCGGCGAGGTAGCCGATTAACTGCGTGCGCTCGACGGAGACTCCGCGCGCGGCAGCCCAGTCTTCGCCGACCGCGAGGAGGTTCCAGTCGGCGGCGCGCCATAACAGGAGCACCGTTAGCGGGATGACAACGGCGGCAAGCAGTCCGAGCGCTCGGGCATCGACGACCTCGATCGAGCCCATGAGCCAGCGCACGACGGTGAGCGATTGTCCCATGGTGGTCGCCGATTGCAGGAAGAGGATTAGCGCCATCGCCATGCTGTTGACGGTGACGCCGGCGAGCAGCAGCGCGAACGACGACATGCGCCGCGCTTTTTGCGCGATGCCGAGTACAACGAAGAGCGCCGCGATCCCGCCGGCAAGCGCGAAGGGCCACACGGCGCCCCAGCCGAAACAGATAGCCATGACGGCGCCGAGCGACGATCCGCTTGAGATGCCGAGCGTGTAGGGCGTTGCAAGGGCGTCGCGCAGGAGAGCTTGAAAGAGCAGGCCGGCGACGGCGAGGCCGCCGCCGGCGATGGCGGAGAGCAGCACGCGGGGCGCTCGGACTTCCCAGAAGATCGACTTGGCGACTGGATCCTGGTTGAGTACGTCGCCGATCGAAAGCGCTGAAGAGCCGATGAGCGGGGCCAGGGCGATCGCGGCGAGCATAGCGAAAAAGCTAGTGGCGATTCTAGTCCACATGGCGCACCCAGGTTCGGCCGTCGCGTTGTTCGATCACGGCGGGCACGTGGAAGACGTCTTGCAAAAGTTGCGCGGAAAAGACGCTGGATGGCGCGCCGTCGCCCGCGATGACGCCGTCTTTGAGAAGCAGCACGCGCGAGGAGTAGGCAGCGGCGAGATTGAGATCGTGGGTGGCGGCCAGGACGAGTACGCCCGACGCCGCGAGGTCGCGGAGCAGGCGGTAGATAAGGCGCTGGTGCTCGATGTCGAGGAACGTCGCGGGTTCGTCGAGGATCAAGATTTTTCCGGATTGTGCGAACGCGGCGGCAAGGAGAACGCGTTGTTTCTCACCACCGCTGAGCGAACGGAAATCGCGCTGGGCGAATTCGAACGAGTCGGTTCGCTGCATGGCGTCGTCGACGTGCTTTGCATCGTCGGGCGATTCGCCTGCCCAACCTGTGTGCGGCGCGCGGCCCATGAGGACGACCTCGCGGGCGGTAAAGGGGAATTCAATGCGCACCGACTGGGGGACGAAGGAGACGATGCGGGCGAACTCGCGGCGGGGCCAGGAGGCGAGCGGCTTTTCGGCTATCAGGCACTCGCCGGTGAAGGCGTCACGGAGGCCGGCGATCAAAGATAAGAGCGTCGACTTGCCCGCGCCGTTTGGGCCGGCGATCGAAACGAATTCGCCCGCGGCGAAACGGCAGTCCAAACCGCGCAGCACTTCCCGCGCGCCGTAGCCGCATCGCACGCCGCGCAGATCAATCATGCAGCATCCGGGCGAAGGCTTTGGCGGCATCGACGACGCGCGGGCCGGGAACGACGAGATAGTCTTCGGCTACGGCGAAGACGCGCGCTTTGACGACGGGGTATTTCTTCCAGAGTGCAACGACGGCGCGCTTGCGGTCCTCGGTGACGCCGACCGTGTCGGCCATTTCCCCCATGTCGATGATCACCTCCGGCCTGCGCGCGAAAACCTCTTCGAGAGAGACGCGGGGGTAGGACGACTTGGCCGAGGCGAAGACGTTTTCGCCGCCCGCGATGGAGAGAATTTCGTCGAGGTAGGACTGGGGGCCGGCGACCATTAGGCCGTCGAGCGAACCGGGGCTGCGGCCGACTACGAACATGACGCGCTTGCGTCCGCGGACGGAGCGGCGCACGCCATCCAGGCCTGTCTGAATTTTCGCGATGAGTGGTTCGCCGGAGACGCCGATGGCGCGCGCGATGGCGCGAATCGCTTCTGGGAGTGCGTGGGCGCTTTGCGCATTGACCTCCTCGACGCGCAGGCCCATGGCGCGCAGGCGTTCGGTGAAGCCGAGAGGGCTTTTCTCGACGAACACCAGATCGGGCCGCGCGGCTACGATGGCTTCCAGGTTCAGCTGCGTGTAGGAACCGATCTTGGCGATACGCGCGGTTTCCGGCGGAAAATAGCAAAATGTAGTGACGCCGACCACGCGGTCGCCCGCTTCGAGGGCGAACAGGATCTCCGTAATCGACGGCGTCGTCGATACGATCCGCCCCGGCCCCGCCCACGCCGCCGCTGCAAATACGAGTAATCCGAGCTGTTTGCGGTTCAAATAGGCCTGCCAGTACTTCAGTCTAACAGCGCCCGAAACCTTCCGGATGCTACCCTAAGGTTCTCTTCAGTACAATGCCGTTTCAGATTCGTCCGCAACGAGAATTTCTCGTCCAACCAGCACTCCCCGCCGCTTTGAGCCGCCTTTCCGAACTTGCCCACAACCTGCTTTGGGTCTGGGATCGTGAGATCCGCAGTATGTTCCGCCGGCTCGACCCGTTGGAATGGCGGGCTTCGTTTCACAACCCGGTGAGCATGTTGGGGCAGGTGTCGCAGGCCACGCTCGAAAAGGCGGCGAGCGATCCACGCTTCGTGACGATGTATCGCCGAAGCTGCGAGAAGTTCGACGCCTACATGGCCACGGCGGCGCCGACCGACCAGAAGTTGATTGCGTACTTTTCGATGGAGTACGGATTGGCGGAGTGTCTCCCGGTTTATTCGGGCGGCCTTGGCGTTCTCTCGGGCGATCACATGAAAGGCGCGTCGGACCTGGCGCTGCCGCTGATCGGCGTCGGCCTGCTTTATCAGAAAGGCTACTTCCGGCAATCGTTGAATCCGGATGGATGGCAGATTGAGCGCTCTCCCGATAACGACTTCTACACGCTGCCGATGCAGCCGGTGAAAACGGGCGACGGGCGCGAGTTGATCGTCGAATGTCCGATGCCGGGCGGTGATGTGTTCGCGAAAGTGTGGCTGATTCAGGTCGGCCGCGTGAAGCTGTATCTGCTTGATACCAACATTCCGCAGAACGAGAGTGCCGAAGCGAAGAACATTACCGATCAGCTTTACGGCGGTGATTCGAACATGCGCATCCGGCAGGAGATCGTGCTCGGAATCGGCGGACTGCGCGCGCTGCGCGAAATGGGTTACAACCCGACCGTTTACCACATGAACGAGGGACATTCGGCGTTTCTCGCGCTGGAGCGGATTCGGATACTGATGGCGAATCACGGGCTGTCGTTCGACGAAGCGCTGGAAACGTGCCGGTCGAACAACGTCTTCACGACGCACACGCCGGTGCCGGCTGGCATCGACCTGTTCGACGCCGGGCTGATGCACCACTACTTCCACAACTATTGCAGTCGCACGGGTTTTTCGATCGATCAGTTGTTGTCGTTGGGCCGGCGTAATCCGTCCGATCCGGGCGAGGCGTTCTCGATGGCGATTCTGGCGATCAAGACCAGTTGCTGGCGCAATGGCGTAAGCCGGTTGCACGGCGAAGTCTCGCGCGAGATGTGGGCCGATCTTTGGCCGAACCTGCCGTCGAACGAAGTGCCGATTACCTACGTCACCAACGGCGTTCATCTGCGGTCGTGGCTGCATGGGGATCTGGTGCAGGTCTATGACAGCTACCTGCAGCCGGACTGGCGCGAGAAGGCGACCGATCCGGAGACATGGAAACATTTGGACGACGTGCCGGATCACGAATTGTGGGAGGCGCACAAGAAGCGCAAGCGCCAGTTGATCGGGTTCGTAAGGAATCGCGTGTTGCTAGGCGCGCAGCATCGGAAGGCGTCGTCGGCCGAGATGCGGCGATTGTCGGAGGCGCTCGATCCGGACGTGTTTACGATCGGGTTTGCCAGGCGGTTCGCGACCTATAAACGCGCCACGCTGATGCTGCGCGATTTGCCGCGGTTGAAGCGGATGCTGACGAATAGCCGGATGCCCGTGCAGATTTTGATTGCCGGCAAAGCGCACCCTCGCGATGTTCCGGGCAAGACGCTGATTCGCGAAATTTTTCAACTTTCGCGCGATCCGGAAATTGCGAACCGGCTGATCTTCATCGAAGACTATTCGATCGCGGTGGCGCGCGAATTGGTGCACGGCGTCGATGTATGGCTGAACAATCCGCGGCGTGGTGAAGAGGCGTGCGGAACTTCGGGCATGAAGGCGGGAATCAACGGCGTGCTGAATCTTTCGATTCTGGACGGCTGGTTCGATGAGTCCGACGACGTGTCGGGCGGTTGGGCGATCGGCGACCGCGATAATTACAGCGAAGATCAGGACGAGTTGCATGCGTCGTCGCTGTTGTCGCTGCTGGAGAACGAGGTCATTCCGCTGTATTACTCGTCGCGCGAGGACGATGTTCCGCATGAATGGGTGCGGCGGATGAAGCAATCGATTAAGGCATTGACGCCGCAGTATGATGCGCGCCGCATGCTCGACGACTACAGCCGATTACTCTACAACCCCGCGCACGAGTTGCGGATCGAAACGCGCGATGACAACTTCGCGCGGGCGAAGCAGCACGCGGCGTGGGACGAGCGCGTCCGGGCGGTGTGGGGGCATGTGCGGATTCTGGAAGCGGGCGGCGCGCCGGCGGGCGCGGTATTGTCGGGCCATTCGATGCCGCTGCACGCGCTTGTCGATCTTGCCGGCTTGGAGTCCGCCGATGTGCGGGTGGAAGCGGTTGTCGGACGCGTGGACGCCGAGGGGATTTTGCGCGACACCGAAATCGTTTCGCTGGATGCGTCGCAGCAGCATGGCGCGGCATGGATGTTCCGTTGCGACTACGCGCCACATCAAACGGGACGGTTGGGGTGTGCGTTCCGGGTGTCGTCGAATCACTTCGACAACCCGCTGACAAGGCCGACTACGGCGTTGTTGAAGTGGAATTAGAGTTGTAGGATGAAGTAATGGCATCCACCGCTGTATTAACGTCTCGCGCCGAGTACGATGCCCGGACCGAGGCCGGCGAAAGGCTGGAGTTCGACGACGGACAGGTTATTGAGATGCCGAATAACGACTCGCTGCACGATGGCATCAAAGCACGACTACTTGGCGAGTTGCACCGCCAGCTACCCGAAGAAGTAGTAGCAGGCAATGAGATGGCTTTTGAACTCGTGAAAGATCGAGTGCGAATTCCGGACATCGCGGTCTGTATAACGCCACGCCCAGAATTGGCAGGCGTTCGATTTCAAGGCGCACCTGAACTCGCGGTCGAAATTGTGTCTCCTTCGGAGAGCGCATACGACTTGCATGCAAAAATCCAGCTCTACCTCGAAAACGGCGCTCAGGCGGTGTGGGTTGTTTGGCCCGACACCCGGCAGGTCGACATTCATCAGGCAGGCAAGCCGACGAGACACTTAGATACCAGCGATACCATCGAAGGCGAAGCGCCGGTTCCCAGCTTTAAGCTTCGGCTAGCCAAGCTTTTTCGACAAGCTTGAGTTTGAGGCTTGCCGAAACATTGAGGCGCTGTCGATCTGGGCGAGCCCCGGCAAGCTGATTGAGTGGCCGGAAGGGTTGTTTACTCTCACCCAACTGAAGTCGTTGATCCTGCACGGCGGCCGGTTGAGCGGTTTAGAGACGTTGGTGCTGGCGGAATCCGATTTCGAAAGTCTGCCGGAATCGATCGGCGAGTTGTCGAAGCTCACGTATCTAAACGTCAGCGAGAATCCGTCGTTCCATCAACTGCCGAAGAGTTTGAGCAAGCTGAAAGCACTGAAGACCATAACGTTGCGAGAGAATCCGCGCCGCGATTCTACTTCGTCTTAGCTTTGTAGCCGTGCCACAACCACTCGAGCGCCTGCGGCAGCGTCTGCGCTTTCACGGCGCGATCGGTGTGGCCCGCGTTTCGCACGAAGTTGTATTGATACGTGTAGCCCTTTTCGGCGAGCACTTTGGCCATGCGCTCATTCGCTAGAACCCAGTCGTGATAGGCGTCGCGGGTGATGAGGTTGTCGCGGTCGCTGATTTCGAGCCAGATGCGGAGCGGCTTGCGCGGCGTGTTGGGGATCAGAGTTTCATGGAAGTCCCAGGCGCCGTGCGGGGTCTTTTCGTCGTACGGCCATTGCTGATAGACGTAAGTGCCGGAGTAGGTCAGCACGCGGCGATACAACTCGGGGTGATACCAGGCCATGATCATCGCGGCCGAACCGCCGGAACTGCCGCCCATCGTGGCGCGGGCGTTGGGGTCTTTGGTCAACTTCACCTTGGCTTTGGCTTCGACGAGCGGAAGCACTTCGGCTTCGACGAACTCGGCGTATTTGCCGGACATCGTGTCGTACTCGAGGCCGCGCTGGCTGCCTTGCGCGTCGCCGCTGCCGTTGCCGATCGAAATTGCGATCTGCACGGGCACGCGCTTCTGTGCGATGAGATTATCAAGCACTGTGAAGAGCATTCTGTCCGGGCCGTCCGCGCCGACGATGAACGGCGCGACCGTGCCGGGCTTATACTGCTTGGGCACGTAGACGGCGACTTTGCGGGTGTGCGGTTTGGGACCGCTCTTGACCAGCAGACGGCCGGGGTTGTTCGGATCGGGCTGGCCAAAAGTGCCGGGTTCGCGCGCGATGCCGGGGTAGAACTTGCTGTCGGTTGACTCCATCGTGAACTCGATGATTTCGCCCTTTGGCACGTCGTCCTTAGCGATGGATTCCGGTGCGGGGTTGTGCGTCGGGCCGAGCAGGAAGTTGCCGTTTTTGTTGATGGGGGCGACGGCGCCGTCAGGCAGTTCGGTCTTCTTGACGTAGCCGGGCGTAAAGGGGTCGCGCGTCGGCGGAGGCGTGCGCATCGGCCGTTTGGCAGGATCGGGCGTGGGGGGCGTCTGCGCTGTTATGCAAGCAGCGACCGCGAGCGCGAAGAAGATCAGACGAATCATGCGGACTCCTTATTTGGCCAGTTGAGCGAGGCTTTCGGTGAACGGCGCGCGAGCGACGCCCCGCTCCGTGATAATGGCGGTGACATAACGGTTCGGGGTTACGTCGAAGGCGGGGTTCTTGACGGCGATTCCGTCGGGCGCGATCGGCACGCCATGGACGCCGGTGACCTCCGAGGCGGCGCGTTCTTCGATCGGGATCTGCTCGCCGCCGGCGAGGGTGAGATCGAGCGTCGAGATTGGCGCGGCGACGTAGAACGGCACGCCGTTTTCCCTGGCCAGCACGGCGACCGAGTACGTTCCGATTTTGTTGGCGACATCGCCGTTGGCGGCGATGCGGTCGGCGCCGACGACGACGCAGCCGATGCGGCCCGAGCGCAGGAAGTGCCCGGCCATGTTGTCGGTGATGAGCGTCGTCGGAATGTTGTCCTGCTGCAGTTCCCACGCAGTCAGGCGCGCGCCTTGCAGCCACGGGCGGGTTTCGTCGGCGAAGACGTCGATCGACTTGCCGCTTTCCACCGCCGCACGGATGACGCCGAGCGCGGTGCCGTAGCCCGCCGTCGCCAGCGCGCCGGCGTTGCAGTGCGTGAGCACGGTCTTTCCATCCGGCACCAACGGGGCGCCGTGTGCGCCGATCTGTTTACAGATGGCGACATCTTCGTCCTTCACGACGATCGCTTCGGCGATCATGGCCGCGATCTTCTCGGCGGCCGGTTTGCCGGCGAGCGACGCCCACAGGCGTTTCATCCGTTCGATGCCCCAGAACAGGTTCACCGCTGTCGGCCGCGTTGTGGCGAGCGTGGCGCAGATCGTTTCGAAATCGGCGTCGGGATTGGGTGACTTCTGCACCCCGATCGCAACGCCCATCGCCGCGGCCACGCCGATGGCGGGGGCGCCGCGGATGATCATCCCCTTGATGGCATCGGCAACCTGCAAATAATCGGTGCATGTCACGAATTTGGTTTCGCGCGGCAGGCGCGTCTGGTCGATCATAACGACTCCTTGCGGAGTCCACTCGATGGTTTCCACCATGGTTAGAGTTGCGTGTCCTTTGTCGTAATGAAGTAGGCGGCGAACATCATGAGGTTGTACGCGGCGTGAGTGAGTGTCGAGGCCATCGTCGAACCGGAACGCAGCCGGATCATGCCGAACGCCACGCTGACGAATACCAATAGAAGAATGTGCTGCCAGCTCCAGGAGTATTGGGGTCCGTGGATCAACGCGAACGGCACAGAGGTCAATGCCAGCGCGCCCGCGACGCCGAGGCTGCGCATCGCGACAGGCAGCAGGATTCCTCGGAACAACATCTCTTCGACCAGCGGGCCGATCGTAACGCCGAAGGCGATGAGCATGGGTCGCGCGACGGGATCCGAGAGCATTTGCCGCAGGAGGTTGACGTCGATGTCCTTGGCGCGCAGCAGCGGCGCCAGCAGGCCGACCGCGAGCATAATCGCCGGGCCAAGCGCGAGATAGCCAAGCGTTCCCGACGACGGCCACTGCATTTGCATTTCGCGCCACGCCGACATGCCCTTCGTTCGGAACAACAGCCACACGCCGATTAACCAGGAGGCGTAGGAGATGATCTGGCTCGGCACCACGAAGTGCTTTGGATCCGGCTTCCCGCCGGTAATCACATAACCAGCCACGATCGCGCCCATTGTGCCGACAAACAGACTCGGGCCCATGATGCCGACCGAAATGACCGCTTCTCGCCAGCCCCAGTTGGTGTTCACTGGCCGTCCTTGGCGACAAGCATTGCGGCGAGCAGCGGAATCATAATCTCATGATGCCCCGTCAGCGCGTAGCCTTGCCCGCCCGCGTTGGCGTGCGGGCGCTTGACGACGTTAACGCTGGGCCGGTAGTGCTGAATGAAATCGAAGTTGACCGTCGTGAAACTACGCAGCGAGTGGCCGAGGTTGCGAACTACCGACACCGCTTTCAAGAACACTTCGGGCATCACAACCGCCGAGCCGACGTTGACGTAAACGCCGCCGTCGTCGAGGCCGCGCACCATTTCACAGAGCAGTCGAAAATCGCGATGCGAAGCCGCGCCGATCGATGCGCCGTCGACGGCGGGGTGCGTGTGCAGTGTGTCGGTGCCGATGGCCACATGTACCGTGACCGGGATCTTTCGCGCATACGCGCCGCAGAGCAGACTCGCGGGTGCGAAGCGCGGATCGGCCTTTTCGGTGATGCGCGCGCAGATGGCTTCGCCCATGCCGGTGCCTGCGGCGATCGAGCCGCGGATGGCCTCGTTCAAGTCGCGGCCCGTTTCTTCGGCCGAGCCGAAACTGCCGTTGGGCAGCACGGCTTCGACGTCTTCGCTCGAGTGCCCGGCCACCGCGATTTCGTAGTCGTGAATCGACGCCGAGCCGTTCATCGAAAGGCCGGTGAGATAGCCGCGGTCGGCGAGATCGAGCAGCACCGGTGCGAGGCCGACCTTGATGACGTGCCCGCCGATGCCCCAGAGAATCGCTCGCCGCTTTGTTTTCGCGGCGTGGAGTTTTTCGGCCACGGCGCGCAGCGTATCGGCCGCGAGGATTTTCGGCAGGCTGTCGACGAAGGCGTTCATCGACGTGTCGTTCGAAATAGGCTTGGCGAAAAGATCGGGTGTGACCTTGCCGCCACGGCCATGCAGCGAGACAGTTCGCAGGTTGGCGAAGTCCATCGGCTTGATGTTGTAGATGCTCATAGGTATTTTGCCAGCGCTTGCCCGGTGTGGCTCTTGCGCACTTTCGTAACTTGTTCGGGCGTTCCGGCGGCCACTATCGCTCCGCCTTTTTCGCCGCCCTCCGGCCCAAGATCAATGATCCAATCGGCCGATTTGATTATGTCGAGATGATGTTCGATCACGATCACGGTGTTGCCCAGGTCGACCAGTTTGTTGATCACGTCGAGCAGGCGCTTCACGTCTTCGAAATGCAGCCCCGTCGTCGGTTCGTCGAGAATGTACAGCGTCTTCCCGGTCTGCCGCCGCGAGAGCTCCTTGGCCAGCTTAATACGCTGGGCCTCGCCGCCGGAGAGCGTGGTCGAGGATTGCCCGAGATGGATGTAGCCGAGGCCCACGTCGACCAGCGTTTGCAGCTTCTGCTGCAACTGCGGCACGTTCTCGAGAATTGCAAGCGCCTGCTCGACGGTCGCTTCGAGCACGTCGGCGATCGAATGGCCCTTGTATTTCACGGCGAGCGTTTCGACGTTGTAGCGGCGGCCGCGACAGACGTCGCAGGTCACATAGACATCGGGCAGAAAATTCATTTCGATGCGCTTGAGACCGTCGCCTTGGCACGCTTCGCAACGGCCGCCCTTGACGTTAAAGCTGAAGCGGCCGGCTTTGTAGCCGCGCTCGCGCGCTTCGGGCAGTATCGCGAATAAATCACGCACAGGTGAAAACGTTCCTGTGTAAGTAGCGGGGTTCGAGCGCGGCGTGCGCCCGATCGGCGATTGATCGATCTCGATGACTTTGTCGATGAGGTCGATGCCCTTGATGCGGCGGTGCGCGCCGGCTTCGGCGCGTGCGCCGTAGAGCGATCCGGCCAGCGACCGGTAGAGGATATCGTTGATCAGCGTCGATTTACCGCTGCCGCTGACGCCCGTGACGACGGTTAACGTGCCCAGCGGAAACGCGACGTCGATGTCGCGCAAATTGTGTTCCGTCGCGCCTTCGACGACCAGATGCTTGCCCGAACCGGGCCGCCGCGCGGCGGGCACTTCGATGCGGCGTTTGCCCGATAGATACTGGCCGGTGAGCGAGTCTTTCGCCTTCGTGATTTGCTTGGGCAGACCAGCGGCGACGAGGTGTCCGCCGAGACGCCCGGCGCCGGGGCCGAGGTCGATGACGTAGTCGGCGCGTCGAATCGTGTCTTCGTCGTGTTCGACGACGAGCACGGTGTTGCCGAGGTCGCGCAGTTTGCAGAGCGTGTCGAGCAGGCGATCGTTGTCGCGCGGGTGCAGGCCGATCGACGGCTCATCGAGTACGTACAAAACACCGCGCAGCTTCGAACCAATTTGCGTGGCGAGGCGGATGCGCTGCGCTTCGCCGCCGGAGAGTGTGGCGGCCGAGCGATGAAGGCTCAAGTAGTCGAGTCCGACGGCAAGCAGGAACTCGAGGCGGTGTTCGATCTCCTCGCGGATGCGCCCGGCGATGATTTCTTCGCGTTCGGTGAATGTCCAAGACTTTGCCGATTCTAGCGCGCGCGTGAGAGAGAGTTTGGTGAACTCTGCGATCGAAACATTCTTCACACGCACAGCGAGCGAAGTGTTTTTCAAGCGAAGGCCATCGCAGCTTGGGCATGTCGTCGGCGACATGTAGCCCATGAGGTAATCGGCCGCGCCGGTGGGGCCGTCGCGATACATCGTGTCGAGGATTTTGACGATGCCCGGAAACGTCCCTTCGCCTTCGAGCAGGATCTTCTGCTGCGCCTTCGGCAAAGATTCGAACGGCTTGTCGATTTTGATTTTGAAACGCTTGGCTGCTTCTTCGACGCGCGCCGACATGACGCTCGACGATCCGCCCGGGCCAAGGCCGCCGTCGAAGAGCGGCTTCGACGGATCGACGATGAACTTGTCGGGATCGAACGACCAATTGCTGCCGAGACCGTGGCACGCTTCGCACGCTCCGAAGGGCGAGTTGAAGCTGAAGCTGCGGGGTTCGGGCTGTGGCACCGAAGAACCGCACTCCGGGCACGCAAGATGTTTCGAAAACAGCCGCTCCTCGCCGTTAACGACCGCGACGAGCACCAGGCCCGCGGCTAGTTTCATCGCCGTATCGATGCTGGCTTCGAGGCGTTTTTCGATGCCGGGCTTAACGAGCAATCGATCGACGACAACCTCGATGGTGTGATTGCGGCGCTTGTCGAGCGGAATGTCTTCGTCGAGCGACCGCAGTTCGCCATCGATGCGCGCGCGCACGAAGCCTTGGCGCAAATATTTTTCGAGGTCCTTCTTGTACTCGCCCTTGCGCCCGCGCACGACGGGCGCGAGGATCATCACGCGCTCATCCTGCCGCAGAGTGAGAATTTGATCGAGGATCTGCTGTGTCGATTGCTGCGAGATCGGAATCTGGCAGGTCGGGCAGTGTGGCACGCCGATCGAGGAGTAGAGCAGGCGGAGGTAGTCGTAGATCTCGGTGACGGTGCCTACGGTGGAGCGCGGACTACGGTTCGTCGTTTTCTGCTCGATCGAAATGGCGGGACTCAGGCCGTCGATGGAGTCGACCTCGGGCCGCTCCATTTGATCGAGGAACTGGCGCGCGTAGGGCGAGAGCGTTTCGACGTACCGGCGCTGGCCTTCCGCGTAAATGGTGTCGAACGCCAGCGACGATTTCCCGGAGCCGGAGAGGCCCGTAATCACGGTCAGCGTGTTGCGCGGTATTTCGACGCTGACGTTTTGCAGATTGTGTTGGCGCGCGCCGTTGACGGAGATCTTTTCGAGCATGTCTAGGCTTACGAGTCTTTCTTGGATCTGCCGGGCACGTATTCCTTCGCGGATTCGAGTTTCGCGCGCAGCCAGGCGAGTAGGCGTTTGGCGGGCGGGTAGTAGTCGCCGAGAATCATGAGGCCGGGGATGATGAACGGCCATTGCGGCATGACGGGAATCAGCAGACCGATGATGCCGACGATGAGCAGGCCCACGCCGCTGGCTATGCGGACATACTTCCGCCAACCGCCCGGAGGCGGGGTCTCTATGGACGGAACGGGGGTGTCGGTCGGCACGGCGGGATCATAGCTATTTTCGCACGGTGGCTAGTAGCCGCTCTTCTTGTCGACAAGGTTTAACAGCGGTTCGCCATGCGTGTAGCGGCGGAAGTTCTCAAGGAAGAATTGCAGGGCTTCGTCGGTCCAGGTGGCGGTGTGATCGGCGCAGTGGGGCGATAGCAGAACGTTCTCCATTGTCCAGAAAGGATGACCGGAGGGCAGCGGTTCGACGTCGAACACGTCAAGCCCAGCGCCGCGGATCCAACCTTCCTGCAGCGCCTTGATCAGCGCGGACTCAACGATCACCGGGCCGCGGCCGACGTTCATGATGACCGATGTCGGCTTCATGGCACGCAGTTCGGCTTCGCCGATCAGGCCGCGCGATTCGGGTGTGAGCGGCGCGGCGGCGAGGAGGTAGTCGACGCCAGCGACCATCTCGGCCCGCTGGGCGATACTGAACGATTCTTCCACGATGGGGTCGTCGTCCGACAGCGTGGGCCGCCGGCGCAATGCGTGGATCTTCATGCCAAGCGCATGGGCGCGCACGGCGGCGGCGCGGCCGATCTCGCCGTAGCCGACGACGCCGAGCGTCTTGCCGTGCACCATCTCGACATCGAACTGCTCCCACTTGGCAGCCATCTGACTGCGCTGCATTCGGCGCAGATCCTTGGCGAAATGGAAAATCGATGCGATGACGAACTCGCCGAGCGATTCCCTGAAGACGCCGCGCGAGTTGGTCATCGGCACGGTGCTGTCGGCGAGGGCGGGGAAGAGGATGCTCTCCAGTCCGGCCGAGAGGCTATGAACCCATTGCACGCGCGGCGCGATGTTCCATACGTCTTTCAGAGCGATGCCCGGCGTCATGCAATAGACGATGACGTCGGCGCTCTCGGCGAGGGGCGCGAGTTTTTCGAGCGTGTTGCCTATGACGTAGCGTGTATCGGCGGGCAGTTCGGAGAGCCATTTCAAATACGGCGCATCCGGTTTGGAGACCACGAGCATTGTTGGAGCGGACATCGTTTCCAACGTAACACGGTGGCTGTGACAAACTAAGTTCGTGGGTCAAATTTGTACGTGCGGCGCCAAGCCTCCCGATGACGCGCAGTTCTGTCACCGATGCGGGAGGCCGTTGTTCGCCGAACCGCCTCCGGAGGTGCGGGACACTGCGCCGTCGATTCCGGCGGTTGAACCGGCTGCGGTTGAAATCAGTTTTCGCAACGCGAACGCGGTGACGATTTCGTTTCTGACGGCGGCGTGTCTGTTTTTGTTGCTGCCGTTCGCGGCGGTCGGCGGCGGCGTTCCTACTATACTCTTGCTGCTCGGCGCGGGTGGGCTGTTTGCCGCGATCGTGTACGGCCGGCGAACGGGCAGCGCGATGAGCGTTATGTCGGGCGCGCGCATGGGCTGGATGACGGGGGTGTTCTTCAACGCCATCCTCGTGCTGTTTCTCACCGCGGCGGTGCTGGTGTTGGAGCAGCAGGGCGGCGCGATCAAGGCGTGGGAGCAGCAATCCCGCGCGGCGAAAGTTCCGGAGGCGGAGATTCAGGCGGCGCTGCAAGCGCTGCAATCGCCCGCGCAGTTTATCGTCGGCTTGGCCGTCACCTTCATGCTCTTCACGCTTCCGATGATTTTGGGCGGTGCGGTTGCGGCGAAGATGTTGGACCGTGGTTCGAGCGAAGCTTGACGATCAGCACGCCGGCGAAGATCACCAGCATGGCGAGCGATTCCTTCGCGCCGAACGGTTCGTCGTAGTATAGCTTTCCGAGCGCCGCGGCGACGACGGGATTGATGTAGGTGTAGGTCGAGACCAAGGAAACGGGCAGTGTTTCCAGAGCATAGATGTACGAACTGTAGCCGACGATCGAGCCGAAGGTCACCAGCCACAGCACGCTCGCGACGCCGGTCGCCGTGAGGTGAATCGGATGTTCGGGAATGAAGAGCGCGGCGACGAAATAGACCGCGCCGGCGGCCAGCTGCTGCACCGCTCCGGTGACGAGCGGATGCGATTCTCCGCGGAACCGGCGCTGAAAAATCGACCCCGCGTTCCAGAACAGACTGCTAACTTGCAGGACGAGAAAACCCTTCCACACATTCGGACTCATCGCGAAATTGCCGTCGGCCGGGATGAGTAGCACGACTACTCCGCCGAGGCCGATGAGAAGGCCGATGGCGAGCGGCATCGTGAGCCTCTCGCCTTGCGGCATCGCCGACTCAATACCGACGAGCCAGAACGGCGCGGTCGTCAGGAACAATGCGGCGAGGCTTGAGGGAATCCAGAGTTCCGAAAACGTCAGGCACCCGTTGGCGACGCCGAGCATCATCAGGCCGAAGCCGCAGGTACGCGCCAGTTCGCGCCCCCTCGGAAGCGGCATGCCTTTCCAGATCGCCCACGCCAGCAGTATTCCGCCCGACGTCAAAAATCGCGTGGCGATGAGGGCCAGCGGCGGAAACGATTCGAGGGCCATGCGGATGCCGAGGTACGTCGTACCCCAGAAAAAGCAGATGGAAATCAACGCGGCATAGGAAAGCGCGCGTTGCCAGGAGCCCATGAACCAGAATATCATCGCGGCGCGGGTGGCTGCCGCTGTTATGATATGGGCTTGATCGTTACGCTCACATTGAATCCCGCCGTCGACCGCAATGTCCAGGCCGACCGGCTTGTGTTTGAAGACCGCGCCTATATTCTCTCGACCAACGAAACCGCGGGAGGCCGCGGTATCAACGCGTCGACCGTCATTCACGGATTCGGGGGTGCGACGAAGGCGATCGCTTGTACCGGCGGCAAAAACGGCAAGCGATTCGAAGAGTTACTGGCGGGAGTCGGCTTTCCGACCGCGCTGGTCAAGATCCGTCACAGCATCCGGGCCAATCTCACGATCGTCGATAAGCAGGGCCTGGCGGTGAAGTTGAACGAACGCGGGCCGCATATTCAGGCGTCAGAGTTGGAAAAGGTTGAGCGCACGGTCGCCGACAACCTCGACGGCGCCAAATGGCTGATGCTGTGCGGAAGCGTGCCGCCGGGCGTTGCGCCGGATTTCTACGCGCGGATTATTCGGCTGGCGCAAAAGGCAGGCGTGAAGACACTGCTCGATACAGATGGCGACGCGCTCGTCAGCGGCATGGATGCGGGGCCGACGGCGGTAGCGCCGAATCAGGCGGAGGCGGAGCGGTTGCTGAACCGAGCGCTGATCACGCAGGCGCATTTCAAGAACGCGGCCGCGCGAATGGTGGCGATGGGCGCCGAAACCACGATTGTATCGCTGGGCAGCCGCGGCGCGGTCGCCGCGAATAAGGACACCGTGATCAGCGCGGCGGCGCCTTCGATCGACGCAGTTTGTCCGATCGGCGCGGGCGATGCGCTGGCGGCGGCGTTTGTGTGGGCGCTGACCGAGGGCAAGCCGTTTGAAGACGCCGTGAAGTGGGGCGTTGCGGCCGGGACCGCTTCGGCGGCGCTGCCCGGAATTTCGTTTCCAACGCTGGCCCAGACGGAGAAGATGTACTCTCGGGTCGAATTGCGATAGCCGACGCTTGAAAGCCGGCGGAAAATGCTACCGTAAGGGCATACAGCACCCGTCTGTGGGTACTGTTACAGGGTACAAATCGCAATAAGGGGAAAGAACATGAAGCGAACCATCGCTTGCTTGTTGGCGTTCGCATGTGCGCTCACCGCGCAGATTACGAACTCGGAAATTCTCGGCACCGTTCACGACGCCTCGGGCGCCGTTGTCGGTCAGGCCAAGATTACTATCAAGAACACAGAGACCGGTATTAGCCGCGAAGCCGAAAGTTCGGCCGAGGGCAAATTCCGCGTACCGCAGCTTCAACCGGGCAGCTACACGATCTCGGTCACCAAATCCGGATTCGGCACGCTGACGCAGGGGCCGATTATCCTGCGCCTCAACCAGGCGGCGGAGTTCAATCTTAAGCTGCAAGTTGCCGGCGTTGCCGAAACGATCAATGTCACGGCCGATACGCCGCTGATTAACACGACCAACTCCGAAGTTGGGCAGAACTTTGAAGCGAAGCGGATCGCCGAACTTCCACTGGCGCCGAATCGGAATATGTTGAACTTGGCGTTGAACGTGGCGGGCGTGAGCCAGCTTTCGTCAGGACAGTCCGGTTTCGCATCCGGCCTCAGTTTTTCTGCGAACGGAATGCGCGTGCGGTCGAATAATTTCATGCTTGACGGCCAGGACATCAACGATCCCTCGGTCACCGGCTCCGGTCAGCAGTTCAATAATCCCGAGGTGATTCAGGAAATGCGGGTTATCACGAACCAGTTCGCGGCCGAGTATGGCCGGTCGGCCGGTTCGGCTGTCAGCCTCATCACCAAAAGCGGGACGAACGACCTCCACGGTTCCGGCTATTGGTTCCACAACTCGCGGTCGTTCAATTCGCGGTCGAACCTGGACAAGAATGCCGGCCTGCAAAGGACACCGTATCGCAACGAGAACTTCGCGGGCATGACGCTGGGCGGTCCGGTGATCAAGAACAAGACCTTTTTCTTCGGCTCGACCCAACGCTGGTGGAACCGTCAGGTCGGTTCCGGCAGCACGATCAACGGCGCGCCGACGGCGGAAGGAAAGGCGGCGCTGCAACCATTCGCCGCGCGGAGCGCCCCATTGCGCGCGCTGCTCGAATTTCTTCCCGCAGGCAATCCGTCCAATGTCGCGCCGCAGACGTTTACGGCCGACGGGCGGACGATCTCGGTGCCGCTCGGCAGTCTGACGGGCACGGCGCCGAACCTTGTGAATAACACGCAGTGGCTGGTGCGCGCCGATCACAACGTGAGCGACAATCACCGGCTGAATTTTCGGTACAACAGCGGCGACAATGAGCAGATCTCCGGCCAGGCGACACCAGCTGGCTTGACCTCCGTTTCGTTTTCGCTTCCGAAGGCGGCAACGATGGCTTGGAATTGGACGGTTAGTTCGAACACGTATGCCGAACTGCGGACTAGCTTCGCGCGGCAAGAAACTGGAACGGTCAGCAGCGATCCTCGTAGCGAAACGATTCCTTCGATCGAAGTGAATTCGTTGGGACTGACCGGCTTTAACGCAGCGGCGTCGCGTACCGCCATCGGTCTCGCGGTAAACCTGCCGCAGGCGCGCGCGAATAATATCTATCAGTTGCAGTACACAGTGGGTCATATCCGCGGCAATCACACTTACAAAGCCGGCATTGATTTCCGTGAGCAGCATATCAAGAGCCTGTTCCTGCCGACGCTGCGCGGACGGCTGGCCTACGAGCGCTTGCAGGACGTGGTCGACGATCTGGCGCAAACGTCGCAGATCAACGCTCCGCTCCGCGGCGGCGCGACGTTCTATTACAACCGTTTCAAGGACTACATGTTCTTCGTGCAGGACGAGTGGCGCGTCACACCGAAGTTTACGTTGAACTACGGCATTCGCTACGAATCGCCCGGTAATCCTTTCCTCGATCTGCAACGGTTGAACGATTCCATTGTCTCGGCGAACAACAACGATGCCCGCTACCGGATGGACAAAGCGCCGCCGCGCGATAACAATAACTGGGCGCCGCGCATCGGTTTTAACTATCGGCTCGATGGCGGCATCTTCGGCCAAGGGAAGTCCGTCGTTCGCGGCGGCTACGCCAGGACGTACGATTTCGCCTTTATCAATATCGGCCTGAACATCTTCTCCGCGTTCCCATTCCAGAATTCGGTGACACTGGCGCCGCGCACGCCGAACTCGATGCCGGCTTTGCTTGGCGCGCGTCTGACGCCCATTTCGGCTCCGGATTTCCTCGTCCGCACGATCGTCGATTCGAGTCTGCGCTCGCCGTATGCCGAACAGTTCAGCGTGAACGTCCAAAGGCAGCTCGGCAACGACTGGTCGTTCACGGCCGGTTGGGTCGGAACAAAGGGTTCGGCGTTGTTCCAGACCGTTGACGGGAACCCGACGACCGGGCCTTCGGCGTCTGGCGGATTAGTTAGAGTCAATCCCTCGCGAGGCGTAATCCGGCTCCGGGCGAATTCGGCGTCGTCGATCTATCATTCGCTGCAATTGTCGGCGGAGAAACGGTACAGCAAAGGGTACAATCTCGGTGCGCACTACACGTGGTCGAGCTTCATCGACGACGCGTCGGAGATCTTCAATCCAGCGGTCAACGGTGACGTCGCGGTAAGCCAGGACAGCTTCAACCGCCGCAACGACCGGGGCCGTTCGACCTATGACCGCCCGATGTGCCTGACGCTAACGATGGTCTACGACGTGCCTAAAGAAGGCATTCTGAACCGAATCTTCCCCGGTATGCAATTCAACGCGTTCTGGACGGCGCAATCCGGCGCGCCCTTCACGCCGCTGAATGGCACCGATCCGTTACGCCGGTTGTCCGGTATCGACGGTCTGGTCGGCAACGCAATCCGCCCGAACGTCGCGTCGAGCCTCGACATTTCGAGCCAGACGATCAACGATCTGTATCCGACCCGGACCTCGCTTTTCCAGGTTCTGACCGCGACCAACACCACCACCGGACTCGGGAACGCCGGCCGCAATTTATTGCGTGCCGACGGCATCGGCAATCTCGATCTTGGCGTGTCGCGCAACATCGAAATTCTCGCCGACGGACGGTTGAGAGCGCAGGTCCGCGCGGACATGTACAACATCACCAACACGCGCAACTACGGCATCCCCGAGTCGCGCGCGAATTCGGCCAACTTCCTGAACCAGTGGGGCACCGATGGCGGCAATCGCCGCATCCAGATGGCCTTGCGGTTCATTTTTTAGCAACAATCCGCGGCCGGCGTTCTTGTAACGCCGGCCGCAAGTTGCTCTTCTAAAGAGAGTATGAAAACTTTACTGTTCGTTCTTACCGCCGCGCTTCCGGTTCTCGCGCAAAAAGAAAACCCGCACGACGCGCGCCTCGAAGAGGCAGGCGTCGTGCTGCAAGAGATCATGGACACCAAGGATAAGGCCATTCCGCAGGATCTGCTCGACCGCGCCGAATGCGCAATCGTCGTGCCTGGCGTGAAGAGCGGCGCGTTCATCGTCGGCGGCAAATATGGCCGTGGTTTCGTCACCTGCCGCAAGAGCGGCGGCGGTTGGAGTTCGCCCGGTTCGGTGAAAGTCGAGGGTGTTTCTGTCGGATTTCAAATCGGTGGTTCGGAAACCGATGTCGTGATGCTGGTTATGAACGAGCGTGGCGCGAAGCGTCTGTTCGAAAAGAGCAAATTTACCGTCGGCGCCGAGGCGATGGCCGCGGGCGGACCGGTCGGCCGTACGTCATCGGCGGAAACCGATGCGACGATGCGCGCCGAGATTCTTTCGTGGTCGCGGTCGCGTGGCCTGTTCGCTGGTGTTTCGCTCAAGGGCGCGACCATGCGCGAAGACGCCGACGCGAACGAAGGCCTCTATGGCCCGAAGAAGTTGAAGAACATCGACATCGTGATGGGCGGCAAACAGCCCGCGCCGGCGTCGGCGGGCAAGCTGCTGGGCCTGCTGAACAAGTACTCCTCGCGCAAGGGAAAGTAAGCGTCCTGACCGAAACCTGACACGCGCCGCCTATACTCGTAGGCGATGGCGCGGTACTGGCGAGTATGGCTTTGGACGGCGATCGGCGGTCTTTCCGCCGTGTTGTCGTTGCTGGCATGGAAGCTGGTTGAGCAGGATCGCGCGCTCGCGGTGCAGCGGGAAACGGAACGGCGAGAGCCTGCGGCCGATCGCGCGGTCGCCGCGTTGGAAAGGCGGTTGGCGGAGGTCGAACGAACGCTCGGTTCTCCTGCGTGTCCGCCGAACGGCGTTTGTGTGCGCCTTCGAGGCGGACGGATCGAGGTCTGGCCGCCGGGCCGGTTGCTGTACCAGCCCGGATTCGCCACGCCGCCCGAGGTGCAATCACCCGCGCTTGCCGCCGCCGCCGATCTCGAATTTCGCGCAGCCGATTCCCGCGCGGCCATCCGCGCATTACAAGCGATTCCGGCGGCCGATGCGCGTATGCGCGCCGCGCTATTGGCGCGGTTGGCGCGCAATCATCGCAAGATCGGCGATGAGGCCACGGCGCGCGTGAACTTCAACGAGTTGATCAAGCTCGGCGACACACCGATCGGCGGTATGCCCGCGGCGCTGGCCGGCAGTCTCGGGCTTGGCGAGGACGCGATGCGACGGGAACTGGATTCGCGCCGCTGGGCGATTTCTTCCGCGGTCTTTCGTGCGCTTGCGCCGGACGCGCCGGCGGCGCCGCTGGAAGAGGCCGTCGAACGCTTGACCGAGTCCGGTGTTGGATCCGTTGCCGAGCGCTCGGCGGCAAACGGCGTACTTCAGATCTGGCGCGCAAGCGGCGATCAAACCGTCGCGTATCTGACTGCTGAGGCCGAGGCCTGGAAGCCCGCGGTTCCGGCCGGTTATGCGGTTCATTTCGGCGACGCGAGTGCATCCGCCGCGATTCGTCTCGCTTCGGCGACAGGGCTACCGTGGACGCTCCAGATCACAGGCGCCGGAGACCAAACGCAGCGCCGCGAGTGGATGGCCGCGGCGGCGCTTGGGGTACTACTCGCGCTGATCGCAGCGGCCGGATGGGCGATCGACCGCGCCGTGCGGCATCAACTCGCGCTTGCGGCCGATCAGTCGAATTTTGTGTCCGCCGTTTCGCATGAATTCCGCACGCCGCTGACCACGCTGAAGCAGTTGACCGAGTTGTTGCTGCAGGGCCGTGTGGCTACCGAGGCTGATCGGCTGGAGTACTACCGGCTGCTCGATGCCGAGAGCGATCGCTTGCGAAGAGTGGTTGAAGGGATGTTGACGTTTGGGCGGCTCGACGCAGGCCGGGCGGTTCTGCAATTCGAACCCATCGACGCCGGGTTGATCGTGGCCGAATGCGCGCGCGAGGCCAAAGCGCATCATCCGGGCTTCGAGTTCGATGTCGCCATCGAAACTTCAAAGCCGGCGCGCGCCGATCGCGATGCGCTGCGGATCGCGATCGGCAATCTGGTCGAAAACGCCGTGAAGTATTCGCCCGGTGGTGCGAAGGTGTGGGTGTCGGTGGTCGATCAGGGGCGCGATGTCGGCGTGGCCGTGCACGATGAGGGGATCGGCATTCCGCGGCACGAACAGAGGCGCGTTTTTGATAAATTTGTCCGCGGTGAAGAGGCGAGGCGTCTGGGGCTGCGTGGCACGGGCGTGGGACTGGCGACGGTGAAGCAGTTGGCGTTGTATCACGGCGGATCGGTGGCGGTGGAGAGCGAGCCCGACAAGGGAAGCACGTTCACGCTGCGGCTGCCGAAGTGGGGGAACGGATGAGAATTCTCGTTGTTGAAGACGAACCGGCGATCGCGCTGGGATTGAAAAACGATTTGCAGTTGGAAGGCTACGATGTCGAGGTGGCGAGCGACGGCGAAGCGGCGTCGAAGCGGGCGGTCGAGGGCGCGTTCGACTTGATCCTCCTCGATATCATGCTGCCCAAGAAAGACGGATTCACGATTTGCCGCGAGGTCCGCCGCGCGGGCGTGAAGACGCCGGTCATTCTGTTGACGGCGCGCGCGCAGGAAACCGAGAAGGTCCTGGGGCTTGAACTCGGAGCCGACGATTACGTCACCAAGCCGTTCAGCCCGCTGGAACTGCGCGCGCGGATCAAAGCGGTGCTGCAGCGGACGGCGGAAGAGCGGAAGCCCGTGCTGCGGTTCGCCGAAGCGGAGATCGATTTCGAGCGCGGCACGGCGCGTTCGAACGGTGTGCTGGTGGAGTTGACGCCGTTGGAAATGAAAGTGCTCGAGTCGTTGTGGCGGGCCAACGGGCGGCTGCTGTCGCGCGATCAACTGCTCAACGCGGTGTGGGGGCACGGCGTGGCGATTACGGATCGCGTTATCGACAACCACATCATGAATCTGCGGAGAAAGCTGGAACCAGCGCCCGCCGAGCCGCGGTTTATATTGAGCGTGCGCGGATTGGGCTATCGCTTCGTGACCGAATCCTGACAGGCCGCGGACGAAGAAAGGAGACAGCGCCGTCATTGTGGAACCATGCGACACCTACTGATCCTCATACTCACTATCGCGCTCTGCACCGCGCAAAGCGCCGACACCAAGAAAGCGCAAAGCCTGATGCAGGCCGCGCAGGCCAAGGAGACGATCGCGGGCGATTTGAAAGGCGCTATCGATCTGTACCGGCAAGCGGCGAAGGCGGCTCGCGCCGATCGCACCGTCGCAGTGCAGGCGATGCTGAAGGTCGCTGAGTGCCAGGAGCGCCAGGGCGCGGCCGAAGCGCGTAAGACCTACGAAGAGATCGTGCGCAATTTCAGTGACCAGAAGGTGGCCGTTGAATTGGCGCGGAGAAAGTTGGGCGTCACGGCGGCGACGGAGACTCGCACTCGGCTGCTGTGGGATAACGCGATCGATACGTGGGGCCGCGCGACGGCCGACGGTCGGTACCTTTCCTTCGTCGATTGGTCGACCGGCGATTTGGCGATTCGCGATTTGGTGACTGGCGAGAACCGGCGAGTAACGAATAAGGGCGGCTACGAGAAGGCGCTCGGCGAGGTGGAGAGGAATTCGATTTCGCCGGACGGGAAGCGGGTGGCCTTTGCATGGGATAGTTGGCAGCCAAAGGCGATTGAGTCGAAGACAATTTACTCTCTGCACTTGATCGACGCCGACGGCAAGAATGAGCGGGTCCTGCGGGAGTTTCCCGAGGATGGTTATGTCGAACCGCTCGGCTGGTCCGCTGACGGGAAGTGGTTGTTGGTTTTTTCCACCGCCGGGCGGACGATCCCGAGGAGCCGGCTGGAAATGGTCGCGGTGGATTCCGATGATTGGAAGATTCTTCTCGAATTCAACTCGTGGGCCATGGATGATGCGCTCTTCTCCCCCGATCAGAAATGGGTCGCGTATACGGAACGCCCGAACTTTGGCAGTGAGGCGAGAGTTCTTCGGGTAGTGGGAACCGGTGGGTCGAAGGCCCGGGTCACTATATCCGAGGCGGCCACACTGCTTGGTTGGACACCGGATGGGAGCGGAATCGTATATCGGAAGAAACAGGGCGAGGCCGCCCGTTTGTTCGTGCAGAATCTGACTGCGGGAAAAGCGGCGGGAGACGCACGGGAATTACGCATGCAGGCTTCCGGCGATAGTGTCGCTTTTGCTCTGACTGCGAAGGGGACCTTGCTCTATGGCACCAACAATGGTCGTTTGGATGCGGAAATTGTCCCGCTTGACGCATCGGGAATTGCCGGATCGGCCGAGTCTAGTGTCCTGTCTCATATAACTATGTACATATAGGCAGAGTTGCCTCATACTGGGTCATGTTCATCCCAGCAGCTCCCTTGGCGGTAGAAGCGAGCC
>Ga0194121_10002970_pt1 | contig 26266 bp, 15 predicted proteins | sample TA2MahCa50mmetaG_FD_148609 | JGI IMG/M metagenome (GOLD analysis project Ga0194121, IMG submission 148609) | Freshwater microbial communities from Lake Tanganyika, Tanzania - TA2015020 Mahale Deep Cast 50m | ecosystem: Environmental > Aquatic > Freshwater > Lake | place: Tanzania: Lake...
TTTGTCCGTGGCCTGCGTTGGCTCGGTCCTTACAGCCCGCGTTGGGGATGCTCGGACCTCGCCGCCTTGGCCACAGCCAAAATCCCTCGCCGCAGGACCCCGCGCAATTTTCGGACACGCTCTAAGCGCCAGCGCGCCAAGCGCAAAGATGCGCTTCAGACCGCGGATAATGGTTCTCTATCAGAATGCGGCTGATCCGCCGCAGGCTCGCGGCGTTTGGTGTCCACCCTTCAGGGTGCCTGTCGCCCCCAAACACGCTAAAGCGTGGACACCAAACGGGCGTCGATTGCCCAAATGAGGAATTGCCGCGCGCGATGACCGCGATGACTTGGGCCTGGATTTTTCTATTGCCATGGCGGCGGCAATCATTAGCCTACGTCCCCTTGATAAAAACACGAACGAGAGGTCCAATTGAATAGCGAACTCTGCCGAAAAGCCCTGGAAAAAGTTGTCAACCCGAACATCCTCGTCAATGTTGTCTCGAAACGCGTGAGGCAACTCACCAGCGGCGGGACGGGCAGCCGCCCGCTGATCTCCGAGACCGCCGGACTGGGCACGGCGGACATCGCCTTGATCGAGATCATCGAAGCGAAAATGGGTCACGAACTGGCCGAGGATAACCCGCTCCTGGAACCCGTCCGGAAAAAGAGGAAACGTGCGTAGAGTTCCTTGCCCGACATTTTGACCAATTCGAAGGCGCGGCGGGATTACCATATCCTGGAGACGTTCGAGGCGGGCATCGTCCTGAAAGGCACGGAGGTCAAATCCTTGCGCGCGGGGAAGGGCCAGATTCGCGACGCCTTTGCGAAGCTGGAAGGCGACGAGGTATTCCTGCACAACGCCCATATCGACGAATACACCCACGGCAACCGCGAAAATCACGACCCCAAAGCGGTCCGCAAGCTTCTCCTCCACAAAACCGAAATCCGCAAGTTATTCGGACTCGCCTCCGTGAAAGGCAACGCGCTGGTCCCGCTGGCGTTCTACTGGAAGAAGGGCAAAGTGAAAGTCTCCCTGGGCGTCGGGAAAGGAAAAGCCCAATATGACAAGCGCGACGATCTGAAAAAACGGGAAGCCGACCGTGAACTGAAGCGTGCGACCGCGATGCGATATAAAGGGACTCTTTAAATCGTTAAAAGGGTGCGCTCACGCTTTAGCCGCCGCCTCGTCCTTCTTCCACTTGCGTTTCGGCGGCTTGACGACCAGGCCTTTCTTGATGGCGCTGGCGGCGACGCGGATGTAGCGGACCTCGCCGTTGACCACGGCCTTGACGCGCTGGAGGTTCGGAAGAAACCGGCGCTTGGTGATCGCGGTCACGTGCGTGCCGATGCCGCCTTCTTTTTTCGGTTTGCCGCTCCGCCAGATAATGCTGCCCTTGCGCGGGCCTTTGCCGGTTAATTCACAGAATCTTGCCATAACAATCGTCGCTCAGAATTTAAGGAGGCAAGACCGTAGCGATCCGCGGTGTTGTTGCAAGCACTTTTTCCGCGCTTCACTCCCGCCAACCGTGGGCGTTGCGCACGGCGACCATGGCGGAGAGAATATCGTTCCACGTCTGCTGTTTCATCATGACCGCATTCGGGAACATGCAGCCGTCCCAGCAAATGTGTTTGATCGCTTTGGTGACATTCCCCTTTTCGTCCCGAAGCCAGTGGCCGGCGTCGCGCGGAATGTTCAATTTCCCGTTCGGGTCAGTTGCCAGGCAATGACGGCCCGTCTTATCGTGTGAACCCGAGCCTTTCACGGTGGCGTCGTTTTGAGCGACGTGGAAATCGATGGTCCAGGGACGCAAAGCGGAGGTCAGTTTCTTCAAAGCTTCCTGGAGTTTCCCCTCGTCTTTCCAATCGAATCCCTGCGGGAGGAGCGCGTCTGCCGGCGCGTTGTAACCCAGCGTGTAAAGGAGCGTGTGCGCCATGTCCGCCTGGAAGCCGAGCGTCTTGGGACGGCCCACCGCCTCCAGCAGCTTGACCATTTCCCGCCAACTGTGCATGCCGCCCCAGCAAATCTCGCCCTCGGCCGCGAGACGCTCGCCGAAGCCTTCGGCGATCGTGCAGGCTTCTTTGAACGTTTCCGCGATCCGTTTCGTGTTTCCGGCCGGGTCCTTGTCCCAGTCCGCCGGACCGCAAGCGGAGTCGATGCGCACCACGCCGTAGGGCCGCGCGCCGAGGTCGCGCAGTTTCTTGGCAATCCGGCAAGCTTTGCGCACTTGTTCGGCAAACTTCTTCCGTTCTTCGTCGCCGCCCATGGCCGAACCGCCTCCCGTGGGCGGCCAAACCGGGGCCACGACCGATCCGACCACGAATCCTTTCCCGCGAATCTTATCGGCAAGCCGCTTCAAATCGTCGTCGGAGATATCGATGCTGATGTGCGGGTCGAAGAGAAAGAGATCCACGCCATCGAACCTGGTGCCGTTCAACTGGGCCTTGGCGGTCAGGTCGAGCATGGTGTCGAGGTCGATGCAGGGTTCGGCGCCGGGGCTACCTTTGCCGACCAGGCCGGGCCACATCGCATTGTGGAGTTTCGGATAATTGTTGCCTTGGCTCATGTCAGAATCCTTTCGCTACAATCCATTCATCAGTCGCAGTTCTTGTGGGAATAGTTAGTAACAGGCGCGGCATCTCAATCAATGCCAAAGATTCCAAACATTCGGCTTTTCCTTGAATTCTACTTTTGCCGACGGCTAATCTCTCGCCACGCAATCCAACCGCACCCATCATGAAAACTGCTCGCACTTCGGAACCACTTCCTATGAACCAACCCACTCCTTCGCCCCTCCCAGGAGGGGACATGAGCCCTGCGACGTCGAACGGCGCTCCCCTCCTGGGAGAGGAAGGGGTGGGTTCATGGGCCGTAAGCAGGTCCGATAAGCACAAGGAGCCTTCCACGAACGGTCCCCTCCAAAGCCACCCCGACGCCAAACTGGATCGCCGGTCGTTCCTGACTACGGCGGCGGCGGCGGCGGCGGCCGTGCTTGCGCCAGCCTCGCGCGCCGCGGAACGCGATTGGACCGGGCGACGCCCCGTGCGTTACCCCGACCCGGATATCGTCGTTCTCGACAAGAAGTTCGAGAAATACAAACTGGGCAACACGCCGATCCTCCGGCTTCACACCGGCACGCTCTGGGCGGAAGGCCCGGCCTGGAGCGCCGTTGGCCGCTTTCTTCTGTGGAGCGATATTCCCAACAACCGCCAGATGCGCTGGCTCGAAGAAGACGGCCATGTCAGCGTTTTTCGTCAGCCTGCCGGGAACAGCAACGGGAACACGTTCGACTGGGAAGGCCGCCAGATCGCTTGCGAGCACGGCAACCGCCGCGTCGTGCGCTACGAGCACAACGGCAAAATCACCGTGCTCGCCGACAAATGGCAGAGCAAGCCGCTCAACGCGCCTAACGACGCCGTCGTGCATCCCGACGGCGGCATCTGGTTCACGGATCCCGGCTATGGCAGCATGATGAACTACGAAGGAAACAAAGGGGCGCTGGAGATCAAGGAAGCCGTCTATCGGATCGACGCGAAGAGCGGCAAGCTCGAACTCGTGACCGATGACATGTACAAACCCAACGGCCTCTGTTTTTCTCCCGACTACAAGAGGCTCTACGTCGTCGATACGGGCGGACCGACTCGCCAGGGCATTCGCGTTTATGACGTGGATGGCGCCAAGCTGCGCAACAGCCGCAAGTTCACATCGATGGAATTAAACGGCAAAGAAGGAGTGGCCGACGGCATCCGCGCGGACGTTGATGGCAACATCTGGGCGAGCGCAGGATGGGTCGGAGATGGGTATGACGGGGTTCACATTTTCACGCCGGATGGCCAGCGCATCGGCCAGATTCTCTTGCCGGAAATCTGTTCGAACGTTTGCTTCGGCGGCACGAAACGCAATCGCCTCTTCATGACCGGCAGCCAGTCCCTCTACGCGGTGTACGTGGAGACTCAGGGGGCGCACATCACGTAGCCGCGACTCATTCAGTCCACGTCGGGGAGCACGCGCGCCCTCGCGGGTATGCTCACCGGAAGCGGCCGTTCGCCCGGTGGATAAACGACCACGATTTTCAGCCGCCCCTCACTATCTGCGTTCATCCGCCTCTCTCTGCGGTTCAACGCGAAGTTATTTTTGCACAGACCCTAAGGTTCATCGGCTGGCCTTGCGAATCGCGGAATCGATACTGGTGCGCATTTCCTCCTGGAAAAGTAGTTGAGCCCACGAAACACACCAAACACACAAAAACCAAAGCCGCCAAGGAAGCGATCCTATTCAACCGGTGAGTGTCTCTCGGGGTTCCGCTCCTTCGCCTTTCGTGCTTTTCGTGTATTTCGTGGGATCAATTGCTGTTTTGAGGCTCATGGCATGGACGGGCACCTTCCGTTCCTGCAGCGACTTGATCAACGTGACGAGTTTCTGGCGTTTGGCCGGATTCTCCAACCCGTAATCGTTGTAGCGGAGGATCGCGTTGGGATCCGCTTCGTGAGCATATTGGAAGGCTTTGGCGATGTAGTCCGGCCCGATGATTTGCAGCCAGAGCGAATTTCGCAGGACATTCGTGCCGCCGCCATCAGCGAGCGCTTCGTTCACGACATCCCAGGCCTTGATCTTGCCCTTGTAGCGGCCAACTACTGTGTGAATGTGATCGCGCATCCGCTGGAGCAACTCCTCGCGGGAGGCGCGCGGCCCGGCATAACCGCGGCCAAAACCGTCGAAACCACCGCCCAATCTTCCACGCCCAGGCGCGTTCGTTCCGGCCGCATTCGTGTTTGTGACGGAGGCGGGCGAGACGTTGGCGACTCCCGGCGGCGGCGGATTCGTGCCGGCGAAAACCCAGTTGGGCGTCTGGCTGTGCCACACGAGCGTGTGGCCGACGACGAACATGTTGTTGCTCAGGCCAAAGTTCACGAAAGCGTCAGCCGGGTCGAAATTGTAGCCGCCGGCGCCTTCTCGCGGATGGATGAGTTGCCACTTCGTGTCATTCTCCGCGGTGACCTGGTTGAACTGTTCTTTGACGAGAGCGATGTCTTGCTCGACCTGCTCCTGGGTCCGGTTAAAGCCGCCGGCCTTGCCCGTCGCCATGCCCCGGTTGATGGCTGCGCCGACAAGGAAATGGTCTCTGAAGGCGTCCTTGAGGGCGGCTTTGTCCGCGGCGTTGGCGATTGCAGTTGCAGCCAGCAGCACCGCGGCCAGCAGGCGGATGCGTGGATTGAGATGTGAGATGCGGGTTTTCATCTCTCGCCCAGTTCATGGTTTGAAAATGAGTTGGGAGAATTGGTAGAGCGCCTTTCTCCAGTGCTGGAAATCGTGGGCGTGTTCATCCACGTGCCAGATGTGCGGGACGCTCTTTTCCTTCAGATAGGCGTGGACGCCCTGGCTGACGCGAATCAGACCGTCCTTGTTGCCGCACGAGAGATAGAGGAGTTTCAGTTGCCTGGTCGCCTTGTCTGGGTCGGGAACAAGTTCCGCCGCCGGCTTCGTGTTCGGCGCAGAAGAAAAACCGCCGACCCAGGCGAAGGTGTCAAGGTTGGCCAACCCGAAGTTGAGCGATTGTCCACCGCCCATCGAGAGTCCAGCGAGCGCGCGACTATCCCGATCTTTCTTCACGGAATACTTCGACTCGATGAACGGAAGGAGGTCGTTGAGCAAATCCTTGTCGAACTTCGCGAAGGCAGGCGCCGTGGCCATCGCGTTGGTTCCGACGCGGTCGTTCGGTTGGGCGCGGCCATTGGGCATGACGATGATCATCGGGACGGCTTTCTTGTCCGCGATGAGGTTGTCGAGAATGATTTCCGGGCGGCCGCCGCGACGCCATTCCTCCTCATCGCCGCCAATCCCGTGCAGGAGATACAGGACGGGGTACTTCGTGTCCGCAGTATATCCAGACGGCGTATAGATGACGGCCTTGCGCTTGTTGCCGACGGACTTGGAGTCGTACTCAACCCTCTCGAGCTTGCCGTGCGCGATGCTCTCGCGCGCTTTGTCGAAACTTTCTGCCGGGGCCGGGAAGGCCGGTTTGTCGTCCGGCCCAAGCGTGATGGGTCCGCCGAATCCGCCGCGACCGCCGCGCCCTCGCTGGCCGGAGGCAGCGGGGGGTTGGGTCGCGGCCGGCTCGCGTTTCGCCACGAATTCCTGAGTTCCAAAAGCACTGACTTTGCGCGTGAACTTGATCTCCTTATCGCCCACTTTGCCGGTGTATTCGATGCGCACTTCGTTGTCCTGGATCTGGCGGATTTCCACAAACGTCAGCGTGTCGCCGGCGAGTTTGGCTTCCTTGAACTCGACGTCCCGTTTCTGCCCGTCCACCTCGGCCGTGGCTTTGGCGGTCAATTTTCCGTCGGTCATTTGGAGCGTAAATGCGTATTTCTGCCGGCCAATCGGAGAGTCGAACTCTCCCTGCCACTGGCCGGATACGTCCGCGGCGCGCGCCGCGGCGGTCAACAAGCCGCAGAACGCGAGGACCAGAATGTTCATCAAGGATGGGGTAGTCTTCATGGTATCTCTGGATGGTTGAACGGAAGCGTTGGTTTCAGGAATCTTTGAAATGATTCTTGAAAAACCTGTCCGAGCCTCCCACTCTCTGACCCCATTTTCGCGGTTTGCGAAATCAGGCTGTGGTGGGACATTAACTGCGGACACGGACTCAACCGCCGGCGAACTTCAGGGATCCGTGCAATTCCGTCAACGCGTGGCTCTGATCCGACATCGTTTTTGAACTTATGGCTGAAGCTGTGAACTCGAACCTCAGGCGCAAGGGATCTTCCTGGGTGCGCAAATTGGCGTGGATCTCAAGCGCGGTCATCGCGCTGCTGGTGGCGGTTTATTTCGTCGCGACCAGTTCCGCATTTCTGAAAGCCTGGGTCTTGCCGCGAGTCAACGCGGCGATCGGCGCCCAGGTCAATGCCGAACAAATTACCCTCCGTCCCTTCTCTCAACTCGTCCTGCAAAAGCTGCGGCTCCAAACGACAGGCCCCGAACCGCTCCTGACCGCCGACGAAGCCCGCGTGCGCTACGATCTCCTGGCGATTCTCCGCGGCTACATCGACGTGCACGAGGTGTCGCTGGTCGCGCCCCAGGTCCACATCGCGATGGATGCGGAAGGCCGAAGCAATCTGGATGCGCTGTTGCCGCGGCCAGGCGCGCCGGCTGCTCAAACTGCTCCGCCCGCCAAAGCGGGCCAGTTGAACGTGAAGAACGTCACCTTGAAAAATGGCAAGGCGCGGGTGGTCGTCCGGCAGAAGGATGGAACCGCTCAGTCGCTCGACGTGGAGAATCTGAAGCTGACGCTAGACCAATTGCGCAACGGCGCTTCCGGAAAAATCAATCTGTCCGCCGATTTGAAGTACGATCAAACCGCAGTGCCCTCTCAACGCAACGGCACGGACCGGGCGCAGGCGAAGTTCCTGGGCGAGCTTGATGTGGCGTTCGACCCGCAATTGAGGCCCAGTTCCGTCAAAGGCGCCCTGCGCGCGGATTTGGTGAAAGCCGAAGGCGCCTTCAGAGATCTCATGGGCCTGGCCGCCGCGCTCCAGGTCGAGACCACGCTCAACGAAATCCGCCAGCTCTCGCTGCGCTTTGAGCGCGGGGGCAAAGCGCTCGGCGGCATCGGTGCGAGCGGCTCGTTCGATCTCGAGAAACGCGAGGCCCGCCTGAAGCTCGACGTCCAATCCATCGACCGGCAAGTGTTGAATCTCCTCGGAGCGGCGCGCGGCTGGGATTTCGGCGATTCCGCGCTGAGCGCAACCGGCACGGTGGAGTTGGCGCAGAAGGGAACCGCGATTTCCGCCGCCGGTTCGATCTTGGGAAACCGCTTCGGCATTCGCCAGGCGACGGGATTGACGCCGCCGTTGGATTTGAACCTCGATTACCAGGTCAATCTGAACCTGGAGCAAAAGGCGGCCACCGTCGAAAAGCTCGCGCTCTCCGGCAAGCAGGATCAGCGCGACCTGATTCAGGCGTCGCTGAATCGTCCCATGCGGCTGAACTGGGGCGCCGCGACCGCGAGCGTGCCGGATTCCACACTGGAACTGGCGATTCGCGATTTCAACCTTCGGGACTGGCAAACCTTGCTGGGGACGAACCTGCCCGCCGGGCGCGTCAACCTCCAGTGGACGCTCCAGACTTTGCAGGACGGCAGGAAGCTGAGCACAAAGCTCGCGGGCGACATTCAAGAACTGGCGGCGCAGATCGGCACCAACCAGATCGAACAGGCCCAGGCGCGCTTTTCGATCAGCGGCCAGGTGGCGGACCTGAGTGTGGTGGATCTGGACATGTATCGCCTGGAACTGCTGCGGGGAAACCAAGTCGTGGCCTGGAACAGCGGCTCGCTCCATCTCAATCTCGTGAAAGACGAAGTCAATCTGAAGACCGACACCGAGGCGTCGTTGCCGGAGTTGCTCAAGCAATTTCCCGTTCCGGATCTCAAGGTCTCGGCCGGTTGCATCAAAGGAACCACGGCCTTCACGCAGAGCGGCGCGAAGCGCGCGGCTTCGGGCCAGTTGCAGCTCTCGAATTTCACGGGCGGGTTCGGCGATTACGCGCTGAAGGATTTTGGGACATCAGTGGACTTCAACGGCGAGCGGACCGGGAACGAGGTTCAGATTCAACGCGCCCAACTCACGTTTGCGCAAAGCGGAGCGGTGGGCGGCACCGTGGATTTGTCAGGCCGTTGCCATCTGACGAACGCCGCCGCCCAAATCGCCTTCAAGTTCGCGGACGTGAACCAGCAGCTTCTGCGTCCCTTTCTTGAAACCGCGCTGGGCGATCTGCAACTGGTGAGCGTCGCACTGAACGGCGAAGGCACGGCCAGCTACGATCCCAAGGGCGCTTCCGCCCTGAAGGCCGATCTCGCGCTTGCGAACTGGGCCATGAAAGATGCGAACGGCCGGTTCCCGGCGACGCCCGTGAATGGCCGAGTTCAAGTCGATGCCGCGCTGCGGCAGCCGGAGATCAACATCAAACAACTGGTCGTGGACCTGAGGCAGGGCGTGTCGAGCGCCGGCCATCTGGATGTGAACGGCAAATTCAATCTTACGAACTTCACCGGCGCGGGCGCCTTCAAGATTTCAGACTTCAGTCAAACGGTCCTGGCGCCGGTCCTGGCCCCGGCCCTCGGCGACAACAAACTTGTGTCCATCGCGGTCAACGGCAGTGGGACCGCCGGCGTCGATCCGAAAGGCGAGGCGGTGGTGCAAGCGGAACTCAAGGTCTCGAACCTGGTGGTGGAGGATCCGCAGAGGAAACTGCCGCGCACGCCACTCAGCGCGGAACTGCAATTGGACGGCTCGAACTGGAAGCAGGTCTTCGACGTGCGCCAGCTCGCGCTGAAGTTGTCGCCCACGGATCGCGCGCAGAATCAGGTTCAGCTTCAAGGCCGTGTGGATTTGAGCACGAACAACGCGGCGCCGAGCCAACTGACGCTTCAAGCCGAGTCACTGGACCTGACTCCATATTACGAACTGTTCGCTGGAAACGCGCCGGCGAATCAGCCTGCGAAAACGCAGCCAGCGGTTCCGGAACCGGACGAGCCCGCGCCCGTGACTTTGCCGGTGAAACAACTGACGGCCGATCTGAAGATTGGCCGATGTTACTTGCGCGACGTTGCGCTGACCAATGTCCAGGCCACGGCCAAGATCCATGGCCAGAATGTCACGCTCCAGCCGCTGCGATTCGCGCTCAACGGCGCGCCCGTGAGCGCGAAGGCCGTGTTGGATCTGGGCGCGCCCGGCTTCAAGTATGACGTGACGTTCAAGGCGGACAAAGTGCCGCTCGATCCTCTGGCGAGCACTTTCGGTGGACGAGCCGGCAGCGCGCTGCAAGGGATCTTGCTCGCCGACGCGCAGATCAAAGGCGCGGGAGTTTCCGCCGCCAGCTTGCAGAAGAATCTGAGCGGCCAGGTCGCGCTGAGTTTGACCAACTTAAACTTCGAGATCGTCGGCCGAAAGGTGAAGTCGTTGTTGGAGCCGATCGCGCTGGTGTTGCGCGTGCCGGAGTTGACGATGACGCCTTTGGAGTGGATCAACGCCAAGGCGGACGTGGGCCAGGGCAAGATAAACGTCGGCGAGTTCTCCGTGTTCAGCCAGGCTTTTTATGCAAACGGCCAGGGGCCGGTTCAACTGGCGCCCGGGTTGACCAATTCGGCGCTGGGGATTCCTGTCGCCATCGCGCTGCGCCGGTCGCTGGCGGAGAAAGCGCGCTTGATTCCGCAAGGCACGCCCACCAACGCCGCTTACGTTCAATTGCCGACCTTTGCCAAACTGGCGGGCACGCTGGGCGAACCCAAGACTGAGATCGACAAGCTTGTGATCTCCGGTCTCTTGCTCCAATCCGCGGGCGGCCTGCCCAAAGTGAATGAGAAAACGGGCAACCTGTTGCAAGGATTGGGCGGAATTCTGAGCGGTCAGCGGCCCGGCGCGGTGAACACCAATCTCCCGGCGGGCACAAACTCAAGCCCAGCGGCCCAAACCAACAAGCCTCCCAAATTCAACCCGCTCGATTTGCTGGAGCTAATCCCCAAGAAGAAGTAGGGCGCGAGCTGGGGAGCGCACGCGCCCTCGCGTGTGCCGACTGGCGCCTCGCAGTCGGATCGTCGTTAAATACCATCGCACCGAGTGTGACGATTCAGTTCGATGGAATGGAGTCGGCGAGGGCGCCGACTCCAGCACGCGGGGCGCGTGCGCTCCCCGTCCGCTCGCTCCGCGGGTCCACCCCATCACTGACCGGTCCTCCGGGCTTCCGTGGCAGCGATGTCGCCGAGCGACGGCGCGCGCCAGAAGTGGGCCCTTTCCTCGCGGTTGATGGCAATCAGCCATTGGCCGTCCGGCGAAAACTTGACCTGCTCGAACAACGAGCCTTCACCGGCCAGGGTCGCCACTTCGTGCCGCGTGGCCACATCCCACAGTTTGATCGCTTCATTCCCGTGACTGGCGGTCGCGAGCCGTTGGCCGTCGGGCGAAAAAGCAACGGCATGGACGCCGAGCAAATGGCCGCGCAGCACATCAAGTATTTTGCGTTCGGCCGGGTCCCAAAGATTAACCGTGCCATCTCCGGAGGAGGTCGCAAGCAGGCTGCCGTCCGGCGAGAACGCCATGCCGGACACACCCCAGTTCTGGGCCATGACGGTGGCGTTCGCGTTCGTCTGCCCTGTGACGAGGTCCCGGAATTCGATCGTCCCGCTGGAAGCAGGCACAAGCAGGTGCCTTTCGTCGGGCGCCACAATCACTGTTTCTCGCCATCGAGGGAAAGCGACCGGATCACCAATACTCCATTCCGCCTTCAGTTCCCACGAGCGTGTGTCGAACAGTCGAACATTGGAGCCGTAAGCCGTGTAAACCGCCAATGTAGTGCCTTGGTCCACGAGCGCGAACATGCCGGACCGAGATCCGCGCCCTCCAGGTCCTCCCGGACCGCCCGGCCCGAACCACCTGCCTCGGCCTCCTCCCAGGTTGGTGATCATGAGCCGCGTCGCCCAATCGAGCACTTTGACGCCGCCCCCAGAGGTGTGCGCATACACGCGGGCGCCATCCGGAGAAACCAGGACGCGCGAGATATCGTCTCCGAGCGCCGGGACGGGCTCGACCTCCTGCGGTGTGGTCAGGTTCCACGCGCTTACGGTGCGGTTTGAGTTCACGGTCAGCATGCGCTGGCTGTCCGGAAAGAATTCTACGCTTCGCACCGGAGAGGTAAGCGTGTCGAAGGATTTCTTCCTGGCGCCGGTTTTTGTGCTCCAGCCGAAAATCGTTCCATCTTTGCACCCGCTCACCAGTGTCTCCCCATTCGGATCCACCGCGACACAGTTGACCTCGGAAAGATGTCCGCGCAACACCGCCACGGCCCGGCGCGCCTGCACGTCCCAAATCCGCACCGTTTGATCTGCGCCCGCCGAGATGAGCCGTTGGCCGTCGGGCGCGAAGGTCAAATCGGGAATCCAGGAGACGTGGCCGGCCAATTCCCTCGCCATGGCGCCCGTTGCGGCGGAAAAGAGCCGGATCGTCGTCGAGGTCCCGGCAAACGACGGGCTGGCCGCCAGAAGATCGCCTTGGGGTGAGAACGCCAGCGCAGCAATGTCGGTCTCGAAAGCGTCGATGCTGCACCTCTGCAGTCCGGTTTCCAAATCGTGCACGCGGATCTGTCCCCCTTCCGAGAAAGCAATCTGTGCGGCGTCGGGAGAGAACGCCCACCGCCTCCACCCCTCCAATTGCTGCCGAGGCAATCGGAGTTCGATCTGCTGTTTCGCAAAGTCCCAGACGCGAACCGCCATGTCCTGCCCGAGCAGGAAGAGCTTCGTGTCGTCCGGACTGAATGCCAGGGCCTCCACTCTTCCTTCTTGAGGAATCTCCGCACCGAACTGACGCGTGGCAATCGTCCAGATTCTCACGGCAGCTCGCCGCGGACTGCTGCCGGGGAAAACGGCCGCCAGCGAACTGCCATCGTTGGAGAACGCGAAGGCTCTCGGACCAAACCCGCCAAACCCGCGCTCTTGAATCACCGCGACTTCGGTCTGCGTCGTCAGGTCCCAGAGCTTGAGCGGCCCCCGGCCTTCGCTCGTGGCCAGGAGCCGTCCGTTCGGAGAGATGGCAACGGCATCGATGGCGTTCGTTTGCCGCGGCAACGCGAATGCGGCGTCGCTGCGCGATTGGTTCCAGAAATAGCGCCATTCCCACTGGCGAAGATCCGTTGAGAGAGATTTGAGTTGAGAGTTGAGAGTTTCGCGCGCGCCCGACACTTTACTCTCAACTCCTTTGCTCGGCCGATTGCGGTTCAAGAGATCGACGACACGCCCCAGGTTGTTGGCCGCCAGCGCCTGTTGCATCAGGTTCATGTCGGAGTTGTAGGAACGGCGCAGGGCCGCGATTTCTTCCCGCTCCGCGCGTTCGCGCTGCCTGGCTTCGTTCTTCAGCGCGGCCTCGGCGGCGTGGTAGAGCCGGCTCTGCTCGATCTTGGCCTGAGTGGCTCGGATGGCCAGCCAGCTTCCCACCACCGCGGCCGCCACCAGCACGGCGGCGACCGTCGCGGTGGCCGCGACCATCACTTTGTTGCGCCGGACGAATTTTTGAATCCGGTACGCCGTGCTGGGCGGACGAGCCAGAACGGGCTCGTTGTCCAGATAACGCTGAATGTCCATGGCCAGACCGTTGGCCGACTCGTAGCGCCGCATGCGGTCCTTCTCCAGGCACTTCATCACGATCCAATCCAGATCTCCGCGGATCGCCTGCACGAGGATCGGGATCTTGGTGTGGCGCGCTTTGGTCAGCGCGGTGGCGTCCGTCATGTTCAGTGAACTCAGGCGCGTCGAGGGCCGCACCGGCTCCTCTTCCCGAATGATCCGCCGCATTTCGTCCAGGCCGGATTGCAGGAGGCGCTCGGGCTGGAATGGGGTCTGGCCCGTGAGCAATTCATAGAGCAACACGCCGAGCGAATAAATGTCGCTGCGCGTGTCGATATCCAGCCCGCTCATCTCCGCTTGCTCCGGACTGGTGTAGGCCGGTGTGCCGATGAAGGACTGGAATTCTGTGAAGAGGGTTTTGTCCGTGAGCCGTTGCTCCGTCGCCTTCGCGATGCCGAAATCAATCACCTTCGGCACCGGTGTGCCGTCGTGGAGTGTGACCAGAGTATTCGACGGTTTGATGTCGCGGTGAATCACGCCTTTCTGGTGCGCATGCTGAATCGCCTGGCAGACCTGGATGAAAAGCCGCAAGCGTTCTTCGTTGGTGAGATTGTTCTGGTCGCAATACTCCGTGATGCGGATGCCGCGCACCAATTCCATGACGAAGAACGGACGGCCCGTCTCAGTCGCGCCGGCGTCGAGCACCTTGGCGATGTTCGGATGGTCCATCATCGCCAGCGCCTGCCGCTCCGCCTCGAACCGGGCGATGACGCTTTTGGTATCCATGCCCAGCTTGATGATCTTCAACGCGACGCGACGACGCACCGGCTCTTCCTGCTCCGCCATGTAAACCACGCCGCAGCCGCCTTCGCCGATCTTTTGCAGCAACTTGAAACGGCCGATGCGATCGCCCGGCTTCTCCGTCACGCTGCTGACCACAGCCGTGCCTCCGGGGCCGGCCGCTCCGGGCGCGGAACCTCGGGCCACGGACGCGGCGGGGGTTTCGAGAAAGCTTCCGACCGTGTCCTGCTCGCGCAGCAATTCATCGACGCGTTTGCGGACGGCGCGATCATTCCCGCACGCCGCGCTCAAGAAAGCGGCGCGTTCTTCCGGGCCGGGTTTTTCCAGCGCAGCGAGGAAGATTTCCCGCAATCGCGGGGCCGCGGACGATTTCGCTTGGTCGTTCACAGGAATTTCACTTAACCATGCGCCAATACATGAAAAAGTCCGCAAAAATCTGGAAAACAAAGCAGGCCGGAGCATCCGCTCCGGCCCGATTCACCTGCTGGTCTGATCCTCAAGCTCAACGCCCACGAATCAGGTAAGGCGAGTCCGTCCCGGCGAGCCGCTCGACGTGCCTGGAACACGTCCGACTCCGGCTCGCTGGGGACAGGCTCGCCCTACCGTCTGGCGGAAGCGAGGGTGAAACCTAGCGAGTCGGTGAACAACCTGTCGATAATTGCGAACAAGCCTTCTTTTGAACGGAATGTCTCGCCCAGATCCCGGACCTCGGACTGTTCACCGGGAGGCAACGAGGCCGTTGCGAAACGCTTGCCGCGTCTTCTGCCAGGAGCGGATGGCCACGCACCGTTCGATCAGCGCAATGTCCAGGGCCAGGTATCGTTCCCAGGAAAGTCCGCAGAGGATCAGCCGTTCTTCGGGTTCAGTGCCGTCGGGGAGCGGATCGGGACGGAGCAACTCGGCGAAAGTCTCCATGTCAGGCTGACCGGTCAGGAGTGAGGCTACCATGGGTTTCAAGCAGGCACGGGTCATGGCTTTGGCTCAGCCCGCCGTGAAAGCAGAAAAGCCATCAGGTGATTGAAATCCTCCGGCGAGATCACGTCGGCGAAATTCTCGGGCATCAAGGAGGTTTCCGATTCGCGCCGGGATTCGATGTTGTTCTTCGGCACTGAAACTTCCTTGCCCGCCGAGTCGGCAAGAATCAGCAGCTCGCCCTCCTCGCGCCACGGCAGGCCGCTGACCACTTCGCCGTCCTTGAGCTTCAGAATGTGGGAACGGAAAGCGCGGTCCACATTGCGGTTCGTGTCCAGGACATCTTCCACCAAACGCTCCAAACCGCGATTGCCGATGCCATCAAGCTGCGGGCCGATCAATCCGCCCTGTCCATCGACGCGATGGCAAGAGGCGCAGTTCAGTGCGAACACGCGCAGGCCTTCCGTGGCATTCGCGGCGGCCGGCGCGTAAGCTCGGACTCGCTGCGCAAGCAAGCGGTCTCGCGCGAGATCCGCGGGCGCGAAGCCCTGGGTGAGCTTCTCCAACCGCGACGAAGCCGTCGGGTTGGCCGCGAGCAAACGGTCCTTCAAAGCGCGATTTTGTAGCAGAACCGGAGGCGCATGGCCGGCTTCGACCGCTTGCAGCAAGGCGTCTGCGCCCGCGGCATTCGCCGCCAAGGCCAGCGCCCACTTCAATTGCACGCGGTCCGGCGCTGATTTCAGGGCCGTCACAACCGCGGCGCGCGCGGAAGGCAAGTCCGCTTCCACCAGCGCCAGGCCGATCCCTTCACGCAAAGCCAGAGATTGATTGGCATTGGTCAGCGCCGGCGGCAAAGCTCTCGCGGCCGTCTCACGATCCAACGCCGCCAGCGCCCGCGCCGCGGCCACTCGGGCGTCGGCGTCGTAATCGGAACGGAGGGCCATCGGTTCAACCTGCGCGAGCACAGGCAGCCGAAGCCGGCCCGCCAGTTCGGCGGCGGTCTGCTGGCGGCGCGCGATGTCCCCCGGCGCAACGGAGGGCGACGTAACCACGGGCGGATCGAACCGCCCGAACGCAAGCCAGGCCCAGGCGTCGGCGGCGTCGCCATCCGTCACTTCCAGATAGGCTTCCTTGCCCGCATGCGCGGCGAGATCCCAGGTGGTCTTTTGCGCCGTGTCGTTGCGCGGCGGGTAGGCTTCCGCGAGCACCGCGCCGGTGTCCGAGGCGCGAAGGCGAACGACGTTGCGTTGATGCGGCGGGCGATTGGGTTCGCCCTGGTGGCCGGCGAGGTAAAAGCTCAATTGCGCCGGCAACGCGAACGCTCGCGAGCGCAACGTCCCGGTGAGCGCCTCGCCCAACGGATGGCTGGACAACAAACGCGCCCCTTGGCCATCGGCGCAGCCGCGCTCTTGAAAAGCCCAGGGATTGCGCGGATTGGCCGCGCCTTCCAACGGCGTGTTCCACCAGGCCGTGTCGGGCGTGGCTTGCAGGGCGCCGGTACAAAGTTCGGTTCCCCAACTCCGCAACGTTTCGCTCAGCTTCGCGCCGTTTTGCGTGACGCCTTGTTCGACGCTCGCGAACAGCGCGACCTGGAAATCGGTGTCCTCGGCGAACTTCTCGCGAACGAACGGCGCGATCTGTTCCAGTTCGGCAGCTGGCGCGTAGCGCGCGGCATGTTGCAGGGCGGCTGAAAGCGAGGCGCGGTTTTGATCCAATCGACTCAGGTTCCGCAAAAGGAAGGTTCCCGCACGCGACGATTTCACGCCGACCACTACGTCGGCCAGCGCCCGCGCCTCGGCGTCATTCCACCCTTCCTCCAAAACTTTGGCGAAGGTCGCATCGGTGTTGAGCTGATCGCGGGTTGATTTCCGGACGACGTAAAGCAAATGCGTGTCCTCAGCCGGCACGCGGGCGCGGAGTTCCAGGAGGTTCTTCACAAGGGTGGTTCCGGCGAGCCGGAATTTCCTCCAGGCTTCCGCCGCGCAGCGCTGCACCAGCGCGTCGCGGTCTTCGAGACCGTCGGTGGCTATCTCGTGTGCGGCCGCGATGTGATGAATGTCTGTCTCCGGATCGCTCCCAAGGTGCGGCCGGGAATCCTGATCGAAGATGTCCGCGGCGATGCGTTGCGCGTGAACGCGCGCCAGAAGGTCTGCCGATCGTGCAGCGTCGAGGAGATCCCCCGTCTTTGAAGCTTCGAGGCGGTGCAGCAGCCAGAGGAGATGGACTTGTTGAAATGCATTCTTCGGCCGCGCGAGAGCCCGCTGCAATGGGGCCACGGCGGGCTTGCCGAATTGGTCGAAGATAGCGTTCATCGCGAGCATGCGCCGCGGGAGGCTCGAGGAGGCAAGTTCACCAATCAACCCCGGGAGTTCACTCGGCAAAGCCAGCGGGCGCAGCCGCGCTTTTCCGTCCGGGCCTCTGTAAACCACGCGCCAGATGCGGCCGCGCTCGCGGTCGCGGCCCGGATGCATCAGCGGCACTTCGTAATGCCCGATGATGCGGTTGTAAAAGTCCGCGATGTAAAACGCGCCGTCGGGACCGAGTTGATTATCCACGGGGCGGAACCACGGATCGTCCGTCTTCACGAAATCGTCGAGTTCAACCGCCTGGGGAGTGGAGCCGTGGAATTCGAGGCGGTCGCGGTTGATCCGGCTGGTCATGACGTTGCCAACAAAAATATTGCCGTGAAACTCCGCCGGCCAGAGGTCGTCCGCGTAATAGAGCATGCCATCGATCGCGGTCGAGCCGTGGCTGTGCTCCATGAGCACGGGCGCAAAACCGAGGCCGTCGTGCGGCTTGCCGAAGCTGGGATAGTAACCGCCGGCGAGCAATTGGTAGGTGGGCGCGCTGTGGCAATCGCTGGAGTAAAGATTGCCGAAGGCATCCCAGGCCAGGCCGAACGGATTCACCTGGCCCCAGGTGTGCTGTTCGATGCGCGAGCCGTCGAGGCGGATGCGATAAGTGTTGCCGGAGTTCAAATGCACTTCGTGGCCGTCGCGGCCTTTGACGTGCGAGTCGTTGTTGAAGCCGTGCGTGGCGTAGAGCCAGCCATCGAAGCCGCGGCGAAACGACGCCTGGTTGCCGTGCGTGTCCCGCGTGTGGTCGAACGGGCCGTAAAGGACTTCGCGCCGGTCCGATTTGCCGTCGCCATCCGTGTCTTCAAACAGCCAGATGTTCGGAATGCTCCAGGCGATACATTTCCAGGTGAAGCCGCGCTTGCCGCCGCTCGCCGGACTGTAAAAGGGATAAAGGCCGATCGGAATGTTCAGACCCTCCGCGAAGATCGTGACCTTGCGGGCGCGGCCAGTCGCATCGAAGTCCGAGAAGATGCGGATTGAATCGCGAGCCGGTTTGCCGAGCGGCGCGGCAAAAGGGTATTCGCGCGATTCGGTGACCCAGAGCCGGCCCAACGTGTCGAACGCCATGTTCATCGGCTTGCGCAGGTCCGGCTCGGCAGCGACGAGTTGAATCTCGAATTCGGGCGGCACATGAAAAGTTTTCTGCTGCTGCTCCGGCGTGAGCGGGTCCGTGGGCCGGACCCCTGCGGCGAAGGGATCCGCGGCAAAAGCCGGGAATGCGCAAGCTGCGAATGAAAAGCCGATCAGCGCTGCCAACAGGTGTACTCCGAAATCTGAAATAGGCGACGGCTGGCGGCTTGCTTTGCGGTTCATGGTAGGGTTTGATTTATCCCGAACGTGTGAAGCGAGAAAGGATAAACTGTGATTGACGAATCAACGATTGAGCGTACGAGTCCTCTTGAGCGACTTCAGACCATGGAGCTTCTCTGGCGGTCGCTCTCACGATCCCCGGACCAGACTCCTTCGCCAGAGCGGCACCGCGAAGTTCTTGCTTCCCGTTTGGCAGAGATCGAAAGGGGTGAGGCTGAGTTTCTGACGATCGAAGAATTGAAGCAACATCTGCGTGAGGGCCCGCAGTGAGGCGCGTTGTTGTTCTGGCCGCAGCGGCGGAAGACCTAAAAGAGGCAGAGAATTCTCACCAAGCGGATACGCTGAGTGTCAGATGAAAGAGTCCCGAGAGTTGCTTCCAAGGTTCCTCTTCATGATGTTGCTGGGCTTCTCGCCGAACGCCGGGGCTGCCCCGGCGCAGGTTCAACTGCACTGCCTTTCCATCCGATTCCAGCCCGCCGCAAACTCCGCGGCCCCCGCCTCTTCATTCATGCTGACGACCGACTCGACCGGCGCGGACGTGAACGGTGAATTGGCACCCTTGCCGTCTGGGGGATTGCGGACTCATGGGAGCTTTTTCGTGCTCCTGCGCGAGAATCAAAGGAGCGACGGCCTTTTCTATCTCGACGTCCCGATTTCGGCGGACAGAAACACGAACGGCGTGCCGGATTTTTTTGAAGTTGATCTGCCCGCGGCGGAGACGACGACGTCTGGAAGCTTTGAAGGCGCCGATGCGAACGGCAAAGTCACCGCCGTTTGGCAGCGCGAGGCGAAATCCAGAGAGGGCACGTGTCGTGTAACGTTGGAGGAGTTGAAACTGACCTTCGCGCACAAATTCCAGATCCTGGAGTACTCCGGCGCTTTGCCCTATCGCAACATAGAAGGTGAAACGAACGTCACGGCAACAGTTACTTTGACGCAACAGGGGACGAACCTCACCTGGACCGGCAACATGGTGTTCTCCAAAGCCGGCGGCGGGCGGCTGGGCCTGCGATCCGGGTTCTGGAAGGACTCCAAAGGCGTGACGCTCGCCTATCACGCCATCGAGGACTTGCTTCGTCAGGACAACGAATACCGCGCGCCGTTCTCCCTGCAGGACGGCGACCCGGCCACGCGCTGGGAAGACTACGTCACCTGGCTGCTGCGAATTGTCGATCCGAACGACGCGAATGGGAACGGCATTCCCGATTTGAGTGATGAAGGCGGAAGGCGCGTACCGCCGAGACTCTCCTTAAGCTGGTCCGGGACTAACTTGATGCTCAGCATCAGTGGCGAAATCGGGAAGCGGCATGACGTGGAAACGTCTCTGGCTTTGGGACTGGGAAGATGGACCTTCGTCACCAACGTCACGCTCACTTCGGATCCCCAGACTGTGCCGATCCGCGCCCCTACGACACCGACCCGGACCGCCTTCTGGCGCGTCAAAGCGCCGTGAGCTATGTAGCTTGCATCTGCACGTGGCGGCTTCCCATGAACCTGACGGTAGGGCGAGCCTGTCCCCAGCGAGCCGAGGAGACGTGTTCCACGTCCGTCGAACGGCTCGCCGGGACGGACTCGCCCTACCGGTTCAAGGCTCAATGGGCGATTCGGAAATCGAGGAAGCTTCCCATGATTGAGGATTCATGAATATCAGGGACGGAGTGGAATCCGTCCCTACCCGTGCCTCAATCCCGCCGCGCAATCTGACATGCGAACGCTCTACAATATCCTGTTCACTTGCTTCTTCCTGCTCGCTTCGCCCTACTACTTTTTGAAGATGTGGCGGCGAGGAAACTGGCGGGAGGGATTCGGCCAGCGTTTCGGGCGTTACTCCAGCCACCTCAAGCAAGCCCTCACCAACCGCCACGTGCTCTGGCTCCACGCCGTCAGCGTGGGGGAGGTCAATATTTGCACGCAACTGATCCGCGCGCTCGAACCGCGGCTGCCCAATCTCAAATTGGTGGTTTCAACCACGACCTCCACCGGCATGGGCGAATTGCACAAGCGCCTGCCGCGGCACATCGACAAGATCTATTATCCCATCGACCAGCGAAACGTCGTCGAACGCGCCACGCGCGTCATCAATCCCGAAGCGGTCGTCTTGATCGAAGCCGAAATCTGGCCGAACTTTCTCTGGCGGCTTCAGGACAAATCGATCCCGGTGTTCCTGGTCAACGCCCGGATGTCCGAGAAATCGTTTCGGGGCTACAAACGCTTCGGATTCCTCTTTCGTCCGCTCTTTGCCTCGCTCACCAGCGTGGGCGTCCAGAACGATGCCGATGCGCAACGCTTGCGCGAACTGGGCTGCCGGCCCGAAGCTCTCCAGATTGTCGGCAATCTGAAATTCGACGCCGCCCGCTTGCACGAGCGTCCGCTCTTTGACGTAGCGGTGCTGCTGCGCCAACTGGGCGTGAAAGACGGCGCGCCCATCCTGGTCGGCGGCAGCACGCATGCCGGCGAAGAAGCGATCCTGGCGGACTTGTTCGTGCAGTTGCGAAAAGAGTTCCCGGAGCTTTTTCTGATTCTGGTTCCCCGTCATTTCGAACGCGGCAAGGAAGTCGGTGAAGCGCTCCAGGGCCGCGGCGTCCAATTCGTGTATCGCACGCAGCTCAGCACGACGACCGCTCATCAGCTCGGCGAAGTGGAATGCCTGCTTGTGAATACCACGGGCGAGCTGAAGTATTTTTACGAGGCGGCCTCCGTAATCTTCGTGGGCAAGAGTCTGACGGCGCAAGGCGGACAAAACCCCATCGAGCCGGGCGCGCTGGGCAAGGCGATGGTGTTCGGCCCAAACATGCAGAACTTCTCGTCCATCGCGGCGGCGTTCGTCGCCCGGCAAGCCGCCATCCAGGTTCGCGACGCCACCGAGCTGGAGCAAGCCGTGCGGGCCCTGCTGGGAAACACGGAGCGACGCGGGGAGCTGGGTCGGAATGCCCTCAAGGTGGTGAGCGAAAATCTCGGCTCGATCGAGCGCACGGTCGCGATGATTGTGAAGCACCTTCGCGAGGAGGACGTTTACGTGAAGCCGCCGCAGGAATCGCGTTAGCGGGCCTCCGTCGGGACATATTCACCACCACTTCGTCGTAAACTTAATCGTAAACTTTGTCGAAGATCGCACCTGCCGCGCCCTAGCAGCCCGCTGAAGCCCTTTTGTCCAGCCTCGCAAATAAAGGAGAGGATTTACCAAGACCAGAGTAGCCCATGCAGAAGCGAAGTTTATTCTGAGTTAGCTGGCACAAAATAAAACTAATGCTGGCAGGGGCAACGCTGCGAAGGAAGGCGGATCTTCTTTGTGGCGGCACCGACAGGAATCTCAATTCGATATCTCACGGAAGGAACTGGAAAACATGAACCCATTCAACCAATCTCAAACAGGGGTCGGGTGTCGTTGGGCCCGGCCGGCGTTGTGGATGATGTGCGCGGCTGCACTCACTCTTGAGCCCGGCGGTGGCGTGGGGGCAAGCGAAGCAGCCGGCTTCAAACCGGTGCGCGTGCCGGGAGGCATCAGTCCCCAGCCCCACATCACGTCGATGGCGCGAACCAATAACCAGGTCACGGTCACCTGGTCCGGCTTCAGCGGCCCGTACCAAGTGGAGCGTTGTTCCGGCATCGGAGGGACCTGGACGCAAGTCGGCGAACCCGGCAACGCCAAAACGATGACGCTGCCGTTGGACGACGGATTGGGTTTCCTCCGTGTCACGGGCGGGAATCCGAATTACACCGGGGCTGAAACGTGCCAGGATTGCCATTCGCAGACGCATGGTAATTGGGCGCAAACCGCGCACGCCGGCGCGTTCCAGTCACTCAAGGCCATCAGGCAAGACAAGAATCCCGCCTGCCTGGCCTGCCATACCGTAGGTTATGGCTTCGCAACCGGATTCAAGGACGAAGCGACGACGCCGTACTTTTCCGGAGTTCAGTGCGAGAACTGCCACGGCCCGGCCGCCGACCACGCGAACAAGCCGAGCGATCCGTTGTTGCGTCCGGTGAAGACTTTGTCCGCCACGATGTGCGGCGGCTGCCACACCGATGCGCACCATCCCACCTACGACGAATGGGAGAATAGCAAACATGCGGAGGTCACCCCGGCGACTGCCACGTATTTCCGATCCTCTACCGCCGAGGCCCGCATGCTTTCATGCGGCGCTTGCCATTCGGGTGCCGTGCGCCTGGCCATGCTTAAGGCGAAGGAAAGGAATCAGTCGGTCACGCTGCCGGTCAAGGAAGAGGCCGCGACCACCGGCATCACCTGTGCCGTCTGCCACGAACCGCATTTGAAGACGGCTCATGGCCGACAACTGCGCAACCCAGTACATTCGAATCAAGCCTTCTCCTATAGCACTTCCACCAACACCACGTTTGCCGCGCAGTATGACGCAAACCTCAACATTTGCGGCCAGTGCCATAACGCGCGCGGAGCCACTTGGAAGGACACTGGCCGGGCGCCTCACCACTCGCCTCAATATAACATCCTGACGGCCACGATGGGGTTCCTGGTGGGAACGAACGCGGCGCGACAATCGGCGCACGCAACTCAGATCGTGAACCAGTGCACGCATTGCCACACCCATGCGCATCCGGTGGAGAACCCGACCGAGAACAATCCGAACTACACCGGGCATGAGTTTAAGCCTCACCTGGCAAGCTGCCAACCCTGCCCCATCGACGAAGCGGACGCCGCTTTCAAAATCGAATCCACCCAGGCGGACATCAAGAAACGCATCGCCAACGTGAAAACCTTGCTCGATCAGTGGGCGACCACGGCGTCTGACCCGGCGCTGCGCACGAAGTACGGAACGCTCGCCTGGGAATACAACACGATCGGCGATGTCACTGATCCAGCGCAGGTCCTGGGCGCCAAAGGCCCGACGACGGCGGAACAAAACGTGGTTCCGGACGAGATCAAGCAAGCGCGGTTCAATCTTTACCTGGTGGCGCACGATCTGAGCTATGGCGTGCACAACACCAAATACGCGCAGGATCTGTTGAAGACCGCCTCGGATCTGGTGCGAGGAAAACTTGCCCCGGCCGCGGCCAAACCGGCTTCGTTCGGAGGCGCGGGAGCAGGCTCAGCCATGAACGACTGAGCGCGTCCTGCAGGAGTTTGTTGATGAGCGGTTCAGGTTAGACTGAGGTTCGGGAACTGGTGGCCCGGAGGAGGACGCGAGTCCTCCTCCGGGTTCCTGCCTGCGTTCTGGTTTTCTTCTCGAGTGAGGAGAAGGCGGGTTTTGGCCAACTGCCGTGTGTCGCCAAAGCCCGCGTTTTCCTTTAGAAGAAACGAGCACACGCGCTTTCGGGTCCCGCCTTCTTTGCCCGTGAAAGGTATTCGCGCCGTGGATTCCGACCGTTTCCCTGCCGCCTCACTCCGCCATCCCACGGAGAGAGAATTCTTCAAAAGGCTGCGCACAGTGAAGCCCTTGAATTGAACCGATTTCTTGACCGCGGATTTCACGGATTCCGCGGATGCGAAGCGGTCCTGTCCGTGTGACCTGCGCAATCCGTAGTTGAATCAGGTTCGCGGAGAGCCTCCAACGAGCCGGGTTGGAGACCGGCGCTCCGCACACGTCGCAATGCGCAATCGCAGCGAGAAAGCCGCTGCCGCTCACCGCGATTTGCCAGGCATCTGGCAAAAAGCGACAAGGCTTCAACAAAACATGTGGAGTAGTCCGCGGCTGTTCAGGCGTATCAATGGGCGCATCGAGCGAATCTCGAAATTGGAAACAGTATGAAAACGAACAAGACAAGCACGATGGCGGGTCGGTTCAACATCAGCGCTGGCCGCTGGTTCGTGACCTCGTTTGATTTGCCGGTGCGGACGTGTCGCCTGACTCATGAAACGGCGCGGCGATCCCACCGGATCGAAACGTTAGTCGAACGACCGAAGCTTCCAGGCCGCTCCGTTCCACTGCAAACCAAGGAGCCTGGCGGATTCGCAACGACGGTCGAGTGTTCCCGGTGATTCGTGCGTATGCAGGATCGCTCATGAAGCCTTTCCAGCCAACGAAACTGCTGCGAAGCGCGGCCTTGCCTGGCTGCGTTGCGCTCGCCGCGTTTGTGCTGATCGGCTGCAAAGGGATCCCGACGCCAGGGGAGCGGCAAGCTCGACACCAATTGCAGAGAGTGGAAAAAATGCTCCGTCCGGAGCCTGCGCGCCCGGCCTTGCCAGTGCTGAGTCCGGATTCCGGCCTGAGCGATTTCCTGCGCTTTGCGATTTTGAACCAGCCGAAGGTCGAGGCGGCTTACTTTGATTATGCCGCAGCCGTTGAGCGCATCACTGTCGAGCGCTCGCTGCCCGATCCGCGCCTGACGCTGGAGCTGGACATCCAGGACGTGGTGATGACTTTGATGCCCGGTCTCATGGCTGACATGCCGTGGGTCAAGAAACTGCGCATCCGCGCGGACGCTGTGTCTGCCGAAAGCCAGGCTAAATATTTCGCGTTTGAATTCGCCGTGCTTCAGGCGGCCTTTGATGTCAAACGGCCTTACTATCAACTTCACTTCTCAACGATCGCATCCGCATCAACCGCGAGACCCTGGCCTGGGTGGGGCGTTTGGAGGAAATTGCGCGCGCGCAAAACGCATCCGGCTCAGCCACGCTTCAGGACGTGCTGCGCGCCCAGATTGAACAGGAGCGTCTGCGGACCGAGATCGTCAACCTGGAGGACTCGCGCGATCCGCTCCTTGCGCAATTCAAGGCGGCACTCGGCCTTGGCGCCGACCAGCCGAATCCGCCCCTGCCGTCGAAATTCGAGTGCACGCCGCTGGACCTGACCTCGGAGCAACTGCTCGCCACAGCGCTGGCGCGCAACCCGCGCCTCAAGCAAATGGCAGCCGAAGTGCGCGCGGCCGAAGCCGGCATCCGGCTCGCGCATCAGAGCCGGCTGCCCGACTTCAACATCGGCGCAGAGGCGGATGTGAAAGCCGCGCCAGTCATGTGGCGCCCCACGCTTGGCGTGACGCTGCCGATCTGGCGCGACAAGATCGCGGCGGAAATCGCCACCGCCCAGAACCGCAAGAGCGCAGCGCACGCGCGCTGGTCTGCCGAACAAATCCAACTGGCGGTCGAGTTTGCCGACAAATCGTTCCTGTATCGCGAGTCCACGGGCAATCTCACGCTCCTGACGGATGTCTTGCTGCCCAAAGCGCAGCAATCGCTGGAAGTCGCCCTGGTCGGTTACAGTTCAGGCAAGACCGCTTTCATCAACTTGCTCGAAGCGGAGCGCTCCCCTCTGGAGTTTCAACAGGCGGAAGTGGACGCGCGCACGCGCCGCGAACTGGCCCTCGCCGAGCTTTCCTTGCTCATCGTCGGCCTCCATCCGCCCGGCACTCCGATGCTCGGGGTGGCGGCGCAACTTCAGGCAACAACGCCAACCCAATGAACAAACTCTTTCCCATGAACGACCGTTATCCCGCCAGGTTTTGGAGCGCGCCAGTCTTCTGGCGCCTTCGATCCGCCTGGCGTGTCCAAAAGCGGCAGCGGACCGCCGCACTCCAAGACGCTGACGCGCCGAGGCTCGCACTTTTCCGTTCATGGCCTCAATGCGTCATCGAGCATTCGTGGGTGCTTCCCATGAACCCGGTAGGGACGGATTCCACTCCGTCCCTGACTTTACTCTGCGATCGAAAAGGCAATTTCAGGGACGCGGTGGAACGCGTCCTTAGTGGTCCGTTTCGTAAATACGCTCACGTTCGTTGCGCCCAATTTGGCCTGGGGCAAGGCGCGACGAGCGAGCATCCCCCGCCAGTGGGGCTGTGACCGAGGAGCAACGCAGCCCCAGGCAAAATTCGGCGCAACCCGAAG
>Ga0194121_10002977_pt1 | contig 26218 bp, 28 predicted proteins | sample TA2MahCa50mmetaG_FD_148609 | JGI IMG/M metagenome (GOLD analysis project Ga0194121, IMG submission 148609) | Freshwater microbial communities from Lake Tanganyika, Tanzania - TA2015020 Mahale Deep Cast 50m | ecosystem: Environmental > Aquatic > Freshwater > Lake | place: Tanzania: Lake...
GCATCGCCAGTTGCTCGACATAGAGCCCGACGATCGCGGCGAGCCCGAAGGCAAAGGCTATCGGCAGTCCGCCGAGCAGTAGAATAGCGAGGGAGAGCGCAATTGCACTCACATCAACTGTCCCTTTTCGCCGGCCTCAACTTCGGTAGGGGGATCGATCGAGTCCCAGATCTTGGCGAGCGACACCAGGAGCAACAGCAGGCCGCCAAGCGCGATGGCGCCGTAGACCCAGTAAATCCGGATGCCCGTCGTCGGGGCCGTCTGCATGCCATTGAGGTAGACGTAGACTGAGCCTTGCCAGAGGACGAAGCCGGAGAACACCGCCGTGAAAAAGTGGAGAATGGCCTTGTGCCAGGCTTGGAATGTCGCCCCGCCCGAGCCCGCGAACATGTTCATGTCGAGATGTTCGTCATACCAGCTTGCCACGGTGGCTCCGAAGAACGTCATCCAGATCGCAAGATAGCGAATGCCTTCCTCGCTCCAGGAGATCGCACTCAACATGCCGTAGCGCATGAAGACGGCGGCGAGATTGACGATGACGATGGCGATCAGAAACCAGCCTGCCGCATGGTCGCAGAAACGCACCAGGTTCCGGACTGCGGCCCGAAAGGAACGCATGTTGCCGTTAAGACGCTCGGCGGCGCGACCACGGGGCCGCGCCGCCAGACTCTGCGAATCGCATCTCAGTTGCCGTAGACAGCCTTCTTGGCTTCTTCGGCGGCGGCGAGCACCTTGTCGACGACGTCCTTGCCTGCCTGGCTGGCGATGAACTCCACCACCGCCTTCTGTGACGCCTGGCGGAACATCTCCTTTTCAGATGGCGTATTCACGTGCACTTGCAAGCCGGCCTTGCGAATGTTCTCCGTGGCCGCGATGGCGTCGTATGCCTTGCGCGAATTGGCGACTTGCGCATGCAGCCGTGCACCTTCCTGCAGGATCTTCTGATGGTCGGGCGACAGGCCGTTGAACTTGGCGTCGTTGATGATGATGAGATGCATGCCGTAGATGTGCTCGTTCACGCTCATGAACTTCTGCACTTCATAGATCTTGGCATCCCACACCGTCGTCGAAGCGTTCTCCTGGCCGTCGACGACGTTCGTCTTCAGCGCCGGCATGGTCTCGGGCCATGCGATCGGCGTCGCGGTCGCGCCGAGCGACTGCATGAACGCAACGTAGACCTGACTCTGCATGGTCCGCATCTTCAGACCCTTCATGTCCTCCGGCGTCTTGATGGCGCGCTTGCTGTTGGTGAGGTTGCGGAAGCCATTTTCCGACAGTGCGAGCGTACGGATGCCTGTCGCTTTGCGCATGTCTTCGGTCATCTCCCGCATGAACCTTCCGTTCATGAACTCCCAGGCAACGGCCGAGGACGGGAAGAGATAGGGGATCTGAAACGCTTGCATCGGCTTGTGGAAGGAGCCGAGAACGCTGTCGTCGGTGAGCGCGAAGTCGAGCGTGCCATTCTTCACCTGCTCGGTCACCTGCAGCGAGCCGCCCATGGTGTTCCAGAACAACCGAACCTCGAGCTGCCCGTTCGACTTGAACTCTATGTAGTCCTTCATCGACTTGATGCCGACGGCCATACCGTCCGTCGGGTGGTCGTTGGCGCCGACCGAAAAGCGCAAGGTTGTCTTGCTCTGGGCCGCTGCGGCTCCGGTCAGCGCGAGTGACGCAACGAGTGTGATCGCAAGTGCACCTGTCTTGAGCATGCCTTCCTCCATTGGTGAGACTCCCGACGGCGTGTTCGGAATACGCCAATTGGCACTATTGGACGAGCCGTGCCCACAATGGCCTGCGGCCGGCCCCCTTTTTGTTATAACAAGCTGGCGAGGCGATCCGGCCCTGTCAAGCGATACGGCGCCTGCCCGCTCGTCACCGAGGTGTAGCCAGTCCCCCGAGCAGTCTTGCACGCTTGCGCCGGAACAGATCGGTGTCCAGGACAGCCGGGTTGAGGATGCTCGACGGCAGGTTGCCAGCAGCGAAGCCTTGGAGCTCTCGCGCGATCACCGCCAACACACCCCGGCGCAGTTCATAGGTGTCGCAGATGGCATGCGGCGAGAGCACCACGTTGTCGAGATTTGCTAGCGGATCCGCCGCAGGCAGCGGCTGCGCCTCGAAGACGTCCAGGCCCGCCGCGGCAATGCGCTTCTCGCCCAGGGCTTCGACCAGTGCCTTTTGGTCGATGATGGGGCCGCGACCGACATTCACGATCACCGAGTCGGGCCTCATGAGGGAGAACTCTCGCGCGCCGAGCATGCCGCGGGTCTCCACGGTCAGTGGCGCGCAGATCGCAACGAAGTGGCTCTCCGCCAGAAGCCGATCGAGCGGCACGGCCTCCGCCCCGAGCGCCGCCGACCGCTCGGGCGTCAGGCGCGGCGAGTAGGCGAGTATCCGCATACGAAACGGTGCCACGATACGGATCAGCTCCGCCCCGATGCGACCAGGCCCAATGACGCCGAGCGTCTTGCCGTAGATCTCGTGGCCGCGCTGGTTCTGGCGGTCGTCCCAGCGCCCGTTGCGGGTCAACTGATCCAGGGCGACGACGTGGCGGCTTGCGGTGAGCATGAGGGTCAGCGCCCCAGCCGCTGTCCCTTCCGTCAGGGCATCCGGCACATTGAACAGCGCGATACCGAGTCGTGTCAGCGCGTCGATGTCGATCTTGTCGACGCCGACGCCGGCCCGCGCCACGATGACGAGGCGCTCTGCCGTTGCGACCGATGCCTCCATCAGGTACTGGCCGAGCAGCACGAGCCCATCCACGCCGTCAAGCGCCGCCGCGGGCACGGCCTCGCTTTGCGGCGCCGCCGGCAGCAGCGTCAGGTCGAATAGCCCCTCCCTGAAAGCGTCGAAGCCGAGATCGGCCGGGCTATCCGGACCCGTCGTATGAAGGTAGTCGCCGCTCGCGACGAGCTTCATACGTCGCGTCATGGTCAAAACCGGGTCGCCCAGTCGCGTCTGAACAGAGGCAGGAATGCGTCCTTGTCGAAGGGGTGGGCAAGCGCAACCTCCGGCCTGAACTCCCCGACGCCGAGGCCGGGGCGATCGGGAATGTCGTAGTGGCCGCCGACCGGCCGCGGGGCATGCTCCAGCAAATCGAAGCGCATCTCGACATCGTACTCGCAAAAGCTCTCCTGCATGACGAAGTTGGAGGTGCAGGCGTCGAGCTGTACCGCAGCCGCCGTTGCCACCGGGCCGAACGGATTGTGAAAGGACACCGGAATGTAGGCCGCATCCGCGATGGCGGCGATCTTCTTGCCCTCCATGATGCCGCCGATGTGAATGAGATCGGGTTGCAGCACATCGACCTCGTTGGTGGCGAGCAGCGACTGGAGGAGATAGCGGCTTGTGCAACGCTCTCCCGTCGCCAGTCGTTGGGGAATTGTCCGGCCGACCGCAGCGAGCGCGCCATGGTTGTCGGCGTCGACCGGCTCCTCCATCCAGTAGATGCCGTGCGGCTCCAGCTTGCGGCAAATGTCCACCGCCGATCCGACGCTGAAGCGGCCGTGGGCATCGATCAGCACATCGACATCCGGGCCGACGCCCTGCCGGACCGCAGCCACGAGGTCGATCGCGCCGCGAACGTCCGCTGCACGCGGGTCGCGACCGCAATCGCCGAACGGATCGAACTTGAGTCCGCGATAACCCGTCCGCGCCACGGCGGCCGCGGCCCTCTCCATCTCGACCGGCGTCTTTGCCTGACCGTACCAAGCATTGGCGTAGGCCGGCAGCCGCTCATGCATGCGTCCGCCCAACAGGTCATAGACGGGCCGATCCAACGCCTTCCCGACGATATCCCACATGGCCATCTCGATCGCCGCGATCGCGCTGTTTATGATCGGCCCGCGCATGAACTCGTTGCGCAGCGCGTCGTGAAAAAATCGCTCAATGGAAAAGGCGGACTGGCCGATCACATAGCGGTGCGCGAGCTGATCGATGGCGGCCGCCACGGCCTGGGGCTGGTATTCGAGCGAGCCCTCGCCGACTCCATTGATGCCGTCGTCGGTCGAGACGTGGGCGAATACGCAATTGCGCCAGCGCATTCCGACGACGTAAGCCGTGACCCGCGTGATGCGGCAGTCCTTGCGGCTCGACGCCGTACCGACTGTCGAGTTCATCTGCTCCCCGCCCGACCCCGTCATGACTATGCTTTAGATGAGGCGGCCGTTGCCCACACTTTCACGGCTTTCTTCCCTTGGGTTTCGTTTTAAGCGACTCGATATTGACGCAGCTGACGAGGGAACCGGTTTCCAGATGCGCGAGCACCGTGTCGACCGAGCGCACCCGCATATCGACCAGCGAATCCGGACTGTAGAAGGCGGCGTGCGGAGAAAGCGTGAGGCGGCCTTCGAGCCAGGCTTCGCGTTTGATCCAAGCGCGCACGAGCTTGTGTTCGGCGTCGGCGGGCTCGCGCGGCAGCACGTCGAGGCCGGCGGCGGCGACGCGGCCCGCGCGCAAGGCGTCGTAAAGCGCGTCGAGATCGACGATGGCGCCGCGCGCGGTGTTGACCAGGACCATTCCCTTTTTGGCGCGCGCGAAGGCCTCCGCGCCGATCAGACCCGCCGTCTCCGGCGACGAGGGCGCGTGCACGCTCAGCACGTCGGCCACTTCCATCAGCTCGCCGAGCGACTTCATGCGCTTGGCACCGACCGCGATCTCCATGCCCGAGGACAAGAACGGATCGAAGAACGCGATCTCCATCCCGAAGCCGCGCGCGCGTGAGGCGGCGGCGAGCCCGATGCGGCCCAGCCCGACCACGCCGAACACCGCACCGCGCAGCCGCCGGACCACCGGCGCCTTGGCGTGGCTCCAATTGCCGGCGGGATCGGTGCGCAGCGCGTCGTGATAGGTCGCCGTACCGCGCGTCAGCGCGAGCGTCAGCGCGAGCGCGTGGTCGGCGACCTCCGACGTGCCGTAATCGGGCACGTTGAACGTGGCCACGCCGCGTCTTCCCCAGCCCGCGAGATCGATCAAGTCGTAGCCCACGCCCGAGCGCAGCACCGCGCGTACTTTCGGCCAGTCGGCGAGCTTGCCCTCGATGCGCGTGCCGGCCGGGTAGTGGACGATGGCATCGGCCTTCGCCCGCACCGAAGCGGGGATCGGTTCGGACTTCGCCCGGTCCATCGGCTGGATATAGAGCTCGCAGCGCCCCTTGGCCGCGCGCCGCTCGAGATCGGGTGCGCCGTGCGGGAACTGGCTGAGGACGACGAGCATCGCTTCAGCCTCCCCGAATCGCGGCGATGGTCTGGCCCATCTTCACGACCGTCCCTTCGGCAACGAGGAGTTTGCCGACCACGCCCGCGACGGGCGCTTCGATCTCGACCACGGTTTTGTCGGTCTCGATCTCGGCCACCAGCGCGCCCTCGGCAATCCTCTGGCCCTCGGCCACGCGCCAGCGCACCAGCTTGCCTTCGCTGACCGTCAGATCGCCGAAGGGCATCTTGACCGGCGTGCCCTCCACCGCGAACGCCGGCGCGGGTGTCGCCACGCTCGCGACGGGCGCCATGCGCAGGCGTTCGACCAGTGCGGCCGCCAATCGCGCATCGCGGCCGTTGCGCCGGATCGGGTCGGCGTGGCCCGCGCGCGCGCGCCGCGCCGCGTGGACGATCGCCTCAGTGCCAACGAGCATGGCGCGCTCCAGCGAGGGTGCAAACGGATGGGGAACCGGATCGGTGTGCAGCCGCGCCACGGGCCCGTCGAGTTCGTCGAAGGCGAGCTCGTTGATCGACTGGGCGAGTTCGGCACCCACGCCGAACATCGCGTAACCTTCGTCCACGACCAGCAAGCGATGCGTCTTGCGCACGCTGGCCGCGACCGTATCGACGTCGAGCGGCTGGATGGTGCGCAGATCGACGACCTCGATCGACAAGCCCTCGCCCGCCAGTATCTCGGCGGCTTCGAGCGCGCGGTGCACGAGCTGGCCCGCGCTGGCGATCGTCAGATCGGTACCTTCGCGCGCGATCCGCGCCACGCCGAACGGCACGTAGTGATCGCCCGCGGGCACCATTCCCTTACTCGCGAACAGCGCCTTGGACTCAAGCATCAGGACCGGGTCGCGCGCGTTGAGCGCGGTCTTCATCAGTCCCTTGGCGTCGGCGGGTGTCGAAGGCAGGCAGACGATAAGGCCGGGGATATGCGCCCAGGCGGGATGGTAGGTGCCGCTGTGATGGGGGCCCGCCGAGCGGACGGCGCCCGAACCCGCCCGCACGACCATCGGCGCCTCGACGAGGCCGTTGGACATGTAGCGCAGCTTGGCCGCTTGCAGCGCGATCTGGCCGGCGGCCTCGAACAGGAAATCGGCGAACATCAGATCGGCGATCGCGCGCACGCCCGTGGCCGAAGCACCCAGCGCGGCCCCCGTGAAGCCGAGCTCGGAGATTGGCGTATCGACCATCCGGCCGGCGCCGAACTCCTGCCAGAGATTCTTGGTGTGGGCGAAGGTGCCGCCGCGCTCGCCCGTCCCTTCGCCGAAATAGACGATGTTGCGGTTGCGGCGCATCTCCTCGGCGATTCCGTCGCGCACCGCGTCGAGCCAGCTGGTCTCGGTTTCGGCGGCGGGCGCGCGCGCCACGCGCGTGGCACCGGGATTGAGGGGTTCGGCAAAAACGTGCAAATGCGCGTCCGCCGGATCGGGCTCGGCCGAGCGACGGGCGAACTCGATGGCTTCCGCGACCTCCTTGTCAAGGCCGGCATCAATCTCGTCGAGCGTGCGGCCGGTGACGATGGCGAAATCTTCGATCAGCCGGCGGCGGAAATTCTCGACCGGGCATTTTTTCTTCCAGGCGTCGACCTCGGCCTGCGTGCGGTAGGTTCCGGTCAGCGGATCGCCCTCGTGATGGCCGACGGTGCGGTAGGTCTTCGCCTCGATCAGCGTCGGGCCACCGCGCGCGCGCGCGCGCGAAATCGCTTCGTTGGCGGCCGCCCACACCGCGACGACGTCGTTGCCGTCGACCGCGATCCCCGGAATGCCGTAGGCGGCGGCGCGCGAGGCGATCTCGGGATTCTTGGTCACGTTCTTGAGCGCGGTGGCGGTGGCGTAGAGATTGTTCTCGCACACGAACACGGCGGGTGCGTCGAACGTGCCGGCGAGGTTCAAGGATTCGTGGAACGCCGCGTGGTTGGTGGCCCCGTCGCCGAAGAACGCCACGCTCACGCCGCGCGTGCGCCGGTAGCGCGCCGAGAACGCCGCGCCGACCGCCGAGGGCAAGCCGCCGCCGACCAGCCCGTTGGTGCCGAATAGGCCGATCGCGGGATCGTAAAGATGCATCGTACCGCCGCGCCCGCCGCAACAGCCGTCGCGCTTGCCGTAGAGCTCGGCCATCAGGACTTTTGGGTCCATGCCCTTGGCCAGCGCATGGCCGTGGCCGCGATGGGTCGATGTGATCCAGTCGCCCGGGTCGAGATGGGCGCACACGCCCACAGCGGTCGCTTCCTGGCCGATATAGAGATGCAGAAATCCCGGCGTTTCGCCGGCACGGCAAGCGACCTGCGCGGCCAATTCGAACTTGCGCAGCAGCACCATCTGCCGATAGAGAGCGACCATCGCGTCGGCCGACAGCCCGTCGGGCAGGGCCTGGCGGTTGACCAGCGGCGTCGCGAGAGTGGGGCGCGCGGCGGGCGGGCTCATGTCAAAAGTCCCTCGCGAAGCCGGCGGTCCAGCCGCCGTCGATGGCAAGCACATGGCCGGTGATATAGGCGTTTCCGGGATCGGCCAGGAACAGCGCGCCGCGCGCTATCTCCTCGGGCTCGGCGGGCCGGCCGAGCGGAATATGCGACATCAGACGGGCGTGCATATCGAGCGCCGCTGAATCAGCGTTGTTGTGAATCCAGGCTTTCCAGCCGGACGTCGCGGTCGAGCCGGGGGCGATCGCGTTGACCAGAATTCCGTCAGCGGCCAACTCCAGCGCCATCGCGCGGGTGAGATTGACCACGCCTGCCTTGGCGGCGACGTAGGAACTTTGCAGGCGCATCGGCACGAGGCCGAGCACCGAAGCGATGTTGACGATGCGGCCGAACTTGCGCGTGCGCATCGCCGGCGTCACCGCCCGCGACACCAGGAACACGCCCGTCAAATCGATCGCCAGCATTTCGTCCCAGGCCGCGACGGAAAACCCGTCGACCGGCTTGCGGTCGGCGGCTTTGACGCCGATGCCGGCGTTGTTGATCAGAATGTCGATGCCGCCGGTCTGGGCCAGCGCCCGCCCGACCGTATCGTCGATGGCGGCGCGGTCCGCGACGTCGAGCTCGAAGGCGAGATGCCCGAGCGCGGTGGGCGAGGCTTCGGCCGCGGCCTTGCGCGCGCCGGTCGCGTCGCGATCCGAATAGACGACCCGCGCGCCGTTGGCAGCGAGCGCGTCGGCGATCGCGCGCCCGATGCCTTGCCCGGCGCCGGTCACGAAAGCGGTACGCCCGGTCAAATCGACCCGCATGCACTTCCCCCCACGTCTGGGCTTGCCCCGCCTGGCCGACGGTAGCGCCCTTATTGTTATGACAAGTCAGCCCGCCGCGCCTGTCAAGACCGTCCGCCCCGGAAGCCGTAGGTCAGGCGGACGTCGGCCGCGAGGGCGCGCGTATAGGCCGCTTCGAACGGCGCGCCGACCGCGTCGCGATAGAGCAACAAGGTCGCCAGCAGCGGCGCGCCGACCGCGCAGGCGAGCCGCAGCGCGTCCGATTCGTTGGCGCCTTCGGCCCAGACCGAGTGCGACACGTCGCCGATCTCGATGCTGAGCTTGCGCGCGACCGCGTGGAACACGACGGTGTCGTCGAAATCCTTGACGCGCAGCCGCGCCCCGACCCGCATCGAGAAATAGATCGTCGAGCGCGCATAGGCGCGGCCCTCGCGCTTGAGCACGCTGCGCAAGCACGGCAGCCGCGCCTCCGCCTTCTCGCCCAGAAGCTCCGCCGCTTCCGGCTGACGCTCGCGCACGTAGCTTTCGACGCTCAGCGTCGCGTTGGCGGCCATCGCCACCACGTCGCCCAGCGACTCCATCGGATAGCCCAGGCTTTTGATCGGCCCGGCGGACACGACCTCCGTGCGGCGCGCACGCGCTTTGCGAATGAAACCGTCCTGCTCGAGCAGGGCGAGCGCGTGGCGCACCGTGATGCGGCTTACCCCGTACTGCTCGGACAGTTCCGATTCGGTCGGCAGATGGCCACCCACCGCCCACTCGCCGCGGCGAATCTTATCGCGCAACGAGGCGAGCAAACGCCGGTAGAGCGGCGCGCCGTTCGTGCCTTCGGCGATCGAAGTCATACCCCAAGCATAGGCGCGCGAGCGTCCGTCGCGCCAGCACGGCGCGCTTGACGGCAGTCCAGCACCGGGCGGCGGCCAAGGCTCGCGCACTCGCCAATCTATAGCGGAAGCCGCCGAAGCGCAGGCCGTCGGAACGGCCGCGCGATCCTCGGCAAAACTCCACACGACAATGGCCCGCTGAGAAATCGGCGACTTCCGCGGAGAAATCCGGCCAAAACGGCTCTGTTGCAAATTTCCTGACGATCAGCGACGAGCACGCCCCTGCAGCGTGGCGTCGGGAGTGCCGTGATGAATTCGGATTTCAAGGGTCGGCATTTTCGAGGCGAGGTGATCTTATTGGCTCTGCGCTGGTACTGCCGCTATGGGATCAGCTACCGGGATCTGGAAACGATGCTGGGCGAGCGCGGCGTTGCCGTGGATCATTCGACCATCTACCGCTGGGTGCGGCGCTACGCGCCTGAAATGGAAAAGCGGCTACGCTGGTACTGGAAGCGGCCCTCGATCTGGCGCAGCTGGCGGGGCGATGAGACTTACGTCAAGGTCGCAGGCGAGTGGGTCTATCTCTACCGCGCGATCGACAAGATGGGCGATACCATCGATTTCTACCTCTCGCCGACGCGCCGCGCCAAGGCGGCCAAGCGGTTTCTCGGCAAGGCGCTGAACGGCTTGAAGGACTGGGAGAAGCCGCTGAAGGTCAACACGGACAAGGCGCCGGCCTTAGGCGTGGCGATCGCGGAGTTGAAGGAAGAGGGCAAGCTACCGGACGAGACCGAGCATCGGCAGGTGAAGTATCTGAACAACCGCATCGAGGCTGACCACGGCAAGCTGAAGATCCTCATCAAGCCGGTGCGCGGCTTCAAGACGATGAAGACCGCCTACGCCACGATCAAGGGGTTCGAGGTGATGCGAGCGCTGAAGCAGGGCCAAGCCGCCTTCTGGCAATATGGCGGCGGCATCATGGGAGAGGTGCGTCTGATCGAGCGGCAGTTCGTCATCTATGCTGCCTGATCTTGAGGGCGGGTGAGCAACTCTGCAGTCACGCCGCTATCTGCAACAGAGCCCGTGACCGGGCCTCTCCGCTTCGGCGTTGCCGGCATCGGCTACTGGGCCGACACCGTTCACATCCCCGGCCTGAAGCTGCAGCCCGCCGTCGCGCTGGTCGGAGCCTGGGGCCGCAATCCGCAGGCGTTGACGGAGGTGACGCGCCGGCACGGCATCCGTGCCTTCTCGCGCTTCGAGGACATGCTGGACGAAGTCGATGCGATCTCGATCTCGCTGCCGCCGGCGGTGCAGGCCGAGCTCGCGCTGGTCGCGGCGAAGGCCGGCAAGCACCTGCTGTTGGAGAAACCAATCGCCCCGACCGTCGAGGCGGCGGAGCGCCTAGCCGGCACGATCGAGCGCAATCGCGTTGCCAGCGTCGTCTTTTTTACGCGCCGCTTCGTTCCCGATTTCGAGCGCGCGCTCCAGGGGGCGAGCAACCAGGGCTGGTCCGGCGCCCGCGTGCGGCAGCTGACCGGGGCGCTTCTGCCCGGCAGCCCTTATATCGCCTCGGCCTGGAGGGCCGCCGACAACGGCGCTCTGTGGGATCTCGCGCCCCACACCTTCTCGGTGCTCAACGCGGTCTTGGGACCGGTACAGCAGATCTCGGCCTCGCGCTCGCCCGATCGCGCGACGCGCTTCACGGCCATCCATCGCGGCGGCGCTCGATCCGAGGCTGAGCTCAGCCTCCATACGCCGGAGTCCTCCGTTGCCAGCGAGTACGTCTTCCTGGCGCCTGATCGGGAATACGCGCTGCCGCTGCCGACCTTCCCGCGTCCGCAAGCGCTCGCTACGGCTGCCGGCGAGCTCGCCGCCAATATCGCTCGCGGCGAGACGCGCCATCGCTGCGACGTCCGCCTCGGCCTCGAGGTGGTGCGCACGCTCGCCGCCGCCGACCGCAGCATCGCGGCCGGCGGCACGACTGTCGCGGTTTAGCCGCGGATCCAGGTCTCCGAGAAGGCGAGCATCGCGGTCGAGATCTTGTGGCCGGCGATCTCGCGCGGCGCCGGCTTTCCCGGCAGCCGCTTGCCGTTGACCGTCACCGAAGCGTCCTGGCAGCCGACGAAGAGGCTCGGCATGTAGTGCCTGCCGGTTGCCGACTTGTCCGGCGGCAGCGCGAAGCAGAAGGCCTTACCGAGGCCGCTCCATTTGAGCTCGATCGTTTCGCTGCCGGCCTTGACGGTCTCGGTGTAGGTGCTGGCGGGATCGCCGCCGGCAGCGACCGAGTCCAGCTTCCTGTAGGTCATGCCTGCGAGCCCCGGCAGGCCCTTGTAGGCGCCGAAATTCGCAACGAAGTCGGAGACTAGGTATCGGGCCAGCTTCTCGTTGTCGTGGTAGCAGACATTGGTCGCGGCCTTGCCATCCTGCGGCGCCTGCAGCAGCACCAGCGCGTGGCCGCGGCCATGCGGCGAGAGCACGACGCGGAAGAAGCTGGCGAGCGTGACGAACGGCCCGTCGGGCGTCTCCTTCAGCGACACGCCGGGGTTCTCGCCAGACCATTCGACAGTACCAGCGAAGTTGATCGGGTCGGCCATGGGGATCCTCCTGTTGGCTAGGCGTACCATGCGCGGGGCAAATTGAGCGCAAGCATCGTTCCGCCGCCGCGACCGATCGTTGGCATCCCGGCGCCGGTTCTGTCACCGTCCACCGGTCCCCGCCGAAACGCAGATGGGCCGATGGCGCTCCCTTCCTGGCTTCCGCCGCTGGCGGCGGTCGTCCTCATGCAGATCGTCTCCGCCTTCCAGTCCCAGTCGATCTGGGTGCTGGCGCCGGTGCTGACGGCCGCCGCGGGGGTTTCGCCCGAGCGCGTCGGCGAGCTCTCGGGCCTGGTGTCGCTGGGCTCGGCCTGGTTCTTCCTGAGCGGAACGCCGTTCCTGCAACGGATGGGGTCGCTGAGGACACTCCAGCTCGGCTCGCTTCTGGCCTCGGCGAGCCTGCTGATCTTCTTCTTTCCGTGGTGGCCGGCAATGATGCTCGCGGCCCTTCTGATCGGCATCGGCTACGGTCCAACCACGCCGGCGGGCAGCGACGTACTCGCCCGCTATACCCCGCCTCGGCACAAGAGCGCCGTGTTCTCCATCAAGCAGGCCGGTGCGCCGCTGGGCGGCGCCATTGCCGGCCTCATGCTGCCGAGCCTGGCCGCGCTGATCGGCTGGCAGCCGGCGCTGGTGGTGACGGCGCTGATGGGGATCTGCGCCATGGTGCTGGTGCAGCGCGTCCGCCGCGAGCTCGATGCCGATCGCGACGTCACCGTCACGCTGTCGGTGCGGGCGCTGCTCTCGCCGGCGAACCTGGCGCAGCCGTTCCAGGCCGTCGCGCGCTCTCCCCGCCTGCCGCTGCTGACGCTCGCCTCGTTCTGCCTCGCCGCGATCCAGGGAAACCTCTTCACCTTCGCCGTCACCTATCTGACCGACGAGATCGGCCTCAGCCTGGTGCAGGCGGGTGCGGCTTCCTCTGCGATGCTGCTCTCGGGCATGGTCGGGCGCGTGCTGATGGGATGGACCGCCGACCGCCTCGGCTCGGCGATCGCCGTGCTGCGCGTGCTCGCCCTCACCGCGACGGTCGCCACCTTCGCGATCTCAACCATCGGCCGAGACTGGACCTACCCCGCGATCGTCGGCACCTTTGCCGTCACCGGGATCCTGGCGACGACCTGGAACGGCGTCTTCCTCGCCGAGGTCGCGCGCATCGCGCCCAAGGGGCAGGTCGGAACGGCGACGGCAGGCTCGGCCTTCATCACCTTTCTCGCCTATTTCGCCGGTCCCTTAATCTTCGCCAAGGCGGTCGCGCTGGTCGGCACCTACGGTCCGGTCTTCGCCGGTCTTGCCGCGCTTGGCCTCGTCGCGGCGGCGGCGGTGTTCGTCGCGGGCCGGCGCCCGGAAGGCCTCGGCTAGCGGCCGACGAAGGCGGGCTTGCGCTTTTCCATGAAGGCGCGGCGGCCCTCGATGTAGTCCTGGCTCGCGAAGCACTCGGCGACGATGCGATCGCACATCGCGAGGTCGCGATCGGCGGGGTCCTTGAGCGCCTCGCCGGCCAGCCGCTTGATCGAGGCGACCGTCAACGGCGCATTGCCGGCGATGGTCTCTGCGTACTCGTTCACCTTCGACTCGAGCTCGCCATCGGCGACCACGCGGTTGACCAGGCCCATCGAGGCGGCCTCGGCGGCGCTGAACTGGCGGGCGGTGAAGAAGATCTCCTTGGTGAAGGACGGGCCGACGAGGCTCATCAGCTTCTGGATGCCCGCCAGCTTGTAGCCGAGACCGAGCTTGGCCGCGGGAATGGCAAAGCGCGACGCCTCGGTGCAGATCCGGAGATCGCAGGAGACGGCCAGCGCCAAGCCGCCGCCGATGCAATAGCCGCGGATCATGGCGATGGTCGGCTTGCTGAGGGTCTCCAGAGCCCGATGGGCGCGCTCGGTCGCGCGGTTGTAGGCCTCGACCGCCTCCTTCGAGGCTCGTTCGCTCTCGAATTTGGAGATGTCGGCGCCTGAGACGAAGGCCTTGCCGCCGGCGCCGGTAAGGACGACGACGCGGATTCCCGGATCGCGCTCGAACGCCTCGAGAATCTCGGCGGCCGCCTGCCACATCTCGAGCGAGACCGCGTTATGGCGTTCGGGGTTGTTGAAGATCATCCAGCCGATCGCCCCGTCCTTGCGGGAGATCATCTTGTCGGTGGGCATGGGATGTGTCCTTGCTCGGGTTTCAGATCGCGCCGCGGGAGCGCAGGTCCGCGATCGCGATGTCGTCGTAGCCGAATTCCTTCAAGACCTCGTCCGTGTGCTCGCCGATTTCGGGCGGGCACACCTTCCCTTTGCTCGGCGTCCGGCTCAGCCGCACCGGCTGCGCCAGGAACTTGGTCTTCGGACCCTTCTTGGCATCGATCTCGTCATAGGGTTCCAGATGCCTGACCTGGGGATCGGCGAAGACCTCGTCGATATTGTTGATGCGGCCGCAGGGGACGCCGGCAACGTTCAGGCGCTCGATGATGCTGTCGCTGTCCTCGTCCTGCAGGCGCCGTTCGATCTCGGCGTTGAGCGCATGCCGGTTCTTCGAGCGCTCGGTCGCCGTTGCGTAGTCCTTGTTCGTCAGCCACTCCTCGGCGCCGATCGCCTTGCAGAAACGCTCCCAGATCTTGCCGCCGGTGGCGGCGATATTGATGTGCCCGTCCCTGGTCTTGAAGACCCCGGTCGGAATGCTGGTCGGGTGGTTGTTGCCGGCCTGCTTCGGCACCTCGCCATCCATCAGCCAGCGCGCCGCCTGGAAGTCGAGCATGAACATCTGCGCCTGCAGCAGCGAGGTCTGCACCCATTGCCCCTCGCCCGAGACCTCGCGCTCGAGCAGCGCCACGAGGATGCCGTAGGCGCAGAAGATCCCGGCGGTGAGGTCGGCGATCGGGATGCCGACGCGAACCGGCCCCTGCCCGGGAAGCCCGGTGATCGACATTAGGCCGCCCATGCCCTGGGCGATCTGATCGAAGCCTGGCCGCTCGCGATAGGGGCCATCCTGGCCGAAGCCCGAGATGCTGGCGTAGACGATGCGCTTGTTGACCTTGCGCAGCGCCCCGTAGTCGATGCCGAGCCGCTCCTTCACGTCGGGGCGGAAGTTCTCGATGACGACGTCGGCGCGCTCGACCATGCGCTTGAGCACGCCGACGCCTTCCGGCGATTTCAGATTCAAGGTCATGCCGCGCTTGTTGCGCTGAAGGTTCTGGAAGTCGGAGCCATGGCGCGCGCCGCCCATGGCCTCTCCCGCCTCCAGGCCCGGCGGCATCTCGATCTTGATAACGTTGGCGCCCCAGTCGCCGAGCTGGCGAACCGCTGTCGGGCCGGAGCGGACGCGGGTCAGGTCGAGGACGGTGAAGCGCTGGAGTGCGGTCGAGGCGGGACGGAAGGACATCGCGCGATCCTATGCCGGAGGCAGCTCGGCGCCGCCGCAGAGGCCTATTCCGTAACATTTTTCCAGAGATCTGAAAACTGTTGACAGTTCTTCGGGCGGCGCTCCCAATGGCTTGATGAATCACGACTCCGCCCCGTCGGCAACGGTGACCGCGCTCAGGATCCGGCGCACCGAAACGCTGGCGACGCTCGTGCGCAAGGAGCTGGAGCGAATGATCGTCTCGGGCGAGCTCAAGGCCGGCGACCGGCTGAACGAGAGCGCGCTCGCCGACCGCCTCGGCGTCAGCCGCGGCCCGATCCGGGAAGCCTGCCGCGGGCTCGAGCAGAGCCGGCTCGTCGAGGTCGTGGTCAATCGCGGCACCTTCGTGCGTCAGATCAGCCTGCAGGATGCGCTCGACATCTACGATGTGCGGTCGGCATTATTCGGTGTCGCCGGAGAGGCGCTGGCCAGGCGGATCACGCCGTCCCAGCTCGCGCTGCTCTCCGATCTCGTCGAGCGGATGAGCCGCGCTGCCGACGACATCGACGCCTACTACCCGCTGAACGTCGAGTACCATGCGAAGCTGGTCGAGTTCTCCGGCAATGTCCGGCTGATGACGACCTACCGCAGCCTGGCGCAGGAGCTTCACCTCTTCCGCCGCCGCGGCCTGGTCAGCGAAGGCTCGATGGCGGTCTCCAACCGCGAGCACCGTGCCATTCTGGACGCGCTCGCAAAGCATGACAGCGCGCGCGCCGGCACCCTGATGCGCGAGCACATCCTCGCCGGCAAGAAGCGCCTGATGAACCTCGTCGAGGCAAAAGCCGAGGCGGCGCCCGACCCGCCTAGACGGCGGCGGCGCACGGCCGCGGGAGGCAGTGCCTCCGCCTAGCGCAGCATGAAGGACATCGCCGACATGCTGTTCAGCGTGCGAATGACCATGCGCATCGATCCGGCGACGAAGCTCACCGCATTGGGCGCCGCCCGCTCGGTCCCCGGCAGCAACGACATCAGGTCGGCGAGCGGAACCGAGTTGAGCTGAACCCGGACGTTGATCGGCGGCAGCACGTGGAACGGCTTGATCTCCTTCGCGCGCGAGATGGCCCGCGTTGCGGCGGCCTTGATCGCCTCGCGCGCCGCCTTCGGCGTCATCGACTCGGCGGCCGTGTTCGTGATCGCGCGCTTGACCTCGACGATCTCGGCGCCGGGGAAGAGCGGGCTCGCCTCGGCTTTCAGGCAATCGTCGCCGGAGAGCAGCACCACCGGCACGCCGAGCTCTCCGGCGTAGCCGCCATAGAGCCCGGACTCGCCGAAATCGGTGCCGTTGACGGTGATGCGCGCGAAAGCGAAGCCGTTGATCGTGTGGGCGAGGATGCCGTGCGATCCGGCACGCGCGTGATAACCGAGCGCGAAGATGCCGGCATAGTCGGGCGAGAGCCCTTCCATCATCGAGACCGGCTTCGGCTTGCCGGAGATGAGTCGTGCGCGCGGGTCGATGTCCTCGATCAGGAGGTTTCGCATCGGTCCATGGGAGTCGTTGACCAGGATCTCGGTGGCGCCGCCGTCGATCGCGCCGGCAATCGCGGCGTTGACCTCCTGCGTCATCAGCCGGCGGGCGCGCTCGTGCTCGCCGTTGCCCGGTCGCCCCTGCTCGCCATCGACGACCCCGGCGACGCCTTCAATGTCCGACGAAATGTAGATCCGCATTCGCCCCCTCTTCCGGGCCGCACGGTAGGACGGAACGGCGGACGCGGACAACAGCCGGCCATGCGCTCCGACGCAGCCTTGATGACCGGGCGCAGGCCGCGGCCTCTGCCTAGCCGCAGGCGCCAGGGCGCGGCATGATGGCGGCTGCGATCCTCCGGAGTCCCCCCAAGTGCCCGATATCGTCCTTCCCGCCACCGACTGGCTGCATGAGGCTTCGGCCAGCGGCTGGGACCAGAAGATCCTGGCCGAGGCCTGGGCCTGCGCCGAGTCGATCCAGTCATCCGCCGTAATGGTGATCGAGGGCGGGCGCATCGTCGCGAAATGGGGCGACATCGAGCGGCGCTTCATGTGCCACTCGATGCGGAAGAGCTTCCTTTCCGCCCTCTACGGCATCCACATCGAGGAAGGCCGGATCAGCCGCGGCACGACGCTGGCCGAGCTCGGCATCGACGACAAGGAAGGGCTCTCGGGGCGCGAGAAGGCAGCGACGATCGTCGATCTTCTCTCGGCTCGCTCGGGCATCTACCACCCGACCGTCTATGAGAGCGCCTGGATGCGCTCGATCAAGGAGCTGCGCCACAGCCACGCACCGGGCGTCTTCTGGTGCTACAACAACTGGGACTTCAACGTCCTCGGCACGATCTTCGAGAAGCTCGTCGGCCGCTCGTTGTTCGAGGAGTTCCGCGATCGCATCGCAGCGCCGATCGGCATGCAGGACTTCCGCTACGACGAGGAGCGCAAGGACGGCGAGTATGCCGGCAGTCACGAGACCGACCATCCCGCCTATCCGTTCCGCATGTCGAGCCGCGATCTCGCGCGGTTCGGCCTGCTGTTTCTGCGCGAAGGCCGCTGGGGCGACAAGCAGGTCATCCCTCGCCGCTGGGTGAAAGAGAGCACGGCACCGATCTCGGAAGCCGGCAATTCGGGCTCCTACGGATATATGTGGTGGGTGACCCGGGCCGGCATCCACGTTCCCGGCGTGATCTTGCCCGAGGGCAGCTACTCCGCGCGCGGCGCCGGTGGCCACAAGATGATTGTCATCCCGGCGTATGACATGGTCGTCGTGCACCGCGTCGACACCGACATCAAGGGGCGTGAAGTGAAGACGCACCAATTCGCCCCGCTGCTCGACCTTGTGCTCGCCGCCCGGCTCGGGCGCGGCTGGTAGATGAAGGAGACGAACAGATGGTGACGCTGCTAACCGAACGCGGCCGCTACGAGGCGGCCGCGAGCACCGAGGGCGAAAGCCTTTGGCTCCCGGCCGTCGCGCTGTCGATGGCGACCGGGTGGGAGCTGAAGCCCGAGGGCTTCTGCCGCGATGAGATCTGCGTGCCGTTGTCAAGAGGCCGCGAGAGCGAGTTCAGACGCGGCGAGGAGGTCGACGCAGCGAAGCTGTTCCGCTATGCCGGACAGCCTCTCGCCGCCAGCCGCGACAAGAGCGTCTGGTCCTTCGGCACTTCGGCCGCGATCCGCTCGAGCGCGCTCGAAAGCCTGGAGGCGCCGGATATCGGGCTCCCCGATCTCGCCGGCAAGGTCCATCGGATCTCCGATCACCGCGGCAAGAAGGTCTTCCTCTCGACCTGGGCCTCGTGGTGAGGCTGTCGTCTTGACTTGCCCGTGTGGCAGCACCTGTACGACGAGCTCAAGGACTACGGTTTCATGGTTTTCGCGGTGGCGATGGAGAGCCGCGGGCCCGAGGCCGCGCGCCCGTGGATCGAAGCGGCGAAGACCACCTATGTCTCGGTGATCGATGCCGACCATCGGCTGGCCGAACTCTACAACATGGTGAACGTGCCGGAGGCCGTGTGGATCGACGAAGCCGGGCGCATCGTCCGTCCGACCGAAGTCGCCGGTAGCGGCGACTATTTCCGCAAGATGGACCGCGTCACCCGCACGCTGCCCGAAGAGGGGAAGGCGATGCGCGAGAGCATGCGGACCCGCTACATGGATGCGCTCCGCGATTGGGTGAAGAACGGCAACAGGAGCGAGTTCGCGTTCGATGCAAACGCAGCGCGCGGGCATGTGCGGAAGCAGACCGAGGACGTCGCCCTCGCGCATTGCTGGTTCCGGCTCGGCCGCCACCTGCATGCTGCCGGCAGAGCCGAGGAAGCCGAAGCGGCCCTCGCGGAGGCGAGCCGGCTGCATCCCGACTCCTGGAACATCTGGCGGCAGATGGGCGATATGAAGCTCGAAGGGAAGCCCAACCCCGATTTCTGGGGTCGCGTCGACAAGCTCGGCGCGCGTCGCTACTACGACAAGATCGACATGCCGGGCATGCCGTGACCGCCGAGGACCCCGGCTCCGAGTGCTGCTGGCCCGGAAGCGTCTTCAGCCGCCGAGCGTTCATCGGCGGCGGCGCGCTGTTCTGCGCCACGGTTGCGGCTCCCGGCTCGGCAACAGCTCAAGCCGCGCTGGCGCAAGCGCGCGCAACGCTCGCGGGTGCCCTGACCGTCGACATTCACTCCCATGCCGGCCGGCTCATCGGGTTGCGCAACATCACCGAGCGGCCGCCCTATGCGCCCGTCGCGGCGCCGATGCGCGATGGCGGCATGGCGGCGATCTGCCTCACCATCGTCGCGGACACACCGACCCTTGAGCTGACGGCCGAGCGGCGTATCCTCGCCACGCGCAATCCGGAGCCGGGCGAACTCTACGAATGGAGCCGGAGCGGCTTCGCTCGCCTGCATGGCCTGGTGCAGGAGCAGGGGCTGCACGTCGTCGACGATCTTGAAGGCTTGACGGTCGCCCCGAAGCGCGGCCCCTCGGCCATCGTCGCATCGGAAGGAGCGGACTTCCTCGAAGGACGCATCGAGCGGCTCGAGGAAGCCTTTCGTCAGCATCGGCTCCGTCACCTGCAGCTCACCCACTATCGGCCGAACGAGCTCGGCGACATCCAGACGGTGGCACCCGTGCATGGCGGGCTGACCGCTTTCGGTGCCGAGGTGATCCGCCAATGCAACCGGCTCGGCATCGTCGTCGACATCGCCCATGGCACTTTCGAGCTGGTCAAGCGTGCCGCCTCGGTCACGACCAAGCCGCTCGTTCTCTCGCATACCTCGCTCGTCAGCAGACCGCCGCCCGGCAGCCGGCAGATCTCGCCGGACCATGCAAAGCTGGTCGCTTCGACCGGCGGCGTCATCGGCATCTGGCCCCCCTCCACCATCTTTCCCGACATCGCCGCTTTGGCAGCCGGCATCGCGCGCGTCGTCGACGCGGTGGGCGTCGATCATGTCGGCCTCGGCACCGATATGAGCGGGCTCACCGCGCCGCCGAGCTTCGCGAGCTATCGCCAGCTTCCCGACCTCGCCGCGACGCTGACGGCGCGCGGATTCAGCGCCGAGGAGGTACGAAAGCTCCTCGGCGGCAACTACGCCCGCGTCTTTGCCGCGACGCTCGGTCATTCGTAGCAACCACTATTGCATAGTGGTTGAACCCGCCGCGGAGAGCGGGAACAATCCGTGCCGCGCCGACATCCGCCGGCGGCTCAATCGAGGCACGGGATCGACATGGCCGACCTTCGCTTTCTCGGCATCTCCGGCAGCCTGCGCAAAGGCTCGTACAACACGGCGCTGCTCAAGGTCGCGACGGGCCTGATGCCGGCGGGTGCCACGCTCGAGGTTTTCGATATTTCGGCTATTCCGCTCTACAACGAGGATGCCAAGGCTCAGGGTTTCCCTGCGCCGGTCCAGCTTTTGCGCGAGAAGATCGCCGCCGCCGATGGGCTGATCTTCGCCACGCCGGAGTACAACTACTCGACCTCGGGCGTGCTGAAGAATGCCATCGACTGGGCCTCGCGCCCGCCGGACCAGCCGTTCAACGAGAAGGCCGTCGCGCTTATGGGCGCCTCGGGCGGCGTGCTGGGCACGGCGCGCGCGCAGTATCATCTCCGCCAGATCGGCGTGTTCTTGAACATGCGCTTCGTCAACAAGCCGGAGGTCTTCGTCGGTGGCGCCGCGAGCAAGTTCGATGCGAACGGCAACCTGACCGACGAGACCGCCAAGGGCCTCATCAAGCAGCTAATGGCCGAGCTGGTAACCTGGAGCCAACGGCTCAATAAGTAGATCGCGGCGATCGAGGACGCTCTCTTCGCACCGATCGGCGAGCGCAAAGGCGGCATGCCGATCGAGAAGCCATTTAGCGACTCCGCGACCGAGCTGAGCCCCCCAAAATGCAAAAGGCCCGACGGTGATCCCGTCGGGCCTCTTCTTGTTGGTGGAGCCAAGGAGGATCGAACTCCTGACCTCTACAATGCCATTGTAGCGCTCTCCCAGCTGAGCTATGGCCCCGAGAAATCCATGAGCGCCCTGGGCTCGGCGCCGGTTTTCAGATAGTTCGCTCAAGCCCGCCGCGCAACAGGAAACTCCCCCGGCGGCGAGAGGCGGCCTCTACCGCTCCTCCTGGTCCTCGACGTTCTCGATCACCTCGGCCATGTCGTCCTCGTCCTCGCCGAGATCCGAGGCGTCCTCGATCAGGGCCTCGTCCTCCTCTTCGGCTTCCTCTCCTTCGGCGGCGGCCTCCGCCTCCGCCGGAGCCTCGACCTCTTCGACCACCGCTTGGCGCTCCACCGGCTTCTCAGCGGCCGGGCGCGAGCGACGCGACTTGGTCGCAGCGTCGGGATCGTAGACCGTGCCGCACTTAGGGCACGCGATCTCCGGCTTCATCAGGTCGTAGAAGCGCGCACCGCAGCTGCTGCACTGGCGCTTCGTTCCCCATTCCGGCTTGGCCAATTCTCAATCCTCCTAAGGCCCGGAAAATGGCGTCACGAGGGGCCGTTCGTCAGGGCGGCGGGATTGCCATGGCTGGGTCCACCTGTCAAAAGCAAAATCGCGTGATCCTCAAAGCCCAACTCCGGACCGGATGCCTCCCTTCTTCGTGATCGCTATCGACGGGCCCACCGCCTCGGGAAAAGGCACGCTCGCCAGACGTCTCGCCCGCCATCTCGGCTTCGCCCATCTCGACTCCGGGCTGCTTTACCGCGCCGTCGGCCTGGCGCTGCTCAAGCGCGGCCAGGAGCCGGCCGACAAGATGGCGGCGGTAGCGGCGGCCCAGGCGCTGGACCCGTCAGGGCTTTCCGACCCGGCGCTACGTTCGGAGGAGACCGGCAAGGCGGCCTCGGTGGTCGCCGCCCTCCCCGAGGTCCGGGCCGCGCTCCTCGACTTTCAGCGCCGCTTCGCCGCCACGCCGCCGGGCGGCGCCCCGGGCGCGGTGCTGGATGGCCGCGACATCGGAACGGTCGTCTGCCCCGATGCCAACGCCAAGATCTTCCTCGATGCCGGCGTTGAGGAACGGGCAGCCCGGCGCGAGAAGGAGTTGCGTGAGCGGGGGGCCCCCATTATAGAAGGGGCCGTTCTGCGGGATCTTCAGGAGCGGGACGCGCGCGACCGCAATCGCGCCGTTGCTCCGCTCGTTCGTGCAGGCGACGCCTACGTCCTCGATACGACGGGCATGGACGCCGAGCAGGCGTTCTCCAAGGCGCTCGCCTATCTGCGCTCGCGGGGCTTGTGACGGTCCGGGGGGTCCGGTCGTCGAGATGTGAAGAACCGAAAGCCCGGCTCGACACCCAAGAGCAAGACCGGGCAGGACGGGACGGCCGCCCCTCGAAAAGAGACCGGGGCTGAAGGCTGGACCCGACAGAGAGAGAAAGAGCTTCTGATCATGGCTACTGCCACCGCGGCCGCCGGCGCCGCCAAAGAGAGCTTTGCCGCCCTCCTCGAAGAGTCGCTCGGCAAGGCCGACAACCTCGAAGGTTCGGTCCTCAAGGGCCGTGTCGTCGCCATCGAAGGCGACACGGCGGTCGTCGATGTCGGCCTCAAGAGCGAGGGCCGCGTCCAGCTCAAGGAATTCTCGGCTCCCGGCCAGGCACCCGAGCTCAAGGTCGGCGACGAGGTCGAGGTCTACCTCGAGCGCATGGAGGACAAGAACGGCGAGGCCCAGCTGTCGCGCGAGAAGGCGCGGCGCGAGGAAGCCTGGTCGCTGCTCGAGCGCTCCTTCCAGGAGAACCAGCGCGTCTCCGGCGTGATCTTCGGGCGCGTCAAGGGCGGCTTCACGGTCGACCTCTCCGGCGCCGTCGCCTTCCTTCCCGGAAGCCAGGTCGACATCCGCCCGGTCCGCGACATTACCCCGCTGCTGGGCTCCCAGCAGCAGTTCCAGATCCTCAAGATGGATCGCCGCCGCGGCAACATCGTCGTCTCGCGCCGCGCCGTGCTCGAAGAGAGCCGCGCGGAAGCCCGCTCCGAGCTGGTCGCCAACCTCAAGGAAGGCCAGATCCTGCAGGGCGTGGTGAAGAACATCACCGATTACGGCGCCTTCGTCGATCTCGGCGGTGTCGACGGCCTGCTGCATGTCACCGACATCGCCTGGCGCCGCATCAACCATCCCTCCGAGGCGCTGCAGATCGGCCAGACCGTCAAGGTCCAGGTCATCCGCTTCAACCCGGAGACCCAGCGGATCTCGCTCGGCATGAAGCAGCTCGAGGCCGATCCTTGGGAAGGCGTGGAATTCAAGTATCCGGCCAGCGCCAAGTTCACCGGCCGCGTCACCAACATCACCGACTACGGCGCCTTCGTCGAGCTGGAGCCTGGCATCGAAGGCCTGGTCCACGTCTCGGAGATGAGCTGGACCAAGAAGAACGTGCACCCCGGCAAGATCGTCTCGACCAGCCAGGAGGTCGAGGTGATGGTGCTGGACGTCGATCCGCAGAAGCGCCGTATCTCGCTCGGCCTCAAGCAGACCATGGCGAATCCGTGGGAAGCCTTCCAGGAGAAGCACCCGCAGGGCGCAGAGCTCCAGGGCGAGGTCAAGAACATCACCGAGTTCGGCCTGTTCGTCGGCCTGCCGGGCGACATCGACGGCATGGTCCATCTCTCGGACATCGACTGGAACCGTCCGGGCGAGGACGCGATCAAGGACTACAAGCGCGGCGACATCGTCAAGGTGAAGGTGCTCGACGTCGACGTCGACAAGGAGCGGATCTCGCTCGGCGTCAAGCAGCTGAGCTCCGATCCGTTCGAGGCCGGTGTCACCAAGCTGAAGAAGGGCGAGGTCGTGACCTGCACGGTGACGGCGACCAGCGATGCCGGCCTCGACGTTCTGGTCGGCGACGGCGTACCGGGCTTTATCCGCAAGTCCGAGCTCTCGCGCGAGCGCTCCGAGCAGCGTCCCGACCGCTTCGCCGTCGGCGAGAAGGTCGACGCCAAGATCACCCAGATCGATCCCAAGACCCGGAAGCTCACGCTCTCGGTCAAGGCCCGCGAATCCGACGAGGAGAAGCAGGCAATGGCCGAGTACGGCTCGACCGACTCCGGCGCTCGCCTCGGCGAGATTCTGGGGGCAGCGATCAAGAAGCGCGATAAGGACCGCGAGGGTTCCGAGACCGAATAAAGGGCCGAAAACCGGCCGAAAGCCGATGCGAGGGGGCCCAAGTTGCCCCCTCGTTGCTTTTAGAGGAAAAGGACAGCAATCCGAGAGGCTTAGCCCTTGACGGACGAAATCCGGTCGGGCACGCTCGCGTTTCGCGGCGTCAAGGAGTTTCCGCTCCCGCCCAAAGACTTAGGCACCGACGGGACGGCGCGCGGAGCGACCAGGGGAACGTCATGACCAAGTCGGAACTGATCCTGCGTCTAGCCGAACTCAATCCGCATCTGTTTCAACGGGATGTGGAGCGCATCGTCTCGACCATCTTCGACGAGGTCGCGAAAGCTTTGGCTCGCGGCGATCGGGTCGAGCTGCGCGGTTTCGGGGCATTCTCCGTGAAGCGCCGCGCCCAGCGCACCGGGCGCAATCCGCGCACGGGCGAAGCCGTCGATGTCGCCGCCAAGGCCATTCCGTATTTCAAGACCGGCAAGCAGCTCCGCGACCGACTGAACGGCGAAAGCACGCCCGAGACCGCCGGCAAGTCGGCGACTTGAGGGCGGGCCCCTAGATGACCCGCCGCTCGAGGCTGGCGCGCGCGTTTACCGCGACCGTCACCCTGCCGCTCACCCTCCTTGTTATCGTCTTCGCGATCTCCAATCGCGGCCCTGTCGCGATCGGGCTCTGGCCCTTCGACGAGATAGTAGAGATGCCGGTCTATCTGTTGGCCCTCGGTGCGCTGCTGCTCGGCTTTCTCGGCGGTGCCGCGCTTGCCGGCTTCGGCACGCTCGCCGCCCGGCTGAGGGCTCGGCGCGAGGCCAAGCGGGCCGAGAACGCCGAGCAGCGTCTCGCGAGCGAGGAGTCGCAGCGCGCCGCCGACGCCGCCCAGTCGGCGCATGCCGTCCGCACCTCTCGGGCCAACGCCATCGCGCACTCGGTCACCGGCTCGCGCTGGTAATGCAGACACTGGATGCTGCCGAGGTCGAGCGCCGCCTCGACTTCCCTTCCTTGATCGACCGCCTGCGCGAGATGTTCAGGGCCGGATGCGAGCTGCCGACCCGGCATCATCACCCGGTCGAGGTGCCGAACGCGCCAGGCGCGATCCTGCTGCTGATGCCGGCCTGGCAGGTCGGCAAGCACATCGGCGTCAAGATGGTCACGGTCTTTCCCGGCAACGGCGCCAGGAGCCTGCCGGCGGTAATGGGCATCTACACGCTGCTCGACGGGCTGACCGGCCAGCCGCTGGCGCTGATCGACGGCCCGATGCTGACGCTGCGCCGGACCGCAGCCGCGTCGGCGCTCGCGGCGACCTATCTCGCGCGCGAGGATGCCGTCCATCACCTGATGATCGGCACGGGCGCGCTCGCCCCGCACCTGATCCAGGCGCATGCGACGGCGCGGCCGATCCGGCGTGTCAGCATCTGGGGACGCAATGCCGTCAAGGCGCGCGATCTCGCCGCCGAACTCCGCACGAAAGGCTTGCCGGCCGACGCCACGAAAGACCTGGAAGCGGCGGCGCGCGAGGCCGACATCGTCACCACCGCCACGCTTTCGGCCGAGCCGGTGGTCAAGGGCGCCTGGCTCAAGTCCGGTGCGCATCTCGACCTCGTCGGCGCCTATACGCCGACGATGCGCGAGACCGATGATGATGCCGTCCGCCGCGGCCGCGTCTATGTCGACACCCGCGGCGGTGCGACCAAAGAGGCCGGCGACATCGTCCAGCCGCTCGCCTCCGGCGCGCTCAAGGACATCGTCGGCGATCTCTTCGACCTGACTCGCGGACAAGTACAGGGGCGTGGCAAGGCCAATGAAGTGACCGTCTTCAAATCGGTCGGCACCGCGCTCGAAGATCTCGCCGCAGCCCAGCTCGTCTACGAGCGGAGCTAGCGCCGGCGCTTCGGTGCCTTCGGCTTCGGCCCGTCGAGCAGCTCCACCAGCCTCCTCGGGGCGACCGCCCGGTAGCTCTCGCCGATCCAGCGCTTGATGCGCTCGACCGGGATCT
>Ga0194121_10002978_pt1 | contig 26213 bp, 24 predicted proteins | sample TA2MahCa50mmetaG_FD_148609 | JGI IMG/M metagenome (GOLD analysis project Ga0194121, IMG submission 148609) | Freshwater microbial communities from Lake Tanganyika, Tanzania - TA2015020 Mahale Deep Cast 50m | ecosystem: Environmental > Aquatic > Freshwater > Lake | place: Tanzania: Lake...
CGCGCGGACCATTTGCTGGAGCCCGCCGAGCGATCGGATCAGCCGGCCGATGGCCGCGTCAAAGATGCGCACGCTGCCGTCGTCGCAGCCGGTGGCGACCCGCTTGCCATCCGCGGACAGCGCCGCGAAGCGCACGCCGGAGGGATGTCCCTCAAAGCGGCGGATCTCCTCACCGACTGATCGCCGGAGGTGAGCACCAGCGTGCCGTCCCGCGAAGCGGACACCGAGGTCACGCTCTCGGTGTGCCCCCGCTGCACGGAAAGCGTCGGCTCGGCGCGCGCGGCGGCGGTCAACACAAGGACAAGAATTACCACCCATCGGGTGCGCTATGACTACAGGTTCTTGTCGAAGAAGTCCTGAACGCGCTGCTTGTATTCCGCCCCGGCCACCAGGTCGTTCTGCACGTGACGCGCGCCGGGCACGACCCAGCGGGTGGTGTTGGCCGGGCGCGCGGCGCTCAGGCGCTCGCTGTGCTGCGGCAGCACGTAGTCGTCGGCGTCGCCGTGGATGAGCAGCAAGGGCTGGGTCATGGTGGGCACCGCGTTGATGGGATCGCGGGGCGCCAGGGGATGCCCGACGTCCCAACCGATTTTGGCGGAGGCGGCCCAGCCCACGTACTTGCTGAGCGGGTAGCCCCGCACGCCGGCGACATCGGCCACCTGGTCCGCCACCGAGGCGTACGGGGAGTCCGAGATGACGGCCTTCACGTCGGGCGAAGCGGCGGCTGCCTCCAGCACGGTGGCGCCGCCCATGGAGAGCCCCATGATGCCGATTTTCGTGGCGCCCAGGCTGGTCTTGGCGTATTCGATGGCCGCCAGCATGTCGTCGCGCTCGTAGAATCCCATGGTGGTGGTGGTCCCGCCGCTCTGCCCCTGGTTGCGCAGGTCGAAGGCCACCAGGTTGTACTTCTCGTGCAGAATGGCGCCGTGGCGGGCCAGGAACTTGCGCTTGTCGTCGCCGTGGCCTTGCAGGAAGATCACCGTCTTGTCGGTGTGCGTGGCGCACGGAACGTACCAGCCCTGGAGGGGCGTGCCGTGGCTGGAAAACGAGATGTCCTGGTAGGCCCAGCCCAGGTCGGCCGGCGTCTCGGCGTGCGCCGCGGTTGACGGCGGCGGGTCCACGTGCAGCGTCTTGAACGCGGGGGACGTGTCCGGATTCCATTTCTCGGGATGTTCGAGCTGGTTGGCGCCGGTCCGGCCCGCGTAGATCCCGTAGCCGGCCAGCACCACGCCCGCGGTGGCCGCGCCAATCGCGGCGCCCAGCGCGGGATGCCCGACCAGCGCGCCGCCCACGGCGCCGATAGCCGTGCCGGCCAGTTCCATGATGCCGACCGTCTTCAAGAACGTGGGATGGCCCAGGTCGAGCCCGCTGATGCGCTGCCGCAGCGTGGCGCTGGGCAGGTCGTCCACGCTGTTTCCGGTCGCGTGGATGTCGATTGGCGCTGGGGCCGCCGGCGTCGGAGCGGTCTTCGCCGCCGCGGGGGGCGGCTGTGCGGCCGCCAGTAAACGGTTCACCATCATGCGCTCCATGATACGCCTCTCCCCCTGGCGTAAATGTTACAAAAATGTTAACAGAAGCGGATCGCGAGCGGTAGGGTCGAAGTGACTGGAACGCCCAGAAGGAGGCTTTTTGAAGCAGATACTGCCGTACTTGCTCCTCATTCCTGGAGGGATGTTTCTAACCCTGGGCGACATCGCTGCCAAGCAGTGGATTGTGGCGTCGGAGAACCGCTGGCTGCTGCTCACGCTGGCTCTCTGGAACGTGGGCCTGGTGCTGCTGGCCTGGAGCTTTAGGTTCAAGAATATCGCCATCGCGTCGGCCATCCTCGTGATCGCCAACATCATCACGCTGGCATTCGCGAGCTGGTGGCTGTTCAACGAGCCGCTCTCGAAGAAGCAGCTCATCGGAATGACGATTTCCATCGTGGGCATCGCCGTCATGGAGTTGGAGTGATCGGGCCTTTCGCACGGAAATAAAAGAGCGCCGTTGCGGCGCTTTCCGCGGCAGGGATTAGCCCTGCGGCTTGATCGGGGTGGTGGGCTGCACGTCGCCGCCGACCTTCACGTGGAGCTTGAACTCCTCGAAGGGCCCCTTGGACTGGCCCTTGCTCAGGTGCAGGACCAGGTCGTCGGTGCCGGCGTTGAGCGCCTTGAACATCATGGTGGTGACCGCCTTGCCGTTCTTAAAGGTGCGGGTGAAGGGCTTGCCGACCTGCTCGAGGACGTTCGCGTTCATGGACTTGACCTGCCAGGTGAGACCAGTGGCCGGCTTGGACTCGAGGGCGACGACCATCACGCCTGCGTTGGGCAGCAGGCCCACGGCGGCATTGGCGTCCACGTCGGTGACGTACACCAGGTGGGTCTTGGGGGCGGCGAAGGCCTGGCTCACGAAGATGGCGAGCGCCGACGCAAGAATCAGGGCAGTAATCAGGGTTCTCTTCATCAAGAGGACACCTTCTTTCGTTAAAGATTGGCCCATCGAAGGCCCGCCCATGTTAGCTCCCGGAGCGGAGAGTCCTGCGCGCCCCCGGGGGGTCAGGTTAAAATTCAGCCGGCGGCGACAGTGGTCTTTCTTCCTGCGGCTGCCTTCTTGCCGGATGCCGCTTTTTTCGCGGGCGCCTTCTTGGGGCTGGCCGCGGCCTTCTTGCTTGCAGCGGACTTTTTCGGCGTGGCGGCGGCCTTCTTGGAGGCGGCGGCTTTCTTCCCCGCCGCGGCCTTCTTGCCACGCGCGACGCGCTTCGCGGGCGCGCCGTCTTCGCCTTCGGCCCCCTTGCCGCGCTTGCCGCGCGGCTCGCGGGGAAGGAACTCGAAGCCGTGCCGTCCGGTCGGTCGCAGCACGAGATACGCCTTGAACGGGCGGCCGTATTTCGAGATGAAGTCTTCAATGAGCGGAGTGCGCTGGTGCTCAATATATTCCATGGTTTCGTCGCGCGTGATCTCGCGCTTGCAAACCAGGCGCGGCAGCACAAACCCGGACTTACGGGTGGGCTCTTTTTCCAGGCATTTTTTCTGGCACTCGAAGGTGGTCGGCGTCTCTATCACAAGACAGTCCGGATCGAACGGGCAGGGGGCCAGCGGCTCGTCGAGCACAGGGAAGACGGTCTCCTCGGCGGGCTCGGTGGCACCGTTCACGTAGTCGGCCACCAGCTCGATCTGTCCCTGCTCGGTCACCTTCAGCACGCCCTTGAAGCCGTCGCCGCGGCGGGTGAGAAAGCCCTCCAGCATCGGCGTCTCTTTGCGCGCCAGCAGCTCGGTTACCGTGGTGCGGTCGAGATAGCGGCCGGACTTTTCCTTCCACAGGCTGAAGGCGCAGGGGCCTTCGCCGCGTCCGGTGTTTCCCTCGCACGCGTAGAAGCGCGCCTTCTCGTATACTTTCCGCTGCTTGCAGAGCGGACAGGTCCCCAGCGGCGGCTCCATGCGGTAGATGTCGTCGTAGTCAAAGGTTTTCGCGTGGTCAATGATTTCCCGCGTATATTCGGCGATTTCCGACATGAAGACGCTGCGCTTGCGGCCGCCCTCCTCGACTTCGCGCAGGTGTTTCTCCATCTCGCCGGTCAGCTCGGCGGACGCAAGCCGATCCACGTGGATGCGCCGCAGCAGGTCAATCAGGAGGATGCCCTTGGCGGTGGCCCGCAGCGCCCGCTCGGCACGCGTCACGTACTGCTTGGCGACCAGGTTTTCGATGACTTCGGCGCGGGTAGCCGGCGTTCCCAGGCCGCGGTCGGCCATCGCCTTGGAGGCCATTTCGTCCTCAATATTTTTCCCGGCGTACTCCATCAGCGTGAGCAGCCGCGCTTCGGTGATGCGGGCCGGGGGACGGGTCTCGTCGGCGTCAGGGTGCGCTTCGGTGTTGCGCACTCCGACGCCGCTGGCATCCCCGGCGTCGCGGACGGCCTGGTCCCCGCGCAGCGGCGGCAGTGCCTTGTCCTCATCCACCTCGCGGCCCCACACCTCGTACCAGCCCGGCTCGACGAGGTAGCGCGAGCGGGTGCGGAACGAGTGGCCCTTGACTTCGGTGACGCGCTCGACGCGCATCCACACCGCGGGCGGGTGGAACGACGCCAGGAAGCGCCGCATGATGAGATCGTAGATTTTCGCCTCGTCGCCGGTCAAGGCGTGGCCGGGATTGTCCCCGGTCGGGATGATGGCGAAGTGGTCGCTGATGCCGGCGTCGTCGAAATTGCGTTTCACATTTTGCAGTCCCTGGCGATGCAGGGTTTTCGCGGCGCTCGAATAGGAGGAATTTCCGCGCGCGAGTCCGGCGATCACCGAATCCACGTGTTGCCGATAGTCGGTGGGCAGGCAGCGAGAATCGGTACGCGGGTAGGTGATTAATTTGTGGGTTTCATAGAGACGCTGGGCGGCGGCCAGCGTGCGGCGGGCGGACATCCCCATGCGGCGGTTGCCCTCGCGCTGCAGGCTGGTGAGGTCGAAGAGCGGCGGCGCGACTTCGTTTGACGTGCGGCGGGTTTCCCGCGCGGTGCCCTGCTGTCCGCGCACCTCGTCGAGAATTCGGTTGAGTTGTTTTTCGTCGGTAATCCAGTCGTCCTTGCGCGGATTGTCCGCTGACGCCTCGAATTTCGGATCAAACCAGGTGCCCTCGTACTGGTGCGTCGGGGCGTCAAAGGTGCCTAGAATTCTCCAGAACGGCTCGGGTCGGTGTTGCAGAATTTCCAGCTCGCGGTCCACAATCAGCGCCAGGGTCGGCGTCTGCACCCGGCCCGCGGACCACGCGGCGTGCTCGGTGCGCAGCTTCATGCGGCGGGTGAGCGCGCGGGTGGCGTTGATGCCGATCAGCCAGTCCGCTTCCGAACGGCACTGGGCCGCCTCGCCAAGGGTGTCCAGCTCCTTGCCCGGGCGCAGGCTCTGAAATCCCTTGCGAATCGCGTCCGCGGTCATCGACTGCAGCCAGAGACGCTGCATCGGATGCTTCGCGTCGAAATACTGGATGATCTCGCGGAAGATCAACTCTCCTTCGCGCCCGGCGTCGCACGCGTTGATGACGGCATTGACGTCGGGCCGCTTGAGCAGCTTCTTCAGCGTGTTGAGCAGTTTCGTCTGGCCCTGCTTGGCCCGCAGCTCGAACGTCTCGGGGATGATGGGGAGGTCCTCGAGCTTCCAGCTCTTGTATGCCGGGTTGATGTCCTCCGGCTCTTTGAGCTCCAGGACGTGTCCGACAGCCCAGGACACGACGAAATCCTTGCTCTCGTAGAAGCCTTCAAAGGCTTCGAAGCCGCCCAACGACCTGGTGATGTCACCGGCGACGCTGGGCTTCTCAGCAATGACGAGGGTCTTGGGCACTGGCAGTTCCTCCACTACGGGCTCATAAGGGCAAAAAGATTCGCGCCGAATTCGAGGTCCCGATGCGACTCCCCTTCTGTTCGATCGGGCAGGGTTCGGGAGGACCTCACCAAACACTCCCCCCGATTCCAACACAAGGAGTTCTATCGGCATGCAGGTCATGAAGTTCGGTGGCACTTCGGTCGGCAGCGGCGAGGGCATTCGCCAGGCGGCGGACATCGTGGCGGACGCCGCCGACCGTGGGAAAGTTCTGGTGGTGGTGTCGGCAGCCTCGAAAGTGACCGATCTGCTCCTCAACGCGGCCACGCAGGCGGCCCAGGGTGGCGCGCCGGAGGAGCTGCATGCTTCCATCGTGGCGCGCGAGCGCGACCTGCTAGGCCAGCTGGGACTGCCCGCGGGACTGGTCGACGACTATCTTGATGCCATCCTCCGCATGCTGGCCGGGCTGGACCTGCTCGGCGAGCTCACACTCCGCTCGCTGGACCGCGTCGCATCGTATGGCGAGCTGATGTCCGCCCGGCTGGTCGCCGCGCACCTCAGCGCCAGCGGTCGGCCCGCCCGGGCCTATCCCGCCTGGGAGCTGGGGATGTTGACCGACGCGGCCTTCGGCTCCGCGCGCATGCTGCCCGAGGCCGAAGAGAGGATGCGCGCCGCATGGCAGGCGCTGCCGGCCGGCGAGATCCCCGTGACGACCGGTTTCATCGGACAGGACGCGGAGGGGCGGGTCACCACGCTGGGCCGCGGCGGCAGCGATCTGTCGGCGTCGCTGTTCGGCACGGCGCTGCACGCCGAGGAGATCCAGATCTGGACGGACGTCTCGGGGATCATGACTTGCGACCCGCGCGCCGTCCCCACCGCGCGGGTGGTGCCGCTGGTGTCTTTCGCGGAAGCCGCCGAGCTGGCGTTCTTCGGCGCCAAAGTGCTGCACCCGCGCACCATCGAGCCGGCGACTCGGGCGGGCATTCCGGTGCGCGTGAAGAACACCTTCCGCCCGCAGGACGAGGGCACGCTCATTCTCCCCGAGGCGCCGGGCAAGCCCAGGGGCCCTCTGGGACTGGCCGCCCAGCGCGGCGTATCGACGGTGAGCATTCAGTCGACGCGCATGCTGGAGGCGCACGGATTTCTGGCGCGCGTGTTCGACGTGTTCGGCAAGCACGGGATTTCGGTGGACGTGATCGCCACCTCGGAGGTCAGCCTCTCGGTGACCGTGGACGCGCCGCAATCCCGCATCGCGGCGGCCCTCGACGCCCTGTCGCAGACGGCCACCACGGCGCTGCGGCCGGGCCGCAGCATCATCTGCATCGTGGGCGAGGGGATCAAGGACACGCCAGGCATCGCCGGCCGCATCTTCACGGTACTGGGTGACGCGGGCATCAACGTGGAGATGATTTCCCAGGGTGCCTCGCAGATCAACACGACGTTCGTGGTGGCGGACGAGCACGCCACGGAGGCTTTGAAGCGCTTGCACGCACACTTCTTCGAGTAAGGAGAAGTGTCCCCGTCCGCGTTCATTTTCGTGCATCCGCGGATTGGCGGATGCGGCCCACGTGCATCCGCGGATCGGAGGATGTAGTTATAACCACCCATCCGTGACGCCGGACACGCCGGATCCGACCGATGGTCTATATTCTTCCGTCGGAAACCCGATTCACCCCGGCCCCAACCGTGATATGATGCGATTGGTCGCGGGTACAGACGCCGCGGAAGCACGAACAGAGAAACACCGACCGTGCGCGTCAGGTAAGGAGAATCGGCGACGGCCAGGCGTGCCGAGATGGTCCATGGGGCAGCAAGGAGGCTGGACGTATGGCCAGGAGAACCGAAGGCGGCATGGACGCACCGCGATTTAAGCGCACGCACGACGACGAGGCTCTCAACTTTCACCAGAAGCTGGAAGCCCTGCAGCGCGAGGGATTCACCCTTCTCCCTCGCATCGGCGGCACCCAGCCCATGGTCTTCTCCGAGGCAAACGGCAGAATGGTGGCGATTCTCATCGACGCGGACGATCGCGTCTGGACTTATTCGGAGCGAGAGGGACTGGTATGTGAGGAGCCCACCTGAACCCAGGGCTTCCGACATCAAACAAAATGGCGCCCCCCGACTCACGCCGAGGGGCGCCGTTCCTTTTCAAAGGGCCGGGATCTACATCATGTCCATCCCGGGATCGAAGCCGCCGGGCGCGCCGTGGCTGTGGCCGCCGCCCATCTTCTCATCCTTCGGCCTCTCGGTGACCAGCGTCTCGGTGGTAAGCACCATGGCCGCGATGCTGGCCGCGTTCTGCAGGGCAGAGCGGGTCACCTTGACCGGGTCCACGATGCCGTCCTTGATCATCTCGGTATAGGTGCGCTCCATCGCGTTGAAGCCCTGGCCGCGGGGAAGGGTCTTGACCTTCTCCACCACCACCGAGCCTTCCACGCCGGCGTTGTTGGCGATCTGGCGCAGCGGCTCTTCAAGGGCGCGGCGCACGATCGAGAAGGAAACCTTCTCGTCGGGATCGTCCACCTTGACCTTGTCGAGCGCGGGGATGGCATTCACGAACGCCACGCCGCCGCCGGGCACGATGCCCTCTTCCACCGCGGCGCGGGTCGCCGAAAGGGCGTCCTCGATGCGGTGCTTCTTCTCCTTCAGCTCGGTCTCAGTGGCCGCGCCGACCTTGATGACCGCCACGCCGCCGGCCAGCTTGGCCAGCCGCTCCTGCAGCTTCTCACGGTCGTAGTCGGACTCGGTTTCCTTGACCTGGCGCTTGATCAGCTCGATGCGCGCCTGGATCTCCTCGTTCTTGCCGCGGCCCTCGACAATGGTGGTTTCCTCTTTCGTCGCCTTCACGCGCGCGGCGCGTCCCAGCATGTCGAGGGTCACCTTGTCGAGCTTGATGCCCAACTCGTCGCTGACCACCTGGCCACCCGTGAGAATGGAGATGTCCTTGAGCATTTCCTTGCGGCGGTCGCCGAAGCCCGGCGCCTTCACGCCCAGCACCTGGAGGGTGCCGCGCAGCTTGTTCACCACCAGGGTGGCGAGCGCTTCGCCGTCCACGTCCTCGGCAATGATGACCAGCGGCTTCTGCATCTGCACGGTCTTCTCAAGGATGGGGAGGATGTCGGCCACCGCCGAGATCTTCTTCTCGGTGATGAGGATGTAGGGCTCGGAGAGTTCGGTCTCCATGCGCTCCGGATCGGTCACGAAGTACGGGGAGATGTAGCCCTTATCGAACTGCATGCCCTCGACGTGCTCGAGGCTGGTGGCCATCGTCTTGGACTCTTCCACCGTGACCACGCCGTCCTTGCCCACGTTCTCCAGAGCCTCGGCGATGAGCTTGCCGATGCTGGCGTCGTTGTTGGCGGCGATGGAGGCCACCTCGGAGATCAGCTCGCGGGACTCGACCGGCACGGCCATCGTCTTGATCTCTTCGACGACGGCTTCCACCGCGCGCTCGATGCCGCGCTTGATGAGCATCGGGTTGGCGCCGGCGGTGACGTTCTTCATGCCTTCCTTGATGATGGCCTGGGCCAGCACGGTGGCGGTGGTGGTGCCGTCGCCGGCCACGTCGTTGGTCTTCGAGGCCACCTCGCGCAGCAGCTGCGCGCCCATGTTCTCGAAGGGATTCTCCACCTCAATCTCCTTGGCGATGGTCACGCCGTCGTTGGTGATGGTGGGCGAGCCGAACTTCTTGTCGAGCACCACGTTGCGGCCCCGCGGCCCCAGGGTGATCTTGACCGCGTTCGCCAGGGTGTCGATGCCCCGCTCCAGGGCCTTGCGCGCTTCCGCGTCAAAAAGGATTGCCTTGGCTGCCATGGTTGTCTTCCTCCTCGTTATTGTCAAGGGTCGGCACGGGGCCGACGCCTTCAAAGTCTCCGCGGCGTCATTCGCCGCCATTTACCGCCTGTTTGAGACAGGCTCAGTGGTCCGCGCCCGGGGCTCTGTCTCATGATCAGTAAGACTTGCCCCAAATCGGTTCGATCGTGTCGCGCGACACTCAGTCAAAAACCGCCAGGACTTCGCGCTCCTGAAGAATCACGTAGTCTTCGCCATCGATCTTGACCTCGGTCCCCGAGTACTTGCCGTAGAGAACGGTGTCGTCCACCTTGACCTCCAGGGGGAGTTTCTTGCCCTCGTCGGTAACCCGGCCGCTGCCCACGGCGATGACCTTGCCGCGGTTGGGCTTCTCCTTCGCGCTGTCGGGCAGGATGACGCCGCCGCGGGTCGTCTCTTCCTGCTCCAGAGCCTTGATCACGATGCGGTCCCCAACGGGACGAATGGTGGTTGCTGTGGCCATTGCTGAAAGCTCCTTGCCAAAATGGGTCAGAGAGGATTTGTGGAGATCCCCACAATTCCTTCCGCCGGTTTACCCCGATTTGAGACCATTTTAGACCCCGGCCATAGCACCCTCCGGCGGGCTTGTCAAGACCTTGCGCACCCTCCGGGCGCGTGTTATCATCGACCCGTTGGCAACGCCCCCCCTCTACACGGACGGAGCCGCGCCACGCCCGAAAACTTTATACTTCCCTGCAGTGTGCGTATTATTCATTTGTGCGGTATTGAGCCAACACCGACACATCGGGGATTGTACTCCGGCCTCTTGTGACACGCCCTCACAATGGAGCAATCCTCCTGCCGCCCTCGCGCGGAAGGAGAGGGAGTCCTGAACGGGTCCGGGCAAGAGGAGTCCCCACCTGCTAAGGCAGGTTCAATTACCCTGGATATACGGCATTGCGGGGATTTTTATTTTCCGTCGAGGTCGCGCAGGGCGTCCAGCGCGCGCTCGCTGATGGCAATGAGGGTGGCGCGGCCGGCCGCGTGCATCGACGAAGTGGCGAAGCGCCGATATTCCCGACAGCGGATAAAGGAGGCGCGCGCCCGCTCGGTTTCCCCGAGCTGGAGCTGGCACAGGCCAGTGTAATATTCGGCCAGCGCTCGGGTGGTGCACTCCGGCTCCCCGGGAAACTCGCGGACCACCGCCTGGAAGGCGGCTACCGCGTCGCGCAGGGCATCCTGGCGCGCCGCGCCCTTCTTCTCAAAGGCCGGATCGTAATATCGCTCGCGGGCGTAGAAATACTGGGCAAGCGCGCTCTCCTGGCGAGGAATCTCCAGGCCGGCCCGCGCGCAGCCGACCAGAAGCAACAGCGCCGCCACCACGAAGATCTTCACGAAAATCGCGCGACGATCTCCGCGATGCACTCCTGGGCGGCGTGGCTGAGCGCGGACGCCGCTTCCAGGGCCGGCTTGCGCCGTCGCAGGTCGAGCAGAATCGGGGAGAGATTGCGCAGGTGCGTCTGCGTCGTGCAGAGATGCGCGTTGTGACCCTCGATAAACAGCCACAGGATGTTGTTGATCTGGCGCGACCAGTACTGCGCGTCATTGGTGCGGCGGCACAGCTTGTTGGTGGGAAGGTAGCCGGCGCACACGCCCGGCTTGAACTCGTGCACGCCGCAATAGAAGAATCCGTCCGCGCGATGTTCGAGAAATACACACTGCCGCCGACCTTCGTGCTCGGTCTTGCGCAGCACGCGGTTTCCCTCGTTCCACGAAAATCGTCCGGGGACGGTGTAGCGCTCGATCAAATCGGCCTCGGAGAAATTCAAGTTCTGGGCCAGCCGCGCGATGTCCGTCGGGGTGATTTCCACGGCGTAGTGGCGGCAGCATTCCCCGCACAGGAAGCAGGGGGGATTTTCGTCCTCGAGCGCGGCCGCGACGTCCGCGGTCTCCCAGCGCGCCACCAGGGAAAGGAGCGCGCGGACCGGGGCCACCAGGCGGGGATGCTCTTGCAGGGGCAGGCTGCACTGGGCGGGCGCGCCCTGATGCACCAGACTGGCCAGCACCAGCTCGGGAAAGACGGTTAGGCTGGCCAGGCTGCTGGTCGGCGCGGCCTTGACCTCCGGCGCCGGAGGCGGCTCCGCGTGACGGCCGTTCCCGTTGGGCGACGGCCTGGGATGCTCGGGCGCGATGTCCTGAAAGGCGATGGCCTGGTCCAGCTCGCGCACCTGCTGCCACAAACCCTCCAGCAGCGCGGTCTGGGTGGCCGCGTCGGCCTCGCTCAATTCCACCATCCCGGCGAGGTCGTTCACCACGCCGCGGGCCTCCATGAACTGGCGGTACGCCTTCCCGAAGGTCGGGTCGACGGCGAAGTCGTTCTTGATTTCCTGGAGGATTTTCGCAAGGCCGTTGGCGACCTGCGTGAAGCGGTTCTCTCGGGCCTCGTCCTCCAGCCGCACCCGCTCCACGAAGGCCACCATGCGGGAGTGCCAGGGGCGGCCCACCGCGTCGATCTCGATGCGGACAGGCCCGTCGGAGGCGACGGCCACCACGTTGCCCTGGATGCGGATCTCGGTAAGGTGCTCGACCAGGGTGCCGGGCGGCTTCACGCACATGGGGGAGACGGGCATGAAGGCGCGGCACGAGAAGGGCCGATTTTCATACACGGCGCAGCGGGTCATCAGCACCCCGGACGTCTCCCGGAGAAACACGCAGCGGCCCTCGTCGCGCTTGAGGTAGCCGTCCTCGGGATTCCAGGTGGGCGCCTCGCGCATGTAGCGGGTGCGGAACTCCTCGTCGGAGTGGCCCATCTGGCGGGCCAGCCGGAAAACCTCTTGGGAGGTGACCAGCACGTCCTCGCGGCGGCAGCACTCGCCGCAGGAGCTGCACACGTGGGGGAAGAGGGCGTGTCGCTCGGCCTCCACCAGGGCGCTCACGAAGCCTTGCGCGGCCTCGCGCAGCTCGTCCACCTCGTTGTAGCGGAGCACCTGGGACTCCTCGCCCCAGCGCACCGTGACTGTGCCCCTGGAGACGTCCAGGACGGTGTTCTCGTCGATATGCACCTGCCGATTATAGCATCCGGGGGACCTGGAGGCACGGGTCGGCACAGCCGACACCACCTCATTTGTGAACGGCCTGCTGCGCGGCCTGTTTCCACGGGTTGATCGCCCTGGCGGGCTAGAGGGGGGCTCGAGTGGGCAGGTGCGCCGCGTGACCCTGGCGCGGCCCCAGCGTCCCTTCATGCGGGAATTTTGCGAGGCGCGGTTACGCCACCCACGCTCAAAAAAATTCGCAGAGCCGCGTCGGGCCAGCAGGAAAATTCCGAAAAGGCGGCAAAGCCGAAACCGCCGGACCGCCGTACCGTACCGCCGTCCAGGGGGGCATCACGCGTGAGCGTATCGACCACGACGAGGAGGAAGCAGCCGTGACTGGGAAGGACGAACCGCGTCGCGCGCGCCTGCACAAAGCGTGGCAAGAGAGCACCCAGCCTCATGAGGAGATCCGCGCCACCGATGCGGTGGCCTTTTTTCGGAGCCTCGGCGAAACGGCTGCCGAAGGCAAGTCCCCCCGCTACCGATCCGTGCGCACCCGGGAGATTCTCGACAACTGCTACTACACGCACGTGACCAGGGAAGTCCCCCGCGCTCGCGGCCTCCGCGCCCCCCGCAAGGAGGAATAGTCAGGCACAGCCGACGCCACCACCTCGTGGCGGCTCTCTCGAAATAAAGCGGACCGCGCTGTGTCGCGGCCCGCTGGGATGGCAGATGGCTCTCAGTGGTCTGGTAAGAATTCGTGGGAGCGTGTCGCGCGACACGCCCGGGTCAGCTGACGTCCCGTTAGGCGACGCTACTCACCGGCGATTGCGCAGGAAGCCTGGCACTTCGTACTTGTTCTGCGCCGCTTGCGCCTGCGCAAAGGGACGAACCATGGGCACCTCGGTGCGCAGCGGCTCGGGGACAAGGTCAGAGGAGATCACCGGCACTTCTCCGCTGTCCGTGGCCGGCAGGAAGCCGCTGGCCACCACGGTGATGGTGATCTCGTCCTCGGGCTTGTCGCCGCGATTTTCCTCGACCACCACGCCGTAGATGATGTTGGCTTCCGCGTGCGCCGCCGACGCGATGACGCGCGCCGCCTCGTCGACCTCGTGGAGGCTGAGGCTGGCGCCTCCGGTAACGTTGAACAGGATGCCGCGCGCGCCCTGGAACGAGTTTTCCAGGAGCGGGCTGGAAATGGCCGCGCGCGCCGCGTCCACCGCCCGCTTTTCGCCGCGTCCCTTGCCGATGCCGATGAGCGCCGAGCCGGACTTCTGCAACACCGTCTGCACGTCCGCGAAATCCACGTTGATGCGGCCGCGCACCGTGATGATGTCGGAGATGCCCTGCACCGCGGCGCGCAGCACCTCGTCGGCGAGGCGGAAGGCGTCCACCATGGTGGTTTTCTTGTCGGTGACGCACAGCAGGCGATCGTTGGAGATGGTGATCAACGCGTCGACCTTGTCACGAATTGCCAGGATGCCTTCTTCCGCCGCACGGCGCCGCCGGCTGCCCTCGAACGAGAACGGCTTGGTGACGATGCCCACGGTAAGCGCGCCCACTTCCTGGGCCACCTCGGCGACCACCGGCGACGCGCCGGTGCCGGTGCCGCCGCCCATGCCGGCGGTGATGAACACCATGTCGGCGCCTTCCAGCAAAGCACGAATATCGTCGCGATTTTCCTCGACGGCCGTCTTGCCCATCTCGGGATCGGCGCCGGCGCCCAGGCCCCGCGTGGTGTGCGAGCCGATGTGCAGCCGCTGATCCGCGTCGCACAGGAAGAGCGCCTGGGAGTCGGTGTTGACCGCGAGAAATTCCACGCCCTGCAGGCCGCCCTGCACCATGCGCGTGACTGCGTTGCAGCCGGCCCCGCCCACGCCCACCACTTTGATGCCCGCGCTGGGCAGGAAGGACTCGAGACTGCGCTCGGAGGTACCAAACGGCGCGTCCCACTCATCCGTCTGGGGACCCTCGGCGGGAGCCGCCTTGTGCTGCGCGGTCGGCTCGGGACGGGCCGCATGGACGGTGGTCGCCTCGCTTCCAGCGCCGGCCGACGGGCGCGTGCCCGATGCGGGGGGCTCGTCGGCGCCCTGGCGGCGCTCCGCCAGGCTCAGAAAAAGGTCGAGCTTTTCCAGCCCGGACATTTCGCTGGACTGTTGCTTGTTGCGCTCCTCGGACATGAGTGCCCTCCTGCTCTAAATTGCCGTTCCCTGGGGACCTCGCACAGAGCGCTGCGCAGGGTGGACGCGCGCGCTGCTTGAACGTTTTTCAGGGTTGCATGTTCGATGGCGCGGGAGGGATTCCTCTTGAATTTTCAACAAGTTATCCACATGTTTTCCCGACCGGGCCTGGATTTATTAAAGCTCCCGCTCCCTCCCGGCAGTCATCTGTCCTGGGGGATATCACCAGGCCGGCTCCAGGATCGCGCTCATCGATCCCTTGCACCGCGGGATCCGCGGATCCGCGCCGTAGGCGTGGATGCGATCCCGCTCCAGCTCGGCGCGCTCCAGGGTGGTGGTGATGACGATGACCCGGCCGGTGGTGTCCACCTCGACCGCCATGAGATACGCCTTCACCACGTCGTACCCGAAAATGTGCTGCAACATCTCGATGACGTACTCGTAGGTGTGGTCGTCGTCGTCGAGGAGCACCACGTTGTAGGGCGGCTGGTGCTTGACCTTCACTGCCTGCTCCTCGCCCAGGTCGGGGAGGGGAGGCGCTACCGGGGACAACGGGCGCTGACCTGACGGACCGCAGAATCGAACAATTTTAACATCCTATTCACGTCAAGTTTACGTCATGTTTACTCGGCGAGCCTTTCGGATTGGCCGGGAACCCGCTAGAATGCCTGCCACGGGGATGGTTCCGGCACGCATCGAGCCCCGGTGCGGTCGGCTCCCCGGTTCGACGAGGAGGAATCGATGCGGAACGCTGCTGGCCGCGATGAGTCCGCTCACGAGCGGGCCGCGCGCCGCATCTCTTGCGAGGTGACGCTCATCGCGCACACGCGCCGCGCGTCACGCCCCACCCTGGGCCGCCTGCGCGCCCTGGCCACGATTCGTACGCGCACCGTTATCGTCGTACTTCCGGAGTCAGCCGGTTCCCCCGAGCCGATCAACGTCACCCGCTGGAGCGAACTGGTGCGCTAAGTGGCGCGCGACAACGAAGCGGCACGATCAAACCGATTTGGGGCGCAGTGGTCCGCGGCGCAAGTCTGAGCCCCGGGCCGGGACCACTAAGCCCAGGGAAGCGCGAAAGCGAACTCGCTCCCCTCGCCGGGCTTGCTGTGACACCAGATCATGCCGCCGTGCGCCTCGACCACCTTGCGGCAGATGTACAGCCCGATCCCGGTCCCCCCGTAGCGCCGCGTGAGCGACGCGTCCACCTGGTAGAAGCGCTCAAAGATCCGCTCCTGCAGTTCCTCCGCCACGCCGATCCCCTCGTCCCGAACCGTGACGCGCATCGAGCGCAGGCGCTCGTCCGCCGCCAGCGAGACGGTCACCGTCCCGCCCGGCTCGGAGAATTTCCGCGCGTTGTCGAGCAGGTGCGCCACGCAGTGCATCAGCTTCTCGCGGTCGCCCGGCACCACGAACGGATCGTCCGTGTGGGGAAGGTCGAGCACCAGGCGCGGCGCGTTCGACTCGTAGTCGTACGAATGCTGAAAGAGCCGCACGAGGTGCGCCAGATCGACCTCGCGCACGATGAGGTTCTCGCGCAGCATCTCGATGTCGTTCACGATGAAAATGTCGTCGACCAGCCGCTTGAGCCGCGCGGTGTTGGAGGACATGGAGTCGAGAAACTCGCGCCGCGTCTCCTCGTCGAGCTCCATGCCGCTGCGCAGGATGTCGAGGCCGCCCTGCACGATGGTGAGGGGCGTTCGCAGCTCGTGGGACATGATGTTGATGAACTCGGTGCGCTTTTCTTGAAGCTGCTGGATGCGCTCCAGGTCGCGCTCGGTGCGCTCCTGGAGCCGCACGTTTTCAATGGCGATGGCCGCCATGTTGGCCAGTGACAGGCACAGGGGGACGTCCTCGGCGGTGTAGCGGCCTCCGCGCCGGTTGATGACCTGAAGGGTGCCGATGGTGTGGTCCTTGGTCTTGAGCGGCAGGCAGATCATGTTGGAAGTGCGGTGGCCGGACGCGTCGTCGCCCTTGGTCGAGAAGCGGGGGTCGGAGTACGCGTCGTCGGCGATCACCACCTCGCCCTGCTGCGCGACCCAGCCGGCGATGCCCTCCCCGAGCTTTAACAGGACGTTTTGCAGGGCGTCGCGGAACGGGCTGTCGATGGCCGCGAACCCGAGCATCTGGGTCACCGGATCGAGCAGCATGATGGAGGCGTCTTCGGCCAGCATCATCTCCTTGGCGCCGTCTAGAATGCGGTACAGCAGGCCGGTAAGATCCGTGGAGACGTTGAGGTTGATGCAGATGTTGAGCAGCCGCTCAAGATCCTCGGGACCGTGGGCCGAGCGCTGGTCGCGGGGAACGAGACGGGCGCCGACCGGGGGCGCGACGAACAAAGGGCTTTGGGCGGACCCCGAAGCCGGATCGGGCGAAGCGACGCTCTGCGGGCCGGTGGGCAGCTCCCGCATCTCTCCCTGCATAGGCGTGCTAAATTATAGCCGGTGCCCGTGGATTTGCCAACCTGACGGTGCTTGAGGTATAATGGATGCGCCGTGAAACCTCACAAGGAGCGTGCTCGGCAAACGACGACCGACTCCTCGTGCCGCCCGGTGCGAGACACCAGAGAGAGACAGCGGTCGACCTGTCAAGGATGATGGGGGAACTCGCAAATGGTTGAATCTACCCGGAATACCCCGACGCCGGCCGCCCAGGCCGCGCTCGCCGCCTCCCGCAATCAGGAAACCCGCAAGAATACTCGCGCCTCGCAGGAAGCGCTGCAGCCCGATCCGCCGCCGCCGCGCGCGGATGCTGTCAGCGCGCCTCCCCGGCAGCGGCCCGACGCGCCGCCTCCGGCCGACGCGACCCGCGCCTTCCCCATCGATCCGGAGGCCGCGCTGGCCGCCCGCGCCGTGGTGACGGAGGCCCAGTCGAGGGCCAGGCGGCGGCGCCTGGCAACGCGCAGGAGGGCGTCACTTCCGACGCGGAGTCTTTCCGCGCGCAGCGCCGCGGCGCCGTGAGCGACAGCCTGCTCGACTCGCGGCAGCGCTTGCAGAAGCAGCGCGAGGCCGAGGACCGCCTGCCGCGCGCGGTGCGGGAAGGCCCGCTCGCCCAGGACGAGTTCCGCGCGCGCCGCCAGGGCGTGGATGCCAACGAGCAGGCGCGCCGCACGGATCCGTACGTCGACCATCCCGGTCAGGCCGGGGAGCCTCCGCCCAGCGCGCTGGCTCGCCAGGGGACTTCCCGCGAGCGTCTCGCGGTGGAGGACGAGGTGCAGGGCGAAGCCACGCAGGCGCCGCCTTCCTCGCGCACCAGCCTGCCGGGGCCGGCGCCGTCCGCCGCGCCCACCACGACCGCGCCGCTGGGGACCCGAGCGCCCGCGAGAAATTGCTCCGCCCGATCGAGGTCCGCGGGCCAGCGCGTCGCCGCCCCCGGGAGGCAACGTCCCGCCTCCGCCTCCACCTCCGCCCCGTCCGCAAGACAAGCGGCCGGCCGGAGAAAAGATTGGCGGCCTCGCTTAAATCCGCTTAAATCCAGCCCCGCTTGTGTAGCGTGTCGCTGATGGCGCGCGCCATGTAGTCGAAACCCGTCGCGTTGGGGTGGATGGGATCGATGAAGTAACGGCCGTCGCGGGCGAACATCTCGTCGAGATCGAGGTAGGCGTTTCCCGTCTCGTCGGCGATCTTGCGGACCGCCGCGCGGTAGCGGTCGTATCGTTCCTGGTGCGGGTCGAGCCACTTCTCCGCGCCCGGCATGTCGGGCTTGCGCGCGAGATTTAAATAAATGACGTGCCCTTTGCGCTTCCGCATGATCTCCGCAAACGCGCGCATGTTGGCCTCGTAGTCCTCCAGCGACACGCGCGGAACGCGCTCGCGGTGCACGTCGCGCGGGCCGGTGGGCATGCGCGAGGCGAGGCTGGCGCGCCTCAGATACAGGTAAAGCCGGCTCTGGTAAAGCCACGGTTGCAGCGGTGTGGCGTCCCCGGCCCGCTCGCGGTCACTGGACGCCTCGGTCGCCGGGTCCGCATAGATGAACCCCACCACCAGCACGTCCGGCGCGTACCGCAGCCCGCCGTCGCGGAGCAGGTGCAGTCCCTGGAATGAGCTGTAGCCCGGGACTCCCCCGTTGATGATCTGCACGTCGCGGCCCGGCGCGCGGCGCTGAAGAAGGCGCTGCAGCACGGCTTCGTACGTCTGATCCTGGGCCACGCCGTAGCCGTAGGTGATGGAATCCCCCAGGCAGAGCACCCGATACCCGTTGGCGGGTTTCTCCACCGGGATGTCGTCGTTGCGGAACCCGAGCGCGTTGGAGCGCACGTGGAAGACGAGGTCCTGATCGGCCACCACGTCCTTGTCGAGGTTGGGGCGCAACGCCCAGAAGCGCAGCGGATCGGGGCGGAACTCACTGAAGCCGGCCGTGCCGGTGGCGACGTCCTCGTCGACGAACTTGCTTGCCACCATCTCGCCGGCGAGCAGCAGCATGGCCAGCACGACCGCGGCCCGCACGACGGCGCGAGCGACACGCCGCGCCCCCGTGCCGCCGCGCGAGCGCTCGGTCAGCAGGGAGACGCGCGTGGACATGCCGGGATGTTAGCCTAGCACCGCCGGTATTTCAATATCTACTGAGGGATTCGGGTGTCCTGCGAGAGGACGCTGAGCAGGCGGTCGCGCTCGGTGACCGGCAGATCCACGAACTGCAGGCCGGCCAGGCTGCGGCCCTGAACGCGCGAGGGCTCCACCCACGCGACCCGGCCCAGCGAGTAGAACGGCTGTTCTTGCAGCGGCAGCCGCAGGTACAGCATGTCGCCCGGCGACAGCGATTTGTCGGCGCGGACCTTGATGCCGCCGCCGCCGATATCAAGAGTGACCACCTGGCCGCGGGCCGGCTGCGGGACACCGTCCTCGCCGAGCACTTGATACTCCACCGGCATGCTGCGCACGTAGCGCTTGTAGCGGCGATTTTCGACCGGGACCGCGGGCTGCTCGGCGCCCGTGGAGAGCGATTTCAGATGGGTCTCCAAACCGCGGCGGTCCACCTCCGCGAGGTGCTCGAAGCGGATCACCGCATGGCTCGCTCCGCCCTGCTTGCGGCAGCCGTGCACCGTTCCGCGGACGTGCAGCGAGCCCAGGGTGGGGAGGGTCACGTTCACCATGATCCGGGTGCCGCGCGGCAGCGTCGTCTCGGATTTCAGGCGCAGGCCCAGCGCGTCTTGATGGAGCGCCGCCACCTGGCCGCGGCCTGGCGTCCAGTCCCCCTGGCGCGCGATCTGGAACCAGCAGGGCGCTTCCTCCGGCAGGCAGGTCTCCGCCCAGGCGTGCGGCATGCGGCGCTTCTTCGTGGATTCGGACATGGTTGTTCTCCCTTCGTTCCCCTTCGGCTGGAGAGTTCCAGCCGTTCCTTGAATTTCCTTCTACACGAGGATTGCAGTGGAACGGGGAAGAAGCCGCCAACCACTTAGCCTGATATGGAGGCCACGCCGTTGTTGTCCAACGCATCCGAGTCACAGGTCGCGTTTCTGTCCCCCGCCTCGTGGGATCTGCTCCACCGAATGATCGACGAGCACCACGCGATGATCACGGACCCGACGGTCGTGACCGACGAGATGATCGAGCGGATGAAATCCGACATGAAGGACGCCGGCGCGGTCTTCGGCGGCCGTCTGCTGAGTCCGTTCCTGCGGCCGAATTTTCTCACCCGCAGCCAGTTCCGCTACGTGGCCGCCGCCATCCGCGAGACCATGGCCGCCATCCGCGTGGTCGAGGAGCGCGCCTTGAGCGACAGCGCGTTTCTGCAGCGCATGGGCGTGACCGAAGCGGAAGCGAAGCTGATCGCCATCGAGCCGGGCCTCGCGCGATTTTCCTACAAGTCCCGCATGGACACGTTTCTCACCCCGGAGGCATTCAAATTCGTGGAATACAACGCCGAGTCGCCGGCCGGCATCGCTTACGGCGACCGCCTGCAGGAAATCGCCTACGAGTTTGAGCCCACCCGCCGCATGCGCGAGCGTTACAAGATCTCCATGGCGCAGAGCCGCGAGGAGGTTCTCGCCACCCTGCTCGCCGCCTGGGAGGAGTGGGGCGGAAAACACAAGCCGCGCATCGGCATCGTGGATTACCTGGACGTCCCCACGGTCACGGAATTCCACATGTTCGGCGAGTACTTCGAGTCGCGCGGCTACCAGACGGTGGTCTTCGATCCGCGCAATCTCGAGTATCGTGACGGCAGGCTGATGGCCGGCGACTTCCACATCGAGATGCTTTACCGCCGCGTGCTGGTCAACGAGCTTTTGGAGCGCATCGACGCCTGCAAGGCCCTGGTTGACGCGGTGCGCGACCGCGCGGTGTGCATGGTCAATCCCTTCCGCGCCAAGCTGCTGCACAAGAAATTGTTGTTCGCGGTGCTCTGGGCGCCGGACATGCAGCAGCACTTCAGCGAGGCGATGCGCGAGACCATCCGCAAGCACGTCCCCTGGACAGTGCGCGTGGCCGAGGGACGCGTAATCCACCACGGTGATTCGGTGGACCTCGTGGAGTTCGCCCGCGCCAACCGCGACCGGCTGGTGCTCAAGCCCAACGACGAGTACGGCGGCAAGGGCGTGCAGATCGGCTGGGAGAGAACCGAGTCGGAGTGGGACGCCGCGCTGCAGACCGCGCTCCACGAGCCGTTCGTGCTGCAAGAGCGGGTGCCGGTGGCGCGCACCGAATTTCCGGACATCGCGCGCAACGTGGCTCCTCGCGTGGTGGATCTCGATCCGTTCATTTTCGGGGATCGGGTGACCGGCTGTCTTACCCGCCTGTCGGACACCTCGCTGTGCAACGTAACCTCTGGCGGTGGTCAGACCCCCACGCTTATCGTCGAGGACGAGTAGGGCCCGTTTCCGCGGTCAGGCGCTTGCGCAGCGACGCCACGTCGCGCGCAATAAGCGGCTCCTCGAGGGTCTGTCGGATTTTCTGCTCCGCGTAGCGCACTTGGTTGGGGTTGGCGCCGAAACAGCGGCCGATTTCGTGCAGCGACATATCCGTGAGCGTGCGCGCAAGGTACATGGCGATCTGGCGGGCCTTGTTGATTTTCTGCCCGCCGCGCCCGTTCACGATGTCACGCGCTTCCATCTTGAAGTGGCTGGTGACCACCTCCACCACGTCATCCAATGACAGGGAGGCCTGCGCGGGCGGTGCTCCGTCCAGAATCAGGCGGGGAATGTCCTGGCACCCCGCGCGCTGGTGCGCCTGCACCTTGAGCAGCGCGGCTTCCAGCGCGCGCACGTCGGTTTCCACACGACGGGCAAGCTGATAGACCACCTCGCGCGACACCTCGAGATCCAGCCGCCGTGCCATGGTCTGCACGATTCGCCGCCGGGTGTCCAGCTCGGGATAGTTAATCTCCACCACCAGCCCGCCGGACAGCCGCGACGTAAGCGCCTCGCCAATCCCCACCAGTTCAAGCGGCGGGCAGTTTGCCGTGAATACCACCTGGCGGCCGCGCCGCGCGAGGTGGTCCACGATGCTCAAGATCTCTTCCTGGGTGCGCACCCGATTGCCCCACAGGTGCACTCCGTCCACCAGCAGCACGTCGACGCTGCGATACTTCGCGTTGAACAGGCGCACGGTGTTTTCGGCGATGGCGTTGACCAGCTCGTCGCTGAAGGCATCCGCCGAAATCAGAGCCACGGTGCGATCCGGGCGGCGCGCCCGCATCTCCTGCGCGACGGCTGAAACAAGGTGCGTCTTGCCGAGGCCGGTCTTGCCGTACAGGTAGAGGGGATTGTTCACCACGCCGGGCGCTTCGCACGCGCCTCGGCAGGCGGCCACGGCAATGGCGTTGGACTCGCCTTCGGCGAAGTTGTCGAAGCACTTGTCCGCGGCCGCGCTGTGGCGCTCGAAGCCGCCCATCAGCAGGAACGCGGATTTCAGCTCCGCGAGGCGCTGCAGGTAGGCGTCTTCAATTTCGCGTGGCGATGCCGCAGGCGCAACGGACAACAGGGCGGCCGCCGCCATTCTGCGGGCGCCTTCCGTGATGGGTGGCATGGAATGCTGGGTCCCCCTGGACGAAGTCGAGACGTGCGGGCCAGCGGCGGCCAGAGTGAGGCCGTGGAGTGAGTGCGGGGCTGGCTCGAGAAAAAGTCTTCTCCCGGCTCCGGCCGAATCCTCTTCATCGAGCGCTCATTTTTTGCTTTCTCTGAAATGACGGAAACAGGCATGGTGGAAGGCTTCCGTGGAGGCCATGTAGAATGCGGGGCGCAAGCATGGCAGGACAAGAATTCAAGGAAGCGCTGCAAGCCGAGCTGCACCGCCGCGTCGGCGTCCTCTCCGCCGAAGGGGACGCTGCCTTCGGGCATTTTGACGAGCGCGACTGGGCGGTGGTGGTCGTGTTGTTTCTTGCGGTGCCCATCCTGTTGATCTGGTGGCTGGCATGAGCGGGGAGCTGCAAGCGCGCATCCGCGAGGAAGCGGTGGTGGGGCGTCTCCCGCTCTTGCGCGAGGAGCGCGAGTACAGCATGCGCAGCCTCATGTCGACCGGGTTTGCGTACGCGGTGGCCACCTGGTGCTTCCTCATCGGCGGCTACTCCGCGAAGTACGTGGGCGCGGTGCAGGGCGTGGCCACGCTGGTGGCGGGCTGCGTGGTGGGCGTGACGCTGAGCGCCATTGCCGCCGCCCTGGCCTGCAACCGCTACGGGCTCGAGCAGATCGACTTCACCAAGACCTGCTTCGGCCAGCGCGGCGCCCGGCTCATCTTGATCTTCTACTACATCAATCAGGTGGGCTGGAGCGGCATCATCCTGGTGATGTCGGCGCTGGCGCTGCAGAACGTGCTGGGCCCGGAAGGATTGGGCTGGACGCTGCCGGCGCACACCACCAACATCGTGGTGCTGGCCAACGTGATCATTGCGTACGCCATCGTGGTGCGCGGGGTGCACGTGCTCAACGTGTGGAACGCCGTCGTGACGCCCGGCCTCGTCATCGTGTGCGCGCTGCTGTTCTATGCGATCTTCAGCCAGCACAGCTGGAGTCACCTCGCGTCGCTTCCGCCCATCGAGCCGACCGACGACCGCCTGCTCAATTACGCCCTGTCCTTTGAGTTCGGACTCGGCGCGGGTTTCTCATGGTGGCCCGGGATCGGCTTCCTGGCGCGCAACACCGACACCCAGCGCAACGCGTTCTATCCCCAGGTTCTCACCATGGGGCTCGCGATGGGCGTGATCTGCTGCTCCGGGCTGTTCGCCGGACTGCTCTTCAAGGTCGACGATCCGTCCCGCTGGATGATGATGGTGGGCGGCAAGTGGTTCGGCATGGCGGCCCTGCTGCTCATCCTCATCGCGAACATCTCGGCGAGCAGCATCATGATGTACACTGCCGGCCTGGGCATGCGCCACGTGCCGCTGTTCCGCGACATGCACTGGAACCTGCTGCTGGTGATTGCCTTCGTGCCGGTGCTGGCCTACGTGGTGTGGCCAGATCTGCTCTATCAAAAGGGCCAGGCGTTTCTCACCTACAACGCGACCATGTACGCGCCCATCTCCGGACTGTTGCTGGTCGACTATTTCTGGCTGAGAAAGCAGCGGGTCAACCTCTCGCAGATTTTTTCCGACGATCGCGGCAGCCATTACTGGTTCTGGGGCGGATTCAACTGGCTGGCGGTCATCTGCCTTGGGCTTGGCTACGCGATCTACCTGTATTTGTACGATCCGGTCAACGTGGTGGCGCACGACTGGTTCCGCTGGTTGACCGCGTCGGCGCCGGCCACGGTGATCCCCATGCTGATTTATTTCGGGCTGTCGCGCGCCTTCACGTCCGCCGAGCGAGGCGGCTACGGGGCGGACACCGCGCCGCTGCCCATCGCGCGGGTCAACCTGTGAAGCGCCTGCTCGCCTTGCTGATGCTGCTCGCCGCGTGCCGGCCGGTGGGGGCCACCGACTGGGAGAAAGCGCTGCCGGTCATTGTCCGCCTTGAGGATGCGCGCGACCTCAGCGCTCTGGTGGTCTGGACGCGGGACGAGAATCCGCGGGTACGCGCGCGCGCCGTGCGGGCCATCGGCCGCGCGCAGTCCGGGGATCTCGCGGCGGTGCGTGCCCGCCTCCTCGACAAGGAAGCGCCGGTGCGCGCCGAGGCGGTTTTCGCGCTGGGCCAGCAGTGGAGCGCGCGCGCCGAAGGGGCGCTGGTTTCCGTGGCGCGCGCCGCAAAGAGCCGCGAGGAGCATCTGCTCGCCCTCGAGGGCCTGGGAAAGTGCGCCGCGCCCGGCGATACCGGTGAGCGCCTGCTGGTGGCCGCGCTTGCTTCCCGGGAGCCGCTGGTCCGGGCGGTCGCGGCGCGCTCGCTGGGCGTGATGGCGTATCGCATGAAGATGCTCGACAAGAAGCCGTGGAAGCCGGACCGCACGCTGATGAAGCGGCTCCGCCAGTTGCTGGCCGACAAAAATCCCACGGTGCGCTGTGCGTCCGCCTACGCGATGTACCGCCTGGGCTGGGGCGGCTTTGCGGCCCGTGCCGCGGCGCCTGATCCGGCGCTGCTGCGGTTGTTGGCGGACCGGGACGACACGGTGCGCATCGTGGCGCTGCAAGCGCTTGCCGAGACGACGGCGGCGGGCGCGCTGCCGGCCGCCGCGCTGGCCGCGGTGTTGCGGGGCAAGGACTGGCGGGCCCGGGTGGCCGCGGTCGACACGCTTGGCAAAGCCGGCGGCGAGGGCGCCGATGAAGCGCTGGTGCTGGCGTTGCACGATCCCCACGCGCTGGTGGTTGTGGCCGCGCTGCGCGCCGCGGCGGCGCACAAGACCGAGGCCAGCGCCGCGATCCTGGAATTGTGGAGAAACCCGACGGCCTCGGAAATGGTGCGCGCCGAGGCGCTCCGCGTGCTGCCCGCGCTGAGCGCGGGTGGGGCGGACGAGGTAAGGGCGGCCGCGACTGACGCGAACTGGCGTTACCGGCGGGCCGCCGCGCAGGCGCTTGCCTCGCTGGGCGACATCACGCTGGTCGACGCTTTGCTCGCGGATTCCGACCCGCGCGTGCGTGCGGCCGCCGCCGAGTCCCTGGGGGATTCGAAAGGCACCGCCGAGCGGCTTTTGCGCGCGCTGGCCGACCCGGACATGGTGGTTCGCGCGACCGCCGCGGAGGCCCTTGGCAAGCGCGGTGATCGCAACGCCGTACCGCTTCTTATTGAGACGCTGCAATCTTTGAGCTCGGCCCAGGACGGCGAGGTGATGATGGCCATCGTCGACGCGCTCGGAGAAATCCGCGATCCCCGCGCGGAGGATATCCTGGTGCGCCTCGTCGCGGATCCCGACGTGAGCGTGGGCGAGCACTCCGAAAAGGCCTTGCGCGCGCTGGGCAAGCCCTACAAAGGGCCGCGTCCGATGCGTCCGCGCGCGGCGCCGCCCTCCGATGAGGCGCTCAAGTTCTTGCTGCAGGCCCCTCTGAAGGCGGCCAAAGGCAAGCCGACGGTGGCGGTGGTGACGACCACGCGCGGCGACTTGCGCATCCGCCTGATGGTGGACGAGGCGCCGCTCACCGCGTGGAATTTCATTTCCCTGGCGCGCAAGAAGTATTACGACGGCATCACCTTTCATCGAGTGGTGCCCAATTTCGTGGTGCAGGGAGGCGATCCGCGCGGAGACGGATGGGGCGGCCCGGGCCGGACCATCCGCTGCGAGTACAATCCCCAGCGCTATCGGCGCGGAATGGTGGGGATGGCGCTGGCCGGCAAGGACACCGGCGGCAGCCAGTGGTTCGTGACCCACTCGCCGCAGCCGCACCTCAACGGGCGCTTCACCATCTTCGGGCGCCTGGAGGCGGGCGGAGAAGTGCTCGACGCGCTGACCGAGGGGGACCAGATCATCTCGGTCAAGATCATCGCGCCCTAATGGGGGGTCCAGGGGGCGCCGAAGGCGACTCCCCCTGGGTCAAACCCGCTGGGGGGTCCAGGGGGCGCCGAAGGCGACTCCCCCTGGGTCAAACCCGCTGGGGGGTCCAGGGGGCGCCGAAGGCGACTCCCCCTGGGTCAAACCCGCTGGCGGGTCCAGGGGGCG
>Ga0194121_10002989_pt1 | contig 26158 bp, 24 predicted proteins | sample TA2MahCa50mmetaG_FD_148609 | JGI IMG/M metagenome (GOLD analysis project Ga0194121, IMG submission 148609) | Freshwater microbial communities from Lake Tanganyika, Tanzania - TA2015020 Mahale Deep Cast 50m | ecosystem: Environmental > Aquatic > Freshwater > Lake | place: Tanzania: Lake...
CGACCCGGCAGTCCATCCGAGGAATAAACCAGGGCGCATGAAGGCCCCCCGCGGGGGACCTTCATGCCGTCAGCCGTGATGCATTTTTACTCCGGCCAGCCGATGCATTTTTACTCCGGCGTTGACAGGATGTCGGGCACCAGATCCTCGACCGCACGCTTGGTCCATCGCAGGTCGCGCACGTCGACGAAATAGCTGCCCTTCCAGTTCTGGTTCTCCTGGCGCAGGAGCCCTTCGGCCTTTACTTCGGCGAAGTAGGCGCGGCCTTCGTTGACCTCGCCCAGGCTCAGATAGCCGATGACCTTCTTGCCGCGGTCGATGAGAGGCTCGATCGGCGGGTGCCGCTCGGGTTCAAACACGACGAGGTCATAGCCGTAGAAGGCGCTGGGCGGCAGCGCGGCGGCGTAGTAGACAGCCCAGGGCATCGGCGCAGGTTGGGCGTTCGCCCCGAACGTCCCAACGCCGAGCGCCAGACATGCCCAGAGCCACGCCGTTCTGCGGACGGAGTCCATTGAATCGCCCTCCCTTCCTCCAAGCATATATAATGGAATGTGGGCGAAAATGCGGGGTTTCGTCCGCGGGAGCACGGCGATGCCAGCTACGGTCTTGGTCTTCGTAGTGATTCTGAGCCTTCTAGGCTCGGCCCTATCGGCCCGGGCCGAGACCATCGGCGCGCGCTACGAGATCTACACCGGCGGCTTCAAGTCGCTGACCATCCAGGCCCGCGCCACCTCCGACGATCGCACCTACGGCGTCGAGGCCAGCCTCAGGACCACCGGCGTGATCGACTGGATCCTCCGCTACGCGCAGAAGGTCGAGGGGCGAGGCGAGACCGGAGGAGCGGCAATCGCCAGCCCGCTCCGCTATGTGGCCGACGGAACCTTCTTTGGGACGCATCGGATCAGCCGTGTCGATTTTCAGCGCGATGGCAGCATCAGCACCACCCTGCATCCTGCGAACGAGGAGGACGACCGGACGCCGGTTCCCGAGGCCTTGAAGCAGGGAACGTTGGATCCGCTCAGCGTCTTCATAGCCCTGAACCGGGCCGCGGCCGGAAGAGGCGGCCCCTGTCACGACACGGTCCCCGTCTATGACGGCCGCCGCCGTTACAACCTGGTGATCGAGGATGACGGTATCGGCGCGGTCGAGAAGACCGACTACACGGTATTCTCCGGGCCTGCACTGCGCTGCAAGGTGCACATGGAGCGTCTTGCCGGGTTCCAGCGCAACCCTCGCTTCAACAACCAGCCGCCCCGGGTCTCGATCGTCTATGTCGCCCGCTTCGGCGAGCGCGGCTGGTGGCTGCCGGTCCGCCTTGAGAGCGAGTCCGGCTTCGGCTACGTCATCGGACACCTGGTCGAGGTCGATGCGCCGGTGAGGCCTCTTGGCCGCGGCACGCGTCCTGCATCATAATGGGCCACGCGTCCAGGGGTTGGGCCGTACGGCGCGGCACGCCGGGGAGATTTGGCACCATGATGGCCCGAGCTTTCGCCCTGGGCTTTGCGGTCCTTGGGATGGCCGCCTGTCAGGATATCCGGTCCGTGGCCGGCATCGCTCCGAACCCCTTGCTGCAGTCCCGCGAGGGCCGTCGCGAGATCGTGAGCCTCTGCCATGAAGCCGTGCAGGAGCGCGTCGCCAATGTCGACAACCTGCGCTTCGCCATCGGGAACATCGCCAACACCGACGATTTCGGCGACGCCCGCTATCACGGCGCGGTCGAAGGCATGAGCGGCGGACATCCGCGCCGGCTCGCCTTCATCTGCAATGTGCAGCCCTCCGGGGCGGTCGACGTCGTCTTCCGCTGATGCCCTTGGGAGGGGCCGGTATGCCGCGCCCGTCGGCGCCGGTGGCCGGAGCGTCCTCCAGCAATCCCGTCCCCAACTCCGTCGGGCGATGACGCGCGGGGCCGTCGAGGTCGTGATCGAGCGCCTTGGCGCCGCCGGCGACGGCATTGCCGAGCATGAGGGGCGCCGGCTCTTCATCTCGAACGCGCTGCCGGGCGAGCGCCTCGCCGTCGAGATCGGCGCCGGCCGAGGCGAAGGACACGCCGCGAGCGTGCTCCGCCGCATGAGCGAAGCCGAGACCCGCATCGCTCCGGCCTGCCGTCACTTCGGCCGCTGCGGCGGCTGTGCGCTCCAGCATCTGGCGCCGACCGCCTATGCCGGCTGGAAACGCTCGCTCGTCGTTGACGCGCTAGCACGGCGCGGCCTGGGCCCGGCGCCGGTCGACGAGGTGCTGGTCGTGCCGCCGGGCGATCGCCGCCGCGCGGTCTTCACTGCCATCGGCCGCAAGTCCGGCGTCGTTCTCGGCTTTGCCGAGGGAAGATCGCATGCGATCGTCGACCTTCTCGAATGCCCTGTGATCGCCCCTGCCCTGCTCGGCCTCATGTCGCCGCTCAAAGCCGCGCTTTCAGCGATGCTCGGATCGGGCGAACGTAGCCAGGCGATCGCGACACTCACGGCAAGCGGGATCGACCTCGTGCTCGAAGTCGAGCGGGCGCCCGACCTCGCCGCGCGCGAGCGGCTGGCCGGCTTCGCCCAGGTGGCTGACCTCGCGCGCCTCGCCTGGCGGCGGCCGCGCGGCGGTGTCGAGATCCTCGCCGAGCGGCGGCCGGTCCGCGTCCGCTTCGATGGCATCCCCGCAGTCTTCCCGCCGGGTGCCTTCCTGCAGGCCAGCCTCTCCGGCGAGGCCGCGCTGATCGCCGGAGTCCTCGCCGGCGTCGAGGGCGCGGCGAGGATTCTCGACCTCCATGCCGGGATCGGCACCTTCACCCTGCCGATGTCGCGCACAGCCAAGGTCACGGCGATGGAGGGCGATGCCGACGCGGTGAAGGCGCTCGCCGCATCCGCGTCCGAACATGACGGTGCCATCATCGTCGAGCGCCGCGACCTCGCGCGCAATCCGCCCGACCCGCCGCTGCTGGAGACCTACGACGCGATCGTCTTCGATCCCCCGCGCGCCGGCGCGCGCGCCGTCGCCGAGAACCTCGCGTGCTCTTCCGTGAAGACCGCAGTTGCCGTCTCGTGCAACCCGCAGACCTTCGCGCGCGACGCGCGCATCCTCGTCGACGGCGGTTTCCGCTTATGCCACGTCCGTCCGATCGACCAGTTCCTGTGGTCGCCCCACATCGAGCTGGTCGCCCATTTCCGTCGTGAGGCGCCATGACCCAGACCCGTACCGAGACCGACAACCTGGGACAGATCGATGTCCCCGCCGAGATGTATTGGGGCGCGCAGACCGAGCGCTCGCGGCGGAACTTTCCGATCGGCGGCGAGCGGATGCCCGATGAGCTGATCCGCGCCTTCGGCCTGCAGAAGCAGGCGGCCGCGCTCGCCAACCGCGAACTCGGCCTGCTCGAGCCGAAGCTCGCCGAAGCGATCGTCCGCGCTGCCAGCGAGGTCGCCTCGGGCCGGCTTCTCGATCACTTCCCCCTGGTGGTCTGGCAGACCGGCTCGGGCACCCAGACCAACATGAATGCCAACGAGGTCATCGCCAACCGCGCGAACGAGCTGCTCGGCGCGCAGCTCGGGACCAAGAAGCCGGTCCATCCGAACGACCACGTCAATATGAGCCAGTCCTCGAACGACAGCTTCCCGACGGCCATGCATGTATCGACGGCCGTACTGGCGCGCGACCAGCTCGAGCCGGCGCTTCTCCGTCTCGAACGAGCCCTCGCCGACAAGGCCGCGGCCTTCGCCGGGATCGTCAAGGTCGGTCGAACGCATCTTCAGGATGCGACGCCCGTCACCCTCGGGCAGGAATTCACCGGCTATGTGCAGCAGGTGAAGGAGGCACGCCAGGCCCTGGCCGCCGGCCTCGAGGAGATCCGCGCGATCGCTCAAGGTGCGACCGCAGTCGGCACCGGCGTCAACTCGCCGAAAGGCTTCGGCCGGCTGGTCGCCCAGCACTTGAGCCAGCAGACCGGCATCTCTTTTCGCGTCGCCTCCAACCCATTCGCTGCGATTGCCGCTCACGATGCCCTCGTCCGGCTGTCCGGAACCCTCAACGCTCTCGCCGTCGCGCTTACCAAGATCGCCAACGACATAAGGCTGCTTGGATCGGGCCCCCGCGCCGGCCTGGGGGAGCTGATCCTGCCCGAAAACGAGCCGGGCTCCTCGATCATGCCTGGCAAGGTTAACCCGACGCAGTCCGAGGCGGTCGGCATGGTCGCGGCCGAAGTGATGGGCAATCATGTCGCCGTGACGATCGCCGGAGCCGGCGGGCACCTCGAGCTCAACGCCATGAAGCCGGTGATCGTCTGGAACGTCCTTCGCTCGATGCGTCTGCTCGCTGACGCGACCGAGAGCTTTGCCGAGCGTTGCATTGAGGGCGTCCAGGCGGACCGCGCACGGATAGCCCGCCACCTGGAGCAATCGCTCATGCTGGTCACGGCGCTCGCCCCCCATATCGGCTACGACAAGGCCGCAGCCATCGCCAAGCGGGCGCATGCCGATCGCGTCTCTCTCAGAGAGGCCGCGGTGGCTTCGAGCCATGTCACCGCCGAGGAGTTCGACCGGTGGGTGGACCCGCGGTCGATGCTGAGCCCACGTCCTTGACCATCGAGCGGATTCCCGTGGAGGCTCGGAGCCCACGCATCGTCAAGCGCTCGGTGGTCATCGCCGGCCACGGGACAAGCGTGTCGCTCGAGGGGCCGTTCTGGGACGAGCTCAAGCGCATCGCCGAGGAGCGCCGCGTCAGCCTCAATCAGCTTGTGGCCGAGGTCGACGGCAGGCGCGAAGGCAATCTGTCGAGCGCGCTCCGCCTGCTCGTGCTCGAATCCTTGAAAGCCCGGTTCCGCTCAACGACCGCCGCGGCCGGCTAGCCGGTCGATCATCCGGCGCAGCTCCGGCCCTGCATGGAGGTTCGGCGCCCCCGGTCCCGTCAGGTCGACGGCTCCATCGAGGTCGCCCGTTCCGTCCGGACTGACGATCGCGCCCGACAGCTTGAGATCGGCCAAGGTCCCCTGCAGCCGACCGGCAGCGGCAACCGTGGCGTTGGCGGCGAGCCCCACCGCATCGCTATTGGCGAAGAGGCGGAAAAGCTCCGACGGCCGATTTGTCATGAGGTCGAATGAGAGGTCTGAGCTTGCGTCATTCAAGGCGGCCCGGCCGGCGGCGGTCACCCGCGCGCCAGCGACTTCGCCGATGCGAAAGCGACGAAAGTCCACCGCACCGGGCGTGATGATCGCGTCGATGTCGAGATCGCGAAGGCGGATGCCCTGCCAGGTCGCGAGGTCCGCCGATGCGGTGACGTTTCCGACGGTCCCCGCTTCGAGCGCGGTCGCGAGAAGCGGCAAATAGGGGTCGAGCGTGATCCGATCGATCGCTACGCGAAGATCGATGCGCGGCACGGGCGTCAGCATGAGAGTGCCGTTGCCCAGCATCCGGCTCGTATCGAGCTTGAGGTCGAAGCTCGGAACCGTCATCCGTTCGCCGTCGAAGGACATGCGCAGCGAGACCTGGGCTCGGCGCAGACGATCGAGCGCGACTCCCGGCGGCTCCAGACCGAGCCAGGCAAGCGCAACGCGAAGATTGTCGGAGAGAAGATCGATCTCGCCTTCATAGACCGGCTTGGCGCCCATCGAGCTGATGCGGCCGAAGACGGCGAGCTCGGTGCCGCCGGGGGCGAGGGCCTGAAGCTGGCGAAGCGCCATCTGTCGATCGAGAAGCCGGAGCTCGGCGCGTGCCTGGCGGATGAGAGCGCCACGGACCGAGATCGCCTCGGCCGTCAGTGTCACTGACAGGTCGCGTCCGCCGGCACCGGCCTGAAGCCCGACGACGGCCTCGCGCCAGTGCTCTGCCTCGATGCGACCGAAGGCGAGCTGAATCTCGCCCGCGCGCAGGGTTTCGGCCAGATCGACGCGACCGGCGACACGCACGCCGCCGCTCTCGAACGAAAGATCGGAGAGGATTACCCGGCCTTCCGCCCAGGCGAGCTTGGCTTCGGTCGTTCCGGGCCCGGAGAACGGCGCCGAGGCGATGCCGAGTCGCGAGAGGAACCTCGACGCGTCCGATGCTGTCACCTTGAGCGGCCCGCCGAGTTCGAGCCCTACCGCGCCGCGGTTGGCGGCGCCGGACAGAAAGGCGTCGATGCCGCCGCCTTGAACCCTGGCGGCGAACCCGACCGGCCGGCCAGATTCAAGGCGACCGAGCGTTACCTCGAGGCGCACCGGCTCGTTGCCGCTCCGCCCGGTTCCGCGGATGTCGAACGGACCGGAGGGCGTCGCCGGCACGACCGCGAGCGCCAGTTGATCCAGCATCCTGCCCTCCGGGCCCTCGACGGCGCCATCGACGATGTCGAGCCGCTCGATCGGCAGGCTCGGCCAGTCACCGGCCGCAGCCCGCCAAGCGGCGAAGGACGAGAGCCGGATGGTCGGCCCGACCAGCGTGACCGACCTTGGCTCGACCCGGCCAAGCAATAGCGGCCAGAAGCGCACGGTGACGCGTGCCTCGCGCGCTGTCAGCAGCTTGTCGCCGACCTCGACCCCCGGGAGGACAAGGACCGGACTGGCGGCGAGCCGGATGCCGAGCCGTCCTCCGAGCGTCACCGGCTGATCGAGCCAGGTGGAGACGCTGTCGACCGCACGGCCACGGAAGGCATCGAGATCGAGTTCGGCGAACAGCGCGAACAGCAGAGCCGAAACCAGGACGACCGGAATCGCTGCCCAGCGGCGTTTTCGCCGCCGGGTCCTCATGGCACTCCGCCCAGCTCAGCGGTCAGCTGGACCGAGAGCCTCGTGCAGGGATGTTCTTGGCGCGTTGCGACTTCTTCGCCCCGGACATATCGAGTGCAATGGCCTCGACCAACCGGACCTTCATGGGATCGACATGCTTGTTGTCAACGAGAACCTCCCAGTAGAGATGGTTCCCGGTGGCTAGGCCCGTGCGCCCAACATAACCGATGAGCTGGCCTTGGGTCACGCGTTCGCCTTCCGCGATCCCGGGAGCGAATCCGTCGAGATGGCCATAGGCGGTCGCGTGGCGCTCGTCATGGCCCAAGCGGATGTAGTTGCCGAAGTTGCCGCGCCAGCCCACATCCTCGACGATGCCATCGGCGGCAGCATAGATCGGCGTTCCCTGCGGTGCGGGGAAGTCGACGCCCCGATGCATCTTCATCTTACGCAAGACCGGGTGAAGACGCATGCCGAAGGGCGAGTTGACCTTGCCGCCCTCGATCGGGTTCATGAACTTGATCGTCTGGATCGGCTTCGCGTTCTCGTCTACGGGCTTCGTCGGCTGCGTCGGCGGCGTGTAGCTATAGAAGACATGCGGCGTCGTGCCGATGATCAGCTCGGCATAGCGCAGGCGCAGCTTGTCGCCGGGCTTGCGATCGGCAGCAATGCCGAGGCGCTCGTAGACCACGCGATAGCCGGTCCCGCTCTTAATCCGCTTGGGCAGGGTCGGATCGTAGTTGAGCGCCTTCATGACCTCGTCGGCCAGCATCGGCGGAAGACCGGACTCCAGCAGCGACGGACGAAGGCTCTTCGAGACCGAGCCGGTCAGGGTTTCGACCGCGAGCGTCGGCCGCGGCCCGGTGCTGGCCGCATGGAAGGTGCCGTCCTTGCCTCGGACCATCGTCAGCGATACGTCCGGACGGAAATCGACGTGCAACGCGAAGAGTCGGACCTGCCCGCTGGCGTTGCTCAGGGTGAGAACGACGGTGTCGCCGATCTGGAGGCGCTTGGGATCGACGAGATCCTTCATCGCCTCGACGACGCGCGCGGACTCCGAACTCGATACGCCGTGCTCCGCCAGGATCTTGCCGAGCGTATGACCACGCTCGACCGTGATCGTGGTCTGCCGCTGGCCTGTCTCGGTCCTGATCCCCGTCCGGTCGCCGCTCCAGTCGAGCCAGCCTGCGGAGGCTGGCCCGACCGGCATTGCCGCGATCAGCGCAAGCAGGGCAATCGCGCGCGCCGATGACAACATCTCAGCCCCCCACCAGTGCTCAATTCCAGGTCGCCCGAAGACTGCCCAACCAAACCGGACGACCGCTCCCTGTTGTAGTTGCGCCACGCCTTCGATTTTTTTGGCGAGCGCTATTTATGCCACAGTCCACTAGTGAGTTCCGCAAGGGCCGTCAACCCTAGAAATTACAGCGACCCCATATTTTGGAGGCAATGTCCCTGCCCCTACCAGATCTTGAGGAGGAAGGTCATCGAATCGGCATAAAGTTGAGGTTGAGAGACCTGACGATTCGCCTTCAGACAGCGAGCGCCATGCCTCCGGCATAAGGATCTGCGCCGCCGGATACCCTCCCGCCAACCGCATGGACCGCATGCACCCGAGCGAAGGCGTAACTGTAAGGCAGCCGTACCGCTCTGTAGCCGTCGCCCTCCAGCGCCTCGGCGACATAGCCCGGGATGCGGAAGGCGAGATCGATCGCATCGCTGGTCGCCGAGAAACGCGGCGCGTCGACCGCCTCGACCACGCCCATGCCGTGGTCGAGGACGTTGAGGATTACCTGAAGCACGCCCATGGGGATCTGCGCGCCGCCGGGAGCGCCGACCGCGAGCATCGGCTTGCCGTCCTTGGAGACGATCGTCGGAGACGCGGTCGACCCGCGGCTCTTGCCTGGCGCGATCGAGCTCGCATGACCGGGCCTCGGGTCGAAGAAGCCCATGGCGCCGTTGTACATAAAGCCGAGCCCGTCGGTGATGACCCCCGACTGGTAGCCCAGCGTATGCGTCATGGTCAGCGTCAGGCCGTCGGCATCCATCGCGCAGAGATGCGTGGTGTCGGCGGCCTCTCTCAGGCCCTGGCGGGTGATGGTCGCCTTCTTCCCGCGCTTGATCTCGTCCGCCGCTTCCTTCGCCTGGGCCTTGTCGACGATCGCGGCGACCGGCACCGGCACTATCTCGGGATCGCCGAGATGCTTCTCCTTCATGATCACCGCGCGCTTCATCGCCTCGGCGACGGTACGGATGTACTCAGGCGTGTTGTGGCCCATGCTGGCGAGATCGAAGCTCTCGAGGATGTTCAGCATCAGCGCCACCATCAACCCGCCGCCGGGGGGCGGGTTCACCGCGACCTCGTAGCCGCGATAGGTGATCTTGACCGGTTGGCCCTCGACCACGCGGTAGCGCTCGAGGTCTTCCATCGTCATGAGCCCGCCATGACGCGAGAGGTCGGCGACCATCTCCTTCGCCAGGGCACCGCAATAGAAGGTCTCGGGCCCTTCGGCCGCAAGCCGCCTGAGCGTTCGGCCGTAGTCGGGGTTCTTCACCTTGGTGCCGACGGGGTGGAAATTTCCGTCGGGCCCGAAGAACAGCGGATGCGCCGACTTGCATAGCTCCATGCGCTCGATCGGATCGGCGCGGCCCAGGCCCTCGCGCGAGTTCCAATAGGTGTGGACGAAGGGCGTGATGGTGTAGCCGTCCTCGGCCAGCTTCACCGCGGGCTTCAGGAGGTCTTCCCACTTGAGCCTGCCGTAGCGGCTGTGGATCGCATGGAAGCCGGCGATCGAGCCCGGCGTCGCGATCGCGCCATAGCCGACATCGTTGACCTTGTCCTTGAGCACGAAGGAAAAGCCGTCGCGCGTCTGGTACTCGATCAGATGCGTCCACATATCGGCGCGCGCAGCCAAGGGCGCGCGGCAGTAGAAGTCGATCACCTCGTGCCGGCCCTGCTTCGGCGCGTAGATGTGGCAGGAGCCGAGGCCTGCGACGCCGCACATCAGGCCGTCGACAACGCCTTGCGCGAAGGCGGTGGCGATCGCCGCGTCGACGGCGTTGCCCCCAGCCATGTAGATGCGCGCGCCCACCTCGACCGCTTCCGGCTGCGGGGCGACGACGATGCCGCGTTTCATCGGGATCTCTCCAAAGAGGGATGCCGATGATGACAAACGACGACGCCCCGGCTCAAGACCGAGGCGTCGCCGACCAACGGAGTGCCCGGTTCAGGAAGCGACGCGAGCGGGACGCGCGAAGCCCGGAATCTCGTCGCGGCCGAGCGAATAGGCGCCGTCGCCGATCAGCGCGTGCGCGAGCGACGCCACGAGCAGGAAGGCGGGATATTCCCAACCCCCGCCGGATGCCGAGAACACCCAGCCATTGTCGAGGTGGGTCATCAGCGCGCCGGCCATGATCGGGATCAGCGCCGCCGAAACGTAGCGGCCATAGATGCCAAGCAGGATGGCGATGCCGCCGGCCAGCTCGGCCGCGACCACGACATAGGCGAGCGGGCCCCAGAAGCCGACCTTCTCGAAGAAGGCGACGGTGCCGGGAAGCGTAAAGACGAAGACCTTCAGAAGCGCGTGCGCAATCCACATCGTGCCGAGGCCGAGGCGGAGTAGAAGGGCGCCATAGGGTGCGAAGCGGGTGTCGATCAAGGGGGCCTCCAAGTTTGCGGTATCCATGATCTGGTATTTCCCCAATGCAATAAAACTCTCGCTTCGTACGAAAGTTATTTGCAAATATGCAATATGGAATGGGATGATTTTCGTATCGCCTTGGCCATTGCCCGGTCGGGAAGCCTCGCCGGCGCGGCCCGGACGCTGAAGGTCAACCACGCCACCGTCTGGAGACGGCTCAGGGCGCTGGAGACCGCGTTGGACACGCGGCTTTTCGAGCGGCGGCCGGAAGGCTATGTGCCGACCACGGCCGGCGACGAGCTTCGTCGCGCGGCCGAGGCGATGGAAAGCGCGACCGACGCCCTCGACCGCCGGCTGTCGGGGCGCGATGCGCGGCTGACCGGCACCGTGCGGCTCTCGACGCTCGACCCCGTCGCCGTCGGGCTCCTGCCGCCGCATCTCGCGCGCCTTCGCGACCTGCATCCCGGCATCACGATCGAGCTCGCGGTCAGCTACGCGCTCGCCAATCTGACGCGGCGTGATGCCGACATCGTGCTGCGCGCCACCGACACGCCGCCGGAGACGCTGGTCGGCCAGCGCCTGGCCGATGTCGCGATGACCGCCTATGCCGCCCCCTCCTATCTCGCCCGCAACAACGCCGGCACGGGCTGGTCGGCTCACAACTGGATTGCGCCCGACGAGAGCTTCGCGCACACCCCCTTCGCCAAGCTTATCGCGCGCGAGGCCGGCGACCGCGTCGTGCTCCGTGCCGACTCCGAGAGTGCATTGGCCGCAGCCGCGGCGGCAGGCATCGGCGTGGCATTGCTGCCTTGCTTCATCGGCGACAGCGATGCGCGTCTTGAGCGCCTCTGTCCTCCCCTGCCCGAGCTCACGCATGGGTTCTGGCTCCTGACGCATGAGGACCTTCGCGGATCGGCTCGCATCCGCGCCGTGCTCGACTTCATGGCGGCCGCGATTCGCTCGGAACGGCCGCGGCTCCTCGGTGAGTCCTAGGGTGCCGGCGCGCGCATCGCCTTGATGTGGCCGATGAGGCCGGCGGTCGACGCGTCTTGGCCTTCGGCCGGCAGTGCGTTCAGCGACAGCTCCGGCAGCACCTTCCTGGCCAGCGTCTTTCCGAGCTCGACGCCCCATTGGTCGAAGGAATTCACGCCCCAGATCACGCCCTGGACGAACACCTTGTGCTCGTACAGCGCGATCAGCCGGCCGAGCGTGTAGGGATCAAGTCGCCGGAAGAGCAGGGTCGAGCTCGGCCGGTTTCCCGGAAAGGCGCGGTGGGGTGCGAGCCGGTCGGCGGTCTCGCGGCCGGTGCCGGAGGCCAGCATCGCCGCGCGTGCCTCCGCCTCGTCCTCGCCGATCGCGAGCGCCTGGCTCTGCGCGATCATGTTGGCGAGCAGGATGTCGTGGTGGCCGGAGAGTTCGTGGTCCGGTTCGACCGGCGCGATAAAGTCGGTCGGCACCGGGTCCGGGCCTTGATGGAAGAGCTGCATCAGCGCGTGCTGGCCGTTCGTGCCCGGCTCGCCGAACACCACCGGGCAGGTGGCGTGCCGAACCGTACGGCCGTCGCGGTCGATGCGCTTGCCGTTCGACTCCATCTCGAGCTGCTGCAGATAGGCAGGAAAACGCCGAAGCCGGTGGTCGTAGGGCAAGACCGCGTGGGCGCGAGCGCCGAGGAAATTCGTGTTCCAGATGCCTACCAGCGCCATCGCCACCGGGATGTTGGCATCCAGCGAGGTGCCCCGGAAGTGCCGGTCGATGGCGTGCGCGCCTTCGAGCATCCGGTCGAAGGACTCGGGCCCGATCGCGATCATCAGCGGCAGCCCGATTGCCGACCACAGCGAGTAGCGGCCGCCGACCCAGTCCCAGAAGCCGAAGGTGTTCTCGCGCGTGATGCCGAAGGCGGCAACCGCATCGCGCGCGGTCGAGACTGCGACGAAGTGCTTCCCGACCGCGGCTTCGCCGAGCCGACCGACCAGCCAGGCGCGCGCGCTCGCGGCGTTGGTCATCGTCTCCTGCGTCGTGAAGGTCTTGGAGGCGACGATGACCAGCGTCGTCGCCGGGTCGAGGCCCGAGAGAGCGCGCTCGATGTCGGCGCCGTCGACGTTCGAGACGTGACGGAGCTGAAGCCCCGGGTGGCGCCACTTGCCGAGCGCCTGATCCGCCATCGCCGGCCCGAGATCGGAGCCGCCGATGCCGATATTGATGACGCTGCGGAGCGGCTTGCCCGTTGCGCCGAGCTGCTCGCCGGCCCGCACCCGATCGGCGAAGGCTCGCATTCGCTCAAGGACGGCGCGGATATCGGGCATGACGTCACGGCCGTCGATCCGCATCGGCGCGGTCGAGCGGTTGCGCAGCGCTACATGATAGGCGGCGCGGTCTTCCGTCGAATTGATGCGCTCGCCCGAGAACAGGCGGTCGGTCCAGCCGGCAACGTCGGCCGCTCGTGCCAGCTCATGCAGAAGCGCCATGGTCTCGGCGGTGACGCGCTGCTTCGAGTAGTCGAAGAGCAGATCCTCCTGGCGAAGCGAGAAGCGCCTGAAACGCTCGGGGTCGCCGGCGAAGAGGTCGCGTAGATGCAGGGAAACAATGCGATCCCGATGCTGCGCCAGCGTCGCCCAGGCCCGATCGAGGCGTGTCGCCGCTCTTGTCGGTCCGTCCATGGCGTCCTTCCTCGTAAGCGGTGCGCATCCAAGTGCCCGAACAATAAGGCGTCAATGGGGCAAGAAGGTGAAGCGGAGGCTAAGGCTTAATGCCGGCGACCCCTCGCCGAGTCGAACACGGCGCCACCGCGGAAACCCGAAGCGACTCGGAATCTACTTCGGCATTGGAAACGGCGTGTCGTCGACGAAACGCTTCAGGATGTTCGTCGTCAGCTTCGCGATGTTGTTGTCGAAGCCGTTGATCGGCAACGACCCCGCATAGGCGATCGAGCCGGTTGAGAACACCGCGCCGCCGTTCGGCGTCTCGAAGAAGGTGAGATCGGCGTGGATCGCGGCATTTTGCACGGCATCGAGCGCGCCATGGCCGATGTTTATCTCCTCGGCGACGAGGATGTAGGTGTTCGAATGATTCTCCGACTTGGCGACGATGAGCGCATGCGGCGGCGTGCCAAGGGCGAAGTCGGCGCAGTCGATCTCGAGCCCGGCAGCACCTCCCTGCAGAACGCCGAAGTTGCCGAGAATCTCGTCCTTGATTCCTTCGAACATGAAGTTGACGCGCGGATCGCGGCTCTGCTCGGTGCGGCGGTAGTACGAGGACGCATCGAAGCCCTGGCTGATGAAGCCGACGCCCGTCGCGACCTGCGGCGCGCGGCCCTGGCGGCGCCAGAGCCCGCCATACTCGCCGGTGAACTGGTGATAGTACTCGCCGACCCGCGCGTCCCAGGCGCGCACGCCGTCCTCCGAGCGCCGGACCTCGATGATGTTCGAGTCTGTGGGGTGGAAGGCGATCCGCCAATAGAAGCCGTTGCCGCCCATATAGATGTGTCGGCCTCCCTGGCGTTGATAGCCGTCGAGCGCGTCCAGCATCTCGAGCGACCAGTATTCGGGGTGCGAGCCGGTGATCACGACATTGTAGGGGCGCAGCAGGTCCTGGCCTTCGGCATGCAGGTCGTGATCGGTGATGACGTCGTATCCCAGGCCCGTATGCTCGAGCCAGTCGACGATGAAGAGGTCGCAGCAATAGTTCCACAGCCGCCCATGCGGCTTCCAGTTGGTGACGGGGCGCAGTCGCGAGCTGATGGAGACGCCGGAGCCGTCGGCGTGGCGGTCATAGGTCGACACGCCCATCTCGGGGTACTCGAACTGCAGGATGTCGACCGCGTCCATCATCGAGAGGCGGCCCTGGTAGAGCTCGGTGCGCATGCCGGCGAAGCGGCCGCGGTTGTTGGCGTAGACCGTGTACGTCGCGGTCGAGGCCAGGAACGCGATCTTCGCCTTGGCGGTGCCGCGTGTCGGGCGCACGAAGAACGGCACGTAAAAATAGGCTTCGTCGGCGGTGAGCTTCGCCGCGTAGAAGCCGCTCGTCGCATTCGCCGGAACCGTGAAGGAGAAATCCGGCTGCCACTTCGCATCCGAGATGTCGTCGTCGTGAAAATGGATGGCGCCGTACTGCTCGGGTGCCTTGGTCCAGTTCATCTCCGCCCCGGTCCAGTTGTGCCCGGGCACGGCGCGGGTCGGCAGGTTCACGACCTGGCCGTCGAGGCGGTTCGGCGAGAGGTCGGCGATGCGCTCCGAAGAGATGTCCTTCGAGAAGTCCCAGACGCCGAGCACCTCTTCCTCGACGCCCGAGGGCAGCATGCCCGACGTCAGCGCCTGGATCTGGGCGCGGTCGAGCGCGACGCGCGCGAGCCGGGGGCGGTCGATACGGCCGTTGAAGTGGCCTGCCGTCAGAAGATGGCCCCAAAGGGTCGGCGCCCTCGCCTCGCCTGCGCGCCAGGCGGCAAACAGGAAGGGCGCTCCTCGGTCGGACGCGCTCGTCTTGGCACTGCCCTCGACGAAAACGGGGCGTTCTGCGTGAAAAGTCTTGTCGTAGATCGGCTCCTGCCAGAGCCGCACCTGGCCTGATTTCGCATCGAAGCTGGCGGCGACGAGATACCAGCGTCGCTCCAGCATCGGCACGCCCGACGTGAGCTTGAATCCCCCTATTCGGACCTCGGCGGCCCCCTTGGCGTCGAGGGCAAGCCCAAAGCCCGTGCCGGGCTCGGCCCAGGTGCCGAGCAGCGCCTGCGGTCCCTTCTTCGGCGTCGTCGGCCAGACATAAGCCTGCAACGTGAAGCTCTCGATGCTCTTGAGCGCCCATTTTTCCGGCACCACGCCGAAGGAGCCCGCATGGATCTTCTGCTCGCGCCCCTTGTAGGTGCCATTCGCCGGCGTCTCGATTGCGGCCTCGCGATAGTCGCTGGCCCCCATGCCGGCATTCGGGTTCAGGAGGCGCACGATCTCGGCGCGGAAGCGGTCGGCGCCGATCACGCTCGCCATGATGCCGACGGTCTCGCCCGGCTGCAGGCTGAGCCGGTCGGCATAGCCCATGATCTTGGTCATCGCGTTTGTCCGAGGAAGAAGGGCAGGAACGTCAATCGATCGGCAGGTCCTGGCCGGTGATGTCCTTCCAGCGCAGCTTAAAGACGTGCCACTCGGCATCCTCAAGCTTGTCGAAGGTCCGGTTGGTCAGCTTCGGCACGCCGCCGCCGGTCGGCATATGGGCCAGAACCCAGCGCTTGCCGGGCTCGGTCATCACCAGCACATGGAAGTCGGGCGTCTGCCGCGAGCGCATGTAGTTCAGCACGTATTGCAGCTCGGGCGAGTGCTCGCCGAAGGGTTTCGCCTTGAACTCGCGCGCGACGTCGAAGCGAGACGGGTCGATCTTGAACATGGGAGTCCCGGAACCGCCGGAGGAAGGACCCCGACTCTAGCCGGCCTTTCCGAGGCGAAAAAGACCCGGCTCAGTAGGCGATGGTCCAGGCCCGCAAGATCCCGCGCTCGACATTTCGCGCGCGACGAAGCCAGGCAATCGCTTCCGGCGGCATCACCGGGTCGTTGCGGTCGAGCGTCGCGTCGAACTGCGCCCGGCGGGCATCGTCATAGACGAAGATGGCAAAGGCGAGCTGCCGGCCGGAATTGGGCGTCATCAGCCCGACTAGGCCGCGCGCATAGGCCATGGTCCCGGTCTTGGCGCGATAGCGCAGCGCGACCTTCGGTCCGTCGTCTCCATTCCCGGCTTTCGTCTCAGCCTTGCGCTTTCCGCCGTCGTCCTTGGCCTTCGCCTTGCCTTCGCTATTGTCACTGGCCAGCGCTTTCGCTCGCGGCTTCGCCTTGGGCCTAGCCTCGTTCCTACTCTCGTCCGGATCGCTGTCTGTGAGTTCCCGCTTCGGCAAGAACTCGATCAAGTCGGGGATGCGCAGCGCGGCATGCCGGACCAGACCCGCCATCTGCCTTGGCGTCGTACGCGACTCCGGCGACAGGCCGGAGTGATTGGCGCGACGGTTGCCGGTCCAGTCGATCTCCGGGAACTGTGCAGAGAGCCAGCCATCGACGACCGAGACCGAGGTAGCGAGGCTGCTCGGCCTACTCTCGCCGACCTGCATCGCGGTCGCGAGCCCGACCATCTCGGCTGCCATGTTGTTGCTGTGCTCAAGCACGCGCTTGACGATCTCGGCAAGCGGCAGGCTCGGATGGAGGTGGAGCGGCTGCGCCTCGGCCGGTCGCCGGCCGGCGACCGGGATCGGCAGCCGAACGCCCTCGCGCTCGGCGAGCCGCCGGACCACCATCGCCGCGTTGAGCCCCGGCTGCTTCACCGGCAGCCAGGTCCGGCCTGCTTCCGTCGGGTTGGCGAGCAGCCATCGATCAGGCCCGTCGGCGCGCAGCCGATACGGCGTCGGCACCGAGGAAAGCAGCACGCTGACGGCGTCGGCCTCGAGGCGAAGCGCATCGGAGATGGCGATCGCCGAGCGCTCGCGCCCGCCTCCCTTCCATTCCAGCATCACGCGGTTGAAGTCGAGCGCCAGCGCACCCACCCCCGGATTGTAGGAGGAGGCCTCGGGTTGCAGCGGATCGATCTCGGATGACTCCGGCCAGGCCGTGACGTCGTAGATGAAGCGGTCGATCCGCGCTCCGCTATCGCGAAGCCGCCGGAGGCCCGGACGCAGATCCTCGGGCACCAGCAGCGGATCGCCGCCGCCGACCAGGATCAGCGTCGATCCGGCAAGGGACAGCTCCGTCGCGAACCGATGCTCCGTGCCGAGGGACGAGATCGCGGCGATGGCGGTCGGCAGCTTGGCGACCGAGGCCGGTACGACGAGGCGGTCGCCCTGGTGCTCGGCCAGCACCTTGCCGCTCGCGACATCGACCAGGATGAAACCGACGTGCTCAGCCGACAACTTCTGGCCGGCGGCCAGCTCGTCCAGCGCGGCGCCCGCCGCGGGCTTGCCGAAGCCGATCCCGGCCGCCAGCGCCATCACGAGAAGATGTCGCATCGCTCCCGCCATCCGGCCTATCTCACCCGATATTGGCGGCGATGCAACCCCTGACGCCGCATCCCGGTTCGGCTACCTTGTTCCCAAGGACGATGTTCGACCGGGTCATGACCATCCTCGGGGGACTAAGCACGGCGGTCCCCCACCCCCGCGCCGACGAGCGGCTGACTCGCCTGTTCGACACCCTCAAGCGCGCGCCCAACAACGATGTCGCCGAGACGATCGAAGGCGAGATCTGGCGGATCTGGGCTTCCGCCTCCGACGATGCCGGCCGCCGCCTGATGCAGGAGGGCATCGCAGCGCTGGCTGGAGGGCGCATCGAGCCGGCGGAGATCACCTTCGGCCGCCTCATCGCGCACGACCCCGATTTCGCCGAGGCCTGGAACAAGCGCGCGACCGCCCGGTTCCTGCTCGACGACCATGCCGGATCGATCGCCGACATCGAGCAAACCCTGACCCGCGAGCCCCGCCATTTCGGCGCGCTCTCGGGCCTGGCGCAGATCATGATGGCGGAGTCGGAGTGGATCGGCGCAGCCTCGGCGCTGGAAGCCGCGCTTCGCGTCAACCCGCATCTGAAGAACGTGCGCACCGCGCTCGACACGATCAAGCGCAAGATCAAGCGCTCGCTGCACTAGACTCGCGCGCTGACGCCGCCGTACCCCCTCCCCCGGCTTCGCCGGGAGAGGGTTCCGAAGCGCTGTCGCAACAATCGCAAGCTCAAAACGGCGGCGGCGCCTGCTCCAGGCTGGACACTTCGTTCGAGACCGTCGTTCGCCGCATGTCGCGGACCTTGGCGGCATCGTAGCGCCGCGCGCGGTGCATGGTGACGCGGTTGTCCCAGATGACAAGGTCGTGCCGGCGCCAGGCATGGGCGTAGACGAATTTCCGCTGGGTCGCATGCTCCACCAGGTCCATCAGGAAGGCACGCGCTTCCGGCATCGGCCAGCCGAGGATCGTGCCGGCATGCGATGCTAGATAGAGCGAGAGCCGCCCAGTCACCGGATGGCGGCGCACCAGCCGCTGATGCACCGGCGTGCATTGCCGGCGCTCCTCCTCGGTGAACTCGGTGAAGCCAAGTAGACCGCGCGAATAGATCTGGCTGTGCTCGCAGATCATGTCGTGGATCTGGCGCTTGGTCGCCTCGTCGAGCGTGTCGTAGGCGGCGCGCATGTCGGCGAATTCGGTATTGCCGCCCGTCTCCGGGATCACGCGCGCCGAGAGCAGCGAATACTTGGCCGGCACCTTCTTGAACGAACTGTCGGAGTGCCAGAGCAGATTGCCGAGGCCGAACAGCCGGCGGCGATCATCGCGCGCCATGATCTTGCTGTTCTGGTCGAGGTTGGAAATGTCGCTCAGATCCATGCTGATCCGGCGTTCCTTGACGGCACGCAGATCGCTGATCGCATCCTCGAGCGGCCCAAGCTGGCGCGAGAAGGCGACCTGGCTCTCGTCGGTCAGGTCCTGGTCGTGGAAGACCAACACGCCGAAGCGGGTCATGCCGTCATGGATGGCGGAAACCTCTTCCTCGGTGAGGGTCTTCGAGAGGTCGATGCCGGTCATCTCGGCGGCGAAATCGGGGCGCGAGATGGGGTCGATCGGACGGACGGCGATTGCCATGGGCCAACGCTAGGCCGCTTCGCCGGTGCCGGCAACCGGTCACACGGGCAACGCGAGTTCCCTGGCGTTCCGCCCCGCGGGACTGCTGGGCACCGCGCAGCACATGACGCGTTGGACGAAGAAGGCTCGGTGGTGGGCGCGACAGGGATTGAACCTGTGACCCCTACCATGTCAAGGTAGTGCTCTCCCGCTGAGCTACGCGCCCGCCTCGATCCGAAGCGGCTTTGGGCCACCGAGGCGCTGCCTCTACCACCAAAGCCCGAGGTCGCGCAACAGGCTGGCGCCACGGATTCCGGCGCATCGGTGACATCGGCGCAGCTTTCGTTCAAGATCGGCGGCGATGGACGGATTCGTCGACGCCGCCCGCGGCCCCTCACCGATTGCGCTCAACGCGCCCGACAATCCGTCGCTTCCGATCGTGCTTGCCTCGCCCCATAGCGGGCGGCGTTACACGCCCGAGTTCCTGGCATTGGTCGAGGTTCCCGAGGCGGAGCTTCGCCGCGCCGAAGACGCCTTCGTCGACCGGCTGCTCTCGGCCGCGCCCGGCCTCGGCGTCCCGCTGCTGGCCGCCAAGTTTCCCCGCTCGATGGTCGACGTCAATCGCGAGGCCCTCGAGCTCGACCCGGAGATGTTCGAGGGGACGCTTCCTCCGGAAGCCAACACGCGCTCGCCCCGTGTCGTCGCGGGGCTGGGCTCCATCCCGCGACTCTCGGCCGGCGGGCGTCCGCTCTACCGCTGCCTGCTGCCGGTGAGTGTTGCGATGACCGCGATCGAGCGGCTCTGGCAGCCCTATCACCGGTCGCTGGCCGGGCTCGTCGCCTCCGCCCAGGCGGCCTTCGGCGTCACGCTCCTGCTCGATTGCCATTCGATGCCTTCGGCCGGCGGGCTCGGCGACACCGCCGGCGGCGAGACGCTGGCCGACATCGTGCTCGGCGACGCCTTCGGGCAATCCTGCGATCCGCGGCTGGTCGAAGGCGCCGAGACCTTCCTCGCCGGACGCGGCTACACCGTCGTGCGCAACGCGCCCTATGCCGGCGGCTACACCACCCGCCACTACGGTCGCCCGGCCGAAGGCGTGCACGCGCTGCAGATCGAGGTCAGTCGCGCGCTCTATCTCGACGAGGCGCGGATCGAGCCCACCGCCGCCTTCGCCAAGGTCTCGCGCGACCTGCTCGGCTTGGTCGAAACGCTGGGGCGCACCACGCTCGAGCTCAGCCGCCGGACGTGAGCAGCGCGCCCGTCGTCCGGCCGGCAGTACCGGCGGATCTTCCCGCGATCCAGCGCATCTACGCTCACCACGTCCTCAACGGCCTGGCGAGCTTCGAGGAGGTCGCCCCCGATCTCACGGAGATGAAGCGCCGCTTCAACGCGCTGGTCGAGGCGGGCTACCCCTATATTGTCGCCGATGTCGAGGGACGCGTGCTCGGCTACGCCTATTGCGGCCCCTACCGCCCGCGCCCGGCCTATCGCTACTCCGTCGAGAACTCGGTCTACCTCGCACCCGAAGCAGCGCGCAGAGGGATCGGCCGGACGCTGCTCTCGACGCTGATCGAGCGGGCGACCGCGCTCGGCAAACGCCAGATGATCGCCGTCATCGGCGACGGCGCCAACTTGGCTTCGATCGGGCTGCATGAGGCGCTCGGCTTCCGGCGGGTCGGCACGATCGAGGGTGCCGGCTTCAAGCACGGCCGCTGGGTCGACAGCGTGCTGATGCAGCGGGCGCTCGGGCCCGGCCAGGCCGCCCCGCCGACAGCCTGAAAGAAAAGAGGCCGTGCCCGAAGGCACGGCCCGAGTTTAGGGAGGAAACGCCCATAAGGGCATTGCGGCAATCAGCGCCCGGAGGCATCTGTCTACCGCATCGCAATATATACTCCCGCGACGCAGCAAAGTCAAGTTGATGGACAGTTTCTCAATATAATCAAATAACTCTATTGAGATCGCCGCTCGACTCGACCTCCGCTTCACAAGAAAATGACGCGACGCAACCGTCAACCGATCGGAAGAGTCGGAGACACCGCGCGCGGCAGGTCGAACTGGTCGGCGGCGCGCACATCGATGTCGGTGACCGAGCGGGCGAGCAGGCTCGAATCCGAGAAGAGCTGGTCGACGGCGAGCTCGATCGGTTGGCCAGGCTTGCGGCGCCCATCGCGATCGGCGGCGGCGACGCGCCGCGTGGCCAGGCCGCGGTGACGGACGATCAGGTTGTGCACGTCGATCAGCCGCGCGACGCGGTCGCGGGCCTGATCCTCAACGAAGAGCGCGAAGCCGAAGCGCTCGCCGATCCAGGCTTCCAGCGCATCGAGGCCGGAGGCGGCGAGCTGGAAAACACGGTCGCGCACGACAGCGTCGACCACCTCATCGATCGAGTCGTGCTCGACCAGGAGCCCGAGCGGCACGCCCTCTTCCGCCCGCAGCGCGCGCGGGTTGTTGATCGCAAGCATGACCGTGAGCTCGGCGAGGTATGCGAGATAGCTGTCGACGACACGGCTTAAGACCATATGCAGGAAGACGTGGCGCTGGCCACGCAGCGTGCGCGCCATCGCGCCTTCGGCCGAGGGTGCGTGCGCACCGCCGCCGACCGGCCTGCCGCTGACGCCGGGCGGCACCGCCTCGGAGGCGAGCCTCGCCATGTCGTCGACGCGGAGCGCCAGATCGGAGACGAAGCCGATGAAGCGCCAAAGCTCCGCATGCGCGCGGAAGAAGCGCGCGCAGGCGTCCGACATCGGATCGGGCGGCAACGGCCCGGCGGATGCGATCCCGGCGCGTCCGTTTTCCATCCCTAGGGCTCCGCCAGCACGGCCTCGCCTTCCATGGCGAGATAGCCGGCATCATTGGCGACCCAGAGCGCGATCTTCTCCCCGGCAGCGCGACCGTTCACCGAGAGCGGCCGGTCGGCGAAGACCGGCGAAAGCGCGCGAAAGGAGAAGCGCGCGACGCGCGCCTCGGGCCGCTGGCGGCGGAGAAGGTCGAGCATCAGCGTCGCCTGCAGCGGACCATGCACGACGAGGCCCGGATAGCCTTCGACCTGGGTCACGTAGGGATGATCGTAGTGAATCCGATGGCCGTTGAAGGTCAGCGCCGAGTAGCGGAACAGCAGCACCGCGTCGGGGCTGAGCGCCCGCGTCCATGCGGCATCGGCCGGCGCGCTCTTCGGCGGCGGCGCGGCATCGCCATGCTTCGGCGCGTTGCGATAGACGATGTCGTGCTCCTCCTCGATCGCGGTTGCGCTTTCACAGACGATCCGGTGCCTGACGGTGACGAAGACCAGCGTGCCGGTGCGGCCTTCCTTGGTCTCGACCTTCAGGATCTCGGAATCACGGCGAATCGCGGCGCCCAGGGGAATCGGCTTCCGGAAGGAGAGCCGGCTGCCGGCCCACATGCGACGCGGCAGCGGCACCGGCGGCAAGAAACCGCCGCGCTTCGGGTGTCCGTCATGACCGAGCTCGGAGGCGGGCTTAGCCTCGAGGAAGAAAAGCCAGTGCCACAAAGGCGGCAGCGCATCGCCGGCCTTCGGAGGCGGATCGTCGCGATCGAGCGTGGCGGAGAGCGCGGCGACCGGCGGCAGCGAGGCCAGGTCCTCGGCGCTGGCACGCCGACCGACCCACCCCTTCAAGCCGTCGAGGTCCATGCCGTCACCCATCCGCCAGCGACCATACAAGCGGCGCGTGAGCGGCGGAAGACTTGGAGTCCTGCGGCGCGATCTATTTCAGCGAAGTCGCCCTGCGCTCCCTCCCCCGCGCTCCGCGCGGGAGAGGGGGTACGAGAGCGCCGAGACGGAAGCGAGCGTCAGCCCCAGACCTCCGGCCCGAAAGGCAGAAGCTCGCTGCCGGCGAATCGGAGTCCGGGCTCACGATCCTTGGCCAGCAGCAGCGGCCCGTCGAGATCGGCCCAGCGCGCGCTCTGCGCCACCAGCACCGCCGGCGCCATGGCGAGCGAGGTCGAGAGCATGCAGCCGACCATCACCTCGAAACCGGCGGCACGCGCCGCATCGGTCAAGGCCAGCGCCTCGGTCAGGCCGCCGGTCTTGTCGAGCTTGACGTTGATCGCCTCGTAGCGACCCTTGAGCTCGCCCAGGTGATGGCGATCATGCGCGCTCTCATCCGCGCAGACGATGACCGGATGCGGCACCGAGGCGAGCGCGGCGTCGTTCGCCGAAGGCAGGGGCTGCTCGATCATCTCGACGCCGAGGCGCGCAAACTCAGGCGCAAAGCGCGTGAAATGGTCGATGGTCCAGGCCTCGTTCGGATCGACGATCAGCCGCGACTTAGGTGCCCCCTCGCGCACCGCGCGGATGCGCGCGTCGTCGCCGTCGCCACCGAGCTTGATCTTGAGCAGCGGGCGGTCCGCCGCCGCGGACGCGTCGGCCCTCATCTTCTCCGGCGTGTCGAAGCTGATGGTGAAGGCGGTGACAACGCGCTTCGGCGCCGGCCTTCCGGCGAGGTCCCAGACGCGCCTCCCCGACTTCTTCGCTTCCAGGTCCCAGAGCGCGCAGTCGATGCCGTTGCGGGCAGCCCCCGGCTTCATCTTCGCCTGCAGCCCGACACGGTCGAGTCCCTTGGCGATGTCGTCGCTCATCCCAAGGATCGTCTCGACGACGCCATCCATCGACTCGCCGTAGCGCTTGTAAGGCACGCATTCAGCGCGGCCGACGACATCGCCGTCCTTGATCTCGACCAGGACCACCGGCTGCTGCGTTCGGGTCTCGCGGCTGATCTTGAAAGCGCCCCGGATCGGGAACACCTCCTGCCGCGCGGCAAGCCGCCGCATCAGCGCAGCGTATCGACGATGGCGTCGACGCCCGTCCGCATCGGATCGACCGCAGGCAGGCCCAGCTGGTCTTCGGTCTTTTTCAGCAGCTTGATCGCCTCTTTCTCGCTGACGCGCTGGGTGTTGATCGAGACGCCGACGCACTTGACCTTCGGGTTGGTCAGCTGCGCCGCCTCGATGTTGCGCTCGATGCAGTCCTTCAGGCCCGGATGCTTGTAGTGCGGCAGCCCGCGCATATGCGCACGGCCATGCTCATGGCAGACCACCAGCGCATCCGGCTGCGAGCCGTGGATGAGGCCCAGCGTGACGCCGGCATAGGAGGCGTGGAACAGCGAGCCCTGGCCCTCGATCAGGTCCCAGTGATCGGCATCGTTGGCCGGCGCCAGCCACTCGACCGCGCCGGAGACGAAATCCGAGATCACCGCATCGATCGAGACTCCCGATCCGGCGATGAAGATCCCGGTCTGGCCGGTGGCGCGGAAGTCGGCCTTCACCTTTCGGCGGCGTAGCTCCTTTTCGAGCGCGAGCGAGGTGAACATCTTGCCGACCGAGCAGTCGGTGCCGACGGTGAGCAGGCGCTTGCCCTTGCGCTTGATGCCGGTGCCGACATCGAAGTCTCGGTCGGGATGGCGAACGTCGAAGAGCTTGCGGCCGTTCGCCTTGGCGGCCGCGACCAGCTTCGGCAAGTCGGTCAACCGGTTGTGCAGCCCGCTCGCGATGTCCATGCCGAGATCGCAGGCCTTGACCAGATGCTTCTCCCAGGCCGGCGGGATGATGCCGCCACGGTTGGCGACGCCGACCAGGACCGTCTTCACCCCGGCCTTCGCCGCCTGGGCGATGTTCATGTCGGGGATGCCGAGATCGGCCTTGCAGCCCGGAAGGCGGAACTGGCCCTTGCACCATTCGGGGCGCCAGACATTTACGCCGTTGGCGGTCTTGGCGGCAAGCTGGTCGGCGGCGTCGCCGAGGAACAGCAGGTACGGATGACGGATCTTCACGAGAAACTCCCCCGAGGCTGAACGGCGCGCGATACTAGCCAAATCTATCGGATTGGAAAGATGTTCGTCGACCAGGGAGAAACCTCATGAGCACCGTTCGCGTCGCCGTGACCCAGGTCGCCCTCAAGGGCGCGACCTCGGACCCGGTCGAGACCATCCGCCGCAACATGCTGGCGGCGCATGTGGCGTTGGTCGAAGAGGCAGCCTCCAAGGGCGTGCAGGTGATCAGCTTCCAGGAGGTGTTCAACCAGCCCTATTTCTGCCCGGTCAACGACCCGAAATGGTTCGCCGCCGCCGAGCCGGTCGACGGGCCGACGATGCAGGCGCTGCTTCCGCTGGCGAAGAAGCACGCCATGGTGATCGTGGCGCCGATCTACGAGAAGGGACCCGCCGGCAAGTACTACAACACGGCCGTGGTCATCGACGCCGACGGAAGCGTGCTCGGCACCTACCAGAAGGTCCACATCCCCGGCATCGGCCGCCAGCATCACACGATGATCCCGGCGGCCGAGCGCGGCGACGAGAAATTCTGGTTCGCCGACGGCATCAAGGGCTGGCCGGTCTTCCAGACCCGCTATCTCAAGCTCGGCATCTATATCTGCTACGACCGCCACTTCCCCGAAGGCTGGCGCGCGCTCGGCCTCAACGGCGCGGAGTACGTCGTCAACCCGTCGGCGACCTGGGAGGGCCTCTCGCGCCATCTCTGGCACATCGAGCAGCCGGCCGCCGCCATCGCCAACGGCTTCTTCGTCGGCGCAAACAACCGTGTCGGCATCGAGGCGCCCTGGAATGCCGGCCGCTTCTACGGCTTGAGCTATGTCGTCGATCCCAAGGGGCGCATCCTCGCGCAGGGCCCCGACGACAAGGACGCGCTGGTCGTCGCCGATATCGACCTCGCGGTCGCGCGCGAAGTGAAGGAGACTTGGCGCTTCTACGAGCATCGGCGGCCGGAGACTTACGCGCCTCTGACAGCGTGAGGCGGGCGCAGCGAGTGTCCCGGCATGCCCTGGACTCAAGGGCAAGGGTGCGGATGGCCGGCGCATGCCTCCCCGTTCCGGTCACCGGGATCGCCCTCGCGCAAGTCGTGACTCGCACGAGCGGTAACTTTCGTCACTGTATCAGGGCGTTCGCAATCCGTGCCCCAAGCACCATGTCGTCTTCCTGGCCAAATCCGTCGCGGATTCAAGTAGCCAGTGCATAATTTTATGGAAGGGCGAAGGGGTAACCTCTTGCACTCACGAGAGGTTACTGATGAGCCGATACCGGCGAGTTACCTATGAGGACCGCTGCCAGATTTATGCGCTGAGCCAGGACGGTGCCTGCCAAGAAGCTATTGCCAGGGTTTTGGGTTTAAGCCAAAGCACGGTCAGCCGAGAGCTGCGCCGCAATCGGGGTCAACGCGGCTATCGGTTCAAGCAGGCAGAAACAAAAGCTCAGGCGCGGCAGGCGATACGACATAAGCCCCGCAAGCTGACGGCGTCCGTGCGGCGCAAGG
>Ga0194121_10002996_pt1 | contig 26123 bp, 26 predicted proteins | sample TA2MahCa50mmetaG_FD_148609 | JGI IMG/M metagenome (GOLD analysis project Ga0194121, IMG submission 148609) | Freshwater microbial communities from Lake Tanganyika, Tanzania - TA2015020 Mahale Deep Cast 50m | ecosystem: Environmental > Aquatic > Freshwater > Lake | place: Tanzania: Lake...
GGCCGCGCTTTACCGGGCGCGGCTCAACGCGACTGCAGCAGGTCGTTCCACTTGTCGATGTACTCTTTGCGCTTGTTGGCCGCGTTCTTGATGTCGTAGTTGACCAGCTTGATCTGCTCCAGCGGCTTGAGGGCCCCCGGCGGCTTGGCGTCCTTGCGGATCGGGCGGCGGCCGAGCTCCTGGACCACCAGCTCCTGCGTCGGCGCGCTCAGCGCCCAGTCGATGAAGGCCTTGCCCGCGGCGGGATTGGGTGCGCGCCGCACCAGGGCCATGCCGTCGGCGATCACCGAGGTGCCGTCCTCGGGATAGACGATGGCCACCGGCCCGCCGTTCTTGAGGAAGAGATAGGCGTTGTCCTCCAGCGTGATGCCGACACTCGCCTCGCCGTCGTTGACGAAGCGCGGCACAGCACCGGAGCTGGCGGAGATGTTCATGTTGCGGAACACGGTCTTGAACCTGTCCCAGCCGGCGGCGTTGTCGCCGTAGATGGTCAGGAAGGTGTTGAGCTGCATGTAGGCCGAGCCGGACTTGTCGGCATCGGCGGCCGAGATCTGGCCGCGGAAACGCGGCTGCGCCAGATCCATCCAGGTTTTCGGATACTCCTCGGGCTTCAGCTTGCGCGTGTTGATGACGAAGACGTTGAGGATGCCGGTGTAGGGCAGCCAGGCACCGGTGGTCTTGAAGGCGTCCGCGATCATCGCGGCGTCCTTCGGCTGATAGGGCTCGAGCAGGTTGGCGTTGGCCTCGAGCAGCTCGGCGCCGATGCTCCAGATGACGTCGGCCTTGGGGCTGGCCTGCTCGGCGCGCACCCGGTTGATGATGTCGCCCGAGCCGGCCTTGACCACGTCGGCCTTGATGCCGGTCGCCTTCTCGAACTCAGGCAGCAGCCGCTCGACGATATTCGCGGTGTGCGCCGTGTAGACGCTGACCCGCTGCTGCGCCTCGGCCGGAACGGCCAGCGCCAGGCCCATCGCGGCACCGGCAAGAATCGCGGAAACCCGGGTCAGTGTGCTCATCGTTCCTCTCCCGTCGTTCGTGGCGTGCGTTAACGCACTACCTTTGTCTGCCTATAGTGGAACGTCCGTGGCAAATCTGCAATGTATCTGCATGCACATCGAAGCCTTCAGCGAAGGCAAGAATCTCGACGATCCCGAAGCCAACGAGGACCAATTCCTGGTCCTGCCCGGCCGCGGCTACGCGGTCATCGACGGCGTCACGGACCGCACCGGCCATCGTTACGACGGCAAGCTGGCAGGCCGGATTTCCAGCCGCGCGGTGCAGAAGGCGGTGTCGGCTTTCCTGCTGGCGGCCGGCGAGGCCGTCGACCCGGTTCGCCTCGCCGAGGCGGCGGCGGCAGCCATCCGCGCCGCCTACGAGCGCCACGACGTTCTCGAGATCGCCCGCGCCGATCCGGCGCGGCGCTTCGGCGCCACGCTCGCACTTGCCGCCCATTGCGGCGACAGGCTGCGCTTCGTGCTCATCGGCGACAGCGGCCTGCGGCTCAACGGCGAGGAGGTCTGGATCAACGACACCGGGCTCGACCTGGTGACCTCGAGCCTGCGGCAGGAGGCCTACCGGCTGGTCGGCGAGGCCGGCGGCACGCCGGACGACAAGCGCCGCATCGGCCGGGCTTGCGTCTGGCACGGTGCGGCCCGCCTTCACCCTGACCTCAAACCGTGGATCGACGAAGCAGCGCTCCGCACCCTGTACGCCCGCGCCCTCGAGCGTTCGCGTGCCCGTTTTCCGATGGCGCCGGAGGCCGATATCCGCCTGCTACTCGATGGCGGCGTGATGACCGGTCAGACCCGCTTCCAGAACAACACCGACAGCCCGCTCAGCTATGCGGTTCTCGACGGCTTCGACGTCGCGCATCCGCTCGTCCGCATCGTCGACCGGCCCCTGGCCTCGATCCGCTCCATCGAGCTGTTCACCGACGGCTACTTCAAGCCGGGCGTGACACCCGACATCGCCGCCTGGGAAGCCGCCTTCGACGAGGTCGAGCGCCTCGACCCGGAGAAGATCGACCGTTACCCCTCGGTCAAGGGCACCATCGGACGCATCCGGGCCGACGACCGCACGGTGGTCATCGTCCGGTTCTGAGGCCCCGGAGCGCCGGTTTACCGCGCTTCGCCACTGTGGATAAACGGCCGGTGAGGCCAGATTCGGCAGTCCGGCCCGAGACTTAAAAAGTCGAAATGTCTATAGACGTTTTGACCCCTTGTCGGTGGAGCGCCGGCGCCCCATTTCTTGCAGACGCATTGTCTGTAAGGGCGACGGCCATGAAACGATCGGACATGCCGAACGAGCGCGTCGGCGAACTGCTGCATCACCTCTTCAGGATTCTGCAGCCACATCGCGAGGGCCTGCTATTGGCGGAGGCTCTTGCGCGGCTGGCCGGCGCGGTCCGGCTGACGCCCAACGAGACTCGCCGCTATGAGTCGACCGGTGTTCCGCGCTTCGAGGCCCGTCTGGGTTACGCCTCGGCCTGCTGCGTTGCCGCCGGCTGGCTGAGCAAGCAGCGCGGGCGCTGGACGGTCACCCCGGCCGGCCGCGCAGCCCTGAAGGAGTTTCGTGACCCGGCGCAGTTCTTCAGCCGCGCCCGGCAGATCCGCAACAGGAGCCGGGCGCAGGAGCGGATGTCGCAGGACGAAACACCGGCGCCCCCGGTGACCGAAGCGCCCACCAGCGGGGAGCGCGCCATCGACACGGCGCGCGGCACCGCCTGGGCAGAGATCGAGCGCCATGTCGGGCTCATGGACGCCTACGGGTTTCAGCATCTCGTCGCCGATCTGCTGCGGGCGATGGACTGGCACGTGCCATGGGAGGCGCCCCCCGGACCCGACGGCGGCGTCGACATCACTGCCTTCCGCGATCTGCTGGGTGCCACCGGCGGCCGGCTCAAGGTGCAGGTCAAGAGCGGCACGACGAAGGTGCGCTCCGACGCGCTGCGCGCCTTCATCGCCACGGTGAATGAGGAAGAGGCCGGGATGCTGGTCGCTTCCGGCGGCTTCACCGACGAGGCCGATACCTTCGCCCGCCTGCAGTCGCGCCGGCGGCTGACGCTTGTCGACCTGCCGCGGCTGATCGAGCTATGGGCCCGGCACTACCCGAAGCTCGACGCCGAGGCGCGCCAGCGCCTGCCGCTGGCGCCGGTGTGGTTCCTGACTGGCGATGTCAGGCCCTGACGATCCGCCGGCTGAACTCGCCCAACGTTGTCGGCTCACGCCCGAGCAGACGCCGCAGCATGGCCGGATCGCCTGACAGCCCGTGCCGGTCGTAGTAGCGGAACATCTTGGCCAGCGTGTCCCGTTGATAGTCGCCCATGCCTGTGGCACGGGCCCGCGCCTCCCAGGCCGCGACAGGCTCGCTTTCCGCCCGCACGGGGCGGCCGAGCGCCCGGCTTAACGTCTCGGCGACCTCGATCTGGCTAAGCGGCTTCGTGCCGACGAGCTCGTAGGTGGCGCCCTCATGGCCGGGGTCGGTAAGAACCTTCGCGGCCGCCGCCGCGACGTCGTCGAGATCGACGAGGCTGATCCGCGCCTCGACCGAGTACGGCACGCGGTAGACGCCCTGCTTCACGATGGCCGGCCAGGCCGGCTGCAGGTTCTGCATGTAGGCCGTAGGCTGCAGCACGGTGACCTGCAGGCCCGAGGCGGCGAGCATGTCCTCGACCCGCGCCTTCTCCCAGTGATGCGGCATCGCCTCGATGCGCGGCAGCAGCACCGAGTGGAAGACCAGCCGCGCCACGCCCGCCTGGCGCGCCGCCGCCGCGACTGTGCTGCCGAAGCGAAACTCGTCGGGGCTGACATTGGGTGCCAGGTGATAGATCGCGGCGACCCCGTCCATCGCCGCTACCAGGGCCGATGGATCGTCGAGGCGGCCGACATGGACGCGCTGCACGCCGAACACCTTGAGCGGTGCGACAAGCGCCTCGCGATGGACGAACGCCGCCACCGCGGCGCCGCACCTCGCCAGCGCCTCGACCACGGCGCGGCCCGTCTTGCCGGCGGTACCGGTGACCAGGATCACGATATACGGCGACACGAAAACACTCCCCGCTTCGCCTCTGACCAGTTACGAACTTCCGGGATATCACGCGTATCGACGGCGGATTCCGGCCGTGCCGCCAATGCCCGGAGCTCAGCCGTCTGCTTCGCCGTAAGGCGCTTGGAACTGCGCTTCTTCATCGGCTTGCCTCTCATGCAATCTCGCCGTGCCTGCGCCGATGCATCCCGTGCACATCATACGCCGCACAACCGGGTGCCGCCCACAGCCCCCTCACCCGCTCGCTGCCGCTCGCGACCTCTCCCCGAGGGAGAGGTAAAGCGAAGCCGCGCACTGCCAACCCTCTCCCGCTGGGAGAGGGTGATCGCGAAGCGATCGGGTGAGGGGATGCGCGCAGGATAAGCCTGTACCGAGGCGTTCTGCGGTTGTCGACTACGATCACGGCGCGCGGCGCCGGCGCGGGGTACGCGCCGCCGGGCCGGCGCCGGGCTTTGCCAGAAGCTGCAGCCGGCGGCCGAGATGATCGGCAACCGCGGTGGCCGCGACGCTGAGCCGGCGGCGGGCCGGTACGATGACAGCGAGCGGAATGCCCGAGAGGCGTGTCTCGGCCAGCGGGACGGCCACGACCTCGCGCTTCTCGATCTCGTGTGCGAAGCCGAGCCGGGTGAAGAAGGCGACGCACATGCCCGACTTCACCGCCTGGCGCAGGAGCTCCATCGAGTTGGAGCGCAGCAGCGCCGCCGGCTCGGCGCCGGCCCGCACGAACTCGCCCTCGAGCAGCGGGGTCAGCGGCAGCGTGTCATGGACCAGGGCCAGCGGGTAGCGGACGCAGTCGACCAGGCGCACGACGCGGCGGCGGGCCAGCGGATGCCCGGAGGCGACGATGGCGTGCATGGCCGTGGGAATCCTGGCGATCACCGTCAGGTGGTCCATGTTGCCGAGGACGAAGGACAGGCCGATATCGGCCTCGCCCGACACCACCTCCTCGCCGACATCGGACGGGCCCGCAGCCATCACCGTGAAGCTGACGCCGGGATAGAGGCGGTGGAACTCCTCCAGCGCCGCCGGCAGGAAATCGACCATCAGCGAGTCGAGCGCCACGATCTTGACGTGGCCGGTCTTCAGCCCTTTGAGGTCGTCGATCGAGGCGCGGGCCCGGGCGAAGCCGTAAAGCGTCTCGCGTGCGTGCCGCGTCAGGATCTCGCCGGCCGGCGTCAGGCGCACGCCGCCGGCGCGGCGCTCGAACAGCGGCGCGCCGAGCGAGGCTTCCAGCTTGAGGATCTGCCGGTTGACCGCCGAGGAGGCGACGTGCAGCGCCTCGGCCGCCTTGCGGATCGAGCCGCGGCGGACGACCTCCTCGAGATAACGCAGGACATGGGCGTGCATGGAAACTCCTCAGGCATTTCTCCCTCTCCGCCTCTGGGGACGGAGAGGGTTGGGGTGAGGTGAGGGCGCTTTCGCAGCCGCTTCGATTACCTGCAGGGTGCCATCCAGATTGCCGAGCACATCGTTGTTCCAGAAGCGCAGGACGCGATAGCCGCGCTCCTCAAGTTCGCGGGTTCTCAGAGCGTCGACATCGGCCGCCGCGGCGTGCTGACTGCCATCGATCTCAATCACTAGATTACGGGCTGGAACCGCAAAATCAGCGATGTACCGCCCGATTGGATGCTGCCGTCGTACCTTGCACGGCAAATTCAGATCACGCAGCGCGCGCCAAAGGCTGCGCTCGGCGTCGGTCTGGTCTGCGCGTAGCCTCCTTGCTCGGTGAGTTTGTGCACGAACGGCCATCCCCCACCTCTCCCTACCCTCTCCGCCCCCTAGGGCGGAGAGGGAAATGAATTCAGAGCACTCCACCATTGGCTATCTCAGGACTACTTGAGCGATGCCATTTTGGCATCGCCTTGGACGAAAATCTCTTCTTTTCGCGGCCACTCCGCCGGCCCAGACTTTGCCCCGGATAACGGAGAAGAATCGGCCGTTGTGGCCGATCGCCATAGGGAGAACGGAATCATGAGCCTCACCACCAAGCCGGATGGGAACCGCCGCAGCGTCCTCAAAGGGATGGCCGCCATGGGCGCGCTGGGCTTCGCGCCGCGCATCATCTCGATCGCCGAGGCGCAGCCGCGCACCATCAACATGCAGCTCGGCTGGATTCTGGGCGGCAACCAGATCGGCGAGGTCGTGGCCAAGCATATGGGCTTCTTCGCCAAGGAAGGCGTCAACGTCCAGATCCAGGCCGGCGGCCCGAACATCGACGGCGTCGCCGTCGTCGCCTCCGGGCGCTACGAGATCGGCCAGGTCTCCTCCAGCCCGTCGATCATGCATGCGGTGTCCCAGGGCATCCCGATCAAGTGCTTCGCCACCGGCGCGCAGGAGCATCCGTTCAGCTACTTCTCGCTGAAGAAGAACCCGGTCAACTCGGTGCAGGATCTGGTCGGCAAGAAGGTGGGCACGCAAGGGACGGCGCGCATCCTGCTCAGCGCCCTGCTCAAGAAAAACAACGTCGACGAATCGAAGGTCACCGTGGTGGTCATCGGCGCCGACATGACGCCGCTGATGACCGGCCAGGTCGACGTCATCACCGGCTGGCAGACCAACACCACGGCGCTCAACGTGATGGGCGACCAGCGCCACAAGGATCTGCGCCTGTGGGACAACGGCGTGCAGCTCTACGCTCTGCCCTACTACGCCACGGCCGAGACCATCGCGAAGCAGGGCGAGACGCTCGCCGGCTTCATCCGCGGCTGCGCCAAGGGCTGGGAATTCGTGAAGAGCAACAAGCAGGAAGCGGTGAAGCTGCTGATCCGCGAGTACCCGAACCTGGTGGAGAAGGACGAGCTTGCCGCGGTCGATGTCATGCTGGCTTACGTCTTCAATGACGCCACCAAGAAGAACGGCTGGGGCCAAATGGACATGGCCGTTTGGGAGAGCCAGATCAAGCTCTACGACGACCTCAAGGAATTCCGCGCCGGCGCGCCCAAGCTCGAGAGCGTCGCCACGATGGAGATCCTCAACGCCACCAAGGACGCGCGGCCGAAGATCTGATCTTCGTCGCCGATGCGTTGCTGCACCCGACTATCCGTCGTCATGCCGGCGAAGGCCGGCATCCAGACTAAAGAAGCAAACTGGACCCCGGCTTTCGCCGGGGTGACGACCAGGAGAATCGTATGACCGCGCTTGCCGTTGCCTGCGACCGTGTCGACGTCCATTTCACCACGGAACGCGGCACGGTTACTGCCCTCCACGAACTGTCGCTCGACGTCGAGGATGGCGCCTTCCTCACCATGCTCGGGCCGTCGGGCTGCGGCAAATCGACGCTGCTGCGGGTCGTCGCCGACCTGATCGAGCCGAGCAAGGGTTCCTTGCGCGTGCTCGGGCGCAGCCCGCAGGAGGCGCGCAGCAAGCGCGAGATCGGCTTCGTCTTCCAGGACGCGGCCCTGATGGCCTGGCGCAGCGTGCTGGCCAATGTCGAGCTGCCGCTCGAGGTCGGCGGCGGCGCCTCGATCGCCGGCCACGCCGCCAGCCCGCGCGAGCTCATCGAGCTGGTCGGGCTCAAGGGCTGGGAGAACGCCTATCCGCACGAGCTCTCGGGCGGCATGCGCCAGCGCGTGGCCATCGCCCGGGCGCTGGTGACAAGGCCGCGCCTGCTGCTGATGGACGAGCCCTTCGGCGCGCTCGACGAGATCACCCGCGACCGGCTGAACGAGGAACTGCTGCGGGTCTGGGAGCAGACGCGCACCACCATCCTTTTCGTCACCCACAGCCTCTACGAGGCGGCCTTCCTCGGGCAGAAGGTGCTGATGCTCGCCGCCAACCCGGGGCGCGTGCGCGAGATCGTGCCGGTCAACCTGCCCTATCCGCGCCGCCTGGCGCTGCGCGAGACACCCGAATTCGTGAAGCTGGTGGCGCATCTGCGCGCCGTGCTGGAGACCTGCTGATGGCGACACCCTCCTCCGCCCTGCAGCGCCCCACCGCTTTTGTCGCCGACAGCGAGGCCGAGGCGAAGTTCCAGGCGCGCAAGAACCGGCTGATGTGGCGGCGCCGGCTGCTGCCGCTGGCCGCCGCCCTGCTGCTCCTCGGCCTGTGGCAGGCGGTCGTCGTCTATTTCGGCATCAGGCCCTTCATCGCGCCCTCTCCCGTTGCGGTCGCCTATACCCTGGTCGACCGCTTCGGCATCCTGATGCAGAACCTGGCGCCGACGGCGCTGGAAGCCCTGCTCGGCTTCGCCATCGGCAACCTCTCTGCCATCGCGCTGGCCACGGCCTTCGTCCACAACAAGACGGTCGAGGAAGCCTTCTTCCCCATCGTCGTACTGATCAACACCATCCCGGTGGTGGCCAAGGCGCCGATCCTCGTCCTGCTGATGGGCAACGGCATGGAGCCCAAGATCGCCATCGCCGCGCTGATCTGCTTCTTCCCCACCCTGGTCAACATGACGCGCGGCCTCTCGGCGGTGAATCCGCAGACGCTTGAGCTTATGCGCGTGCTCTCGGCCAGCGACCGCGAGATCTTCTGGAAGCTGCGCGTCTACAACTCGCTGCCCTACCTGTTCTCGGCGCTGAAGATCGCCGCCAGCACCTCGGTCATCGGCGCCATCGTCGCCGAGTGGATAGGCACGACGCAGGGCATCGGTGCCCTGATCATCGAAGCCACCTACAAGTTCGACTCGCCGATGCTCTACGCCACGGTAATCGTCGGCGCGAGCTTCTCGGTCACGTTCTTCTTCGTCATCAGCCTGATCGAGCGGCTGGTGGTGAAGTGGGAACCGCAGGCCGTGCACTGACAGGAGCGTGAATTGAACGACATTCTCAACGAGCCGGGCGGCTCCGCCCGTGTTGTCGCCAGGAGCGACGTGGTCGTGGTCGGCGGCGGGCCGGCGGGGCTGGCGGCGGCACTCTCGGCGGCGCGCGCCGGGGCCAGCGTCACGCTGGTCGAGCGCTATCCCTATCTCGGCGGCCTCGCCTCGGGCGGCATGGTCCTGGTCCTCGACGACATGTGCAACGGCCAGGAAATCTCGGTCAAAGGCATCGCTCAGGAATTCATCGAGCGCATGGACCGGCTGGGCCTCGTCGTCTACCCGCCGGAGGAGGACCGCCGCTCCGACATGGCGATGTGGAAGAAATGGTCGCGCTGGGGCGCCTTCGACTTCACCTCGAAGCAGCGGCCGCAGCCCATCGTCTACGCCGCCGCCTTCGATCCCGACGGCTGGAAGCGTGTCTCCGACGACGCGGTGCGCGAGACCAAGGTCAATCTGCGCCTGCACTCCTGGTTCTCGCGCGCCATCATGGACGGCAACCGCATCAAGGGTGTGGTTTGCGAGAGCAAGGGCGGACGCGAGGCCATTCTCGGCGATATCGTGGTCGACGCGACGGGCGATCTCGACGTCGGCGCCTCGGCCGGCGCCAAATTCTTCCACGGCAACTACATCGTCACCACGGTGTTCCGCTTGGGCGGCGTCGACGAGGCCGAGGCCGAGCGCTTCGAGTACGAGCAGCCGGAGGCCTTCGCCGCCATCGACCGTCAGGCCAAGCGCGTCATCGGCGGCTCCTGGGACAAGTGGTGGCTAAAGACGCCCCTACCCGGCATCGTCTGGTGCAACTGCCCGCACATGACCGGCCTCGACGGGCTCAAGGTCGAAGACCTGACCGGCGCCGAGTTCGAGGGCCGGCGGCGCATCGACGCGCTGATCGAGTACGTGCGCGCCAACCTGCCCGGCTTCAAGAACTGCTTCTTGCTCGATCTCGCCCCGCAGACCGGCATCCGCCAGACGCGGCTGCTCGAGGGCGAGTACATCGTCAGCAAGGAGGACGTGGCCGACCGCGTCCATTTCCAGGATTCGGTGGCGCGCGGGCGCGACTACTACACGCCTTACCGCGCCCTGCTGCCGCGCGAGGTCGAGCAGCTGATCGTCGCCGGCCGGCACTATTCGGCGGACACGGCGGCCCAGCGCCTGTCGCGCGAGATCCCGCCCTGCATGGCCATGGGCGAAGCGGCGGGCCTCGCCGCCGCCATGGCCGTCGACCAGGGCATCCTGGTCCGCAAGGTCGACGTGCCGACATTGCAGAAGCGTTTGCGGGCGCAAGGTGCCGATCCGGGCGACCGGCCCGCTGCCAACGCCACCCTGCGCAACACCGAAGAGAGAGTCGCCAATGCCTGATTCGACGGGAACCGCCCAGCCGCTCACGGGGGTGCGCGTCATCGACTTCACCCAGGTGATGCTGGGGCCGTGCTGCACCCAGATCCTCGGCGATTTCGGCGCCGACGTGATCAAGATCGAGAAGCCGAAGAGCGGCGACCTGTCGCGCTGGTCGGTGGCCGGCGAAGGGGCGAACAATCCGGTGTTCCAGAGCCTCAACCGCAACAAGCGCTCGCTCGCCCTCGACCTGCGCGGCGAGGCCGGCAAGGAAGTGGTGCGCGATCTCGTCGCGAAAGCCGACGTCGTGGTCAACAATTTCCGCCCCGGCGTGATGGAGCGTATGGGCTTCGGCTACGCCGATCTTACGAAACTGAATCCGCGGATCATCTATGCCCAGGGTACCGGCTTCGGGCCGACCGGCCCCAACGTGCACAAGGGCGGCCAGGACGTGCTCGCCCAGGCGCTGAGCGGCGTCATGGCGCGCAAGGCCGACCCGCACCACCCGCTGGCCATCTACGCCACCGCGCTTGCCGATTTCAGCGCCGGCATGCACCTGGTCCAGGGCATCCTGCTGGCCCTGCTCCAGCGCCAGAAGACCGGCCGCGGCCAGGCCATCGACGTCTCGCTCTACGACTCGATGATGTCCATGCAGATGCAAGAAGCGGCGATGTGGCTGCAGAAGAAAAGGGAGTTGAACTGGGCGGCGATGCCGCTCTCGGGAGTCTTCCAGACCACCGACGGGGCGCTCGTACTCGTCGGCGCCTTCAAGGAGAACCCCTTGCGCGACATCTGTACCGCACTGGGCATCGAGGATCTCTCGAAGAAGGAGCACCTCAAGGATCTTCCAGCCCAGATGAAGGCGCGCGACGAGCTGCAGGCGATCTTCAGGCAGAACTTCGCGCGTAATACGACGGCGCACTGGATCGCGAAACTCGAAGAGCAGGATCTGCTCTGCGCGCCGGTGCGCTCGCTGGCCGAGGCGCTCGCCGACGAGCAGACCGCGGCCAACGGCATGGTGGTGGGCGGGCTGCTCGCCCCCCCTATTCACATGTCGGGCGGCGGCTTCGAGGTGCGCCACGCGCCGCCGGCCCTCGGGCAGCACTCCCGGCAGATCCTGGCCGAGCTCGGCTACGATGGCGCGCGCATCGAGAAACTGGCGGGCGAAGGCGTGGTCCAGTGACCGTCAATTTCACCGTCGCCGAGCACATCGCGCGCGTCACCATCGACCGGCCCGAGGCGCTCAACGCCGTCAACACCGCCACGGAAGCGGAGATGCGCCGCATCTGGGACGAGATCGAGAGACGCAGCGACATCCGCGTCGTCGTGCTCACCGGTGCGGGCGAGCGCGCTTTCTGCGCCGGCGCCGACCTCAAGGACGTAGGCAAGGAGGGCGTCGCCTACTGGGCCGATAACCGGCCCGGCGGCTTCGGCGGCCTCAGTCTGCGCACCACGTTGGACGTGCCGGTGATCGCCCGGGTCAACGGCCATGCGCTGGGCGGCGGCTTCGAAATGGTGCTGGGCTGCGACATCGTCGTCGCCGCCGAGGAAGCCACGATGGGCCTGCCCGAGCCCAGGGTCGGCCGCCTGCCGCTCGACGGCGGCATGATCCTCTTGTCACGCATGATCCCGGAGAAGCTGGCGATGGGCGTGCTGCTGACCGCCCGGCGGCTCCCTGCCGCCGAATGGGCGAAGCTCGGCATCGTCAACGAGGTGGTGCCGCGGGCGAAACTCGACGAGGCGATCGAGCGCTGGACGGCCGACATCCTGGCCTGCGCGCCGCTCTCGGTGCGGGCGATCAAGCAGGTGGTCAAGCGCACCAAGCACCTCTCGCCGGTGGAGGCGCAAGGCCAGCGCCTGCCCGCCCTGGTCGCCTCGCTCGAATCCGAGGACGGGCTCGAGGGTGTGCGCGCCTTCCAGGAGAAGCGCAAGCCGGTGTGGAAAGGCCGCTGAGCGCGGCGCCGGCCGATGAGCTACGTCATCACCGCCGCCTGTATCGACGTCAAGGACGGCGCCTGCATGAAGGCCTGCCCGGTCGACTGCATCTATATCGGCGGGCGGATGATGTACATCCACCCGACCGAGTGCATCGATTGCGGGCTCTGTCTCTCGGTCTGCCCGGTCGACGCGATCTACGAGGACCACGACATCCCCGAGCGCTTCAGGAACTTCGTGGCGGTGAACGCCGAATTCTTCGGGCCCGCGGTCACCGGCTGGGGCGAGCCCGGCGGTGCCCTGGCCAAGGGGCCGAGCACCCTCGACCATCCGGCGGTGGCCGGTCATCCGGCACAGGCGCCGCCGAAGGGCTGACGAGAGCTACAGCGGCCGCCGAGCGGCGCCCGTCAGCCGATTACCACCGCCCAGGCCAAGGCTGCGGGAAGAAACATCCTCGCTGTCGCTCCGCTATCGGCCAGGACAATCGCCGCAGGGCCCAGCTCCGCCAAAGAGGCCGCCGCCGATAAGAGAACTCTTGCCGCGCCCGGGATGCCGCCCCTGAGATCGGAAGCGTCGCCCAGGGCCGATACGGCCAATCGGAAAAAAAGGGCCATCGTTCTCGATGACGACCCCTCGATCGGTGACTTGATCAGGCCCTTCGCCGAAGGTGCCGGGTTTGATGTCGAGATGATCGGCGATCCGACGCTATTTACCGCCGCCTATAGCGCCGACGTCGACTTGATCATGCTCGACCTGAATATGCCCGGGCTCGACGGCATAGAGATTCTTCGCTTCCTCGGCCAAAACAGGTGCGAGGCGTCGATCATCATTATCAGCGCATACGACCAGGAAATCCTTGCCGGAGCAAGGAACCTGGCCAAGAGAGAGCACCTGAACATTGTCGACGTGATGACGAAGCCCTTCGATCTGAGCAAATTGGCAGGCCTGCTTGGTCAGGCCGGGAGTAGCTCCGCCCGAGCTCCGCGTTCATCTGCCATGAGGCCCCCCCCAGGACAGGCCGACCGTCGCAGAGCTTCAACAAGCCATCGCAGAGAATAGGCTGGATATTCATTGTCAGCCCAAGATACGCTTGGCGGATCGCCTCCCGGTCGGAGCCGAGGCACTGGTTCGCTGGAAGCACGAAAGGCAGGGGTTCGTGCCGCCGGATTATCTCGTTCGGCTGGCGGAAGACAACGGCCTCGTCAACGATCTGACGAATTTGGTGATTCGAAAAGCCTGCGACAACTTCAGGCTTTGCCGGCTGGCTGGAAATCTCGTATCGGTCTCGATCAACATATCCGATCGCAGCTTCGGCGACTTGAGGTTCCCGGATAAAGTTCTGGCGTTGGTCGAGGCCGGGGGGCTTTCTCCGTCGGATATCATGCTCGAACTGACCGAGACGTCGCTTTCCGCCGACACCAAGAGCGTTATCGACATTTTGACGCGCCTTCGGATGCGGGGGTTTCAGATCTCCATCGACGATTTCGGCACGGGACACTCGTCGCTGTCTCGCCTCAACGACCTGCCGTTCAACGAATTGAAAATCGACAGATCGTTCGTCCAGAATTTGGATCGCGACGCACGCGCGAGGACGATCGTCCGGAACACCATCGAGCTCGCCAAGAGCTTGAACCTGACGACCGTGGCCGAAGGAGCCGAGACACCGGAGCAAGTCAGGATGCTGAGCGAATTTGGCTGCGACATCGCTCAGGGGTATTTCTTCGCCAAACCGCTTCCCGTGGATGAATTCAAGAGTTGGATGAAAAGCAGGGTCGCTTCGGAAAATTCGGCCGTAGGCTCGACCGGGTAGTCGTTCTGACCATAGAGCAGAGATTCGGGCATCCTGGTTTGAACCCTCATTCCGGCTTGCGCCGCGGCCGGCCCGATAGAGCCCTGCTCAACCCCGGCGACAGGCCGACACTCCCCACCGCCGGCGTCGGGCCCAGCGGATCGCGCGCCCCTCTCTTCCCGGCCAGCGCCTCTGCCGCCTTGACCACGGCAATCGTGGAATCGATCAGCGGGATCGGCACACGCGGCTGGATGATCTCTGCGATGCCGGCAAGGCCGGCGCCGCCGAGGATCACCGATTTGGCGCCATCCTTCCTCGCCACCTCACAGCAGGCGCGCACCAGCAGGTCGTAGGCGGCCGCGGGGTCGCGGGCGATGTCGGCGCCGGTCGGCGCCACGGTGCGCACGCGGGCGAGGCGCTTGTCGAGGCCTAGCAGTGCTGCCAGCTCCGCGAGCATCGGGCCCCAGCGCTCGCCGCCCGTGACGATGGCGAAGCGCCCGCGGCGTGCCGCGGCCTGCATCGAGGCTTCGGCCATGCCGATCACCGGTTTGGGTGAGAGTTCGCGCAGGGCCAGCAGGCCGGGGTCGCCGAAGCAGGCGAGCACGACCACGTCATGGGCAGCGCGATGACCGGCCAGCGCGTCGAGAGCCGCGTGCCCGGCCACTGCCGCCGCCGCGCGGCTGGAGATATAGCGCGCGCCGAAGCGCCCGGTCACCGCCGTCAGCCGCGTTGCCGGCCCTGCCGCCGCCCGGGCCACGCCGAGCATCAGCCGCGTCATTGCCGGCGTGGTGTTGGGATTTATCAACAGGAGCTGGGGGGCACTGGACGACATGGCCGTAGATGCCTTTAAATCTAGCAGGTGGCCGGCTAGGCCCCCCCTATGGCGAGGTCAGAAGCAGCACACCGTCTTTCTGATGGCCTTGCGACGCGGTCGCCCAGGCTGGCTCCTGCTTCGCACATGCTAAGGGATCCGGCGAAGGGAGTGCGAGTTTCATTTTCAAAAACTTTCTGAAAATCATTTCGCTTTTTGCCGGTAGCGGCAATCGGAGGGGTGCGGTATGCGCATCCCCAAAGGCGGTCCCTGCAACACAGGCGGCTGATATCACGACTCCGGAAACGGGGCGTAACCAGGGAGAGAGATGAAGGCGTCCATCGAGACGGCATTGGCGGTCGCTCCGGCGATGGCCCGAGACAAGATTCGCTAAGAGCACACACCGCACCGGGCTCGGCACGGCATTTGCTTCGAGAGAGCTTCCGGGTATCGTGCCGCGCCACTGCCAGGAATTCCAACGTCCAGAGGGAGGTATCGCCAATGAGAAATTCCAGGAACATCCGCCGGGCCCTGCTGGGTGCGGCGCTCGCCACGGCCCTGCCGGGCCTGGCTGCGGCGCAGGGCACGCTACGCATCGCCATGACCGCCGCCGACATCCCGCGCACCGTCGGCCAGCCCGACCAGGGCTTCGAGGGCAACCGCTTCACCGGCATCCCGATGTACGACGGGTTGACCCAGTGGGACCTGTCCTCGGCCGACAAGCCGAGCGTGGTCATCCCCAGCCTGGCCACCGAGTGGTCGGTCGATGCCAACGACAAGACCAAGTGGATCTTCAAGCTGCGTCCCGGCGTCAAGTTCCATGACGGCTCCGACTTCAACGCCGACGCCGTGGTGTGGAACGTCGAGAAGGTGCTGAAGCAGGACGCTGCGCATTTCGACGCGAGCCAGGTGGGTGTCACCGCCTCGCGCATGCCCACGCTGCGCTCGGCGCGCAAGGTCGACAACCTGACGGTGGAGATGACGACGGCGCAGCCGGACTCCTTCCTGCCGATCAACCTGACCAACCTGTTCATGGCCAGCCCGGCGCAGTGGCAGAAGCTCTACGACGCGGTACCCGCCTCGGTGAGCGACCCCAAGCAGCGCGCCGCGCAGGCCTGGACGGCCTTCGCCGGCAACGCTTCGGGTACCGGTCCGTTCCGGATGGACCGCTTCGTTCCGCGCGAGCGGCTCGAGCTCGTCAAGTTCGCCGGGCACTGGGACAGCAAGAAAGTGCCGAAGCTCGACCGCGTCGTGCTGATTCCGATGCCGGAGGCCAGCGCCCGCTCGGCCGCCCTGCTTTCGGGCCAGGTCGACTGGATCGAGGCGCCGGCACCCGACGCCGTCGCCCAGCTCAAGAGCCGCGGCTTCATCATCACCGCCAACGCCCAGCCGCATGTCTGGCCCTGGCAGTTCTCGTTCGTCGAGGGCTCGCCCTGGTCCGACAAGCGCGTGCGCCAGGCGGCAAACCTTTGCGTCGACCGCGAGGGCATGAAGCAGCTCCTCGCCGGGCTGATGGAGCCGGCTGTCGGCACCGTGCCGCCGGGGCATCCCTGGTGGGGCAACCCGTCCTTCCAGATCAAGTACGACGTGGCCGCGGCGCGCAAGCTGATGCAGGAGGCCGGCTACGGGCCGAACAAGATGCTCAAGGTAAAGACGCAGATCTCCGCCTCGGGCTCCGGCCAGATGCAGCCGCTGCCGATGAACGAGTTCGTGCAGCAGAGCCTGAAGGAGTGCTACATCGACGCCGAGCTCGACGTCATCGAGTGGAACACGCTGTTCACCAACTGGCGGCGCGGCGCCAAGGACGACACGGCGCGCGGCGCGCACGCCATCAACGTGACCTACGCTGCCATGGACCCGTTCTTCGCCATGGTGCGCTTCCTGGATTCGAAGGCGGCCCCGCCGGTCTCCAACAACTGGGGCTTCTTCAACAATCCGGAGTTCGACCAGCTGGTGGCCACGGCGCGCTCGACCTTCGACGGCGGCGAGCGTGACAAGGCGCTGGCCAAGCTGCACGCCCGCTCGGTCGAGGAGGCCGTGTTCCTCTGGGTGGCGCACGATGTCGGCCCGCGCGCCATGTCGGCCAGGGTCAAGGGCTATGTCCAGCCGAAGAGCTGGTTCATCGACCTGACCACGGTCTCCATGCAGTAGACACCGTAGACGAGGGGCCGCTGCGACAGTGGCCCCTCTTTCTTTTTTCTCTTCCTTTAGGGGGTCCGATGAGCCGCTTCAGCCGCCGCCAGATGCTTCTTGCCGGCGCTTCCGCCGCCGCTCTTCCGTCTCTGCGGGTCGATCCCCTGCTCGCCCAGTCTGGCGGCACCCAGTCTGGCGGAACGTTACGTATCGCCATGACAGCGGCCGACGTGCCGCTGCCCAACGGCCAGACCGACCAGGGCGCCGAAGGCATGCGCTTCGTCGGCTACAACGTCTTCGACGCGCTGATCAACTGGGACCTGTCGAGTGCCGACAAGGCCTCGGGCCTGATTCCCGGCCTCGCCACGTCGTGGAAGGTCGATGCGGCCGATCCGACCCGCTGGACCTTCACGCTGCGCGAGGGCGTGAAGTTCCACGACGGCTCGGCCTTCGATGCCGCCGCCGTGGTCTGGAACTACGACAAGATCCTGAAACAGGACTCGCCGCAATTCGACCCGCGCCAGGCCGGCCAGGGCCGCACGCGCATCCCCTCGGTGAAATTCTACCGGGCCCTCGATGCGAAGACCGTGGAGTTCATCTCGACCACGCCCAACGCCCTCTTCCCCTACGATATCTCGTGGATCCTGATGTCGAGCCCGGCGCAGTGGGAGAAGGTCGGCCGCGACTGGACCAAGTTCCTCAATGCGCCGTCGGGAACCGGCCCGTGGAAGGTCGACCGCTACGTGCCGCGCGAGCGGCTGGAGATGCTGCCCAACGCCGAGTATTGGGACGCCAGGCGCCGGCCGAAGCTCGCTCGCGTCGTGCTCATCCCCATGCCGGAGACGAGTGCGCGTACCGCCGCCCTGCTGGCCGGGCAGGTCGACTGGGCCGAGACGCCCGCTCCCGACGCCATTCCGCAGCTCAAGAGCCGCGGCTTCCAGATCGTCACCAACGTCTACCCGCATAACTGGACCTGGCATTTCAGCCGGGTCGAGGGCAGCCCGTGGAACGACATCCGCATCCGCAAGGCGGCCAACCTCGCGCTGGACCGCGAGGCGATGGTCACGCTGCTCGGCGGGCTGATGGTCCCCGGCAAGGGCATGGTGCCGCCGGGCTCGCCGTGGTTCGGCAAGCCGGGCTTCGAGGTCAAGTGCGACCTGGCCGCGGCGACGAAGCTGATGACCGAGGCCGGCTACTCGAAGGCGCGGCCGGTGTCGGTCAAGGCCATCATCTCGCCCGGCGGCTCGGGCCAGATGCAGCCGCTGCCGATGAACGAGTTCATCCAGCAGAGCCTGGCCGAGATCGGCATCAAGGTCGACTTCGAGGTCATGGAGTGGAACGCCCTGGTCGCCTCGTGGCGCGCCGGCGCGAAGCACGATTCCTCGCGCGGCGCCCACTCGACCAACAGCTCCTACTTCAGCCAGGACCCGTTCACCTGCCTGATCCGGCACCTCGAGTCGAACCTGGTGGCGCCGCGGGGCACCAACTGGGGCTACTACGTCGATCCCGTGCTCGACGCCCTCTTCGAGAAGATCCGCTCGAGCTTCGATCCGGCCGAGCAGCTTGCCGCCATCCAGAAGACGCATGAGCGTTTCGTCGACGAGGCCCTGTTCCTCTTCGTGACGCACGACGTCAACCCGCGGGCCCTGTCGCCGCGGGTCAAGGGCTTCGTCCAGGCGCAGAACTGGTATCAGGACATCACGCCGGTCACCATGGGCTAGGGCGACCGCGAGGCTGGGGAGGCCATGCTCGTCTATCTGATCCGGCGGCTGCTCTACGTCGTGCCGATAGCGCTCGCGGTGAGCGTGGTCTGCTTCTCCCTCGTGCACATCGCGCCGGGGGACCCGCTGGTCTCCATCCTGCCGCCCGACGCCTCGCAGGCGCTGGTCGAGCAGATGAAGAAGAGCTACGGCTTCGACCGGCCGATCCCCGTGCAGTTCGCCATCTGGCTGGGCAAGATCGCGCAGGGCGATCTCGGCACCTCGATCGCCACCTCGCGGCCGGTGCTGCAGGAGATCACCAAGGCGGTGGGCAACACGCTGATGCTGGCCTTCGCCGCCACGCTGATCGGCTTCACGCTGGGCTGTTTCTTCGGCTTCGTCGCCGGCTACTTCCGCGACACGCTGGTCGACCGCATCGCCGTTACCGTCTCGATCCTCGGCGTCTCGGTGCCGCATTACTGGCTGGGCATGGTCCTGGTCATTTGTTTTTCAGTCCTGCTTCCCTGGCTTCCACCGACAGGAGCAGGCCCGGGGTCGAGTGCGGCGTGGGTGTGGGACTGGGAGCACGTCAAGTATCTCATCCTGCCGGCGGTGACGATGAGCGTCATCCCCATGGGCATCGTCACCCGCACGGTGCGCGCCCTGGTCGGCGACATCCTGAGCCAGGAATTCGTCGACGCCCTGCGGGCCAAGGGCCTCACCGACTGGGGCGTCTTCCAGCACGTGGTGAAGAACGCCGCCCCCACGGCGCTGGCGGTCATGGGCCTGCAGCTCGGCTACCTGCTCGGCGGCTCGATCCTGATCGAGACCGTCTTCTCCTGGCCGGGCACGGGCTTTCTGCTGAACGCCGCCATCTTCCAGCGCGACCTGCCGCTGCTCCAGGGCACCATCCTGGTGCTCGCCATGTTCTTCGTCGTGCTCAACCTTCTGGTCGACACCGTGCAGACGGCGATCGATCCGCGGATCCGGCGCGGATGACGGCCATCGCCCTCCCCGCCCTGCCGCCGACGCGCGGCTACTGGTCCGCGGTCGGCCGGCGCCTGCTGCAGGACAAGGTCACCGTCGCCTGCGGCATCGTGCTGCTGGCCATCATCCTGGCCGCGATCTTTGCGCCCTATCTCGGCCTGGCCGACCCCTACCGCGGCAGCATCATCCGCCGCCTGCGGCCCATCGGCACGCCGGGCTACCTGCTGGGCACTGACGAGCAGGGCCGCGACATGCTGGCCAGGCTGGTCTACGGCGGGCGGCTGTCGCTGTTCATCGGCCTGCTCCCGGTGTTCAACGCCTTCGTCATCGGCACGCTGCTCGGGGTCACCGCCGGCTTCGTCGGCGGCCGGCTCAACGCCGCGATCATGCGCACCATCGACGTCTTCTACGCCTTCCCCTCGGTGCTGCTGGCCATCGCCATCTCGGGCGCGCTGGGGGCCGGCGTCCTCAACTCCGTCGTCTCGCTGACCATTGTCTTCGTGCCGCCCATCGCCCGCGTCGCCGAAAGCGTCACCACCCAGGTGCGCAACCTCGACTTCGTCGACGCCGCCCGCGCCAGCGGCGCCGGCCCAATCACCATCATCCGGGTGCACATCCTCAACAACGTGCTGGGGCCGATCTTCGTCTACGCCACCAGCCTGATCAGCGTCAGCATGATCCTCGCCGCCGGCCTCTCCTTCCTCGGCCTCGGCACCAAGCCACCCGAGCCGGAATGGGGGCTGATGCTCAACACGCTGCGCACAGCGATCTACGTCCAGCCGTGGATCGCCGCCCTGCCCGGCACCATGATCTTCATTGTCTCCATCTGCTTCAACCTGATGAGTGACGGCCTGCGCAGTGCCATGGACGTGAGACGCTGAGATGTCGGGTGCTGAAGCTCTTCGCCAGGGTCAGGAAGCGGGCGGGCCGGCGCAGCCGCTCCTGCAGGTCAGGGCGCTGAAGAAACATTTCCCGATCAGGGGCGGCATGCTCGGCCGCACCGTGGCCACGGTCAACGCGGTCGACGGTGTTGCCTTCGAGGTGGCCAAGGGCGAGACGCTGGGCATCGTCGGCGAATCCGGCTGCGGCAAGTCGACCACGGCGCGGCTGCTCATCCGCCTCATCGAGCCCGACAGCGGCGAGGTACGCTTCGCCGGCCAGAGTGTCGGCAGCGAGATCCCCGTCGCCGAGCTGCGGCACGGCGTGCAGATGGTCTTTCAGGATTCCTTCGCCTCGCTGAATCCCCGCCTGACCATCGAGGATTCGATCGCCTTCGGACCGCGCGTGCGCGGCGTGGCGGAGGCCGAGGCGGTACACAAGGCCCACGACCTGCTGCGCCGCGTGGGTCTCGACCCGGCGCAGTTCGCCCGGCGCTACCCGCACGAGCTCTCCGGCGGCCAGCGCCAGCGGGTCAACATCGCCCGCGCCCTGGCGCTGGCGCCGCGCCTGCTCATCCTCGACGAGCCGGTCTCGGCCCTCGACAAGTCGGTCGAGGCGCAGGTGCTCAACCTGCTGGTCGACCTCAAGCAGAGCCTCGGCCTGACCTACATCTTCGTCAGCCACGACCTCAACGTCGTGCAGTACATCAGCGACCGCGTGATGGTCATGTATCTCGGCCGGGTCGCCGAGATCGGGCCGGTCGAGGCGATCTACCGCGACGCCCGCCACCCCTACACGCGCGCTCTTCTGTCGGCCATGCCGAGCATGGACCCCGACAGGCGCACGCAGGAAGCACCGATCGCCGGCGACCCGCCCAACCCGATCAACCCGCCTTCGGGCTGCCTATTCCACACCCGCTGCCCCTACGCCGAGGCGGTGTGCCAAAGCACGGCCCCGGCTTTGGCGCCGGTGAAGGATCGGCACAGCGCCGCCTGCCACATGGAGATCGCGGGCTCAGGCCACTCCAAAGCACGGCCGGCAGCATGACCAACCGCCCGCTCGTCGAGGTCAGGGACTTGCATGTGCGCTTCCGCGGCGAGCGCAACGTGCATGCGGTCAACGGCGTCGACTTCGCCCTCAATCGCGGCGAGGTGCTGGGCATCCTCGGCGAGTCCGGCTCGGGCAAAAGCGTCACTCTCAAGGCGCTGCTGCGCCTGCTGCCGGAGAGGCGGACGGAGATAAAGGGCGCGATCCGGGTGGGTGACGAAGACGTGCTGGCGCTGGGCCCCGAGGCGCTGGCCGATTTCCGCGGCAAGACGGCCTCGATGATTTTCCAGGAGCCGATGCTGGCCCTCGACCCGGTCTACACCGTCGGGCAGCAGATCGCCGAGGCGGTGGAGCGCCACGAGAAGTGCGGCGCCGCGGCAGCGCGCCGGCGGGCGCTGGAGATGCTCGAACGGGTGCGCATCCCCAGCCCCGAGCGGCGGCTCGATTCCTACCCGCACGAGATGTCCGGCGGCATGCGCCAGCGGGCGATGATCGCCCTGGCGCTGGCCTGCCGGCCGCAGGTGCTGCTGGCCGACGAGCCGACCACGGCACTCGACGCTACCGTTCAGATTCAAATTCTCCTGCTGCTGCGCGAGCTGCAACGCGAGCTGGGCATGGCGGCGATCTTCGTCACCCACGACATCGGCGTGGCGGTCGAGGTCTCCGACCGCATCGCGGTGATGTATGCCGGGCGCATCGTCGAGACCGGCAGCGTCGCCGACATCGTGCGCCGGCCCGCACACCCCTACACGCGCGGGCTGCTCGCCTCGACCGTGCACGGGGCGATGCGCGGGCGGCGGCTCGACGCCATCCCCGGCGCACCGCCGGCCCTCAGCGAGGCGCCGGCCTCCTGCTCCTTCGCACCGCGCTGCGGCGAGGTGCAGCCGGAATGCCACGCCCGCGTGCCGGACGCCGTGACGGTGGCCCCGGCGCATCTGTCGCGCTGCCTGAGGAGCGTGGCGGCCGGCGGGTAATGTACGTCCGCCCGAAGGACTGCATCGATTGCGGGCCCTGCGGCGGGGGCGATAGCGCCGACGCAACAGCAACGCCCGCACTGTTTCGCCCTGTCCTGCCGTTGCCGGACTCCTATGTGTATGATATAGTTACTTCGTACACATGGACGGGGTGTCGGCATGCGGACGAATATCGAGATCGACGATGCGCTGATGGCCCAGGCCCAGAAAGTGTCCGGGCAGACCACCAAGAAGAAGACCGTCGAAGAGGCGCTTCGCCTGATGATCCGGCTGCGCGGGCAGCGGGAGATCGGGGCCGCTTTCGGCCGCTACCGCTGGCGCTCAAATCTCGCCCGTAGCCGGCGCGGCCGGGGTACCGAGTGATCGTCGTCGACAGCAGCGTCTGGATCGACTTCCTCAACGGCCGCAACGCCGCCCATGTCCGGCGCCTGAGCGCCCTGCTCGGCCGCGAGGAGATCATCGTCGGGGACCTGATGCTGTGCGAGGTTCTGCAGGGCCTCGAGAGCGAGAAGGCGGCCCGCGAGGTCGAAGCCCTTTTGCGCCGCTGCGAGGTGGTAGCCATGGCCGGCGAGTCGGTCGCCGTCACGGCGGCACGCAACTTCCGTTTCCTGCGGCGGCGCGGCATCACCGTGCGCAAGACCATCGACCTGCTGATCGGCACCTGGTGTATCGAGAACCGCCGGTCGCTTCTCCACAACGACGCCGATTTCCGTCCGATGGCGCGGCACCTCGGGCTGGTCGAGGTCATGGGGGTGGCATGAGATCAAAAAGCCTCCCGCCAATGCCGGGCTCCGGACATCGCGACAATGCTGTGCATTGCGCTCCCCGCCCCTTCTCCGTCCTCGAAACCCCGTCCCTCTCGCTGGCCTACGAGGTGTCCGGGCCTGACGGCGGTTCGCCTTTAATCCTGCTGCATGGCTGGCCGGATGACGTGCGGACCTGGGACCGCATCCTGCCGGCGCTGCACGCGGCCGGGCTGAAGACCATCGTTCCGTACCTGCGCGGCTACGGGCCGACGCGCTTCCGCAGCGCCGGCGTCAGGCGCTCCGGCCAGCTCGCCGCTCTGGGCCAGGATCTGATCGACCTCGCCGACGGGCTCGGCCTCCAGCGCTTTGCCGTGGTCGGGCATGATTGGGGGGCGCGGGCGGCCTACATCGCCGCCTGCCTGCTCGGGCCGGCGCGCATCACGCGCTGTGCCGCGCTCTCGGTCGGCTGGGGCACCAACAGCCCCGACCAGGTTCTCTCGCTGCGCCAGATCCAGAACTACTGGTACCACTGGTACATGGCGACGGAGCGCGGCGCCGAGCTGGTGCGGAGCGAGCGCCTTGCGCTGACCCGCCATGTCTGGACGATCTGGAATCCCGGCTGGACGGTCAGCGACGACGAGTTCACGCGCACCGCCGCGTCGTTCGACAATCCCGACTGGGCGGAGATCGTCGTCGATTCCTACCGCGTGCGCTGGGGCCATGCGCCCGTCGACCCGGCGCTTGACGGGATCGAGAAACGGCTGGCCGACCGCCCGCAGATCGCCGTGCCCACGCTGCTGATCCATGGCGGCGCCGATCCGGTCAATGAGCCTGCGACCTCCGAGGGCAAGGAGCGGCTGTTCACCGGCCCTTACCGCAGGGTCGTGCTCGACGGGGTCGGACATTTCCCGCAGCGCCAGGCGGCCGACCAAGTCGGGCGGGAGCTTGTGGGGTTCTTGACGACCTAGAAAGCCCCGTCATGCCGGCGAAAGCCGGCATCCAGACTCTCCGGAGAATATGGGGCGCGAAGCGCGCAGCATGTGCTGGTTCCCGGATCGGCGCTCGCTATCGCTCGCTGGTCCGGGATGACAAGTAGGGTCTGTTGCGCCGATCCAGCGCTATAATCAGGGTTCAACAGGAAGGTCTTATGCCAGAAGCCGTCATTGTCTCCACCGCACGCACACCGATCGGCCGGGCGTTCCGCGGCGCCTTCAACCTGACCCATGGCGCCACCCTGGGCGGCCATGTCATCCGCCACGCCGTGGCACGCGCCGGCATCGAGCCGGGCGAGGTCGAGGACGTCATCATGGGCTGCGGCTTCCCCGAGGGGGCGACCGGGCACAACATCGCGCGCCAGGCGGCCCTGCGTGCCGGGCTGCCGGTGACGGCCGGCGCCATGACCCTCAACCGCTTCTGCAGCTCCGGCCTGCAGGCAATCAGCCTCGCCGCCCAGCGTGTCATTGTCGACGGTGCGCCGGTGGCCGTGGGCGGCGGCCTCGAATCGATCAGCCTGATCCAGAACCACGCCAACACCCATCGCTACAAGGACGAGTGGATGGTCGAGCACAAGCCCGACATCTACCTGCCGATGATCGACACCGCCGAGACCGTGGCCGTGCGTTACGGCATCGGCCGCGAGAGGCAGGACGAGTTCGCGCTCGAGAGCCAGCGCCGCACCGCCGCCGCCCAGCAGGCGGGACTGTTCAAGGATGAGATCGTGCCGCTCACGTCGGTCAAGCAGATGACCGACAAGGAGGGGACGCGCAGCTGGACCGAGGAGGTGACGCTCGCCCAGGACGAGGGCAACCGGCCGGATACCTCGCTCGACGGCCTGGCCAAGCTCAAGCCGGTGCGCGGCGACGGCAAATGCATCACTGCCGGCAACGCCAGCCAGCTCTCTGACGGCGCCTCGGCCGCGGTGGTGATGGAAGCGAAGCTCGCCGAGCGCCGCGGCCTCAAGCCGCTCGCCATCTACCGCGGCATGGCGGTGGCCGGCTGCGAGCCTGACGAGATGGGCATCGGCCCGGTCCTCGCCGTACCCAGGCTGCTGCAGCGCCACGGCCTCAAGGTCGAGGACATCGATCTGTGGGAGCTGAACGAGGCCTTCGCCGTGCAGGTCATCTATTGCCGCGACCGCCTGGGCATCCCCAACGAGCGCCTCAACGTCAACGGCGGCGCCATCTCGGTCGGGCACCCCTACGGCATGAGCGGGGCCCGCCTGGTCGGCCACGCGCTGCTCGAAGGCCGCCGCCGCAAGGCGAAGAAAGTCGTGGTCACGATGTGCGTGGGCGGTGGCATGGGTGTGGCCGGACTGTTCGAGATCGCCTGACGGACCGGGCCCGCTCGCGGCCCCGAAGATTTCTTCCGGCGATTTCAGCGGGCTGACCCGGGCGCCTCATCTTTAGACATTCCGGCTCTAGACAAACGGGCCTCCAACCCCCATCTCCCACCCCGTGAGGAGATGCCATGCCCGAACCCGTCCACAGCGCCGAGAGCCTGATCGCCCGCCTCAAGGAGATCGCCGTCCGCACCGGGCGGCGGAACATCCCCGAGCACGAGTTCCGCAAGGCGACCGGCATCTCGACCTATCACGTCGCCCGCGCGCTGGGCAGCTACAGCGCGCTGCGCGAGGCCGCCGGGCTCAAGCCGCCGCCTAACCGCAAATGGAACCGGGACGCGCTGCTGCGTTCCCTGCGCGATGCCTGCCTCAAGGCCGGCTTCATCCCGCCGGTCTCCCACATCGAGCGCTTCGGCACGCCGTGCAAGGCGAGCTACTACGCGCGCTGGGGCGACTGGCGTGGCACACGCCGCGCGCTGCGCGAATGGGTGGAGGTCAACGATCCGGGCTTCCCCTTCCTGGCCGAGCTGCCGGAGGAGCGCAGCGGCCCGAAGCGGCCGCCCAAGGCGTCCGGCGCCACTTTGGGAGCGCCCTTGCGCTACGGCCCGCTGATGTAGGAGCCGGTCAACGAGCAGGGCGTGGTCGT
>Ga0194121_10002997_pt1 | contig 26098 bp, 25 predicted proteins | sample TA2MahCa50mmetaG_FD_148609 | JGI IMG/M metagenome (GOLD analysis project Ga0194121, IMG submission 148609) | Freshwater microbial communities from Lake Tanganyika, Tanzania - TA2015020 Mahale Deep Cast 50m | ecosystem: Environmental > Aquatic > Freshwater > Lake | place: Tanzania: Lake...
AAAAAGTGGGCACTTTGCAGGAATAGCTCTCTAATTCTTTCTTTTTTACGAGAGACGATAAAGTTGTGCACAGGCTTACCCACAGAAAATGGGGGTAGAGTTGATTGATGTCAAAGGCGACACCTTGCAATCGATTGAAATTGTGTCGCTTTCAATATTTCAAACAGGCTCATCCGCCGTCGGTTGAGTGGAAAAGTTTCTCGCGTGTGATTCAGAAGATAAATGAGTCGATACAAAGTTGATCAGACAAGGGGCGAGAGGCGAGAGCAATGAGGGTACGCAGCAGTGGTATCCGGAAAAGGAGGCGAAGCATGTTGATCGTCTGATTGCTGGTGCTGCTGGGATATCCAGCTCTGGCACAGGCGCATGATGAGGTGAGAGCCGGGACACTAACGCTCACCGTGAGCGATACGGGAATGGTGAGCATGTTTCAGATACCGTCTATGTGACGTTCGGCGTAGAGACCGCCGGCAAATCACTCACTGAGGCGCAGAGGTGGAACAGCTCCATCATGGGTAAAGTGATGGAACAACCGCGAGATTTGCAGATCAACGAGGAGCGCATTCAGACCACGTCCTTTACGGTGTTCTCGCACGATCGTTCGCCATCCAACTGTCCCACAGATACGCCCCTGCTTCACCGGAAATTACCGGCTACGTCGTCAGCAATATGGTGACTATGGAAATCTGCGCTATCGACAAGGTCAGTATGGTAATCGAGGAAATCTTGAAGATCGGGGCAAACAGCTTCAGGGGTTGCAGTGGGGGTTGCGCGATGAACAAGCCGTTCGGCTGGGTGCATTGAAACAGGCCGCCGACAAGGCTCGCGAGAAAGCGGCGGTGTTGATCGAAGCGCTACACGTGAAACTTGTGCGTGTGTTGTCGATCAACGAAGGGGGCCATGTCATGAGTCCTCCGGTGGCAATGGCGTGGATAGCCATGGAAGAGAGCGTGGGCGATGTGCCGATCTCTTCGAGCGAGCTGAAGGTCATCGCGACGGTGACGCTGATCTACGAAATCGCCCCAAATTGAGCAATGTTGGTAAGGGAGCGTCTATTGTTCTGCGGCTGCCCCACCTTCCCACAATTTGATGGTTCGGTCCCAGGAGGCGCTGGCGAGTCGGCGGCCGTCGGGTGAAAAGGTCACGCAGCGCACGCCATCGGTGTGGCTCTTGAGGGTTCTGAAGTTGCGACCGGTGGCGAGGTTCCAGAACTTGATGGTCTGGTCGTCGCCCGCACTGACCAGCACTTTCCCATCCGGTGATACAGCCAAGCTGCGGACCCATCCGGTGTGGCCAGTAAGAGCTTTCTTTTCTACACACTGGGGCATCTCGAAGAGCTTAATGATTTTGTCCCGGCTGCCGGTAATCAGTGTCTTGGCGTCCGGGGTGAAGGCCATAGCGCCGATCCAGTAGTCCATCGGCTTTTGAAACCCACCGTCGTCTTCGATGAAATACCCGCGTGTTTCGGTGGAATCCTCGACGCCGCGCCGCCAGTGCCCATCGTGCAGCAGCTTTTCTTCCCCGCTCGGCAGCACTTCCCAAATCTTGATTTTGCCGATGTCGGTCCCACTGACCAGATGGACGCCGTCTGGTGAAAACGCGACGCAGACGGACCAATGGTGGTCATATTCGTCCTTACCGAGCAGAGTCATCAGCTCGGTGCCGGTGGTGACTTCCCAGATTTTGATGTCTTTGTTGTGGCTGCCGCGCGCGAGCATCAATCCATCAGGCGATAGTGAAAGACTGCACACATTGTGATCGTATCGCGTGAAGAGCAATTTTGTCGGCTCGCCGGTCTTGCCGTTCCACAAGCGGATGGTGCGGTCTTCGCTGCCGGTGGCAAGGGTCTGCCCGTCCGGGGTGAATACAATGGCGCGAATATCGTTAGTGTGGCCGCGCAGGGATCTCAAGAGACGTCCGGTTTCAATGTCCCACATGCGGACAAGGCGTTCGGCGCCACCGCTGGCGAGAGTCAATCCGTCTGGTGAGAAAGCGATGGCCCAGATGCCATGGGAGTGTCCGCGAAACGTGCGGACGTCTCGGCAGTCGCGGCTCCAATGGTCTAGGAAATCGATTGAAGAATTTGGAGTTGAATTGGCCGGCAATCCGGGCCGTACGTTCGACAGCGGTGGTGTTATCGTGTGTTCGCTCATGCAGTGCCCCGTCTCCCAGGTCCTTGATTGCAAATCGGCAGGGCCGGTATAATTTGTCGGTGTCTGCGGGATCGTAAGAGATGCTCCGCAGGCAAGTCAACCCTTCAACCGCTTCAGGTGTGGAGCGGGATAGACTCAGGGTTGACGCTGAGCCTATGTCAAAGACAGCGTCGAAGCGTCACGCTGTAAGCACAGCGCGGCTTTGTCGCGGGGCGTTCCCCACTGGTCGTCATTTCCACTGATCGAGGAGCTTCATGGAAATCAGGTTTCAGCCCGCATTGCTTCAGGAAGTCATCGACTCTTTCATCGAGAAAACGGAACGGGAGGGAGATCCGACCTATTACAAGGAGTTTCATGAGCACGCCGACCCAATCTACGAGAAATTCATGCTCGAAGATCGGGAGGGAGAATTCAAGAAGCTGTATCAGTACCTTTTCGGCATCTGGGGATTCTCGGACATCATTCGCGATTCGTTCAATGAATATCCGTTGCTGAAAGAACAGGTCGGGATCGTGCTGATCAAGGGCGTGCTGAAGGAAGACCAGGAAGGGGTCGATATTCTGCGCAAGTGGGGTTCGGTCGAAAAAGATTTGGCACGTGCCTTTGAGGACAAGGGAATGAAAGGAGTCGGGATTAAGCTGATTCCGAGACGGTTCTACGACCCAGCACTGACACGCTATTGCCGCCATGAGCTGATGCACATCTCCGACATGATTGATCCGCAGTTCGGGTACGATCCGGATACGAAGGTGGGGCAGAATCCCGGCGAAGAAACACTGATCTTACAGCGCTACCGGGTGCTCTGGAGCGTGAGTGTGGATAGCCGGTTGGTGGCCATCGGTCAAGAGCCCATGTTGAGCAAGGAGGCGCGATTCAAGGAATTCCGTTCCTGGTATCGCAAGATTCCCCCGCTTCAGTTGAAATCGGTCTTCGAGGGATTGTGGCAGACGTCGTACTTCACTCATTCCGAGTTAATCGAAATGGCAACCGACACGCTCCGCGTGCTGGATCGTGCTGTTGACGTCGAGGGCGGCGAGGTGCCGGAGAGCGAAAACAAGATCATGCTCATGCCGGGGTTCCCCTGTCCGCTGTGCCGTTTCCCCACGTATTCATGGGTCGAAGATATGGCGATCAAGGTCGAATCCTACGTGCTGGATTTTATCCGCGAGAATCATCCAGGATGGGATGTGGAATTCGGCGCCTGTGACCGGTGCGTGGAGGTGTATAAGCTGCGTGCCGACGGTGTGACGTAGATGAGGAGGGTGAAACAGGCTGCGGGCTGTGTTTTCGGCTCGCAAGAATCTTCAACGTATCTCCGAAGGTACGCCTGCGGGTCTTACATTACTTGAGGTTTGCCGAACGGCCTGTTTGACTCTCCTCCAAGGAGCTTCACAACCATGGCAACTGATTCTTCATATGGCCGGCGCCAGTTCATCACGGATTCCGCCCGCTCGATGACAAAAGCGGCGCTGGAATTTTCCAAAGAGGCCGATGTAGCTCAGGCGCCGGCTCCAGCACCGGTTCGTACCGATTGGTTGCGCCCACCGGGCGCCGTCGGAGAGCCGATCTTCCTCGAACGGTGCACGATATGCGGCGACTGCGTCAAGGCCTGTCCACCGGGTGCGATTCAAATCCATGAACGGGATGGGACGCCTGTACTCTTCGCGGACCGATCACCCTGCCTGTTGTGTGAGGACTTGCCCTGCATCGCATCCTGTGCGACCGGGGCTTTGGAGCCGGTCGAGAGTGTGGCTGGCGTGCGGATGGGCACGGCGGTCATCTCCCATCGGCTCTGTACCGCTGGGCAAGGCTGCCACGCCTGTGTGTCCAAATGCCCGATGCATGCGCTGACGATGGATTTTGCATCGATGCAATTGGCTGTTGTGGCGGAGACGTGCGTCGGGTGCGGAATTTGCGAAATGGTGTGCAACACCGTGAACGATCATGTGGCGATCCGTGCCCGGCCGGCGCGTCTTGTGTGAGTGGGGTTTTGTAAAACAGCCATGAACGAGACAAGCCAAAAGCTCAATGGCGGATGCAGTTCGCCCTTGACTTCCCCTGAGTCCTTTCATATACATACTGATGCTGCTTTGGACGGTCATGGTGTGTCGACAGATACCCCGTGGAATTTGACGAGGCGGCGAAGTTTCAGCGGGCGTAGCGTGACGAGGATCATGTGATGGCCAGTAACCTGTCGGTGTCGAACACAGCTGTCGCCTCTGTTGCCGTGCTGCCGGCCCCTACTGCCCTGAAAGATTCCCCCGCGGTCGAACGTGCCCTCAACCGCAGTAAACTCTATCTGCTGATTTCCTGGAGCCTGCTGTACCCGGAAGACGAGGAATTTCTCGACTACCTCAGGTCCGGGGAATTCGTCGAGGATGGCCGCGCGGCGCTGGATACATTGAGGGCGATGCTGGATGGGCAAGGGGGAGAGCGCGCGGCGCAGAAGTTGGATGCGCTGAAGAAGCAGGTGGATCTTGCTGAAGCCCTGGTGGCCTCCGAATGTTCCAATTGGCAACTCAGTGACTTGCAGTCGGAACATCGTCGTGTGTTCAGCAACGTGATCACGCTCGACTGCCCGCCCTACGAAACGCTGTTCGGCAACGATCACGTGTTTGCCCAGTCGCATGTGATGGGTGATATCGCCGGCTTCTACAAGGCGTTCGGTGTGGAACTCTCCAAAGACATTCATGAGCGGCTGGATCATCTCAGCGTCGAATTCGAGTTTATGCATTTTCTGGCTTACAAAGAGTCCTTTTCGCGCTGCCACGACGGTGCGGAGAAGACGCAGATTGTCGTCGATGCTCAGAAAAAATTCGTCAAGAATCATATCGGTCGCTGGGTGCCGCTCTTTTGCCGGATGTTGGCTAAGAAGGCGGATTCCGGTCTCTTCAAATTGGTGGCTGACATGACGGCCGAGTGGATGGAATTTGAGGCCGCCTACATGGGCGTCGCTCCCCAGCCCTACACCGAAACCGATTACCGGCCTGCGACCTTCAATGCTCCGGAAGGTCAGACCTATGAGTGTGGCGCGCAGGATCAGGGGAACGAATTGAGCTTGCTGCTGAATGAGGTGGGCGCCCAGTCGTTCATGGATGCGAAGGACAAGGACAAGGAAGAGAAGGGGCCAGTCGGAACCATCTAAGTGCTGTCCGTCCCAAAAGACACAGGCAATCGATTCAAGGCGTGCAACATTTGTTTAAAGAGGAGGAATGAGTCTTATGCGCGTATTGCAGACGACCAATAAAGGATTGGTGTTTGCCATTCTGCTCTCTGTCCTGGCAGTCGGCGGGATGCTGACCGTTGGACAGGTGCCGCTGGCCGTCAGCCAGCCGGTCACAATCCCAGCTAAATCCGTCAAGGGCCCGATTCCAATGGACGGTGCCAACCCGGTGTGGGAGAGCGTGCCGGGCGTCGTGGTGCCGCTCAGTGGCCAGCTGATCACCACCCCAATGCATCCGAACATCTCAGTGCAGTCGGTGTTTGTGAAGGCGATGACAAACGGCAAGGAAATCGGGTTGCGTTTGGAGTGGATCGATCAAACCAAAAATGATACGACTATCGGTCCGCAGGACTTCCGGGACCAGGTCGCCGTGATGTTCCCGGTCAGCGTTGCCGGTGCCCCACCGTTCCAGTGCATGGGCCAGTCCGGAGGCACCACCAACATCTGGCGCTGGAATGCGGAATGGCAAAAGGACATCGGGAAGGACAGCGCGGGAATCTGGGACGTGGACGATCAATACCCCGGTATTTTCTGGGACTACTACTATGAAGAACCGGCCGGCGGTGTGACCTATCCTGATCGGATCGGCCGGAGTCTCGGGCCCTTCAATCCAGGCATTTGGTCCGGGAATATCATGTCCGACCCAACGCTCCGGGTGAGTTCGGTAGAAGATCTGAACGCTAACGGGTTCAGCACTCTGACCACGCAAGCGCATCAGGATGTGATCGGGAATGGAGTCTGGGAGCCGTCCGGAGCCGTCAAGGGCGGCGCTTATTCCGGCCCCACGTGGCGCGTGGTGGTGAAGCGAACGCTGGAAAACGGTGATGCCAACGATACGCAATTCAAGGCGGGTGCGTCGATTCCGATTGCCTTTGCCGTGTGGGACGGTAGCAACATCGAGCGGAATGGGATGAAGTCGCTGTCCACCTGGTTTACGCTCAAACTGTAGGGAGTCTGCCGGACAGGGAAGCGTAAGCGCATCGAGTCACAGAGGGGCCTCGGACCGCGTCACTGACAAGTGGCGAGAGGGTCTGGGGCCCTTCGTTTTTGGGATTCTTCAGCGTGTCGGCGAGGTTGCATTTGAAGAAGAGGGGAAGGTATAACCCAAGGGAATTTATGCTTGAAACTCGCTGGGTTGTCGCCATAACCGGATGTGCACTACTATGAACGTGTCCCTATTGTTCCCGCCGACGTGGCACCCGTCACAGCCCTATTTGAGTTTGCCATCACTGACCGGATTTCTCCGGCAGGGTGGGGTCTCGAACGTCTCCCAACGGGATCTCGGCATCGAGTTGTTGGACGGCATGCTCACCAGATCATATGGCGCGTGCGTTCATGAGCAATTGCTCCATAAACAGAAGGAGTTAGAACGGGTGCAGTCGGGTGTGTCTGGGCATGGGAGCCGGGAGCATTATACGAAAGTGACTGATTCGCTCGACCGGTTTCCCTATTTGTTTGAGCGGGTTGAGCTGGCCAAGGAAACACTACGCGGCGAAGGATTTTACGACTTGGATGCATATCGCGCCAGCCTGTTTATGATCGACAAGTGGCTTGAGCTGGTGTCCTCGGTGTATTTCCCGACCAGACTGACCGTGGTCGACAATCAGTTCAGCAACTACTCGATCTATTCTTCGAAGGATTTGATGAAGGTCGTTAGTGACGAAGTCCAAAATCCGTATCGCAGCCTCTTCCGCGAGCTGTTTATTCCCTCGATCGTCAACAGCCGCCCTGACCTCATCGGCGTCTCGATCACCGCCACCTCCCAGATTATTCCCGGCTTGACATTGTGCAAATTGATCAAAGAAGCCGCGCCGGAGCTGCATGTCACGATCGGTGGGAGTATTTTCACACGGCTGGTCGACAATATCCGCCGATGCCCGAATCTCTTCGATCTGGCCGATGACATCATCGTGTTCGAAGGAGAAACTGCGCTGCTGGAATTGGTGAACCAGCTGGCCGGGAAGAAAGACTACAGTAAGGTGCCGAACTTGATCTATCGGCAAAACGGAAAGATTACGGTTAACCAACCGTTTTATTCCGAGAACGTCAATCAGTTGCCGGCGCCGAACTACGACGGATTCCCGCTCGACCGGTACTTGTCGCCGGAACCGGTGCTACCGATTCAGTTTTCCCGGGGGTGCTACTACAAGGATTGCGCGTTCTGCGCATTGACGCTTGACCATCAGAACTTCCGGCAAAAAGATCCTGGGCGCACAATCGAGGAATTGGAGTGGCTCACGCAACAGTACGGCGCGCGGCACTTCTTCTTCACCGACGAATGTTTCGCACTGGCGCCGACGAAACGGCTGTGTCAGCAGATGATCGAGAAGCGACTGGATGTAAAATGGACCTGCGAGATGCGATTCGAAAAGAACCTCACGCGCGACCTGCTAACGTCAATGCGGGACGCCGGCTGTTTGAAGATCGTCTTTGGGCTGGAGTCGTTTAATCAGCGCGTGATGGATTTGATGAAGAAGGGCATCAAACAGGAATGGGTCCGGCGTATCGCCGACGACTGCGTCGATCTCGGCATTGCGGTGCACTGCTACATCATTGTGGGATTTCCGACGGAAACGGAACCGGAAGCCCTCGACACCATGAACTTCATTGTGGAGAACAAGAAGCTCCACGGCTCGCTTGGATTCTCCTGTCAGCCCTGCCTATTTGATCTGGAGAAAGAGGCGCCGATCATGAGCAATCCGGCCGAGTACGGCATTCGGCGTATCATGCGTCCCTCGGCGGAGGATCTCAGCCTTGGGTTTTTCTACGAAGTCCAGGGCGGCATGAAGCCGGATGAGTCTGAACGCGTGTATCAGCATGTGTATGAGCGGATCAGCGAGGTGGTCTGCGAGCTGCCGTTCAACTATTCGATGGCCGACGGGTTGCTGTATATCGGTAAGGCCAAGGAGACGGCGGCCCAGGTGCCGCAACCCACTGCTTCCTAGGGAGGCCGCGTTGACCCGATTTTCCTCCGACAGATATAATACTCGGTGGTGGAGGGTTCGTCCGTGGTGAAAGCGGCGGCAATAGGCGATCGTCTGGTAGGAAAGATCAGCGATTTCGGTCCCCTGTTCGAATATACGATCAAACTGGTCCTGTTGGCGTCGTTTCTTGAGCTGGTACTGTATCGGCTGGTTTCGCGTTTGGGCATGCATTTGAGCAAGATCGCGACAGAACATCCGTGGATTACCCCCACATTCACGACCCTGACCGAGGTTGGATCATGGCTACTCAATATCGTGGCCGTGCTGCTTTTTTTGGGGCTGATTCTGACCATGGCACAGCGTGTGTCGCGATATGAGGCAAGCCGAATGGTCAAGGGGGGGACGGCCTGTGCCGCGGTATTGCTGCTATTGACTCTGGCGTTTCTCGTCGTTTCGCCGGGGATGCTGGGGGCCGCCATCTACAATAGTGTGGCGGTGCTGACGCTAACCTTGTTTGTGGCAGAGTATGTAATCACCCACCAGGAACGGTCGCAGCGTCTCCTTGTCGTGACCTACTATCTCGGCATATCCGGGTGGCTCTATTATCAGATTATTTCGACGCTCTACGGTTTGTCCGGCACTGTGACAGCGCCGCCGTTCGTGTATGAATCCCATCGTGCCGGTGAGGCCCTGATGGTAGTGGCGAGCGTTCTCGTATTTGTCGCCTATGGGCACGGGCTCTCACTGCGAACAACGAACCGGCGCCAACGCACCCGCGCGATGGCATTTTGGGCGACAGCGGGAGGGATCTTTACCACCTTGTTGTTCACCGATTACTGGCTGGATTCGTATAACCCGGTATTGGCCTCGGCGATCAGGCAAGCCTCGCAAGGGATCGGATGGATTTTCCAGTTCGGGATGGGCTATACGTTTTATCTTCCCTTCGCGCTGTATGTCGCCGGGTTGCTCTGTTGGGCATACACCGTTGTCAAGTTGCTCATGATGGGGCGAGTGGCCGGGTATGGCCTCGGACTCATGTTTATCGCCGGCTATGCACTGATGTTTTCCAACCTGACCTTGATGGTGGTGTTGGGGGTCATCCTGCTGACGCTCGATCGGGGTAAGTCGGCTGTTACTGAGCGGCTTGCCGAACCGAATGGCCGGCTGGTGGGGGCATCAGAAGGGCTGCTCGTCAAAGAAGCATAGCCGTAAGACCAAGGAATCTATTTGCATGGATACACAGGCACCAATAACAGATCCAACTCAGCCAGGAACCGCTACTGCCGAGTTCGGCGATCAGTCGCTTGCACCGGGAGAGGAAATCGCCGGATTGGAAAAGTTGCTCGAGGTTGAACCAGATGATTTTCAAGCCCGATGCCGCCTCGGTGAGCTCTACTTCAGCCAAGGGCGGATGGACGACGCCCTTGTTGAAGTAAAGAAGTCGATTGAAATGGCCGAAGGCCTGCGCGCGGAAATGAATCGGTCTTTAGCCATGTACTATTCGAATCTCGGCACCATCTATGCGACAAAGAATATGACTGATGAAGCCGAGGCCGAGTTCCGGCATGCCTTGGAGGTTTTTCCCTACGATGTCTTGGCACTGTTCAATCTTGGCCGGGTCTATGCGGATAAAAAGAAGTACATGGAGGCGAAGGAGTATTACGAACGGCTTGTCGAGATTACGCCGGAGGACCCGATCGCTTGGTACAATCTGGCCGGAGTCTATATCGAGTTGGACAATCCGCAGGTATCGGATTACAACACCATCGATATGGGGATTCAGTGCTATCTCCGGACCCTGGAGCTGGATCCCAAGCATTTGGAATCGAGCTTCAAGCTGATGGAAATCTCGCTCAATCACAAGAAGACCGACTTGGCCGTGTCGGTCATGGAGAATGCCGTGGAGCACAATCCGGACGAGCCGCTGGCGTACTACAACCTCATCAGTGTCTACGACAAGTGCAAGATGTTCGAGAAGGCCGAGGAGGCTCGCAAGCGGTTGCGGGAGCGGTTTGCAAAGAAAGCCAAGGACAGTACCGGGGCGTGATCACCCTTTACGAAGGAGCACACCATGTTTGGAAGTCTCGGATTTACAGAGCTGATCTTGATCCTGGTTATCGTGCTGATTATTTTCGGCGCGGGGAAGCTGCCACAATTGGGAGAAGGGTTGGGCAAGGCGATCAAGGGATTCAAGAAGTCCGTGCATGAGGCGGACGCAATCGAAGCCGAAGCCCAGGCTCAAGTGCAGCAGCAACAGACGGCGCCACAGCCGGCTGTGACCGCCGGACCAGCGCAGACCGTGACTATGAACCAGACGACGGCGGCATCACAGCCCACGCCGCGCGCTTAAACGGACAGTCCAGGAAACAATCGTGGAAACACAAGCGCCGTCCATGGATGCAGCGCTTCGCCCTGCCGGCGGTGTGATCGAAATCTTTGCCGGCAACGGCAAAGCGCGCAGCACCGGCGATGGCAAGCGGGCGGTGAAGGCAGGGATTCCACTTCCGCATCACGCCGCGCTGGACAACGACGAGCAGTGGTTCTATATCGCGGAGTCCGGCTCAGACCGTATCCGTCGCATCAATCTCCAAGAAGGTACCCTGCACAATTTCGCCGGCATCGGTGAAACCTGCTATTGCGGCGATGACGGTCCCTGTGGAGAGGCCGGCTTATATTTGCCGTTGTGCATCGCGTTCGACTCCCGCAACGATCTGTTCATCTGTGACTCAGGCAGCAACCGAATCCGAAAGGTCGATCGTGGCAGCGGAGTTATTACGACGGTGGTCGGCACCGGGCAACATGGGTTCAATGGAGACGGCCAGGCCCTCGAGGTGAATCTCACTTGGCCCGCCGCGATCGCATTCGACCGCAATGACGTCCTGTACATCGCCGATACGCAAGCGCACCGGATTCGGCGATACGATCAGACGACCGGGTTGGTAACGACGATTGCTGGAGCCTGGACTGCGGAGGACGATGCCCGCGAGCAGCCGCTGGTTGCCAGGAACCTTGTGGTGCTCTCCGGCGATGCGATTGGCATTGATTTCAGCGACGATCAGGGATGGCTCATGCCGGTCTGCTCGGATGGGTTGGATCTGTCGCGGTATCTCGACGATGGGCGTCCCGCCATGGAGGCGCGCCTGTATGACGTCGTCGGGTTGGCGGTCGATAAGCAAGGTGATATCTATATTGTCGACAAGGGTAGCAACCGGGTACGGAAAATCGACAAGCAGACGGGGATTATTTCGACCGTCGCAGGAGTGTGCCGCTACGGTTACGATGGCGATGATAAGCCGGCCATCAGGGCCATGCTGCACGCGCCTGAGGCCGTGGTAATCGATCGCGATGACAATTTGTATATCTCCGACACCATGAATCACCGTGTGCGCAAGGTCGATGCGGCCACCGGCATCATTACGACGGTAGCGGGCAATGGCGACAGTGGATACGAGGACCACAACATGGGTGGCTGCGGTGCGGCGCGGTTCGTGGCCAAAGAATCGGCCGGCGTGCTCAAACCGGGCGAGGGCCTGCTCGGCGTCGAGACCGTCGTGAACGCGCCGGCCGGATTGGCGCTGGATTCGCGCGGGCATCTCTATATCTGCGAGCGCGGAGAAAATAAAATACGCCGACTGGCACTCGCGTAGGCTGTATGATTCTGATCGGTTCTGCCTGTGGCTCACGTTCCCGTCTGTTTGTGTGCTTGTTCGGCCTTATCCTGGCGGCCAGCCTCCTCGGCGGATTTGGCATTTCACTCGTCAGTTCCGAAGGTATCACGATCCGTTCGCATCTGATCCGAGGCGATCTTCCTCACGCGCCAGATGATGTCACCTGGAGCATGATTCCGGCGATGACGATTCCTTTGAGTGGACAAATCATTACGCGACCGGTGTGGCCGGATCCGAGTGTCCAGGCGCTGACGGTGCGGTCGCTGCACAACGGACAGGACATCGCGTTTCTCCTTGAATGGCAAGACAATACCAAGAATGACCGGCTCACGCCGGGGACGTTTCGGGATGGGGTGGCGATCGGATTGCCGCTCGGTGATGCGCCGGCCTTCTTCTGCATGGGCCAATTGGATCACTACATCAACATTTGGCATTGGAAGGCGGACTGGCAAAGCGATATCGATCGGCGGACAACTCGAACATCGGAAAAGAAGGAAGGCGGAGTTCGCACATTCGAAGTTATTCCACGAAGGATCTCCTCGGTTGAAGATTTGATCGGCGGCGGTTTCAGCACGCTGACCACGAAAGACAAGCAGGGCAGGGTCCAGGGCAAAGCGCTGTGGAAAGATGGGGTGTGGCACGTCATCATGCACCGTCCGCTTGTCAGCGAGGAGCAAGAGAATGAGGCCACGCTCGTTCCCGGCCGGATGCAGACCGTGTCGTTTGCCGTTTGGAACGGAGAGAACAAAGAGCGCAATGGTCAGAAGTCCGTGGCACCTTGGTTTCAGTTGTTGATCGATCCTGCGGCCAAATCCTAGGAGGGAGTGAGACCTCGTGAATGGAAGGGGAATGCTGCGCGTCGCGCTGTTCGGTATCCTCTTCCTTGGCAATGTTGGGAATATACAGGCTGCCACGCAGCTTGACGCCATGACCGAGGAAGAAGCAGTCCGACTTGGGGAGGAATTCGGAATCGTGATCGGGGCTGTGGATGAAGAGATCCAACAGGAATTGAAGCTCCAACAGGCACAAGGTGTTGCGGTGTTCGAAGTGATTGGTAATTCGCGCGCGGACTTTGCCGGCATCAAGGTCCGCTCGGTCATCAAAGAAATCGACAAGCAGGAAATCAGAAATATGGCGGAGTTTGGATGGGCCATCAAGAAGGCGATGCGGGGATGCAACTTCACGGTCGGCACGTATGAAGTCGCTGATCCCGGAGATCCAGTTGGGTGGGGGGTCAATTTTCATTTCGTCGGCTGTAAGAGGGACTAATAGTGACTCATGAGGCGTGAGGCGTCAGGAGAAGGGGAGAACAGAGTGCTGAGATTCAGATGGTCCATAATCAGATTTCTCTTGTTTGTCTGTGTGTATGGCGTGTTCAATGAAAGTGCAATTGGGCAGACAGCTGACGAGAAAACGACGCCAGATTGGGTTACCGAAATTGAAAGAGCGTTCGTCCGCTCGGAAGACTGCAAGCAGTGCCATGACCGGCACTATGATGAGTGGAAGGGGGCTCGAGAGCAAACTTCTGATTTGAAAACATTCGGACGGGTCGATGCGCCGCTTTTGCACGGCACCTCGCTGGACTCGCCGGTATTCCGAACGGTGTTGGGCCTCTGGGTGCAGACCAATCCAACCGTGGAAGAGCAAGGTCGGTGTCTCGCGTGCCACGTGCCCTCCACGACGGTCTTTCCACAGCATGTCGATAAGATCACTGCGCAACTTTTGGCAGGCAAGCCTCAGATCGAAGGAATTGGCTGTGCCTCCTGCCATTTGATTCACGATGTGGATCGGACAATCAATCCACCGCCGACGTTTAAGCTAAAACCGGGGCCTGTGCTCTTCGGGCCGTTTGCCGATCCGGAGGAGAATCTGGTTCATCAGGCTGCGCAGTCTCCATTGTTTCGCGAAGCCGCCTATTGTGCGTCCTGCCATTTCGATAAAGTGAAAGATGTCACGCAGAAAGGCTTGCTGGGGGAAATTCTCCAAGGTGCGGTCTGTCAGGATTGCCACATGGAACCATCGACCGGCAGTTCGACGTCTAGGCGGGGGGCCATGACCAGAGCCATTGGGCGTCACTGGTTTCGTGGTGTGGTGGTGTCCGGCACCATACTGAGAAATCGCAATCTTCAGGCTGAATGGACACCCCGTGTTGATCTTGATGTCAAAAAAACAGGGGACGCGCTGGAGGGAACAGTATTGGTAAAGATCGGCAGTCTGCCGCACAGTTTTCCCGATGGTGATCCTGTTTTGAAGCAGTTCTTCCTGACCATTACCGCAAAAGACGAAGCTGGCCGCGTGTTGGCCGAAGACACCAAACAATTTGGGTTGCCGTACGACAAGCTTCTCCGTGGCCCGATTCCCGATCCCTTCATCAAGGGGGGCTATACGAGGAAGGTTCCGTTTGCCGTGACGGTACGGAAAGGGTCGGCGGCGACCACGGTGGAAGCAGTGCTGACCTATGCACTGATCCCAACCCCTGAGCCGATGCTGCAGCACAAGTATTTGGCTACCTTGAGCAGTGATAAGGAACGGGACGAGGCCAAACAGATCATTCATGAATACACGCAGCCGCGCATGCTGACGTACCGAGTAAAATCGTTGTAAGAAGCCAATGGAGTACCGGCTGCGATCCATGTTTGGAAAGATGGGATATGCCCTCGTTGTGATAGGGGGGGCTTGGTTTCTTTCTGGTAGCGTTCCGGACGTGCTAGCCCAGGACGTCAAACCTCAGGTGCTCATTGAAAAGGTCTTTCCTCACTCTAATAAGTGCAAACGGTGTCATGAGCGGGTCTTTGAAGAGTGGGAAACCTCGCCGCTCTCAAAATCCATCCATTCTCCTGCTTTCCGGGTGTCCCTTGAAGCCTATCTCAACTCGCCAGGAGACAAGGATAAGATGCTCTGTTTTCACTGTCACGCGCCTCAGTCCCGAGAGTTTCCCGATCACGCCCAATTATTCGTCGATCAAGTACGGTCCGGCGATCCATCGCTGGACGGCGTGGCTTGTTCACAGTGCCACCAAATCAAGCAAGTGGACCGCGCCAAACACCCGCCGGAGCCAAAATATGAGATTCGTAGCAAGACGCTCTATGGCCCCTATAAGGATGCGGTTCAGAATCTCGCGCATCAATCGATGGATCTGGAACTGTTTCAAAAGTCCGATCTCTGTCTCAATTGCCACCAGTCGGTGCCGTCCTCGGCGAATCTCGGCAAAGCCAACGACTTGCTCGGCAGCTGGGATCGTAGCCAGGCTGTGAAGTCCGGCAAGGAATGCCAGTACTGCCACATGCCCGAACAGGTCGGCGAATCAGCGAACGGGGAAAAGAAGCGAAAGGTTGCGAATCATACCTTTCCAGGGCGTATCGGGACGTTGCGTCAGGATGCGGCGAAACTGGATGTGCAGACGAAGATCGATGGCGACACGACCACCGTAACGGTAAAGGTCCAGAGCTTGGTGCCGCACAATTTGCCCACCACCCATCCGGCCTGGGCAACGGTGGTGTTGAACTTCGAAGTGAAGGGTAAGAATCTGAAGACTGTCTTTGCGGACAGCCGGGTCTACGGGCGAATTTATGCGGATGCCAAAAACCAGAAGACCGTATTTGATTTTGAGGCAGTCAAGGTGTTGGACGATACCGTGCTGAAGCCGGAAGAAACGCGAGTCGAGACCTTCTCCTTCCCCACGCCAAAAGGCACCAAAACCTTCGATGTCGAAGCCGTCCTCAACTATGGACCGATCTCTGGTCCCGCGCCGTTTCTGGAACGGGTCGAAGCCGAATCTTCAAAAGGATCGCAGGATCTCGTCTTCCAACCGATCGAAATCATTCGGCGAACGGATAACGTGCTGGTCAATAAATAACGTCGCTCATTCTGAGTGTTACTCGAAGACGATCCGGGACCCAGGCGATTTCATCTTGAAGATCTGCAGGGCGTTGTAGATGCCCTTGGCCGGGTGGTTGAGGATCAGACGCGAATTGGTGACGTGGGTATCCAACAGTTCGTATTGCCCGCCGCTATAGTAGAGATCACAATCGTCGATCTGGCAGTTTTTGTAGACGTGATTGTCCAGCGCCAGCTTCGTCTTGCTGAAATTCTGGCCGTCGATGACGATGTAATTGGGTTCCAGTCCCACTTATTGCTCCGATCTCGGGGGGACTATAACAAAGTCGGTTGTCGCCGTAAACACAGGGTAGGAGTTTTCGATACAAAAGATCCAAACTCTTTCGCCCATCTTTCGTCTTGATCCACACGGTTTATCCGTATAGGATGGTATGCATTTTCAGTTAGTTAGCTGCTCGCTGCTCCTGCACACCAGACGGTTTCCCCACTTGCCTCACGTACTTTGGTTGGGTTGAAGCCACGGGGAGCCGTGTGACATAAGGAATGTGTTTATTCACTAGGAGGGTATCCCGTGAGTGATTCAGCAATTGTCACGTTTGCATTGACCGCGGCCGTGGCGGGTATTGCCTACGGCCTCTATTTGGCTATGTGGGTGTTCAAGCTCAACGCGGGCAATGCGAAGATGCAAGAGATTGCCAAGGCCATTCAGGAAGGCGCCGGCGCCTACATGAATCGTCAGTATCGGACGGTCGGGATGGTGGCGGCTGTGCTGTTCGTCGTGCTCTGGGGGGCTGGGGCGGTCTCCGACAAATTCGGACTGTTGACGGCAGTCGGGTTTCTGGTCGGTGCTGGAGCATCGGCGATTGCCGGTTATGTGGGTATGATCATCGCGGTGCGCGCGAACGTCCGGACAGCTCAAGCGGCGCACGATGGCATGAACGCCGCGTTGACTGTGGCGTTTCGAGGAGGCGCGGTGACCGGCCTGTTGTTAATCGGGCTGGGCCTCCTGGCGATCACGAGTTTCTATACAATCGCGCAATCGATGGCCGGGCAAGAGAAAGCCATTCACGCCTTGCTCAGTCTCGGATTCGGCGGTAGTTTGATCTCGGTCTTCGCTCGTGTCGGCGGCGGGATCTATACGAAGGCGGCGGATGTCGGTGCGGATCTTGTCGGAAAAGTCGAAGTGGGCATCCCTGAGGACGATCCTCGCAATCCGGCGGTCATCGCGGACAACGTCGGCGACAACGTCGGCGATTGCGCCGGCATGGCTGCGGATTTGTTTGAAACCTATGCGGTGACGACGGTGGCCGCGATGGTGCTGGCCTTCACGATGTTCAAGGGGGCGAATGCGCCGATTCTCTATCCACTTGCGCTGGGTGGTGTGACGATCTTTGCCACGATTATCGGCATCGTGTTTGTGAAAGTGAGCGAGGGCGGCGAGATCATGACTGCCTTGTACAAGGGCCTGTTTGTGGCCGGCGGCATCGCAGCACTGGCGTTTCTTCCCATCACATCGAAGATCATGGACGGTGTCGGTGGCGTGAGCGGCATGAGCTACTACGCGGCGGCGCTGATCGGATTGATTGTGACTCTGGCGCTAGTGTTCATTACCGACTACTACACGTCGAAGAGTTACGAGCCAGTGAAGTACATTTCCAAGGCCAGTGAAACTGGTCATGCGACGAATATTATCGCGGGTTTAGCGGTTGGCATGCAGGCAACGGCGGCACCGGTGGTAGTGATTGCGGCGGCCATTCTCGGGAGTTTCTGGATTTGCGGTGGCGCGGATTCTGGCGGTCTGTACGGTGTTGCAGTAGCGGCGGTGTCGATGCTCTCGATGGCCGGCATCGTGGTGGCGATCGACGCGTTCGGCCCTATCACCGACAATGCCGGTGGTATTGCCGAAATGTCGCATTTGGGCAAAGCCGTGCGTGACATTACCGATCCGCTCGACGCGGTCGGCAACACGACCAAAGCGGTGACGAAGGGCTATGCGATTGGTTCAGCGGGATTGGCGGCAGTGGTGTTGTTCGCGGAGTATTCGCGTGAAGTTGCGGCGTACAACCCTGCGTTGGCAGCGTTCGATCTGTCCAATCCCAAGGTGCTGGTCGGATTGTTTTTGGGCGGCATGCTGCCGTTTATTTTCGGCGCGCTCTGTATGCGAGCGGTTGGTGAAGCGGGCGGGTTGATCGTGGAAGAAGTGCGGCGACAGTTCCGCACAATTAAGGGTATTATGGAAGGGACTGGGAAGCCGGAGTATGGCACCTGTGTCGATATCGTCACCAAGGCGGCCATTGCGAAAATGATGGTTCCTGGGCTGATTCCGGTGGTTTCGCCCGTGGTTGTCGGGTTGATCCTTGGACCTCAGGCGCTCGGTGGGGTGTTGGTCGGCAGCATCGTCACCGGCCTGTTTGTCGCGATTTCGATGACGAGCGGCGGCGGTGCGTGGGACAACGCGAAGAAGTTCATCGAGGAACAGGGGTTGAAAGGGACCGACACGCACAAAGCCGCGGTGACCGGTGACACGGTCGGCGATCCGTATAAAGACACGGCTGGCCCGGCGGTGAATCCGATGATCAAGGTCATCAATATCGTCGCGCTCTTGATCGTCTCATTGATCGTTCGATAATGTCGCTCGGCATTCCCTCTGTGTGACCCATGAAGCGCCGTTCGGAATTGTCCGGACGGCGCGTGTCATTTTACCCCTTGCCTTGACGGGTTTGGTGGTGTGGAGTAAGGTGAACGTGTACGGTTGTTCCAGTGTCTGACCCACAACACGGTCCCTGATCCAGGAGAGGTGCTCGAATGGAAAAACAAGAGCGCAAACAGGAACCAAAACGCGAGCCCCAGGGCAAGAATGACGTTAAGGCAAATCCCAAAGTCATCGAAGCCGGCAAGAAACTTAAAGAAGATATCGACAAGCTTGTGGATGAAATCGACGATGTGCTGGAAAAGAATGCCGAAGAGTTCGTGAAAAACTACGTCCAAAAGGGAGGAGAGTAGCTGGCTAGCGCCTATCCCGTCCCTTTCTATTGTGCCGTGCGCTCCTCTCGTTTATCGTTCTCCCCCTGTGAGCAACCTGTGGGTGCTTGTCATATTCCACCGTGATATCATGATGTTATGTTGCATGCTGTCGGTTTGACAAAGGGGAAGGGAGCCAGTACCATTCACTGAAATCCAATCAAGCTGCTGGTCCCCATCAGGTTTAGCTCATAATGAGGCAAGGATGAGCTCTAGGCTCTGGGTGTTTCGAGAAGTCGATCCTGTCCAACGGGTAGCATTTGCGCAAGCCTTGTCGATTTCATCCGCAACGGCGTCGTTGCTGCTTGCGCGTGGCGTGACTACGCTCGACCAGGCGGCGGCGTGGATGACTACCGGCACGCCGCACGATCCTTTTTTGATTCCGGACATGGAACAGGCCGTCGATCGGTTTCATCGAGCGCTGAGCGACGGGGAACAAATCTGTTTTTACGGCGATTATGATGTGGACGGCATGTCGGCAACCAGCATCTACCTCTCGTTTTTTCGGGGACTTGGTGCCAAAGCATCCGCCTATGTGCCGCATCGTGTCCGGGAAGGCTATGGGCTGAACGAAGGCGCGATCCGCACGCTCGCGTCTGAGGGAGTAACATTGCTGGTGACGTCGGATTGTGGGACGACATCGCACCGCGAAATTGCGTTAGCCAATCAGCTTGGGATGGATGTCATTGTCACGGACCATCATCAAACTGACGAGACGATGCCACCGGCACTGGCCATGATGAATCCCCATCGGCGGGGGGCGGAATATCCATTTCGCGGCTTGTGCTCAGGTGGTTTGGCCTACAAGGTGGCCGTTGCCTACGAGAAAAAATATGGGGCAGGGCAGCTGCCGTTGGAGTCGCTTTTGGATCTGGTCGCGCTCTCCACCATTGCCGATGTGGTGCCACTCACGGATGAGAATCGCCTGTTTGTGCGAGAAGGGCTGACGCAGATTACGCGCGGGGCGCGGTGCGGCCTCAGAGCCTTGAAGTACGTATCCGGCGTGACGGCGGCATGCACAGCAGAAGCGATCGCCTTCAAGCTGGCTCCACGGCTGAACGCAGCTGGCCGTTTGGAGCATGCGATCAAAGGGGTTCAGCTGCTCACGACGGATTCTGATGTAGAGGCGAAGCAATTGGCTGAGGAGCTGGATCAGTTGAATCGGGCCCGCCAGCGACTCGAATCGGAGATCATGCGGGAGGCTTTGGCGCAAGTAGATGCGGACAAGCTTCCGGGTGCGATTGTCCTGGCGTCTCGACACTGGCATCTGGGTGTGGTGGGGATCGTCGCGGCGCGTCTCGTTGAGCGATTTCACCGTCCAGCCATCGTGATTGCCGTCAATGAGCAGGGGATCGGCAAGGGCTCAGCTCGCACCGTTCCCGGATTTGATCTCTATCAAGGTATTGCCGCCTGTCGTGAGCTCATCGTGGCGTTCGGTGGGCATCCCAGTGCGGCGGGGGTGACGATTGCAGAAGATCGATTGCCGGAATTCGCAGAGCGATTTTCGACAATCGCGAGCCACTGGACCCAGCAGGCCCAGTCTGTGTCGGCTTTGCACCTCGATTCCGAAGTGCGATTGGAAGAAGTCACTCATCGCCTGCTTCAGGAAATCGGTACGTTGCATCCGTTCGGGGCCGGCAATCCGGAACCAATGTTCGTCGGGAGAGGGCTGGAGATCATGCAGGCGCGCGTGGTGGGGGAGAAGCATCTCAAAATGACGCTTCGCCAAGGGCGATCGCTCGCCTTCGACGGGATCGGGTTTGGCATGAAGTCCCTCGAAGCCCAGGGGATTTCGATCAGAATGCCCGTGGATGTGGCGTTTACCCCTGAGATGAATCATTGGAACGGATACGATCGGATTCAATTACGCATTCGCGATATCCGTCCTGCGGCATCTGAGTAACAGCCTATGGTCTACGAAACAGTGATGGATATCGATCAATTGCTGGCGCGAGTCCGGAACTATCAACCGGACGCGGATTTCGGTGTGATCCGGAAGGCCTATGAGTTTTCTGTCAAGGTGCATGAAGGCCAGAGGCGGCGATCTGGAGAGCCCTATGTGCAGCACCCGATAGCGGTGGCTGGCGTATTGACGATGTTGAAAACAGATGTGACGGCGGTCGTGGCCGGCTTGCTTCACGACACCTTGGAAGATACGGTGGCAACTACGGAAGAGCTCGAACGGGAATTTGGAAAAGACGTGGTCCACTTGGTTGACGGTGTCACCAAAATTGGCAAAATTACCTTCAGGAGTTCTGAAGAAAAGCAGGCGGAAAATTTCCGCAAGATGGTGCTCTCGATGGCGGATGATATCCGTGTCGTGATCATCAAGCTCGCCGATCGGCTACATAATATGCGTACGCTGGAACATCTGGACGAGTGGAAGCGCCAGGAAATCTCATGGGAGACGCTGGAAATTTACGCTCCGTTGGCCAATCGCATGGGGATCGGCTGGGTCAAGAATGAACTGGAAGATCTCTGCCTGAAATATCTGAAGCCGGACGTCTATGAAATGCTGCGGGTCAGCGTGGCGAAACAGGATCAGGATCGGCAACAGTATATTCAGGAGGTCACAACGCTAGTCCAGAAGGCATTGGATGACAATGGGCTGGCCGGAACGGTCTATGGGCGTCCGAAGCATCTGTACGGTGTGTACCAGAAAATGAACAAACAGTCGATTGCGTTCGAAGAGGTCTACGACCTCACAGCGCTACGAGTTATTACCGATACCAAGATGAATTGCTACACCATGCTTGGGGTGATCCATTCCTTGTGGCGTCCGCTGCCAGGCCGGTTCAAGGATTACATTTCGATTCCCAAGTCCAATTTCTATCAGTCTCTCCATACAACCGTCGTCGGACCAAAGGGCGAGCATGTGGAGTTCCAGATTCGCACGGACGACATGCACCGTGTGGCCGAGTATGGAATTGCGGCCCATTGGAAATACAAGGAGCAAGGGCAGGTTGATGATAAAGACAGTAAGGTCTTCAGTTGGTTGAAGCAGTTTGTCGAGTGGCACAAGGATTTGCCGGACAACCGGCAATTCATGGCTTCGGTCAAGCTGGAGCTGTTTCACGATGTTGTCTATGTGTTTACCCCTAAGGGCACGGTCAAAGAGCTGCCCAAGGGAGCGACGCCAGTCGATTTCGCCTACGCCATTCATACCGAAGTGGGCGATCACTGCGTGGGTGCCAAGCTGAACGGCAAAATCGTGCCGTTACGGCACCAGATGGAGAGCGGCGATACCATTGAAATTATGACCTCACCTACCCAGACTCCGCACAAGGATTGGCTCAAGTTCGTGCGGACGTCGCGTGCCAAGACAAAAATCAAACATTGGATCAAAGTCAAAGAGCAGGCGCGCAGCCTCGAAATTGGCCGGCAGCTGCTGGAGGCAGAGTGCCGCCGCCACGGGTTGGCTCCGGCACAAATCTTCAAGTCTGAACAACTGCTGGATATTGCGAAACAGAAAGGCCATGAGACGGTCGCGGAGTTGATCGCCACGATAGGATTTGGACACTTGTCGGCGGCCCAAATCGTGGAGAAGCTGGTGGTGAATGCTCCCGTCAACTCCCACGCCGAAGAGCCCACCAGTCCAGTTAAAGTGTCGAACAACAAGAGGCTCAGCAAGAGCATTCAGGTGAAGGGTGCGCGGGATTTATTGATGCAGTTGTCCCGTTGCTGCAACCCCGTCCCCGGCGACAAGATTTTGGGCTACATCACCCGCGGGCGAGGACTGACGATTCACGCCATCGATTGTCCGAACTTGGAGGCGTTGGACTACGATCGGTCCAGGCTGGTGGAAGTCGAGTGGGATACCACCATTCCCGGCTACCATCCGGTCAAGATTGCGGTGATTGCCGCAGACAAAACCGGAGTGCTGGCGAATGTGTCCTCCGCTATCGCGGAATATCAGATCAACATCCGCCATGCGGAAATCCTCACCCGCGAGGATCAGAAAGCGGAATTGGATTTTGTGGTGGAGATTTCCGATGAGGCACATGTAAATCGCGTGCTGAAAGCCATCGAACGAGTAGAGGGTGTGATCAGCGCTCGCCGTGTCCGGTCTTGGCAGGAGAAATCATAATACCAAATTTATGGCCTCGCGAATTGCAGCGTTGAACCCTTCTCGATTTTGTAGCTGTCCACAGTCCCGCCCGTAATCTCTAGCACATACACCGCGTCTTCGTTGTTCGGCCGATACTGCGGGCACGAGTCGTCGGTCTTGGTGCAGATGGGGACATTCCGCTCGATATGCACGACCCGCTTTTTGTCGTCCAACCAAATCAAGTCGAGCGCCATTTTGGTGTTCTTCATCCAGAAGGACCAGGCATGCGGCTGGCCGAATACAAACACCATTCCATGGTCTTTCTTAAGATGGTCTCGGTACATGAGACCAGTTGCACGCTTAAATGGGGTGTCGGCAAGTTCTGCTTGGATAGTGTTGCCAGACGGAGTACGGATTGCAATAAGGCCAGAATCCGAAGTTATGGCTGACGATGGTGTGGGGGCAAGCAGGAGTCCCATCAGAAAAGCTGATCGGAGATAGCTAATGAGGATGGAAGGAACAGCCATGGCGCATCGTAACGAGCAGGTCCCGCCGAGTCAAGAAACTGGCGCCTTGCAATCCCGTCGAGCATTGTGCGATTCTGCATTCACAGTTTGGTGAGGAACGTATGCAGGAAAAACACCGAGTGCTTTACAAAAAAGGGGTCTTTGTCTGTCCCACATGCCGCCAATCGTATGTACAGGACAAGTGGATCGAAGAGTGGCGCATCCGCTGTCATCGCTGTCCCTATCGAGGTACCCTGACGGAAGTATCAGTTGAAGAACACATGGAAGAAGAGACGTTTCGTCGGTAGTCCTGTTCAGCCTTTCTTGAGATTCATGGCATCCGTCATGAATATAGAGAAACTCCTCGCACTAGCCGTTTTCAGTCTGACCGTAATCAGCAGTGTCAGCCACAAGTCCTGGGCAGAGGAAATTCCTCTTCCGGTGAAGGTGCTCGTGGCCTATCACTCACTCACCGGCAATACGGAGCGGATGGCGGAAGCAGTGGTTGAGGGAGCCAAGTCGGTGCCAGGCACGATAGTCGTCCTCAAACGTGTAGGGCAGGTGACGGCGGAGGATCTGTTCTCTTCTGATGCCGTCATCGTTGGTTCGCCGGTCTACTGGTCCAACATGTCGGGTGAGGTGAAGACGTTCTTTGATAACTGGCAATTCAAGTTTGGGATCTTTCCCGAGTTCAAGATGAAGAACAAAGTCGGCGCGGCATTTGCGACCGGAGGCCAGATTTCGAGCGGCAAGGAGGTCACGATGCTGACGATTCTTGCTGCAATGTTAGGTAATCAGATGATTGTCGTCAGCGGTGGCGGGGCCTTTGGAGCGTCTGCCACGACGGAAGGAGACAGTGCAGGGATCGACGAGAAGGAACTTACCAACGCCAAGGCTCTGGGTCAACGTGTCGCAGACGTAGCGAAGCTCATCAGCCGGTCATCTTCTCACTAAAATTGTTCTATGCAGATACGATTTCCAGGAGAGAGGCAAGCTATGCTTCTCCGATTGGAACCGCTATATACTGATATGTTACGGGGGAACGGCAATGGGGGCAGAAAGCGTACAGGGTTAGGCAGTAGAGCAGGAGGCTGCGGCTCCTTGCATGGCGACCTCGACAAACTCGTGAATGTTCTTGGCGCAACGCCCGCAACAATCATTGCATTTGAGATCGAATTTGGCCTTGAGCTGGCTGGGCATCACGAGTCCAGCGCGTCCGGCCTCGCGGACTTCCGACTCCGTAATTCCATTGCACAGACACATATACATAGGCTGCTCTTTGTGACGATTATGAGAAGCATTCTCAGTATAGACAGTGCGCGGAGTTTTGTCAACCCATCAAGAGCGGCGGAATAAGAAATCTGATAATCACTCGTCTCCTGACAACACTGAGAAGCAATTCAAGCAGTTAGATGAGTCTTCAGTCCTGTACGGACGCGACCTAGCAGCAGTACTCCATCAGAATCATGTCTATAGGCACCATTGCGTTCAATAAACCCTACGGCGTGTTGCCGTGTTTTACTGATTCTGGAGGGAGGACCACTCTAGCAGGCTATATCGCTATGTCCGGTATCTATGCGGCAGGCCGCCTCGATCAGGACAGTGAGGGGTTGATGATTTTGACCGCAGACGGCGCCTTAGCCCATCGAATTACCGATCCGACGCACAAATTACCGAAAGTCTATCTGGTTCAAGTCGAGCGCATCCCCGATGAACAGGCCATCGCACGGCTATGCAGAGGTGTGCTGCTTGGGGGAAAGAAAACGAGACCCGCAGAGGTAAGGTTGTTGGCCGATGAGCCGACATTGCCTGAGCGTCCTGTACCCATCCGGTTTCGTAAGAACGTGCCGACTGCTTGGCTGGAACTCACGATCCACGAAGGGATGAATCGTCAGGTCCGACGTATGACAGCTATGGTAGGCCATCCCACATTGCGCCTGGTGCGGATCGCCATTGGACCAATTCAGCTGGGCAATCTCAAACCTGGTGAATGGCGGGATCTTGGAAAGAATGAAATCGCGACCATTGGCCGAACCAGCGATTAGCGAGCAATGTCCTGATTCAGTGCGAATGAGAGAGATATGAATCATCTCGCCACAATGTCTCGCAATGCCGATTCAAGATTTGGGTATTGGAAAGAAAAACCCGCGGAGAGAGCCTTTTCCGGAACAATCCGTTGGCCTGTCGTCATCAACGTCGACAATTTGCTCAATAGAATGTTGAATGCGAAGCGTGGCACAGGAAGCCACGATGGGCGGCGAAGGGTAAGCCCGAGTGCTTTGCAGAATTGCATCATCGTCGCGGCTTCCGGAGCCACGGCATTGACGGGGTCAGAAATACTCGGTGTGGCCAGTAGCCACTGGATCAGACTGATGTGATTGTGCCGATGCATCCATGGGATTCACTGAGTGCCCAGTAGAATTGGCCCACCGAGGGAAAGTCAAAACGGCAGCAGCATCTTCGGCAGCGCCCTCCCGTCTTGTTCAGGTACCATCCCAGCTTACAGCAGCACTACGAGCACATTGAATCTTTCGAGTCTGAGCGCCTTGTGTTCCCATGCCAAACAGAGATCGGCCGTAATAGCCGATACTGAAGGCGTTGATCAGTGTGTGAGGTTTCGATGAACAGCGAGCGATAGCATCAACCAGCAGGCTGGTGGTATCAACTCGGCTCTCAGTCAGAAGTCGTTTGCGGGCGTTGGTTCAACGGTTATCGGCG
>Ga0194121_10003001_pt1 | contig 26057 bp, 33 predicted proteins | sample TA2MahCa50mmetaG_FD_148609 | JGI IMG/M metagenome (GOLD analysis project Ga0194121, IMG submission 148609) | Freshwater microbial communities from Lake Tanganyika, Tanzania - TA2015020 Mahale Deep Cast 50m | ecosystem: Environmental > Aquatic > Freshwater > Lake | place: Tanzania: Lake...
TGATATATCGCACAACTGTTTGGATTTCTTTCTAAGGTTCCAGTAGTCTTGAACAATGGGGTGTAGTTCAGGTGGAATCTTTGAAAAGTTAGTTGGTGTATCAGATTCCTTTAGAAGCAACCAATTTGTAAAACTCAATATCATAGCGGTTTTTACTTTTTCGGGTAGTAGAACATGAAATTATTTAGTCATGGCATATATAATTTTAAGGTCTTCTGTCGAAGGGCAAGCAGACAACAAAACGAAAAAAGGCCGCACATCAAGGTTTCCCTCAACGTGCGACCTTTTTTAGCAGACGTTTTTATTGTTCCGCACATTACCTTTCGGTGGAGGTACAAAACAACCAATTTAGTCCATCATCTTCCCTTTCGGGTTTGCAGTTTTCCACAGGAATCGTCCACTTTCAGGGTTTTGCCCAGACCTTGATAACCTTGTGGCATGATGCGTTATCGGTGATCTTTCTTGCTCTTTTCTTGTTGTCAACTTTCTATTGCTCCCAAAGTTTCCTGCTGTTACCACAGGTCTACTTCAAGTTTAATGTCAAAAATTGCCAACAAAAGCGTTACAAAAACTCTGCCGATACGTTCCAGTTATTTTTGGCCGCTGGTACGGCCTCGCTTCTAGGATTTACTATCCGGGCTGTGCCTTCCGGCACTTTTCAACCTCACTATATCCCTTCGCCAAGGATGCTCCCGCTCGAAGCAGGAAGGCTTTTGCTAAAGATAACTGCTACCTTTAACGTATCCTGTGAAGTCTTAGGGGCATTCTTCCCCGAAGCATAGGCTGTGTGTTACCACAGTGCGTTCCTATAACTTTCGAGTGCGTCTGCGAGTTATTGTTTTTTGTATTGTTTCCAATAGCAAAATTTATTTAACTCGTCCACCCCCTCGTCGATGCCCACCGTAGAGTTCCAGTCTGTATTCTCGCCGTCGCCGACGATTCAACTTCGCTGTGTTCTGTCAATCTTACTCACCCTGTTACAATCCAACTTCAACTATCGCTAGTTTGATCGTAATTGTAACCGAACAAGTAAAACTCCCAAGCCGATACCTCTGGCAATCAATTAAGTGTCACCACTTTCCTCAATTGCTTTCAGTTTTGTGTTGAATGTTGTCAATTCCTTATCCATGACTGGAATCAGCAACCCGATACACTCTCTTGATTGATCGAAATTTGTGTGGTGTGACGTTTTAAAGCATTCACACACACCCAGCAAATTCCCTCACAATCAAGTCCGACTCGTAGAACCCCCACCTTCGATTTCTCGTTTAAGGATTAGGTTTTTGTCGCCGTGGATTTCACCATCGGCTGACCCTACGGTTCAGTTTCTTACTACTACCATTTTACAAGTAGTAGTGAGGACTTTACTTACCAAATTGTCAAAGATCAGTGTTCATTATCTTGCCAGATTGCATTTCTTAGCTTACTGGTTTTTTCTTCGTCAGGACACATCTTATCAGTTTGCTTACTCTTGTCAAGACCATTTTTATTTTTCTTTAGTCTTGTTTCGGTTTGCTTACTGGTTCCTTGTGTCGTGAGGGCCATCTTACCAAATTGGCGAGCCTTGTCAAGCCAACTTGGAACAAAATACCAGATTCCGTCAATGAAGACGGATTTCTTCGGCAAAGTTTACCCAATTGGCGAGCCTTGTCAAGCCAACTTGCTTGGTTTGACCAAAGATTCAGGTACGGGCTTGCCGGGCCGCTGCGGTTAACCACCAAAAACAGCACACCAACAAAAGCTACCATTCTTTGCACGAGCCACACCAAATCCCACTTTGGTGAAGTTCCTATTCATTATATTGGCCCTGTGACCAGACGAATTCATCCATTCACGAACAACCTCTTCTTCCGTTCTCTGATTCCACGCAATGTTCTCGCCAGCCGTGGAATACTTGCTCATTAAAACAGATATGTCCGAGTGAACTAATCTGTCCATCTGAGTCATTGACTCGGCATAATTCTGAGCATATTTCATCAAATAAGGGTCAATTACCATCCCGGCACAACCATTTAACTCACGCTCTCTGTTATGCAGATTCAAGAGCGTTTGAGTCGTCGCAGGATAATCTGATTTGGGCTGCGGGGCCGGTTGAGATAGTGCTGAAATTGGTGTATTGTCCCAATCTACCCAGCCCGAATTGTTGCTTTGAGGGCATCCCGTTACACCCAACAACAAAATAGTAATGAAAGTCCTTTTCATTGTAAATTTCCTTGTTAAAGATATTTATGATCCTACATAAATACATTGCTCCATTTAATTTACAAAAGAGGCACAATGTTTAAAAAATTGATTCTGTCTGCCGTTATTTTGCTCGGTTTTGGCACAATGGCGAACGCAGCACCCCCAATACGAGTTTATCAGCCGCAAGCCGATAAGAAGTCGCAACCATACATTCGTGTTCCCCCAATAAATTCTTATCCCTATCGTTATCCCTATAGTTATCCCTATAGTTATCCCTATAGTCATCCCTATAGTCATCCCTATCGTGATCCCTATCCATATGTCAATCCATATGTTAGACCGATATACCCACCAACATATTACTATTATCAGTGGTATTGCAATCCATTTACTGGTCAGTGGGAATACAGATACATTTTTGTGAGATAATATGACTGATTTCAAATCATGGTTAAATGAAAACGAAAATGCCGCTTTGCCCTCCGTGACAAGCGTTCGATTGGAACAAATATTATGTTAAAACTTAACGATAGCTATTTGGAAATTATACAAAGGCGCTGATAGATAAGGCATGAATTTCAAACTCTGGCTGGAAGCGGACGAAACACATCCATTTGAAGCATGGCACAAAGAGTACGAGGACTCCAGAGAGGCCGAACGAAAACATTGGGATGGTTTTGATTATCGTCGCTATCGAAACCTCCCTCACCCGCCTGAGCCAAAAGTAAGCACGGCAATTTTACGCAAAGACCCAAGAACAAAGAATCTTTCTGTTGTAGACGTATTGACATTATACAACTACACTAGCGGCTGGCATAGTTTTGGCGACCAAAGTGACGTTCCAGCAAGTGACCCTGCACATGGGGCCAAATGGGAAGTTAAGATAAAGGCTCAACAAGAAAAAATACTGTCAGGCAAGACGGCGTTTGTGGTGGATAGTAGCGGTGGCTCTTACCACGAGAGATGGTTGAGGATGAAAGTGTGCGTTATAGTAAATGACATAGTGAATCAGGAAGGATACTACGACACGCCAGACGATGAGAAACTAGAATGGTATACTTTCTCTGATACTTATGGCAGTAGTCTCACTGATATTGTCAAGGTTTTCAAATTCCAATCATTACAACAAGCGGCAGCAGTTGTTGAGGAGCTAGAGCCAAATCTCCCGCCACCCGGCGAAGAAGGAGAGTCCAGAGAAGACTATTGGAAGCGAATAATGGGGACACAAACCCCGCCACCCGACCCCACTGGCTACAATCCCTCAGACGATTACTATAAGAGGTCGGGGTAGCCATACAACTAGGGACCAAACACAGGCAGACGAGTGCTAAATATCTAGAAGCCTATAAACGGCTTACTGACAAGGAACTAACATGATTTGTAAATGTTTCAAGTGCGAGAAGGAAATGGAGTCGGCTTGCGGCCCCGCCTGGAATGGTCGGTGGGAAATGCCAAATGGCGGCGTCCAATTTGAGGGGGGCTGGAACTTTGGGAGTTCTCTATATGATGCTATGATGGATGGCATCTATGTAGAGATTGTTATTTGTGATGAATGTCTCAGGACGGCCTTGCCAGGGATGAAGCGTGAAATGAGGAAGGTTGTTACGCCGACAAAATCCATACCTGCGACTATATAATTGTTAATCTTGATTTTAGTACGTCTACGACCAATGGGAACAAGATTTCCGAAAAAACTGCACCGGGAACATATAATGCAACAAAGCATTATTTAACTGAATTATTTCAATCCATTAGTAAATATTTAAAAAAGGTTTATATGAAAATATCTTTTAATAAATGGATAGAAAATAAAGAATTCAATAATCAATTAAAATTTTATTTAGAAGGAAATGATTTTGATCCACTTGGGCATGGAATTGCAATAGATGATGACAATGATGACAATGATGACATGAATATTTGTGTTTTAAGCTTTTCTAGTGGAAATGCAAAATTAGATTGGCCTTATTTGTCGCTTCCTGCTGGTTATACTTGTCCATTTGCAACTGCTTGTAAAAATATAGCTGCAAAAGCTGGACATAGATTTAAAGATGGTAGTTCCCTTAAACCTACAAGCGACAAAACAACGCACATGTGCTATGCGGCTAGGCAACAGGCACAATATCCACTTGCAAATAAAAAAGCATTTAGCAATTTGTCATTAATTGTAACAGCACAAAAATTTGGTGGCGTTGATGGTATTGCAAAATTAATTATTGATTCAATCAAATTTGCCAATCTTGATAAAACCAGAATTTTTAGAATTCATGAAGGTGGAGATTTCTTTTCTGATGCATATATGAAAGCATGGATACAAGTGGCAAAAAAAATGCCACAAATTAATTTTTATACACATACAACATCATTACAATTTTGGTTATTGAATAAAAAACAGATGCCAAAAAATTTTCGTCTTATTGCATCAATGAGTGAAGAAAATAAAGATATTATATTAAAAAATAAATTAAGATATTGTAAAGTTGTTTATTCTTTAGAACAAGCCAAAGAAGAAAAATTGCCAATTGATTTTGACGATACAATTGCTTGTTGTCAAGATATAAACTTTGCATTATTACTACATGGTGGCCAACCAGCGGGATCAGAAGCTAGTAAAGCTGTTTCAATGACAAGAAAATCAGGAGTTAAAGATAAAATTGAAAAATTACATGCAGCAAATGCACCAGTAAGAAAAAAAATATTGGCCGGTGAAGATTTCAAGACTATGAGGAAGGGTTACTAATGCAAAGTTTTAATGATTGGTTGAAAATAAGAGAAGCCTACGAAAATTCGCTAAGTCGATTTATAGGCAGAGACAAAAAGAAACCCGCCAGAGTTAAGCCACGTCGGTTGACCCCAGAAGAAAGAAAAGAGTTGCACCGAGAGAGAAGGCCGAGCGACGACCCCAATTGGTGGCAAGATAATAGACCAAGTAATTGGAACCCAGAAGACGAGGACTAATGAATTTCAAAGATTGGTTGCTTAATGAAATGCCTATCTCCAAGTTCCAACTTACGGGACAATGGGGACCAGATGCTAAACGTGCTTATGGCTACAATCGCCAAGATGTAAGCATTCTTACCAATCCAACCGCTGTCGATAAAATCCATCGTCAATGGTCTAACTCCAAAAACGAATTTGATTTCTATTTTCTACGTTCCAATAAAGCCCGCAAACAAATCGAAGTGGGCGAAGTATCCCCAGAATGGGTAAAAGCTAATCTCGAAGTCGATATTCAACCCAGAGAAGAAGCAATCACCGTAATCTTCACCCAGAATACAGGCGCTGAGAAAATACCCATGACCGCTTGGACTATCGCCCATCGTCTGGGACACGCCATTCGTAGGGACCAAACATTCGATAACTATTTCGCCAAAGAAATTCTTAGAGATTTCCGTGAATTACTGAAAGAAATATATGGTATCGACAAACAACGCCAACAATCCAGACCCATGTGGGACGGTGGTTATGGCTACGGTTTTAACCCCAGACAAGATGATGAAAAAGAATTAAGAGCCTTGGCCCACGCTGTAGGCAGTATGCGATCTGCCCGCCAAGGCAATTTACGCAATTTCTTTGAATTTACCTATGAATTGGTCGCCCAATGGATCATCACTGGCAGAATCAAATTTAACCCTATTCCACGCTCTCTCGTTCTAAGAAAAAGAATGGCTTGGGGTCGTCCCGCCAACGACACCCGTGGCTCACGCCTCGACAATATGGCCCACGAAGAATGGAACGAAATACTCCAAGGCTACGCCGATAAGTATGAACATTACCTCGATTCCGTCTTTATGGGACTCGAAGGCAAAATGTTCGTGATGTAATTGACCCGTCTTTATGGCTGTGTAAATGCACTTTGGTGCAGACACTTCTAAAAATGTCGGGCAAATAAGCCCCCATCATCATTTGCACATCTAAATTGACCCAATTGCAATTTACCCAAGAATAATCAAGATTACTGTCGATGCGATTAAAAGAGGCATTCCCACGGTAACGCCTGCTGGTAAATTCTAATTTATCGCCAGTCATTGCACATCTTTTATTTTGAAAGAGAAAAAGTTTCCACGCCTCTTCGGGCGTAATATTGAAATCAATTCCTCTTCTTTTAGCTCCTCTGCGAATTTCATCCCAATATTCACAGGTAATCTCACCAAAAATTTTTTTCATTTGCTATTGACCCGTCTTTTAATGTGACTATTATTTAGGAGAGTTTCATTCACCCGTTTTTTAAGAAAGGAATTTTGAATGAAAATATTAGAAGTACGAAAGAACTCCGTTACTGAGACAATAATGGAGGAAAGAGGTTGTAAGCCTGTAGCTTTAGAAGATTTCAATACAGATGAACTCTTCACTTATACCTACAAAGATGGGCTTTTCCCACTAAGCAACATTGACTTTGAATGGTCAAAGAAGCATTTGCAAACTCGATCACATATAGATGGTTCGGGGTTCGCTGAGTGGACAGGTCAGCCAATTTGCAGCCAAACCGTTGGGGATTATTCCCTTGATATGGAACATATTTACAAAGACAATTCTTTGTTGAAATTCCCAGCACCAGTAATTACCTTTATTGAAGGTCGTTGGGGTATGGTTTCGGGATTCCATCGCCAAGCCGCCGCCGAACAAGCTGGCTTTACGCATTACTCTGGTGTTTATATTGTTTCACACCCAGATCCTACTACTATTCCATTCAACCTTAAAGAGAATGGACTTCGTGAGAGTAAGGAAAATTGGACAAAAACTCATGCAATGATGTATATCAAAGCATTGAAAGACGGAGAAAACGTCAGCATTAAAGATTGGGCTGCACGCCATAAGTTCCGAGAACAAACTCTTCAAGAAGCTGTAAGAGCTTGTACAATGCGGCAAACTTGTGCCAACAAGGGCTTGCCCGTTGAGAAGTTCACTACCAACCGACATTACAATATGTTGGCGAGGCTTGAAAAGTTGATCGGACCTGATGTATTTGAAATCGCTAAAACAGCGATGAAATATTACGCAAAGCCGAAAGACCTCGAAGATTTACTGAGTGATTTGGAAGGCAAATCTACAACAGAACGACCCCTAGTCTTAAAGAAGTTTGAGAACAAAATTCGCATTGGTAGCGACGATGGCACTAAAAAGCCGCCCGGAAGAAAAGTTACCAATGGAATTAAGTTTGCAGAATACATTACTCGTATGAGCAATATTCTCAAGAAAGAACGCAACTTTACTCAAGTTGTTTCAAAGAACGTCCCTGAACCCAAAAAGTCTGTTAAGTTGGTCTTGGACGAAATCCAAAAGATTTATAAGTCTTTGTAAGTGTCACTAAAATGCAGACCCGATACACAAAATCGGGTCTGCATTTTCATATGGAGAATTTGAATGTCATGGGTCAAACAACAAACGCCAGAAGTTTATTCCCAATGCAAAGAAATATTGGACTTCTTAACGGCCAAAAGAAAACTCACTCATGTTGATCTTGTCAAAAAATCTATTATCGAAGGTCTTTTTGACCTCAAAATGATGGAATCATGCAAAAAAGGCATCAATAAAAATGCCGTTGTAGTTCATTTATCAATAATCATTCCTCATCAAGAAACATTTCATAAATGCTCAAAAGCGAAAATGGTAGGAGAAATTGCCGAAAAGAATTACCTCTATGGTGCAGAAAGAATTTTCCGGGACTCTTTCCGTGGATTTAATCATATATTCCAAATGGATAAGGAAGGATGGATTATTTTTAAGCCAAGCGGTTTTACCAAAGAAAAGAAATGCTCTCCCTATAGATTCGCAGTCAGAACATTACACAAACTAATATCAAATGATTGGAAAAGTGCTACTGAAATTCATCGTCAATTCTGTAGATTTTTTGAAGGAACAGAAAAAGCTAGAGTTAATTCATTTTTCGCTTTGGCAATGAATGAATTGACAAAAACAAAGAAAATAGAACGAGATGGTAAAGTTTCAAGCGGTGGACGGCCACCTTTAGGCGAAGAAATATACAAATACAAAGTAAGAAGAATGCGTCAAGGCGAATGAAACTGCGGATGCCGTTGTCGCCACGAAGAATGGCGGCGAAATGGCGGCGAAATGGCTATACACGATCAAAGACCTCATCTTCCCATTTGAGATATCCATCAATTAGCTCTTGCATTTCTGGCTTTTTCTTTGGAATGTATTGGTTAAGGATTTGTGCTATTTTGTATTTGTGTGCTGCCTGATGAAGCAACCACTTAACATCATAAACTTTCAATCTGTTGAAGTTATCTTTTCCTAAAAGTTCTGCTATTTCGTCTTTGTTATTTGCATAATAAAGCAACCACGTAACATTATAACCAGAAAGTTCTGGTTTTTTGTTGATAATCAGTTTTGCTATTTCGTCTTTGTTGTTTGCATAATGAAGCAACAACTCAACACTATTATCAGAAAGTTCTGGTTTTTTGTTGATAATCAGTTTTGCTATTTCGTCTTTGTTATTTGCATAATAAAGCAACCACTTAACATCATAGATTGAAAGTTTGTTGAAGTTATATTTTCCTAAAAGTTCTGCTATTTCGTCTTTGTTTATTGCATAATGAATCAAATTATAAACATTATCACCAGAAAGTTCTGGTTTTTTGTTGATAATCAGTTTTGCTATTTCGTCTGTGTTATTTGCACTTCGCATTTCCACACTACTAATCAACCACACAACATTCTTATCAGAAAGTTCTGGTTTTTTGTTGATAATCAGCTTTGCTATTTCGTCTTTGTCAATTGCATAATGAATCAACCACTGAACATTATCATCAGAAAGTTTGTTGAAGTCAAATTCATGGGCAAAATTAATTAAAATGTTAATTTCACTTGGTTTAAGTTGAAAATCTATTGTTCCAATGGTTTTTTCAATTTTTGTTTTTGTGACTTTTTCATATCGCTTATACAATTTTCCATCAATCATTTTTACTTGTTCATCTGATAAGCCAACTCCAAATCCAATATATTTATTTTTCAAATCATACGGCAAGTTTTTAAATTGATTATCTGTAAGGTTCCGATCCATTCTGACATATATGTTCAAATACATATCTTTTTCAGCATAAGGCAATTTTTCAAATTCTTCATCAGTTATGCCATCTATGAATCTTTTGTGTAATGCTTTTTCTTCTGGTTGTAATGGTTTACTTACAAAGTAATTTTCTTTGTTAGCTAATTTTGGTTCAATTTTGACTATATCGTTCCATGACATTTGTTGATCGCCATCATTGCTTGCAGAAGTAACAATATATTGTTTTTGATCTTTGTTTTGAGGATCTGCGTTTTTTACTACTTGAATAACAAAGAAGTGATATTTATCCTTAAAACTTAATGTTGTCATATTACGCAATAAGTTGAGAAGTTTAAATTCGTTGTTTGTTCTTTCTTTGTTTTTGACAAAGTAAAAAGCTGGTTCATGTTCTTTGAATCTGTAAGTGTAAAACATATTAGATGCATCACTTCTAGCAATACACCAGCCATAAGGAACATCGCTTTTATAGGCAATACATGCTTGAGGAGAATCTGCATAGTAGATGATGAGATCGTTATCTTCATAAATTGGATCGGCGTCTACTTCTATATTTTTGTAACTAGTTCTACCTGAGACATCTACTTGTCCTTTGACATAATCTACCAAAATCTCAAGTTCGTGAAAGGTTTTGTATGCATCTACATTGGTTCTGTCTTTAATGTGTTCTAATCCGTGTATTTTGTCGTTAATTTGTTTGTACTTTTTATTTTTGATCTTTTCGAATTCAGAAAGGTAGGAATCAACGGTATTAGGTTGTGTTCCTTGTTGGATGAACTTTTCTCTTTGAGTTTTAAAGTCCTCATTGAAAAGTTGTTCTTCAGATAGTAGCCATTGTTTGAAATTCATTTGAGATATATATATATTAATTAGCTCTTGCATTCTTGGCCCTACCCTTTAGGAGGGTAGTTGACAACACATCACCTGCCGTCTGGTTTAACAATATTTAAATGTTAATGATATATATATTTTAAGGAGAAATAACATGGGAGCAAGTTCAGTTACGGGAGTTGGCGCAGGCGATGTTGCTAAAAGAATTGCGTATGCGGCAGACACTAGGCAACCAAATAACAGTTTTAACTATCTTGATAATAATCCAAGAGTAATAGCTGCCAATAGTAGCCTTCTTGATGAGTCAGGCAATAAAACAATTGCCATTCCATTTTGGGGATTATGGCAAATTGATTGCAGTATAGATGGCACTTACTGTCAAGTTATGATAGACCAACCTCACATAGTCATAGCGACTTCTTATAACGCTCTTCCAGAAGGGCACGATTGGCCACCGATCTTCATTCCAATTACTTATACATGGGAAGTTTTATCAACACAAATAGAGACGGCAAATGGATTTAAACGAGCCACTCCTTTTGTCAGTATAACTTTTTCTGGACTAGCCGAGAAGCCTTTTAGTTATATCGTATCGACAACTGGCACCGAAGATCCAATTAACCCCAATAATAATTTTATATGAAATTTTTAGTCGTGTGCTGTTTCCGGTGAAGGACTACCCTCATTTGAACCCAAGTAAAAAACATCTAGGAAATCGCTAAATGAAAAAAATTTTTATAGGTGGCTACGCTACCAGTGGCAGCAGACTGCCAGTAATGCTCTTGGAAAAAGCGGGTTACTATGTTGGTAAGGTAAATGTATCTTACGACTGCGGTGGCAATGTATTTCCCGGTTTTGCTGAAGTTTTTTCCAATTGGATTAGAAACAAATCCACTGAAACTGAAAAAGACTTGAAAGCCTTTCTGGATGACCAGATAGACGGAAGGGATAGCTGGGTATTGAAGCATGGGCATCTGATGCTTATTGTGCCCAAGCTAAAAAGCTGGTATCCTTCTAGTGAGTTTGTTCTTACCGTAAGGCATCCCGCCGACCAAATTCTCAGATGGACGGGGTTCCCTTATTCGGCTGAAGAAATGAACGTCCTAAGCAATGGTGTGTTAGAGCAGTATGCCGAGTTACATACTGAGGCTTTAAAATATACTGACTTGCTTTGGAGATTGGAAGATGCTTGTTTTGATACGGTGACAGCTATTGAAAGGTTGTTTTCATTCGCTGAGATAAGCGATGATGCCAACAAGTATGTGGGCTTAGTTGAAAAGTCCAAAACTGTCGGCATGTACCGTACAAATCCAGTAGTTGCACGGTTCCTTGCAGAGTTCCTTGGAAAGTTGGGTTACGATCCATTCGAGTTCGAAGAACTCGCCAGCACGCCGTTCGGAGTTGATCCCTTTGCTCGATTGCGCCAGTCGCAGCGCTTTTCAAGCGAGTCGTTACCAAAAAATCCCTTACGATATTTACTTGGATGCGGTAATAACTCGTGTATGCCCCCGTTTCAGGGGGGGGCGGCTGGGTTGTTGTCGTCTGTTGACGAAGAGGAAGACTATTGGTTCCAGGGCGTCCATTTAAAAGAGGTAAAATAATCCAGAAATTATTTTTAGCCGTTATTAGGCCACTTTAAGTGCGGGGGCAGTTGACCTTACGAATTCGTGATACTCTCCAGCCACTCCTAAAATGGCGGCTTCCTCTTCTGGTGTGAAAAACTTCTCCCATTTGGAAATGGATTCTTCATTGATTGGATTCGTGGCGATTGTGCCGCCTACAGTTTGACCGTTTTCTGACACTTCTGAGTGATTGATCTCATGATGCCGCAATAAATCATCCGACCACGGTACATCGAGAAATTTGCAAATTAGTTTCAAATATGAACACGGTGCCGTGCAAAATCGATCATAATGAACTGGAAACACAGGCCAGCCACATTTAATCATTTCAATGTATTTGCTGGTTTTGTATTTCCAGAAAAAAGCCCCACGCAAATATCGTGCGTGTGGACTTAGATCAATCCGTTCAACTTCCTCCGCCCATTGAACTTTAATCCGTCTGTGTGGGCTTTCTAACCATCCCGGTCCTGAAAGATTTAAGCCATCAATCCAAGTTTTATTGTTGGTGCCGGTAGGTAGACTCGCCATAGACGCCACAACTGCACGAACATCTCGCAACATAAACAAAATCGGTTCGTTGTTGTATAACTCTTTAAAATCAAGGCTGTCAACAAACAAATCAGTCCAATTTGGAAGTTTGAAACCGCATATCTTAGCATTCTTGGGATTATCGTATTTCTTGAATATTAAACGCTTGTAGCTCTCATGTTCATCGAAACACCAGATGAGGGGGTGGGAATCCAACACCAAACGCATCATGGTGGTGCCGGAGCGATGGCATCCTAAAATAAAAATCTTTTTTGTCACTTCCTGAGACATAAATACCTCCATGTTTGGAAGTATTTATTCTCTGGTCCGAAATATTAAATTGGTTCCAGGGCACACCTACGAATTGAGAACACCTGCCAATTGGGATGAGGTGAAACACTTACCCAAGACCCAAGGATCAAGCTGGTATCGTTTAAGGAACTAGTGTCATGAAGCTATTGATAGGCTCTGTATATCTCGATCACCCACGGAGCGGCGACTGGTACAAACTACAGATGAAGTACCTGAATCGCACCACTGAGAACTTCGAGCATGTTGTGTATCTGAACGGCAGAGACAACTACTACAACCAATCGACTGTTCTCAAAGTTGACACCATCCCAGCCAAGTGTCCGTCGCACTGCAACGGGCATATCCGTGGCTTAAACGCAATCATCGACATGTTCAACGCAAGCAAAGAGTATGAGAATCTCCTTCTGCTTGATAGCGACTGCTTCCCCATTCAGCATCATTGGGAACCCAACCTACTGAAAGCGATGGGCGGCTTCGAGGTTGCCGCCGCTGCCCGTTACGAAAACCTGGATACGTTTGCCCATCCATGTGTTTTCTATGTGAAGAAACAAGCCGTCAAAAACCTACGCTTCGGCATGTTCGCCCAGAAGAACATAGTTGGCTTCCCGTTCGAGGACACGTCATCCAACGTGACATCCTTTTTCCCGCTAATACGCTTGAACCGGCTGAACTACCATCCTGTGCTGTGTGGCATATATTGGAACACCTTCTACCATCATGGGGCTGGGTCTAGAAATCTCGGCTTTAGACTCTTCTGTAGTTACTTCAACGAGAACAACAACGTCTCTTCTATGGAGACCAAGCTGTTCAATGAGTTGGTGGGAGATTCTGACAGGTTCCTCCAAGACCTGTCTTTTACTCGTTTTCAGCGAAAGATGTATGACTAGTAACTACGCAATCGTGGCAGAAGCCAACCGTTTTCTAAGCTGGAATCGAGACCATAGAAATCACCGTCGTAAAAGTCTAATACAACAGTCCCAGAAATAGAATTGGCCTGACCCGTCACTGTCACTTGGACCTTGGACTCTTCCCCTCGTAGAATGACTTGGAGGAGCCGGTGGTGCCCGTTGACGACGACAAAACGGCCATCCCCGGTGGCCCAAACCTCGATGGGGTTACGGTCGGTAGACGGTCTGCTATTTTGTAGGGAATGAACCGCTGCCTCCATATCGTCCTTGTGCGGAAGCAGGCTCTCAATGTCTACGGCGAGCATTTTGTTCTCCCGCAGGAATTGGCCTATGTCTAACCACTCCTTGAAACGCCAATACATCGTCTTGGAAAATGGGGTCGATAAAGAATAGTCCTTGTGACGCCCAGCATTGTTCACAAATCCTAATCGCTTGTAAAATCGCTCCAATGCCGCCTTCTTGCCCCGATCTGGCTCTGGACGCAAAACAATAGGCTTCCCCACCAAACGAGCATAATCTTGCAATAACCGCATTATCTCAGTCCCAATACCAGAACCACGCTGCTCAGATGGAACCTCAATTTGCTGTAACTCCACACGACCAGCATTCTCAAATGCCCAAAGCTTCACACCCGGATATTTCAAACGTATTTGTTGCAATAACTCTTCCATAGGAATATATACAACCTCGTTGTGTATATATGTATGAGATCCCCGGACAGGAAAATTATAGATAATAGCTATCTATTAAATACTATTTTTAAAGGAAAATTATCATGAAAAGTTTTATTGAATATGTTGAAAATAAAAATAGAGCAATTTTAGAAGGCGAAATTGTTGAGCATTTAGTTTTGCAAAGTTTGTTTGTAAATCCTGCCATTACACTTGAAGCTGTTTTTGAGGAGGATTTTGGAAAAGAAAATACTTACCGATTTGTAGAAGCTCATAATACTATTTTGGAAGCGTTTGGTGATTCTCAAGGATTTTGGGGTAATTTATGGCAAGGTGCTAAAGGTTTAGGTCAATCTATGCTAGGCACAGCAGCAGCAGGTGTTGGTGGTGGAATGGGGGCAGTAGGTGGTGGTGCTGTTGGTGCGGCAAAAGGTGCATTTGGATATAGTGGTGACCCCGATAGTGCTGCTACAGTGCAGGGTGGTGCTAGAGATGGTTCGGTAACTGGTCGAGGATGGATGCAGCAGGGTTGGGATAAGATGAAGGATGCATGGAGTAATCGAGGACAAGCAGCATTGGTGGATGCTTATAGAAACTCTATCGCTGCTTTAGATGCTTATGCTCAAGCCATACAAGGAATGCCACAGTTGTCTCAGTTCCCAACGCCGCTTCAAGAAATAAAGAAAAAATTGGAAAGTTTGTCTACCGAAATTGAAAAAGCTCTTGCTGGTGCTGGTGCTGGTGCTGGTGGTGCTGGTGGTGCTGCTGGAAATACGGCTGGAAAACAACCTGGAAAACAACCTGGAAAACAACCTGGAATTCTTCAGCAGATTGCTTCTCGCCCCTCCGAGGTCGGGTAAAACTCGGTTTCGATTTGTCCTCCCAAGGATTGTAAGTCATTAACTTTTCAAAGATAAGAATTATTCTCTATATTTGTCTGGTTTGATTGACGAAGATGAACTTATGCGTCGTGGGATTTGGCGAAAGGCGAACAAATGTTAAATAAAGATATTTTAGTCCTATCAGGCGTTCTTAATGAATCAAGAAATGGAAAAATAGAAGACTTTGCAAAAAAAAGATCTGATGGGGCAAAGAAAATAGCAGATGCGGCCAAAGAAAAAGGCGGAGCAGCATTGCTTACTTATAATCATTTTAATGTGAAACTCCCTTATTATGACAAAGTAGCAAAAGGCAAATTTGATTTTGATTCTATGAAAAAAGAATATGTTAAATTATGTTCCGAACTTCATTCTTATATCGACGCTATTGAAAAAATAGATCAAATTAAATTTCAAAAATTAGTTGGCAAAATTGAAGCTTTAGGAGAGCTTTTAATTGAACAAAGGGCGTCCAGAACGGCCTCATAAACCATTTTTTAAACATTACCACTTCCTCAAATGTGCAGAACCATCAGAATACTCGGAATCCGCCTCATAACCATAGCGTGGCGTCTGTAATACCCTAGCTAACTTGGGATTCACTACCCAAGTTCGTGTATATGCCTTCTGACCAAGTTCAGATTCTAAATTCTTACGCTCTAATTCCGCCTGACGTATCAACTTCATCCCCACCATCTCATATCCCTGCCACGATGGATGTACCACAACATCAAAATCATAATGAGCTATCGGCTTCCCCGCCTCTTGCGTAGCATTATCATCGTCCTCCCATGACGTAAATGCCGCACCAATTACCTCCGATTTGTCATTCAACGCAATAATCGTAGGATTCTTGTTCTGACTAGGACGAACATTTACCATCTTGGCTATCTGATAAGCCTGCTCCCCATACTCCCAATCCTCTTCTGGATCAATGTGTATGATCTGTAAACCTTCATATAATTTAAACCACTCTTTAAATTTCATAACCATATCTATAACTATTTCATGCGAAATTTGTTACCAACATACCCGTCGCATCGCTCCCTTCTTCGGAAGGTGACGTGCATCAAGGACGGGTTCTGTTAGCAAGTTCATCGTGGATTTGAGTTGAGTAACACTAGCGGGTAAAAATATGATAACATTTCGTGAATACTGCCACCTGAGAGAGTCTGTGCAGGGTCAAACCGATTCCAGCGGGAACATGCCGCCGAAGGGAAAATTTGGTGGGTGAAGAAAAAGACGTAATCAAAGAATTGAAAAAAATAACTCACTACAATCTGGATATAGAAAAAATGATGATTTCTACGCTTAAAACACAACGGTACAAAAAGAGAAATTTTGATGTATACAATTTTAATCCAGAAACTCATTTGCGAACGTATAGGAAAGCAATTTTATGAAACCTCTTTTTCGTTGGACTATCGGCGGAAGGTTGTGTAACGACAGCATAGAAATACTCAACCAATCAATCTATTTAATCTCTAAATGTTATCCAGAAGCAGATGCCATAGTTTGTTACAATGGGATCGAAAAAAGCCAACTACAAAAAATCAAAGCAGAACTATACGAACAACATCACGTCCCAGAAATGGAATATCCCCCCAAAAAAGAAATGTGGAAAATGTATCCACCGAGGCTTCGCCCAGAAGGGCATGAAATCGTTTTGGACAATGACGTACTTATCTTTTCAAGAATTAAAGAAATTGATTTGTTTCTAAGTGGCAATTACACACTAATGTTAAGAGGCAGAGCAAGAGCTTATGGCAAATATGACCATAAAGTTCCTCAACCACACGCCATCAATAGCGGACTGTATGGATTACCACCAAATTTCGATCTAGCATCGAAAATAAAAGAATGCTGCAAAGAAGACAAAATTCGAGAATGGGAAAAATGGTGCGATGACCAAGGAGTAATCGCCTACTCATTATTTCAAACAGACTATATCATCATCGAGCCAGATGTAATACTAAACTATTTTCCAGAATATACTCATCCACTACCATTTAATATAAAAGGCGTCCACTTTCAAGGATTGAATAGAGGCCGAAGAACAAATTGGAAAAAACTTATATCGTCTCTTAAAAGGCATTTATGAAACTAAGAGAACTTGAAGAAAAAGACCTAGAAAAAACAAGAGAACTAAGGAACAAAAATAAAGAATGGTTCTTTACATCGGAATACATTACAACCGAACAACAACAACGATGGTTCCTAAACAAACCTAAAAACCACAAATTCTATGTCATCGAAGAAAATGGGGAGATTATCGGGACAATCGGACTTAAAGAAGCAGATGAAATTGAAGTCTTTGCTCTAACCATAGACGAACCACATCGGGGGAAAGGGCACATGAAGAGAGCCATCCAACAACTAACATCTGATGATCGCAGATATTACGCTCAAATTATGCCAAAAAACCTAAATTCAATAAGAGTATTCAAGAAGGCCGGATTTATAGAAAAAGAAATATCAGAAGAAAAAGTGGTGTTGGTGAAACCCACCCTTACAATATTCACGCCTCTAGCTGGCCGCATCCATTGTTGGAATCCCTTCGTCAAATTTTTAACTCACCAGACATTACATCATAGTTATACTCAACTAATACTAATGGATACTGGCAACAATGTAGAATTTAGTCAGAGAATCACAAAATTCTTGGGAAAATGTGATTATCCACATTGTTACATTTTCAATCCATTAAATACCGCAGGAATAGTAGATGCACCAAGACAAGCATATCGAGATGTAATACACACCAAAGTTGGAGAGATATACAATTCAATAATTCCAATGGTAAAAACCAAATTTCTCTGGATAATAGAAGATGATATTATACCATCGCATGATGCTGGCGAAAAACTTTTAAAGGGATTTACATCACCCGACACATTTAGTGTGTCCGCAGTGTATATGCAACATCCACGCCATTATCCAGCACCTTTTTCGGCAAGATTAGTCGCTTGGAAAAAACTGTCGCCAAATACCGTATGGCTAGAAAAAATAGGAAAAGGAATAGAAAGAATTGATGGCAACGGGATGGGCTGTGTGATACTCAAGGTTTTCAAAGACTTTGATTTCTCTTACGAAAAAGCAACATTAGGCTATGATATGCAATTTTATATGAGAGAAAAACAAAAAGGAAGAATTGCCAAAATCAATTGGGATGTAAAATGCCATCACATGGAAAATGTGCCCCACACTAAATTAGCATGATCTGTTTTGTCGCCTTCTTACAAAAATAAGCGTGGTGTCGAATAGAACTCTTGAATTCTTTTACTATTTCAAACCCATTAAGATGCAACAATTGTCTCATAGACCGACAAGTAAAGTATTTGGAATAAACAAGCAATTAAAAATATAATTAAGTTGTAAACTATATCTATAAACCCACCCAAACGATCCGTCATGGGGCAATCCTTTAACGCCAGTACAACAAGCTTATGATACAATATCCGACAAAACTCCTCGACTTGGACTCGAACCAAGAACCTAGCGGTTAACAGCCGCTCGCTCTACCGATTGAGCTATCGAGGAATTGTAGGTCTATGTAATGTAGTTATTAATCGACAAAGTTCTTAAACAAATTGTCCCTGTGTATGACCCGTCATCATTGCGAGTAGCGGAAGAGATAGCTCAAAGAGATAGCTCAAAGAGATAGCTCAAAGAGATAGCTCAAAGAGATAGCTCAAAGAGATAGCTCAAAGAGATAGCTCAAAGAGATAGCTCAAAGAGATAGCTCAAAGAGATAGCTCCGGTACGCACATAGCTCCAACAAAATGCTATCTAATCTAATAAAATACAAAATCGTCTTTTAATTTTGTGATAACACTCCCATGTAACACCCCTAAATGACTTTGTGCAATCCCCCTAAATGACTTTGTGCAACACCCCTAAATGACTTTGTGCAACACCCGCCACACACAATCACTCCTAAGTTGTGCAATCAGAACCTACCAGAAATTAACCACGTTATCAAATTCATAATCTACTTTGTGAACACTTCATATCCTATGCGATACCACTATTAAATTTCATTACTAATTTCCTCCTCCCATCAACTACTACCCCCTAATTCATTACTAATTTACTCCTCCACCCCCCACTAATTCATTACCAATTACCCCCCAATTAATTCCCAGATCACTCCACCCATTTTGAACCACTCACTCATAATAATCGCTACCAATGACTGAAGATGGAGCCTAAAACTAATGCAATCAATAACCACAAGAAACAACCCGGCCTCGAATCATTAACCATATCTTCATGCCTAAAATTTCTCATCGGCTAATCTCCTTTTTAAAAAAAAGCGTACCATCCTACCACATTAAACCCATTACTAAAACCCCAACAATTCACAATTCCAAACCCAATCTTCCCCAACTGATCCCACCATCCTCCACCATCCTCCACCCCAAGCAAATCAAAAAACTACCCCCAAACACCACCCCCATTACAAAATAACAAAAAATAGACCTATGTATCCAACCCAAATCAACTCTAAATACCATTCGGAAAGAAAAAGTGGAAAAAAGACCCCGTTTTCATGTGTGCTGTAAAGTATTGCAAAATAAGGATTTAAGCATTGGCGTTCCATAAGCGTCGGAAATTATGAGGTAGGAGGATGTAGCCCGCCTTTAATTGCATGAATAAATGCATATATTATCTCCTTTATTTGGGCTTTTTTAGCTGTTTGGAGACTTTTCCTTTACATTTTGTGAAGAAAATATATGACAAATAATGCTGGGAAAAGTCTCCAAGGGAATTATTGAGTTGATTTATAATTAGAATTATTGAGTTGATTTATAATTAGACCACCAATGAATAGGGCAGAAGCCCAAATCGCAGATTATGTTGGCCTTTAATGAGGAGAATTAAGGTTATAATTAGGGTCTGCCCGATCTGTGCAGACTTTATGGATCGACGGTCTGTCCGATCACTGCAGACTTTATGGACGATGGTCTGTAGACTTTATGGACCGATGGCTATCAGCTTGGCTTACGGCCCGATCTGTGCAGACTTTATGGACCGATGGTCTGCCCCTTTCTCTTGCGGCAATGGAGTTAGCAAAGTATGACCGGATATATTTGGTATATTTCTTCCCGTGGTGCGAATTGTGAATTGATTTAATTTCATTTACATTTTTCTTCCAAGCATCTGACCAACGCCAGTCCCAAAACATATTGGAGCTTGTTACGTTTAAGTTGCGCCAGTGCGCCGTTACTGTGGAACACGTTCTGCTCGCCATATTCGCCACGATGCCCACGAGGCAGACATTTATTTGGGGAAGAGTACTGGATGATTCAGCGAGGACCAGCAAGGTGCCATCGGGTTGAGTTTGTGCAGGTGCCATTAAGACCGTTGACAGGCTAATTTTTTTTTGTGAAGACATATTTTGCTCAGAATTTTCTTGTGAAGTTATAAGGGTCAAAATAATTATAGAAGGTTCTTGAAAATTCCCAAAGATATTTTGGTTAGTAGCTTAGGTATTAAAAAGTTTATAATGGTGATAGTTGGTACTTTTTAGTTCAAATTAGGGTGTACCGTAGTTTTTTAAGTTGGCATGTACCAGAGGGGGTGTACCGTAGTTTTTTAAGTTGGCATGTACCAGAGAACCGATAATCTTTCAGACTGGACCCCATCCTCGAACGATAACCCACCACAAGGAGACCCAAGACATGACCGAGCGTCTTGAAGATAGCTAGACATTCGTTTGATCCTTTGTGCGGCCTGAACTTGACGATGAATTGCACCAGTGTCACGGTTCAATCTAGCTCCAACGCTCAAGACACCGCTAACAACTATCAAGGTGTCCATCAAGAATCGCATGGAACAGATCATCAAGGTTTTCACGGATTAACGTGTACCGTTGTTTTTTAAGTTGGTATGTACCAGAGGGGATTGGAACAACGAGTCAAGATTGTCTGGGAGTAAAATGCAGCGAGTCAAGATTTTCTGGGGTGAGGATGATCCGTGGGGTTTTCAGAAGCCATCGGACGAAGACCGTCGTTTTGCAGTTTCTCAGGAGAACCCGGAATCTCCGTTCAGCAAGTTCATTGGGAACGAGCGGGCAGTGAAGAAATTGCAAGCGGCGGCATTTGATGCTTTGGGTCGTCCCGATCATCGTTGTCGGGAGTTGGCATTTGCCTTATTTGGCCCGCCGAGTTCGGGCAAGACGACATTGGCGAAGCTGTATGCTCAGACGGTGGATTTGCCGTTTATTGAGATTCAGCCGAAGAGCATCAAGAATCTGGACGATTTTGTAAAAGAAATTGACCGGGTATTGTCGATTGAGGGTGTGCCTCTGGTGGAAATGAGTCGGCGGGAATACTTTGTAGTTCCGCCGTGCATTGTTTTCGTGGATGAGGTTCATGCTCTTGTTGACGGGATGGTACAGGGTTTGCTAAAGGCGACTGAGTATAATGATGCCGTATTGATAACGGAGTCTGGGCGGACGTTAAATTGTTTCAATGTTTGCTGGATGATTGCCTCTACGGATGAGGGGAAGCTATTTGATGCTTTTCGCAGTCGGTTTAGTCCGGTGATGCTAACGTATTTGACCAAGGCGGAAGTCTCAAGAATTGTGAAGTTATCTCATTCTGACTTGCCGGAAGATGTTTGTGAATTAGTTGCTCATTACACTGGTCGGATTCCTCGCAAGGCGTTGGAATTTGCTCGTTATATGAAACTAATTCGCAACATGAAGTCTGAAGCTACTTGGCAAGAAATTGCCGCAGAAGTGGCAACGGACGAAGGCATTGATGAATTTGGGATGAGTCATGTCCACTTGAACATTCTCCGGGCGTTGGCTAAGGGGCCAGTGGCGAAGAATCGGATTATGAACGTGGCGGGTCGTAAGAATGAAGAAGTAGAGCGGTATATCATGCCGATTCTTCTCACGGCGATTTCCGATCAACCGGCAATGGTTTCGGTCAGTTCCAGAGGGTACACTATCACTGAGGCGGGGATGGATGCTTTACGACTTCGGGGCGAGAATGTTCCCGCAATAAAATGTTAAGTTGGCATGTACCAGAATTGTGTGTCAGAAATGGGGATGTTGACCCCAAACTAACCTCTAATATGGGAGAAAGCAAATGGTTCGTGGTCGTCCAGCAGTTTTCGTGGGTAATTTGGAGCAGCGTATTGTTGGTCTGATTCAGAAGTACGGTTTGACCGGGGCACGGGCGAAGTTGGCGGGTTACAAGCATTCGGTGTCGATCAGTCTTCCGACGCTGGCGAAGCTGGCAGAGCGGAACGGTGTCGAACTCAAGCGTGGTCGTCCACGGGCGGCGTAAGCGGGTTCGATTCCAGCCCTTTGTTTTACGAAGTGAGAGTGTTTTTCAACCTATTGTGTAGTAGGGGGGGGCAGAATGAGTTGGTTGAAGCGGTTTCATAGTGAGCATCAGAATGTGATTCCGAACATTGTGGGGATTGGCTGGGTGTTGATTGTCATATTCGGATTGATGAAATTGTAGGAGTCTAGGGCGACTGGACAACCTGCCACAGTGGTTATCTCGCAGCAAAGCGTAAAGCCGTAGCAGACGTTACCGCTCCTTGTAAGGATAGTTTCACCTTCGGGAATAGGTTAAAGCGTCCGGTAATCGGGTAAAACCCTTAATTTTTACGTCCGGTAATCGGGTAAAAACCTTAATTTTTACGTCCGGTAATCGGGTAAAAACCTTAAAAATTTTTACGTCCGGGTTTAGTGATGCCCAAATGTTCACTAGCTTACTCAAGGTGCTGCAAACAGCGACAATTGTTGGCTGTTAGAGCCGATAACCTTGAGTAGGTTCGATCAGGTGTCACGGGGACGCTCGTGACACTTTGTGAAGAGGCGAAAGCTGGATGGGCCATCTTTCTAAGTTGCAACCCATGCGACTTAGGAAGATGCCAGCCTAGCCAAAATGCGAAAGAAAGGGAAACTATGAAACGGGGGGGTGAGGAATGGAAACATTAGCTATGAACACGATCAAAGAAACCACCGAGAAGCAACTGCGCCGCCTGGGCATCAGCAAGGAAATGCTAGAGGGGCTAGAAGACGGCGTTTACGAGTTGTTTGAGATCGAGGAAGGCGATGACGAATTCGAGGCTGGCGACATCGACCTGATTCCGACTGGTGGCATATCCGTCAACTGTCAGTGTCTCGTCGTCACGAAGTCCATCGAGGAAGCGCAGCGACTGATTGACGAGACTGATCCAGCAGCGAGCGGATGCGACGAGACGCATCTATGGCTGCCGTCGTCGATGGAGGCCGCAGGGAAACTATGAAACTCATGAATGGTATAATTAGTCGGGATGAAGCCTTGAAGGTTTCTCCTGATTACGTTGCATTTGTTGAAGGCAACTTTGATGCCTTTGACAAGGTTGATGCTGCTTTCACTGGTTTGAAGAAAAAGCAAGCTGTGATTACTTACATTGACGGGCAATTTGTCCGGGCCAATGTAACCAGCATCAACAACAATACCTTTCGGGCGGTTGATGGGCCGGTTGTGAGGGTTTCCAACGGCGAATATAGCTGGCGGGTTGATGGCGACCGTTATGCCTATCCCGTTGAAGATTGTTCTAAGTTAGGATGTACCAGAGAAGGCCATGAGCTACACATTAACACAGTCCGAGTTTGTTCGTCTGAAAACCAAATTGACTCGTGCGATCAACAGTAAGGATCATGCCCGGATTATTTGGGTGGTTGACGAAGCGATGGGGATTTTTGCCGAGAAGGGTTATCCTGACTCGTGGCATCGGTGGGAGCGAGCGAAGGATGACGCCGAAGTTGCTTTGAGATTTTCTAGACGTGGATTCTAAGTTACACACAAGGAGAATAGGATGCCGGGTTTCATTTTTTACGAAGGTGCGTCACGGATTGACCGTAAGCCCATCGTGGGTATTGCGACTTACGGGACAGCGAACGCAAAAACGGGGGATCTTGTTCAGACGTGGATTCTTCGGTCGGATATACACCCGATTGACTCAATCAATACCGGGGCTGACGAGTCCATTTGTGGTTCGTGTCCGTTACGGGGTCGGATTGCTGATGCTTCGGAGCGGACGCATAAGGCGACGAAGTTTCCGGGCGAGACGGTGAACAAGGGGCGTTCCTGTTACGTTTTGGTTCAGAATGCCCCGTTGCAGATTTTCAACGGTTACAAGCGGGGTTTGTATCCCGTTTTGGGACTGGAGCATCGTCATTTGTTATTGGGTCGTGGGCTTCGTTATGGTTCTTATGGCGACCCCGTAGCCATTCCGATGAAATCGTGGGATGTTCTTGCCGAGTTGTGTACGGGCAAGGCGGAACCCGGATACACTCACCAATGGAAAATTAAAAAGTTTTCTAATTGGTCGAAGCGTATCATGGCATCTACTCATTCGGCGGGCGAGAATGCCGTTGCTCAAGCTGCTGGTTGGCGGACGTTTAGGACGATAACCGATGTTTCGGAGAAAGTGGACAATGAGATAATTTGTCCGGCGTCGGTGGAAGGTGGATTCCGGGCTACTTGTGAAACGTGTGGTGCTTGTAATGGTCGGCGGGATATATCGGATGTTCGGGCGAATGTAGCGATTGTGGCGCATGGTGGGGATGGGAAGTTGAATTTGGTTCGGGAAGCGATTGAAAAATCTGGTAGTAAATACGTTCTTTCCGTATTGAAGTCATAAAGGGGAAACTGTCATGAGGCTTAATGCACGAGAGTGTGTAGACCGTTTGGTTGAGGGATACCTAGAGAGTCTTGAGGATAGTGGGGATTTCATTGCGTCGGAAATGAACTCCCAAGTGGGCGGGAACATTTTCGAGTACGATGATGAAAACGATGAAATCGTCATTGCCGAAGGTGTTAAAAAGTTACCCCATATTCGGGTCGAATACGACACCGAGTATTTTGGGGGCGATTACAACAAGATCGGGAAGTTCGAGTTTTTTCCAGATGGGTTGCAGTTTGTGTACGACAGTGTGGAAGAGGCATTTGAGGCGTACACCGGGATTCCGAAGGTTCACGTCATTCATTACTCTTCGGATGAACGGTTCTTTCCTGATGGGATGGAGTGGTTCTATGAGGGCAGTTACCAGCCCTAAGTTGGCATGTACCAGAGACACTTGGAGGCACAGTAATGACATTTAGACAGTTAGCACAGCAAATTGCTTTGATGCCAGAAGTTCGCAAGGATGATAATGTGTCGGTCTATTTGGAGGCGAACGACGAGTTTTACGGTATATTTTCAGATCATCTGGCAGTAGCAGGTGAAGCCAATCAAAGTGTATTGGATGAGGGGCATCGGTATTTAGTTGTATCTGATATTTAGTTGTATCTAAATGGAAAATTCCTTACACCAACCGCAAAGGAAACAACGATGGCCGTGAGAAAAACCAAAATCGTGTTCGAGCAAATCGATCTGGTGAACTACAGCGTATATCGAGTTGTCAACCTGACCAACCGCACCGACCCGGTCATCGGCACGGAACTCAAAAAGGCCGAGGTCGATAAACTCATTCAGGATGCGCCATTGACCTATCTGGAGAACTTGACGGTTGAGATCAGGCCGAGCAAGAAGTAATATCCTCATTTTAATTAAGGGAAATTATGGGTTACACACATTATTGGAAGCAGTCACGAGATTTTACGTCGTCTGAGTGGCAACAGGTGCAGCTTGGCGTTCGTAAGATTGTTGATTTGTGTACGAATCAAGGGATTAACTTGCAGTACGAGTATGACGACTCCAAAAAGCCAGCAATCAACAAGAAACATGTGCGATTCAATGGTCTTGGAGACGCTGGGCATGAGACCTTTATGATTGAAAAGTTAGTGACTTACAATCCTTGGGAGGACAAATCGAAACCACATTTTAACTTTTGTAAGACGGCAAGAAAGCCATACGATTTAGCTGTTTGTTTGAGTTTGTTAAGGATTAAATCGGTGGCTCCAGATTGCATTTCATTAGCCAGCGATGGGTATTGGGACGATGAGTGGAATCAGGCACGAGAAGTTTACTCGGTCTTATTCGATGAGGACTTTTCTAAGGCTCCCGATGGCATGTTCATTAAAGGTTCGCAAGGATGATAATGCAGACTGGCTCTACAGTTAAGTAATTCTCTAAGGTAA